>Ga0209652_1000041_pt1 | contig 99947 bp, 82 predicted proteins | sample SaaInl74LU_5_DNA_FD_184641 | JGI IMG/M metagenome (GOLD analysis project Ga0209652, IMG submission 184641) | Marine microbial communities from expanding oxygen minimum zones in the Saanich Inlet - ESP_74LU_5_DNA (SPAdes) (version 2) | ecosystem: Environmental > Aquatic > Marine > Intertidal zone...
TGAAATGCCTGCTTCATGAAATACGTATCGTCGTATGGATTGATCATGATTCAAAGATAATGCTATCCTTAGAAATCCTTGTGAAATTGATTCAACTTCAAATAAAATTCTGGTATTTTCGTACTAAACGTCATCAATAAAATGCAAGTTCCAAAATTTCTAAAGCCAGGCGACTTAATTGAAATACTAGCCCCAGCAAAAGCGATCGAGTCGCACTATGTAGAGTACGCCAAAGACTTTTTAATTGAAAGTGGGTTCGCTGTTCGCATTAGTGACCACTGCCTAGGTCAGGTGAACTACTTTTCAGGAACTTTGGAAGAGCGAAAAACGGATTTTCAAAATGCTATGAATGACATCGAAGTGAATGCAATTTTATGCGCCCGTGGAGGTTATGGCTGTGTTCAGTTTTCAGATGATTTGGATTGGAGTGCTTTTCAAAAAACCCCAAAATGGATTGTTGGTTTTAGCGATGTGACTGTTTTTCATCAGAAACTTCAAAAGATGGGGTTTGCGAGTATTCATGGGTCGATGCCTCTCAACTTTGAAGAAAACTCTGAAGAAGCGCTTTCAACTTTGGTAAGCGCACTTTCCGGAACGCTTCAGTCAATGCAAGTTCCTAGTGACTCAAACAACCAACTTGGCAAAGTGAGAAGTCATATTCTGGGAGGAAACCTATGTATTCTCAGCAGTTTGATTGGAACAAATGACCAGCCAAACTTCAACAACGCAATTTTATTCGTTGAAGAAATTGATGAGCCTCTCTACGCTATCGACCGAATGTTTTTTAGTCTGAAAAAAGCTGGAATTTTAGAAACCCTTGGAGGACTAATCGTTGGGGGAATGACTTCCATTAAAGACTCGGCAATTCCTTACGGGAGTTCTTTTAAAGAAATAATTTTGTCTCACGTTTCCGAGTTGAACATTCCTGTTTGCTTGAACTTTCCAGCAGGTCATATAGACGACAACCGAGCAATTATTTTTGGAACGACTTGTGATTTCGAAGTCACAGAAAGTGCTGCAACTATAACGTACTTAGGCGAAAGGTAAAATTGCTTCGATCGATTTTTGGAACGCTTCCTCTTCGTCTTTTGTGAAGTTTGAAACGGGTTGCAATCCAATGCCGCGTTTTGAAATGGAGACAGGAACACTGATGCACAGGCCTTTTTTTAAATTGAATCGTTCGTTGTAAGAATCATCCAGCTTGACAGACAATGGGATCGTTACCTCGGTTGATGACAACCAAAATTCAACAATCTTTACCGCGCATTGAGCCACAGCTATAGAGGTTGCAGGTTCTGTTTTTCGAATTTCAACCGCAGTGTTTCGGGTAGATTTAGCCGCTTGCTGAAATATGTGATCTGTGAACAAAGGGTGCGCCGTTATCGGTTTTGATTCAAAAGAGCAAAGCGACCTCATCAGAACTTGAGTAGCACCATGCTCACCAAGAATCACCGTCTTTAGTTGCGCTGAAGAAACGTTAACCAATTTTGATAAGTAGAACTTAAGACGAAGCGAATCTAAAAAAGTACCTGTTCCAACTACTTGATTCCACGGAAGTCCAGTTACTCTGATGATTTCTGAAGTGATAATGTCCACAGGATTCGTTATCGCGATAATTTTTACTCTGGACTTTAATGAGCAACATTCAAAAACCTCTTGTACCACTTTTTTATTGTCCTCCACCTTCTCTAATCGAGAACCTCCCGCGGTGTTTGGAACTCCCGCAGTAAAAAAAATAAAATCCGAATTTTCTACGAACGCAGAGTCATTAATCGATAACTTTTTATTTTCCTGAGACATCCAAGCATGTTGCAAATCCAAAAAAATCCCAGATTTATCTTCTGCTGGATCCATAATATTGAGATGTAGCTCATGCGAAGAACCTAAAAGTAAAAGGCTAATTGCCTTACCTACATTTCCATATCCAATAATGGTAAGCTTGATCATAAGATCAAGTTAAAAAAAATCCAAGACTTAAAGAATCATTATTCTGGAAGTACGTGTAATTCCATTGTATTTTACGGCTGCAATAAACGATCCTGAGGGAAGATCTACAAGGTCCAATCCTAACTCGCCAACCTCCCAAGTGCCAACATAGGTTCCCGAAATAGCATAAACTTGACAAACCGCACCTTTTGGAGCATCAATATGCACCGGTCCCGACGATGGATTTGGGTAAACAGAAACATTACATTGAGATCTTTCAACACAATCTAATCGCGATTGAGCAACTCTTTTTATTTCATTATCAGAAGATTGTGCGTAGGCGGAGAGCGACGCCCCGAAGAGCATGCAGAGAAATAAACTTTTCATGATTTGGAGATTTACAGTTCTTATTTTCTACAACGCTTAACGTGCTATTTTGTTACATGTTTTAGTTCCTTATTTAAACAGAATCTAAATAAGGTAAATGCGTTCATAAAACTGAACGAACTGTTAAATTTGTAGAACAATTTTCTACGAAAACGACAAAAATGAGCAAATCAGCGATTCTCAAGTCTTCAATAGCTAAAAAATGGTGGATGGCCCTGACGGGATTATTCCTCTGCCTTTTCTTAGTTGGACACTTGCTAGGAAACCTCCAATTGATTTTTATTTCAGGAGATGAAGGGCAAAGAGCCTTTAACGAGTATGCATATTTTATGACGCACAATCCGTTCATTAAAATTATGTCCTACCTCACGTACTTCTCCATTTTATTTCATGCAGTAGATGGATTCTTGCTAACGTTTCAAAACAAAAAGGCGCGTCCAGTTCAGTACGCATATAACAAGCCTGAAACGAATAGTTCTACTTCATCGCGTTACATGGCTATTTTAGGATCGGCTATTTTAATTTTCATTATCATGCACATGTCCAATTTCTGGGCAAAAATGCACTTCTCTGAAATGCCACTCATGAAAGTGGTGAATGTTGAAGAGAAAGAGTCAATCGATATGAACGGTGTTTTAGCTACAAACACTGATACTACAGAGCAGTTCCTAACCACCTCTGGTCTTTACATCGATGCAAAGGTAATTGATGACGAAACTTTTGGCGGTGAATCTCCATACGACCTGGAAGGAACTTATTTGGTTGAGGCGAAATCAAAACTAAAAACGTTTGAACTATACAAAGACTTGCATTCCGTAACATTGGCGTTCTTCGGTCATGATAAAACAAAAGAAGCAGGCCTACCTGCAAACAAATATGCATTGATTGCTACCATTTTATATGTGCTAGCAATGGGCGTTCTTGGTTTTCACCTTTGGCACGGATTTGCTTCGGCCTTCCAATCACTTGGTGTCAACAACGAAAAATACACTCCTTTACTTTCAGGTTTCGGAAAAGCATTTGCGGTTTTAATCCCATTGCTTTTCGCAATCATTCCGATTGTCCTTTTCCTGAATAAATAGAACTTAGAAATACTCGAAACTATGTCAGTATTAGACGCAAAAATTCCAGAAGGTCCAATTAAGGATAAATGGACAAATCATAAAAACAAGATTAACCTGGTTAATCCAGCCAACAAACGTTTGATTGATGTCATCGTCGTTGGAACAGGACTTGCCGGAGGATCTGCAGCTGCTTCTCTTGCAGAAATGGGCTATAATGTGAAAGCATTTTGTTTCCAGGACTCACCTAGACGTGCGCACTCAATTGCAGCGCAAGGGGGAATCAACGCAGCGAAAAACTACCAGAATGATGGTGACTCGATTTACCGCTTGTTCTACGACACCGTAAAAGGTGGTGATTACCGATCACGTGAAGCAAATGTTTATCGATTGGCTGAGGTCTCTGCCAACATTATCGATCAATGTGTGGCCCAAGGTGTTCCATTTGCACGTGAATACGGAGGGTTGCTTGACAACCGCTCCTTTGGTGGGGTTTTGGTTTCAAGAACTTTCTATGCGAAAGGTCAGACTGGACAACAACTCCTGCTTGGTGCTTACTCAGCAATGAACCGCCAAATTGGAAAAGGAAAAATTAAAATGTATAGCCGTCACGAAATGCTTGAATTAGTGAAAGTCGACGGTAAAGCAAGAGGAATCATCGCAAGAAACCTCATCACCGGTGAGTTGGAACGCCATTCTGCTCATGCCGTTGTGATTGCTTCTGGAGGGTATGGAAACGTTTTCTACCTATCGACGAATGCGATGGGGTCAAACGTTACTGCTGCTTGGCGTGTTCACAAGAAAGGAGCTTATTTTGCGAACCCTTGTTACACGCAAATTCACCCAACCTGTATTCCTCGATCTGGTGACTACCAATCTAAGTTGACGTTGATGTCGGAGTCTCTTCGTAATGACGGTCGAATTTGGGTTCCAAAAAACCTTGAAGATGTAAAAGCAATTCGTGAAGGTCGCAAGAAACCAACAGAGTTATCGGAAGATGAACGCGATTACTACTTAGAAAGAAGATATCCTGCCTTTGGAAACTTAGTTCCTCGTGATGTAGCTTCCCGAGCAGCAAAAGAGCGTTGCGACGCTGGTTTTGGTGTTAATGGAACGGGAGAAGCAGTGTACCTTGACTTCGCCTCAGCAATTATGCGTTACGGGAAAGAAAAAGCAACCGTAGACGGAGAGTATGATGCTTCCGAAGAGCGAATTCGCGAACTAGGTGAAAAAGTTGTAGAGGCAAAGTATGGTAACCTCTTTCAGATGTATTACAAAATTGCGGATGAGAACCCATACAAAACGCCTATGATGATTTATCCAGCAGTTCACTATACAATGGGAGGAGTTTGGGTTGATTACAACTTGATGACTACCATTCCTGGTTGTTACGCAGCTGGAGAAGCAAACTTCTCTGATCACGGAGCTAACAGACTCGGAGCTTCTGCATTGATGCAAGGTTTAGCAGATGGATACTTCGTACTGCCTTACACAATCGGTGATTATCTTTCAAATGACATCCGAACAGGAGAAATTCCAACCAACATTCCCGAATTTGAGGAGGCGGAGAAATCTGTAAAGGATCGACTCGAAGCACTCGTTAATAATAAGGGCACCAAATCTGTAGATCACTTCCATAAACGATTGGGTAAAGTGATGTGGAACAAAGTTGGAATGTCTAGAAACGAAACTGGATTGAAAGAAGCCATCGCTGAGATTCAACAAATTCGCGAAGAATTTTATAAAGATGTTTTCATTCCTGGTAGCATGAATGAACTCAACCCTGAACTTGAAAAAGCGACTCGCGTTGCTGATTTCTTGGAGTTGGGTGAATTATTTGCCTATGATGCGCTTCAACGAACGGAATCATGTGGAGGTCACTTCCGTGAAGAGTCTGCCGAAGAAGACGGCCCTCAAAAAGGAGAAGCAAAACGGGATGATGAAAACTTCGCTTACGTTTCTGCTTGGGAATGGACTGGAGATCCTGGGAAAGCAATCCTACACAAAGAAGAATTGACGTTTAACGATATTGAGCTGAAACAACGCTCATACAAATAAGAACACCATGAAATTAACACTTAAAATTTGGCGACAAAAAGATAGTAACGACAAAGGAGGGCTGAAAACCTACCCTTTAGATAACGTATCTGAGCACATGTCCTTTTTGGAAATGATGGATGTTCTTAATGAGCAGTTAATTTCTCAAGGTGAGGAACCTGTTGCATTCGATCATGACTGTCGTGAAGGTATTTGCGGAAGTTGCTCTATGCATATTAACGGAGAACCACACGGACCAGACCGCGGAGTAACAACGTGTCAGTTACACATGCGTAAGTTCAAAGACGGTGAAACGATTTATATTGAACCATTTCGTGCGAAAGGATTCCCTGTTGTAAAAGACTTAGTCGTTGATAGATCTGCATTTGATCGTATTCAACATGCTGGAGGGTTTGTTTCCATAAACACCTCTGGAAATACGCAAGATGCGAATGCTATTCCAATTCCAAAGGCCGACGCGGATAAAGCGTTCGATGCAGCAACTTGTATAGGATGTGGTGCATGTGTTGCAGCTTGTAAAAATGCTTCGGCAATGCTTTTTGTTTCAGCAAAAGTTTCACAATTTGCATTACTTCCACAAGGAAAAGTAGAAGCAAAACGACGTGTGTTGCACATGGTAGAACAAATGGATAAAGAAGGTTTTGGAAACTGTACAAACACGGGGGCTTGTGCTGTTGAGTGTCCAAAAGAAATTTCTTTAGAAAACATTGCCCGCATGAACAGAGAATTTCTCAAAGCATCTGTTTCAGGAGAGTAATCACTCTTTCGAAAGAAATAATTTAAGGCTCACTCATTCTAGTGAGCCTTTTTTGTTGTTATGAACTTTTATAGAACACCCTTCTCATCAAGATGGCCTCACCAAAATCTAGTGAAAACCCTTCTATCATTGAAATAAATGAAATATAATATTGCGTCTAACGTGCGTCAACACTGAAGGAAAACTCTTTCGAATAAAGCCTAAATTTTTAAAATAAAACAAAAGAAATTAACATGGAAGCGTTAAAAGTAGGTGTATTTCTATTTCAAGTCCAGATGCAAACGCTTGATGTTCATCCCTTTCTACCCATTAAATAATTTGTGTTGTGTTCCTCTGACCACGTTAAATCTTTCAGATAAACCCAACCTTTACTTGAAATTGTTCGTACTTTTACATGAAATTAAACTTTTAGTACTTATGAAAAAACTTCTACTATCAATTACGGCGATAGTTGCAGGATACGCAGCATACGCTCAGGTGGTAGTTGCTGGTGTTAGTCCAACAGCTATCCAAGGTAATTACGAATTTACGAACCAAGCAAACTGTGGTTCATGGCCAGGTGAGACTGACGATGGAACTTGGGGAGTTATCAATAACTTAGATTTCAACATACCAGGAACTTTTATTCTTGATACTTTGATGCTTGTTGACGACAACACTCCAGGTCTTAACCCACAAGGAAACCCAATTGCACAAGAAGGATGTGACTCTTTAGTTAACGACCTTACTGGAAAAATTGCGGTTATTTACCGTAACACTTGTAGTTTCGTACAAAAAATCAAAAATGCACAAGATGCAGGAGCTGTAGCAGCGATCATCATCAACAGAGAAGATGCTCTTCTTGGAATGCTTGGCGATGCAACAGATGGTCCTAACGTGACTATTCCAGCTGTTTTCATCTCTAACGTAGATGGTGCAAACTTGGTAAACGCTATGAACAACGGTCCTGTGACTATGTTCATCGGTAACAAAATCGGTGCGTTTAACCAAGATATCGGTGCTGTTAAAGGAGAATTCTTAATCGCTCCTTACGGTGGTAACAACTCTCAAATCTTTGATGGTTTCGATCTTGGAATCCAAGTGTACAACTATGGAATTGACTCATTAACAAACGCTTCTGTTAACGCTTCTATCGATGGTCCAAACGGAAACGTTTATGACGAAACTATTCTATTGAACATGTTGTCTGGTGATACTGCGTTTATCTTCCCAGGAAACACGGATGAATTCCCTGCATTTAACCTAGGAGGTGTTGGTAACTACGATAACGGAGATTACACGTTGACGTATACAGTTAGCACTGGTGGAACTGACGATTTCCCATTTGATAACGTATATGTTGCTGAATTCAAAATCACTGACGATGCAATGTCTTCATCACGATTGGATGCAAACAACTTGCCAGTAGCTACCAACTACCCAAGTAACTCAACAACTGAATACCAATCTTGTTGGATGGTTCAAGAGCCAAATATCGACGGAATGTTGGTTGACGGAATTTGGATTGTACCTCATACAGATACATCTGCAAACGTATTCGCAGGAGCTGAGATTTTTGTTAATGCTTACCAGTGGGATGATGCATGGACTGATTTGAACGATCCAAACTACACGTTTGATCCTACAACTAACGATGCATTCCAAAACTTGAACTTGTTGACATTTGGAACTCATTACCCAGCATCTGACAACGATGTAGATCAACCAGCTTTCGTTGCTTTCGGACAAGCATTGACTTTGCAAAATGACGTTCGTTATTTGTTCTGTGCACAAACATTTGAATCAACAACGATTTCTTTTGGTTATGATAATGCACTTGATTACGGAGCGAACTACAGCATCTTTGCTCAACCAGAATCTCCAGTACTTGTTGACGGAGAATGGTATGTTGCAGGATGGAATGGATCATCTGCACCAGCAATGACATTACACCAAACGTACATTGGATTGGATGAAGCTAACCTTTTGTCTGGTAACGCTTTCCCTAACCCAGCGAACGATCAAGTGACTGTTTCTGTAAACGCGAATGGTGATGCTAACTTAAGCATCGTTGACGTAGCAGGAAAAGTTGTTTTCAACGCTCCAATTACATTGGTTGGTGGACAAACTAAAATTGACATGTCTGCATTCGAATCTGGAATGTATGTGTTCAACTTAACAACAGAGGAAGGGCAATCAGCTCAGTTCAATGTAGTTAAGAAATAATTTTAACACTTGAAATTGAAAAGGGAAGGCTTCGGTCTTCCCTTTTTTTGTGAAATAATTTTTGAAGATGCGAATACCTGGGCTTCAGTATTTCATCCTTTAGTTCTAATAATCAAAGCACTGGTCTGAGTTTTTTTTGTGGTAACAAGTTTTTTACATTAAATTAGCGTTGTCTAAAAATTAAAACTTATGAAAAAACTCTTACTATCAATTGCTTTGGTAGCTACAGGATTTGCAGCAAACGCGCAGGTTGTCGTTGCTGGTGTTTCTCCAACAGGTATCCAAGGTAACTACGACTTTTCTTGGGCTGACCCAGCAGGTGGTGACTGGTCATCTCCTGATTTCTTAACTCCTGGTGTATTCGTTGAAGATACCTTAATGATGGCCGACGATGGCTCTCAAGGTCTTAACGCACAAGGAAACCCTATTTCTGCGGAAGCGTGTAATCCATTAATTAATGATTTAACAGGTAAAATTGCGGTAATCTACCGTAATACTTGTGAGTTCGGAGCTAAAGCACTTAATGCTGAAAACGCTGGGGCTGTTGCCGTTATTATCATCAACCGTGAAGATGAAGTTATCAGCATGGGTGGAGGAGCTGATGGACTTACTGTTACAATTCCTGTAGTATTTATCTCAAGTACTTCTGGATCTGTAATCACAGGAGCGATGAACAATGGACCAGTTGTAATGTTCCTTGGAAACAAAGTAGGTGCATTCCAGAATGACATCGGTGCAACAAAGAGTGAAATGCTTGTTTCTCCTTACGGAGGGGCTAACTCACGTCAGTTTGACGGGTTTGACTTAGGAATTCAGATTTATAACTTCGGTATTCAAGATCAAAACAATGTTACTGTTATTGCTAGCATTGACGGTCCAAACGGAAATGTTTATCTCGATTCAGTAAACGCTTCAATGCTTGCTGGTGATACACTTTCTATCTTCAATGGTAACACTGAGGAATTTCCTCCATTTAACTTAGGCGGAATTGGAAGCTATGACAACGGTCTTTACACCTTATCTTATACTCTAAACATGGGTATTCAAGATGATTCAGACTTTGATAACTACTTAGAGTCTACATTCTCTGTTGTTGATGATGTTTTATCTCTTTCTAATGTTGATGCATCGCAAATGCCTGTTGCAAACCAATATCCAAGTAACTCAACTACTGAGTACCAAGGGTGTGCCGTAATTCAGGAGGATAACGCAAGTACAATGGCCGTAAGCGGAATGTATATCGTACCTCACGCTGACACTGCTGCCGGAGATATTCTTGCTGGTGCAGAAATCTTTGTTAATGCATACCAATGGGACGACGGTTGGGTTGATCTTGACGATCCAAACTACACGTTTGATCCAACGACAAATGATGCCTTCCAAAACTTGAACTTAATCACGTTTGGTACGCACTACCCTGTTTCAGATGACGAAGTAGATGATCCTGTTTACGTTCCTTTCGGAACTCCATTCGGAATGCAAGACGGTGTTCGTTACTTGTTCTGTATTCAAACGTATGAGCCAGCGACTATTTCTTTCGGATATGACAACTCTATCGATTATGATGGAAACCAAGGAATCTTCCGTCAGCCAATTTCTCCTGTACATGTAGATGGAGAATGGTATGCTGCTGGTTGGGCTGGAATTTCAGCACCATCTATCGCATTAAGTGTATTTGATCCAGCAGAGCTTGGTCTTGTTGAAAACGGTGTTCTTGAAGGACGCGCTTTCCCTAACCCAGCGAACGATCAAGTTACTGTTTCATTGAACGCTGAAGGATCAGCTGTTTTAACTGTTTCTGATGTTACTGGAAAAGTAGCAATGAATGAAACAATCACTTTAGAAAACGGATCTACATCTGTTAATATCGCTGGTTTAGCTTCAGGGGTTTATACATTCAATGTTGCTCTTGAAACTGGTGAAACTTCTACTTTCAATGTAGTTAAGAAATAATTCTAAACTTATAGAATGCAAAACGGGTCGTACTTCACAGTACGACCCGTTTTTATTTGTCTTTATTTCTTCTATTAGAAGTTAAGAGATAGACCGAAGGTTAATGGATACGCCTCAACTGTCTTTCCTTTTTCGAACAGAGGAAGCAGGCTATAGTTAGCGAAAACTCCCCAGCTTCCGTAACCCATTCTAGCCGTGGCATCCAACTTGAATGGATTCAAACCATACGTACCTTTTTCTTTCTGCTCAAACTCCTTTCCATCAAACTCTCCCTTGCGCTTTAACTTGGAAGTCATTCGAACACCTCCAACAAGACCTGTCGCAAGATAGAAAGCTTTGTCTGAATCTGCATTTGTGTTGAATTCCAACAGCAAAGGAACAGTCAAATAAGATGCTTTCAGTTTGTTTTTTGAATACGTATTTACTGTATCCATTACCGCAAACGTTGTATCGGCATTAGAGTTTATAAGGTAATTGTTTTCTAAAGCAACCGATGTAAAGCTAAACCCTAATCCTGTTGTCAGTCCAACATACGGCGTTCCGAAATTAAACTTATGTTCCATGAAGTTAATATTCCAAACTTGTGATCTTGCAGGGTCATTCTCCCAGTAGTTGTTTGCTGGGAACGACGGTTTAAAGCTTTCGTTCATTAGCATTGTAAAGCCGAGGTCTACTCCTGCCCAGTGAGCATCGCTTTTGTTTGACTTCTTCGGCTCATCATTTTCGTCAAACTCTAAATCAAACTCATCAGAATCCTCTCCTTTTCGTGTAATAATGAGAACTTCTTTGTTCCCAACGTTCACTCGGGTTGTATCTGGTTCACCTTCTCCTTCTTCTTCGAAAATGATCTCCTCTTGCTCTGTTTGTTCTACTTCTTCTTCTTCTACCTGAGCAACTACTGGTAGTGAGAAAATCGCAACCGCGAAAAGTGTAATCCATTTATTCATAACTCAATGTTTTCTGTGTTTGTATGTAAGACTTTCAATGATTCAAAAAGTTACAAACTGGAAAAAAAAGTTTAAAAAAAGTAAAGATAACACAGGAAACCCTTATGCTGCTTGCTTTATAAGGCTTTTACACTTTTAACAAAAATTTCAACTTAGTTGAATTTAGAGGATTGTTTTACCAATTTTCAAGAAAGTCATCTAAATCCCGACGGTCTTTCTTAGAGGGTTTTCCTGACCCGTGCTGACGGTAAACACTTTGTGAGGCTTGATACACTTTGAGTTTTTCTCTCTCCTCATCTGGAGTAATGTCAAGAACATACTCCGTAACCAACTTAGCCCCGACTCTTTTTTCGAGTAGTTGAAGAACTTTAAAGGTAAAGACTGCTGTATGACGGTGAAGACTTACCTCGTCTCCTAGCTTTACTTCTTTGGCCGGCTTGGTTGTTTCACCATTTAAACGAATTCTGCCCTTAGAAATGGCCTCGGCGGCCTGTGAGCGTGTTTTCGCAAGTCGAACACTCCAGGTAAACTTATCAAGACGACAACTCATCTCTTAATTTTTTAGATAAAGAAGAAACAATCAAGTCGTAGGAGCGGTCTATTAATTCGTAAACGACGTGATCTGGCACATCTTTTTGAAGATAAACCGAATTCCATAGGGATTTGTTCATGTGATATCCAGGCTGAACGCCTTCGTACGTTTCACGAAGCTCAATGGCAACTTCTGGGTCTGATTTTAAATTGATAAAGGCAAAATCATCTACACCGGTAAGGGCAAACATTTTTCCACCGACTTTAAAAACCAAGGTTTTGTTATCGAAAGGAAACGATTCTGTTACTCCTCTTTTGGCAATACAATAGTCTCTATACTCTTCAATATTCATTGACTAGTGCACTCCAGGAGCGTCCTCGTACTTCCCTAATTTGTACAGCATTTTCGTGTGGCCATAAAGGGCTTCAAAGAATGTCTTGTACGAATAGTACGGTAAGTTGTACTCAAAGGCGGTCTCTCTCACGATATGCGAAATTTTTCGATAGTGAACATGGCAAATGTTTGGAAACAAATGATGCTCAATTTGATAGTTCAAACCTCCAACATACCAAGAGAAAATGCGTGCTTTTGGTGCAAAATTGGCAGTATTCATAAGTTGATTTGCTGCCCAATCCAATTCAATATTTCCTTCTGGAGATGGTTGCTCAAATGTGGATGTTGGAACAACGTGTGCTGGTTGGAAAATTGCCGCCAAAATCAACCCAGCAACAAAGTGCATTGATACGAAACATAGTACAGTTCCCCACCAAGGTAAAGAAGAGAAAATTAACGGAAGCCCAAAAGTAATCACTAAATAAAGTGTTTTTGTTAAGATCAACGTCCATAAAAAACGAGTGTCTGATACATTTTGAGTCTTAATTAGACCCTTTTTCTTGTAACGTTTCCATTGTGAATAATCCTTGGTAGTTGCCCACATAAGCGTCATCATTCCATAAAGAAACCATGCGTAGATAAACTGAAAACGGTGACCTTTCAACAGTCGTTGCGATGGTGAAAAACGCATCAGTGGATCAATTTCGATATCTTCATCCATCCCACTAACGTTCGTATAAGTGTGGTGAAGTACATTGTGTTGGATTCTCCAGTTGACGTCACTTCCCCCAACAAGCCACATTACTTTTCCAAGGATTATATTTACATATTTATTCTTCGAATAAGCGCTATGATTGGCATCATGCATAACGGACAGTCCTATTCCAGCCATTCCAAAACCCATTATTATCCACATCAAAGCGATAACCCAAGTTGATTCGAAATAAGAAAGGATGAGCACGAAAGGCACAAGATAAAGGGAGATCATAAAAATTGTTTTGATCACCATATTGAAATTCGCATATCTTGAAATGTTGTTTTCCTTGAAATATGCGGAGACGCGTTTACGAAGTTCTTTGTAAAAATCTTCAGTCTCGTTCTTAGCAAACGTTACTTTATTTAACTGCATGGTTTAATCTAAATTGCATTATGGATTACAAAGATACGGCTTATTCCAAGAAATTGAAACAATTTACCTTTGTTGCTTGTCAGAATAACTGTTAAATCAAGTAATCCTATTTCTCGCTATTCCCAAAGAATATTGGCTATTTTTGTAGTGAAACAATGCTTTTCAAGCGAATAAATCAACATATGAATCTGGATAATTATTGTGAAAACCTATTGAAGCGAACTCGATTTAATAGCCGCGTTGTCACTATCGGAAACCTAAAAATGGGTGGAAGCAACCCTATTCGGGTGCAATCGATGACCACAACAGACACTATGGATACTGAAGGCTCCGTAGCGCAATCCATTCGGATGATTGATGCTGGTTGCGAACTAGTTCGTTTGACGGCGCCGAGTAAAAAAGATGCGGAAAACTTGGAAAACATTAAGTCTGCGTTAGTTGATCGCGGATATGACACCCCGCTCGTTGCTGATATACACTTTACTCCAAACGCTGCCGAGATAGCTGCGAAAATTGTCGAGAAGGTACGTGTCAACCCCGGAAATTACGCCGACAAAAAGAAATTTGAAGAAATTGAATATACCGATGAAAGCTATCAATCAGAACTAGATCGCATCGAAGAAAAATTTACGCCTCTTGTTCTCTTGTGCAAAGAAAACGGAACCGCCATGCGCATTGGTACGAACCATGGATCTCTTTCTGATCGGATTCTGAGCCGTTACGGTGATACACCGGAAGGAATGGTTGAGTCCGCGATGGAATTCCTACGCATCTGTCGTAAACATGATTACCATGAAATCGTGCTTTCTATGAAAGCGAGCAATACGTTGGTTATGGTGCAAGCGTATCGACTTCTGGTGGCTGAGATGAAAACACAAGGAATGGACTACCCAATACATTTGGGCGTTACAGAAGCCGGTGATGGAGAAGATGGGAGAATTAAGTCTGCCGTAGGCATTGGAGCGCTTTTGGAAGATGGAATTGGAGATACTATTCGTGTTTCTCTGACTGAGGCTCCAGAAGCAGAGATTCCTGTGGCTCAAAAACTATTAGAGAAATTCGAGAACTCCAATGATTTCATTTTTGAAACAACTTCTCCAGAGTTAAGTTACAGTCCATACAGTTATAAACGCATGGAAACCAAATCTGTAAAGAAAATTGGAGGCGGACAAGTACCCGTTGTTGTTGCAGACTTAAGTCATGTTGAAAAAATTAAACCCACACACTTTTTCGGATTTGGTTATTCGTATTCAGTTCCGTTGGATAAGTGGAATATTGCAGATGCCGCCGCAGACCTCGTTTATATAGGCGACTCTCCCATCGATTTTGAAGTTCCTGGAACTGTTGAAATTTTGTGTGATTACGCATTATGGGAACAACGTTATTCCGAAAAACCTGGCTTCTACCCTTTGATTTCAACTTCAGAAATCGAAAAAATGAGTCTTTCTGATTTCTTCTTTGTCCGACACGACGCGAATAACTTCAACGTATCATACCTTAACAATTACGAAAATGCCGTTGTCGTTTTAGAAAGCTCATTTTCTAACAAGCCTACCATTTACAGAAATATTCGATTGGTATTTGCGGAAAATGGTGTTTTGAATCCCGTAATTCTTAGTACCAAAATTGACTCTGACGACCCTGAGACATTTCAGTTATGGACATCCTCTGATCTCGGCGTCTCATTTATAGACGGGTTTGGCGATGGTATTTGGTTGCACGGTAAACAGTCTATTCAACTAATAAACTCAACATCATTTGGGATTTTGCAGGCAACGAGAACTCGCATCTCAAAAACAGAATATATCAGCTGTCCTTCTTGCGGTAGAACACTTTTTGACTTACAAGAAACCACGGCTAAGATTCGTGCTAAGACATCACATCTCAAAGGTATTAAAATCGGAATTATGGGGTGCATTGTAAATGGACCGGGAGAAATGGCTGACGCAGATTATGGGTATGTTGGAACAGGCCCAGGAAAAATCCATTTGTACAAAGAGAAAGAAGTCGTTCGTAAAAACATTCCTGAAGACGAAGCAGTGGATGCTCTTATAGAATTAATTCGTGAGCATGGAGATTGGATTGCTCCAAATATAGAATCCTGAGAAAATTACTTTTCGACCAACTGAACAGTCTAGCAACTCCAAACTGCGCTCATTTTTAAATAAACACTGGTAAAAACAGATTAACGTGTTGTTTTTCTGATAGTTATAATTATTTTTTGGGTGTAGACATTTAGTCCTCCAGAATCTATTATCAGAGCAGTATTAATGTGATTCCCTTCGAAGCTAGAAAAAACACGCTTAAACCTCACGAAAAAGCATATTTCAGCCTGCCGATCCGTTCGTTTTGTTAAAAATGGGGTCTAAACTGACTTATCTACCAAGATAAACCAGAAGTACAGAAATATCACTTGGAGAAACTCCACTAATTCTTGAAGCATGCCCGATAGTTACTGGACGAATGGAATTTAGTTTTTCTTTGGCTTCAGCACTTAAACTGGCCAGATTTGAGAACTCCATATCTGCAGGAATTTTAACTTCCTCCAAACGATTCATTTTTTTTGCCACGTCTTCTTCACGAGAAATATAACCTTCGTACTTAAGTTGTATTTCGGTTTGAGAAACAATATCCGTATGCTCCAGTGTAAGATCCATCGCAACCTGTTTCGCATTATCACTCATTTCAAGTATTTCAGTCATTCCAAGATTGGGTCTTGTAATTAGCGAACTTAGCTTTACCTGTTGGTTCACTGGGGAACTATTCTTTTCCGAAAGAATTCTATTTGCAATGTCAGGTGCAACACCCTCTTTCCTTAAACTTTTCTTTAATATTTCAGTTCCCTGAATTTTCTTGTTGACTCTCTCTAGCGCCTCATCATCTGCCAAACCTATGGCGTGACCAATTGGCGTTAAACGAATGTCCGCATTATCTTGGCGTAATAAGATTCGGTATTCAGCACGACTTGTAAACATACGGTATGGCTCTTCCGTTCCCTTAGTAATGAGATCGTCTATCAAAACTCCGATGTAGGCATCGCTGCGGCTCAAAATAAATTCACTTTGTTCTTTTACCTTTCGGTGTGCATTTATACCTGCCATTAAACCTTGACATGCCGCTTCTTCATAACCGGTTGTTCCATTGATCTGCCCAGCGAAATATAAACCATTCACTCTTTTTGTTTCGAGCGTATGCTTTAATTGTGTTGGTGGAAAATAATCGTATTCAATTGCATAACCAGGTCGAAACATTTTTACATCCTCAAAACCAGGAATTGTTTGCATTGCTTTATACTGAACTTCCTCTGGCAATGAAGTGCTAAAACCATTCACATAAATTTCAACAGTTCGCCAACCTTCTGGTTCAACAAAAATTTGATGTCTGTCTCTTTCCGCAAATCGATTTATTTTATCTTCTATACTTGGACAGTATCTTGGGCCTGCACTTTTAATTGCACCATTAAACATTGGTGAACGATCGAAGCCAGACCTCAACACGTCATGAGTTTGTGTATTGGTATATGTAATATGGCAAGACCGTTGATTTGATAATGCCTTTGTATTACCGAAACTAAACTTCGACGGAACAACATCACCAAACTGCTCTTCCATTTTTGAATAATCCAACGACCTTCCGTCCACACGGGGTGGGGTTCCCGTTTTCATTCTTCCAGCTTTAAAGCCTAGTTCAATAAGTTCTTCTGTAATTCCAGTGGCGGCTCTCTCTCCTGCTCTTCCTCCCCCGAACTGTTTTTCCCCGAGATGAATCAAACCATTCAAAAACGTTCCGTTTGTAAGGATCACACTTTTCGTTCTAATCTCAACTCCAATTGAAGTTTTTACCCCAACAACAGAGCCACCCTCTACGATGAGCCCCGTACACATGTCCTGCCAAAAATCAACATTGTTATTTTGTTCTAACAACAACCTCCACTCTTCAGCGAACATCATGCGGTCGTTTTGAGTACGTGGAGACCACATCGCTGGACCTTTTGAAAGGTTCAGCATTCTAAACTGTATTGCACTCTTATCAGAAACAATTCCAGACCCTCCGCCTAGTGCGTCAATCTCACGAATGATTTGCCCTTTAGCAACACCGCCCATAGCAGGATTACAACTCATCTGAGCAATAGTGTTCATGTTCATCGTGACAAGCAAAACAGAACTCCCCAACTTAGCAGCAGCATTCGCCGCTTCACAACCAGCGTGACCGCCACCAACAACAACTACATCGTATTCTTTTAACATAAACTATGTTTCACGTGGAACATTAATTAAAAACTCACAGCAACAAAAGTACAACAGAAAAAGGTGTGGATGAAATGTTTCACGTGAAACAAAAAACCAGACGATTGGAACTATAAAATTGTTTCACGTGAACCCTAAATAAAAGGCCTCCTTTTCTCGCATCAACAAAGCTTCATCACTTGACTTATCATCATAACCAAGCAAATGTAAGACACCATGAATAACCACCCTGTTTAACTCCTCCTTAAAACCAACCCCTTCAGTTAACGCATTATCCTTAACCCTATCAATAGATATCATTAAATCGCCAGAAATTTTTTCATCTTCTACGTAATCAAAGGTTATAATGTCGGTATAATAATCATGATTCAAAAACCGATTATTTATATCTAGCAGAAATTCATCTGAACAAAAGACTATTGCTATTTCATTTAAGGACTTACCTTCATTATTACAGACATGATCCAATAATGAAATAAAAAATTCCGGATCTAAATCCAGAATTTCAGTGTCTTCATATTGTAAGCTAACCATTATTTACTAAAATAAATAGTGACGTTTGTTCCACCATCTTCAAACTCTATTTCCTCCGCGAGTGAGCGCATAAGAAATATGCCTCTTCCGTTTTCTTTTTCGATATTTTCAGGAGCAGTTGGGTCTGGTAAATGATTGTAATCAAACCCATTTCCATAATCCTTTACACTGAAACAAAAATCCGTTTCCTTGTCTCCAACCGCAACATCGACGTTCAGAGAACTATTTGAATTATTACCGTGCTGGATGGCATTATTAACAGCTTCTGTCACCGCAATTAAAACATTACCATAATAGCCCTCCTTTACTTGAAGCTTAGAACATACATTATCGATTAATGTTTCTACCTGATTAATTGATCCAAAATCAGACGGAATAGATATACTATCCACTACCACGTAACCATCCTTCATATTATCTTTTACTATTAAAAGACTCTATTGAAATATTCGTTAGCTCTATCCTTATAGTACTTGCTATAAGCTGGGTCTACAGCGCGCAATAACTCAATTTGTCTAAGTTTTTCCTTATTATACTCGTCAAATCGAATTTGGTTACTATAATTCTCATTTTTTGGTGACTTGGATTCTCGTTTCTCATCTAAACCTCTTTCCATGAGTGCCTTCTCACTTTCTAAAAGACGTGTAAGAATATCCTTTTGGCGATTTATTGTGTTATCATCAAGTCGTTTATTAACTAGGTCACGCTCTTGTTCTTCTAATTCCTTAATTAGTGGGTTTAACTGATTTCCCTGACCAGAACCGTCTTTATTTAACTCTTTGCGAAGTTGCTCCAATCGCTTCCGAATCGCAGATTGCTCAGCCGCCATTTTGGCGATTTGTTTATTCCCTAGACCCATTTGACCAGCGCCACCCTGCCCTGACTTTTGTCCGGGAGAATCACCAGGTTTTTCTCCAGGTTTATTACCTCCTTCTTGCTGACCCTTCTTCATGGCGTCCAATTGCTTTTTTAAGGCCTGCTTCATGTCTTCACTAGACATGCCATCACCAGGTTTTGGCATTCCTTTACCTCCCGGTTTATTGCAACTACCAGACCCAGGCATTTGATTACGCATGGCGTCTTGCATCTGCTGCAAACTTTCATTGAGCATTAATGCTAAGTTGTTATAACTTGTCATTACATATTGTTGGTGAATCGTTAAATCCCTTCGTTTTCTTTCATCAATATCCTCTAAAGATAAATCGTGATTTACTCGAATTTGATTCAACTCATCATCAATAAATTTTGCAATTTTTGGTTGACGTTTTGCCAACTCATATAGACTGTCGGCTACAATTTTTGAATCATCAATTATTCTTCTTTGTCTACGAGAATATGTTTTAAAGGCCGGATCTGTATCCGACACCCTTTCCAGATTATTCATTGTAGTCTCTTGATCAAAACTTAGAGCGACTAAACTTTCAAGAATATTCCGCAACATATCCATGTCCTCTTGATCTTGTTGTTGATTCGACTGCTGCTGCATCATATCCAACTGTTCAGCCATTTGTTTCATTTTCTCCGCAGCACTCTTTTGGCTTTCGCTCGCCTTAGAACTTTTTCCCTTTTCGAGATTCTTTTCAGCATCATTTAAGTCCTCCTGAACATCTTCTGCATCCTTCTCCTGATCACCCAAATCCATAGGACGACTTAGATCATTATTTAGACTGTCCAATTCTTGTAGATCCTTTTTAATTTGATCAAACTTTTTATCGATGTCCTCTTGCTTTTGTTTTTGTTCTTCGGTAACATTATCATCATTTTTTGTTTCTTCAGATAACGTCTCTTGTTCCTTTGCCAACTCTTTTAATTGCTTTTCTATGTCATCAACTTTCTCATTGACTTGCATTTTTTTAAGCATTTCCATGGTACGATCAAGTTGCTTTTTCATGTCTTCCGAAGACATTTCCAACTGCTCCATGTTTTCTTCAAGACCCTCCTTGTTTTGGTCCTTCATTAATTCCTCTAATTGATCCAGTAAATCTCTTAGCTCATCATCCATTAATTCCTCCAGCAAATCCTCTATCATTTCTTGCTGTTCCATAATTTCTTTATCCAATTCAGACAGCTGGTTCTTTTCTTCCAAACTGTTCTTCATTTCTTCTTGCAATTGTTGTAAATCTTCCACTAGTGATTTGTGCGACTCTTGAAGTTGATTTACTTTATTCTCTTGGTTCCAGTTCGATAGATTCGAATTCATTGTTTCTTTCCGAAGTCTATCCAAATCTTCTTTAAACTTTTGAGCTTTGGTCATTACGCTAGACAGATCTTCTTTTGCCTTTTCCTGATCTTTATCCCGTTTATCATTTAACTCTTCCAATGACGGTAATTGATAAATAAAAGATCTACTCTTTGTGGACTTCCTTCCATTCACACCATCATTATCGAACACGACAAAATAATACTCAATCCTATCTTTTATCTTAACATTTTCTCTTCTGAAATCCACAGCAAAATTGAAGGGCGATTCCGTTCCTACAACACCTCCGACATTCATCGTTTCCTTTCTTACTTTCCCATCACTCGATTCTATTGTATAGACAAACTGCAAAGAACTTAACCCGTAATCATCACCAACAGCACCCGAAAAGTAGCGTATACCATCCTTGATGGAATCTTTGACTTCCTCTACTTGAATAGAAGGAAATTCATCCTTAATTACGTCCAAAGCAAATGCGGTTGTATCCCGCTTTCCTGAAGATCTATTTTTTAAAACAATTTTTGCTGAAGCACTGTTTAGAAATCTTTGACTAACGCTAAAACCTTGTTTATCATAAGATTGTACTTTATCGTTAATCCAGAACTGAACTCTATCGCTATTTTTCGTTAGAACGCTCCAAGTCACTTTCGTGCCTTCTGGAATTGTTAAGTCCGCTGCATTCTCCACTACCTCACTTTCTCTGCCTAAATACTTAGGGTATTCCAGTGTGGCCTGTAACTTTCCAATGGCGGTTTTTGCTATAACCTCCAGTTTATAGTCATCGCTTTCGAACTTTTCGTCATCATAAGAAGCGAAGAATTTAAAATTCATTTCCTCACGCACTTGCACGAGCGATCCAGCAAACTTATTCTTTGTTACCCTCTTTAACAAAAACGTTCCTTGTTTAGATTTTACATAAACCTTCTCTGGAATTGCATTGCCCGTTAACTCCACTTCAAAGTTGAAATCCTCTCCTTCCTCGATTGCTGTCAATTCTGAAACCAAGCCATATTCAAAAGGTGCTTCCTTCACTGTTTCCGTTGAGAAATTCACTACTCGATCCGTTCCAAGTGTATAAATGTCCGGTTTGAACACACCCAACATGAACATGACTAAAACAATAGGAATCCCCCAGAACATAAACCTTTTGTTCTCCCCTATGTTAATCGCTTCTGAGAACGGAACAGTGCTCATGGTTGCGCTCCTTTGTTGAACACTCGCTTGAATTAAATCGTAATCACTTGAATTAGGGTCGAGTGTATCACTAAGCTGCAACGTGTTTAATAGTCTATCAGAAATTGAAGGGAAAAATTTCCCGATTATCGAAGATGCTTGATATCTGTTTATTCTGTTCCCAAAGGATTGTAGCTTTAAGGTAGGAATGACAATGTACTTAGTGAGGATGTACAGGTTGATACCAATAAAACCAAAAAATAACCCTGCTCGTATACCGGTGCCAAACTCTCCAAAATACTCAAGAGTGACAACCGTTAAATACGTGATCAATAATACACCAAAAAACAAGATGCCTCCTTTTACAATTTGGTTCTTGTAATACTTGCGAATAAACGCGTCAATTTGTCCTAAAAGTCTATCAAAACTGCTCATAATGTATCTACCAACTACCAAGATACAACAATCTGTCATTGCTGTATTTAAATAAACGTTAAATCTCTGTACAATCGTATACTCTGCACGTTCATGCAGGTAAGGATATCGTACAAATTACTCCTCCCGACTTATAGTACAAACAAGCCTAGTCATTTGAAAATTCCAAATTCACTCTTAATCCACTATCTTTGCACTCTAATAAAACGAAAAATATGTCAAAACCTGTTCGCGTTCGGTTTGCGCCATCACCTACTGGTCCTCTTCACATGGGTGGAGTTAGAACTGCTCTTTACAATTATCTGTTCGCTAAGAAACATAACGGAACTTTTATTATTCGCGTTGAGGATACAGATCAAACACGTTTTGTGGAAGGTGCACAAGATTACATCATGGGTGCACTAAAATGGTGTGGTATCATGCCCACTGAAGGGCCTGGACTTGGGGGTGAATTCGGACCGTACGTGCAGTCTGAACGACGCGAAATGTATCGACCATATGCAGAACAATTAGTCGCTAACGAAAAAGCGTACTATGCTTTTGATACATCGGAGGATCTTGATCAAATGAGAGAGCAAGCGAAGCAAATGGGTATGCCGAACTGGCAATACAACAGTGTAACGCGTACCTCCATGAAAAATTCGTTGACCTTACCCACAGATGAAGTGGAAAAACGTCTTGCTAACGGAGATCCTTATACAATTCGTATGAAAATGCCCCGCAACACAGATATTCGTTTTGAAGATGAAATTAGAGGTTGGGTGGTTGTAAATACGAATAATCTTGACGATAAGGTTTTATTCAAGTCTGACGGCATGCCAACGTATCATCTTGCAAACATTGTTGATGATCATACCATGGAGGTTTCACATGTAATTCGCGGTGAAGAATGGCTTCCTTCTGCTCCATTACACATAATGTTATATGACGCGTTCGGCTGGGAGGCTCCAAAATTCGCGCATCTTCCTTTGCTGCTGAAACCTGATGGAAACGGTAAACTAAGTAAACGTGACGGTGATCGATTAGGGTTTCCTGTGTTTCCAACGAATTGGACCACTGCAGAGGGAGAAATCTTCCCAGGTTATCGTGAGCAAGGTTATTACCCTGAAGCATTTATTAATATGTTGGCTTTCCTAGGGTGGAATCCAGGAACAGCGCAGGAGATCTTTTCTCTAGAAGAACTTTGCGAAGCGTTTTCCCTAGAGCGTGTATCAAAAGCTGGTGCAAAGTTTGACCCTGACAAAACAAAATGGTTTCAACAACAACATCTTCGTCAACGCGATGATGCACAACTCGCTGCAGAATTAAGTGTTCTAACCGACGGTAAATACGACCTCCTTTCATTAGAAGTGATTAGTCGTTTAATGAAAGAACGCGCTACGTTTATTAACGACATTTTATCAGAAGGTGATTTCCTCTTTGGAAAACCTAGCTCTTACGATGAAAAGACGGTAAGTAAAAAATGGAAAGACAACGCACCAAAACTCATGGAAGACTGGCTTACTGTTTTATCTTCTCTTGAGACCTTTGGTGCTACCGACATTGAGACCTCTTTTAAATCATTTTTAGAAGAACGCGAACTTGGAATTGGCGCTGTACTTCCACTCTTCCGATTACTAGTTACTGGTAAAGGAATGGGGCCAAGTATGTTTGAAATCGCTGCATTTCTCGGTAAAGAAGAATGCTCTGAACGTATTTCAACTGGAATTCAAGCCGTAACTGAAGTTGCCAACGCATGAATCACATCGTAGCAGTTAACGGAATTAAACTTTATGCTTTTCACGGTTGCCTGAATGAAGAAGGTGCCATAGGAGGTAATTATATCGTTGATATAGAGATCCATACTGATTTTTCCGAAGCAATGAAAGCGGATGATCTCAAACAAACCGTAGATTACGTTGACGTTAATCGAATTGTAAAGCGAGAAATGGCTATCCGCGCTAAATTAATAGAGCATGTTGGGTATCGTATTTTAGAATCTATTAAATCTGAAATAGAGGGAATTGTAAAAGTAAAAGTACGCGTAACTAAAATATCACCCCCTATAAACGGTGATGTTGACAATGTTGCAATTGTCATTGAAGGTTAGAATTAATAAGTTTTTTTGTTACATTTGTCCCCGCTTCGGAAAGGTATTAACGCTTTTAAGAGGTGAAATACGAAAAGGTCCTGTGGCCGAGGGGCTTAGGCACTGGTCTGCAAAACCAGTTACAGCGGTTCGAATCCGCTCGGGACCTCAAGCTATTAAACCCTGACAACTCGATATCCTTCGGGCGTCAGGGTTATTTTTTTGCTTAATTATTACATCAATGAAAATAGGTGAAGACTTTGAGAAAATAGAGTTCTCATTTTTTGGTCTCGATTTATTAGAACCAAATGTTCTCATTTCCAACTTACTAATTACAATCGTTGGGGTTTATCTCGGATATCGTGTTTCTAAGAAATTTCCGATTAAACAAACTTTTTATAAGTTTTGGATGATGCTTTTAATTATTCAAGGCCTCTCCTTTTTCCTTGGCGCTTTGGGTCACGTTTTGTACAATTACACAGGAATTTGGGGTAAATATGTTCCACTAACAACATCTTTCTTATTCATCTCGATATTGGAACGCGCTATGATTAGTCTTTTACCAGAAGCAAAAAGGAAAATCTTCAATAGATTATCGATTTTAAAAGCTTTTTTAGCCTTCATAGTACTAACTGTATTGATGTTTACTATTGACGTGGAAAACAACCTACCAACTCTACTTTTCGTGCCGAGCCTAAATTCCGCAATTGGTTATTTCTTCACTTTAGGGTACTTAGGAATCAAGTTTGCAAAAGAAAAATCAAAAGCACTTTATTTATTACCGTTAAGTATATTAACCTTAATTCCTGCGGCCATTTTTCAAGCAAAAAAGATTAGTTTTCACCCTTGGTTTGACCGCAATGATGCCAGTCATGTATTGATTGTAATTACCTTGATTCTGTATTATTTTGCGGTGAAAGGATTTCACCGAGATACGGTTGAATCTAATAGCTGATTTTTAAATAGCTAGATTTTTCGATAGGATCATTCTCTCCCACTTTCAATATTACGAAGTAAACATACTGTCCAGCTGTTACTTTATCACCACTTAAATAGTGCCTGCCACTCCATCGGAAGTTTGGATTATCAGATTGATATACGACCTTGCCAGAAGTGTTCAAGATAGTAATTTGAAAATCAGTCACATTTTCAGGTACTTCCATCATTAATTCGTCGTTAGCATAATCACCATTTGGCGTAAATACATTTGGAAGAATAATATCCAGTCTTTCCTCTTGCTTTACTTGCTCTGGAACTTCAACTTGATCCTCCTGTGTTAAGTTTTCTTCAGGTTCTATGAGCATTCCTTGTGAAGTCTCTTTTTTATCTTCTTTTACCTCTTCTGATGGATTCGGTTTTGTATCAACAAGAACCGTATTCAATCGAATGATTGCTTTTTGCAAATCGTCATTACTAATAGATTCTGGAACTTTTGAGTCCACAATTTCCGTTTCTGTAGGAGTATTTAACTCATTACTTTGAACGTCCACTACTCCATCGTTACTGATGTTTTTTGATAGAGGAGTGGTTTGATCCAATACAATTTCTTTAGAAGTGGTATATGTTATTGGAAATGTCTCACTAACCTGCTCTTTTTCTGGTTCGGATTTTTTCGGAGCTTCTTCTGAATTTGTGATGAGCAATGCCGTAACCGTAATCACACTAGCAGCGGAAACACCAATAATTATTTTGGTAACAAGCGATATTCCTGCCGAGGCCGTAGTAGCCGCAGTTGTTCCGATTTGTGAGGCAATATTTGTCCAAAGCTCTGGGTTTACCTTTGCTTCAAAACCTCCTAACTTATCGGAGAACAAATCCTTTATTTGATCTTTATCGCTCAATTCCTATTTCTTCTAATTTCACTTTTAAGTATGCTCTTGCACGAGAGTACTGAGACTTAGACGTATTTTCTGATATGTTTAGTTGCATTGCTATCTCTTTATGTGAGTATCCTTCGATTGCAAACATGTTAAATACCACTTTATATCCACTAGGCATTTCATTAATCAACTTCATTAAATCCTCGGCCATCAACCCTTCGAGAATATGACTATTTGTATCTAGTTTGTAATCAACATCATCAACACTAACCCTGTCTTGAAACTTGACATTCTTGCGAATATCATCCAATGCCGTGTTTACAATGATGCGTCTAATCCAACCTTCCAGAGAGCCGTTACCCGAATAATGCGATAACTTCGTAAAGACTTTAATGAATCCGTCTTGCAGTACATCCTCAGCTTGCTCAGTGTTTTTTGCATATCTCATGCACACACCAAGCATCTTAGGAGCAAACTTTTCAAACAACATACGCTGTGCTTGAGAATCCCCTTCAATACATTTTTTTACCAATGCTGAATCGTTCATACACCGCGCTTGTTCATTAAGACCCAAAAATGGGAAAAAAGGTTGCATTATGCATTACTTATGGTCTTAAAAGTCTTATTTTCGTCATTCAAAAAACTGTACATGAAATTTCTAGTGATCCTTTTTTCACTTCTGCTTACTGCTGCTGCAACAGCTCAAACAAACGAACAAATTCGATTAAAAAAAGGTAGATGGGTAGCAACCTTGCAATTAAATGAAAAGGATCAACTTCCTTTTGAACTTGAATTTACTAAGCAGGGAAAAAGCGTCGAAATTTCCGTTATCAACGGTGATGAGTCCATTAAACTGGATGTTCCAAAAGTGAAAAATGATTCTGTTTATGTTCGTTTCCCTTACTTTAATTCAGAATTGGTTTTTCATATCAACTCGAAAAAATCTATCACTGGCTACTGGCAAAACTTTAATAAAGGTGATAACTATACCATTGATTTTTCAGCGAATTTTAGTAAAAAAGGCACTCGTTTCGAAGAGCCTGGTTCACTAAACGAATCTATTAATGTGGACGGTCGTTGGAAAGTTGCTTTCGAACCAGGAACTACATCTGAATATCCTGCAGTTGGAATTTTTGAACAAGAGGGCTTGGTTTCTTCTGGAACGTTTTTAACAGAAACTGGAGATTATCGTTATTTGGCTGGAAACACATTTAACGACAGCCTTTTTCTTTCTTGTTTTGATGGGTCTCATGCATTCCTTTTTAAAGCGAAACTAGACAATGATCAACTCAATGGGCAGTTTTTTAGTGGTTCTCACTGGAAAAGTAACTGGACGGCAAAAAGAAATGAAAGTTTCGAGCTTACAAGTCCTGAGGATCTCACATTTATAGAGGATAAACAAAAAGTTGATTTCACTTTAAGGGACTTGTCTGGTGATTCTATTTCTTTTCCAAACGATCAAGTTGAAGGAAAAGTTGTAATCATTCAAATTATGGGAACGTGGTGTCCAAACTGCTTGGATGAGACCATGTATTATAAAAGCTTAAGTGAAAAATATAAAAATCAGGGTCTTGAAATAGTTTCCGTTTGCTATGAAGCCGGTGAGACATTTGAAGACCATGTAAAAAGTATTGAACGATTAAAGAACAAACTGGGATTAGAGTTCACTTTTTTAGTGGGAGGAAGTGCTCAAAAGTCTTTAGCATCTGAACATTTTGATATGTTAAGTGCCATTATTTCGTTTCCAACGTCAATTTTTATTGGTCGTGATGGTATGGTAAAACGAATTCATACTGGATTCAATGGTCCAGGAACGGGAGATTATTATACAGAGTACATTGAAAATACAAATGCACTCATTGAGTTTTTATTGGCAGAGTGATTTAAGAACACGCTATTTTATCCACACGTTTTTGATGTCTTCCACCTTCAAATGGAGTCGAAATAAACGCCTCAACCATTTCTAAAGCTTCTTCTGTAGTAATAAAACGAGCTGGTAACGCTAAAATATTTGCATCATTATGTGCTCTTGCTAATTCGGCCAATTCTTTTTTCCAACATAGGGCACTTCGGATTCCTTGATGTTTATTCGCAGTCATGTTAATTCCATTTCCGGATCCACAAATGAGTATTCCTAAAACATCTGAACTACTTTCCACTTTAGAAGCCACTGGATGCCCGAAATCAGGATAATCAATACTGTCCTCCGAATAACAACCAAAATCCTCTACCTCGTAACCTTTTGCTTCTAATAAATCTATTATCTCAGCTTTTAAATGGAACCCTGCGTGATCTGCTCCAATAGGAATATATTTACTCATGGAAATTAAGTTTGAAACAAAGCTAATTCATATTCACATTTCGACAAGTTTTAAACAATGAATAAAATGAACATCCTTGAAAGGCTTATAAACAGGGAATATTATTTTTCTACTTTTCAACCTAAATTCACCATTGATTGTTAATACGCGTTGATAAGTGTCTAAATCTTTTTCTTGCTAATTCCAATTATTATTACAAACCAAAGTAGAATACAAATTAGCTAATTAGTTAGCACTTTATTTTGGACGAGTTTTGAGTACGCTATTCACATAAAAATTCCGCTTTTATTGAATTAGTTATCGACACTGGTTATTTTCTAGTAAATGTGAATAAGTACATTAAATACTTTAAGCACAACACTTTCAATATGAACAACTATGTGAATAACCCTTAAATTGATTTTGAAAAGGATAAAAGCAAATGAATTACAACTAATTTGCACACATATTAACAGCCCTAATAAAGAATAATAAAACTTCTTTTTTAAAAGAGATTTATAAATTATTCTTTACAATGTTCATAAGATGCTATGCGGATTTGAATTTCGGAATAAAAAGTTATCTTAGAGTTAATACTTTATTAAGTACTTGTAAATTAAATAGTTATATTAAAAATAAAAGAGTCTTTTCGGGCGGATTGAGGCACTCTTAAAAAATAAACGATCTTTATATTACGATTAAACGAATAAACATTGTCTCAGTCCAATTAAATGATTCAGAGATTACTCGCATTTTTTAGAACGGAATCTTCACGTTTTACGCTCTTTTATGATCATGAGAATGATTTCATGAGAATTGCGAGTGGACAGGCATTTGCAGCTTTAATTATTTCGCCACTGTTTGTTTACATCATGTATCGATCTGGTGCTCCAGAGGTATATCTCTACGCTGGAATTTTGTTTTCGATAGTACACCCAATTGTTATTCTTCTTTGCTATTTGATCAAGTCTATTCGATCTTGGTTGAATTATGCTTTTGTCGTTGAATTCTTCATCCTTACTTTTCTGACATACCAAGATTTACGTGATTCGGGTTTTGAAATGCAGCACTTTATTTTTTTCTTCTTATTTTATCTCATTTCAAGTATTACAATTCAACAACTTTACCCAGCGATTCTCTATCAACTGTCTATTTTACTCGGATTATTAGCAGATCATTCTATTTTGGAGTCCAGTGAAATTCCGCCTTTTATGGCTGTTGGGTTTTTTCTGATTGTCGGTTTAACAAGTGGAACGGTGGTCTATTTAAGAAGGCAGTTACTTGGTTCTATTGGGAGTTATATTGCCTATCTACGCAAAATAATGAATAACCCCGGTTCAGGTTACCTTTTGATTAAGGTAGGTAAAATGGAATTGGTTGATTGGAATGATGAGGTATTAAGAGTTTTTAAAAGTGACAGAAAGACTATTTCGAATGCATTTTTTTCAGTGTTTAGTTCGAAAGAACTGAACGTTATCAATACACTAAAACAAGGAAATAGTTTTAAAAAACAAATTAGCTTTTCACGTTTTAATACGATAAATTATATAGAGATTAAGATAACTCCAATTCAAATAAAAAGTGATTATTTTCTCCTTGCGACTATTGGAAATATTACGGATGAAGTTTTGAAACGAGAAGAGTTGCAGCTGAACGAAAAACGCTACAGAAATCTCTATTTTAGAAATAAGGCCGGTGTTTTTACTTTAAACAATCAAACTCAAATAGTGGAAGGAAATGATACGTTCTTCAGAATGTTTGAAAACTCTATTCAAAAAGGGGATCGTTTGTTTGATGTTGAACATTACAGCGATTGGAACATGATTATGGATTCCCTGCGGTCGTCGAAAAAAGCACAGAGCTACCAAACGCAATATTCACTCAAATCAGGAACGCAAAAAACTTTCGTTTTTAGTTGGTATATTGATGAGCAAACAGGGTTCATTGAGGGATCTGTAATTGATCTTACGAGCATTGAAAAGGCAACGCAAGCGTTGAAAGAAAGTGAGGAAAAATACCGTTTGATTTACGAGGAATCTAACGACGCAATTATGCTTTTGGATGGTGATAGAATTGTAGATGCGAATAAAAGAGCGGAACAACTTTTTGGATTAAGGAATCAGGATTTGATGGCTAAAAATCTTTTTGATCTTTCTTTTGATTCTGGTGTTCAACTCGAAAAGCGTTTTTTAAATAAAAAATCAAGACTTTCAAGCAGTCGAAGCATTCGTTTTCCATGGTTGTTTGAAGGAGCGGATGGAGTCATAGAGTCGGAAGTTTCTTTGATCGAAGTTATGATTGGAAATAAGCTCTTTTATCAATGCGTTATTCATGATATTACTGAGCAAAATAAATTAGCCAAGGAACAATTGAGAGCAGAGCTTGCCGAGGAAACAAACATAAAACTTGCTGCTGAAATTCAAGAAAGAATCAATGCAGAAACGCGATTACAAGAACAGTTTTTACGTACACGCGCAATTTTCGAAAGCTCTTCGAATACATTACTTCTTACTGTTAAAATGAATGGTTCTATCTCCTTTTTTAATTCACATTGTCAAAACTATTTTAATTCGACTTTTGGAGCGAAAATTGAAAAAAAACATGATATTTTCGAGTATCTAGCACCTTTTATTTCGGCAAGTCGAAGCAGAATGCTAAAACACGCACTAAACAAAGTTAAAAGAGGAGCTTCTCATCAATACGAAGTGAGACTCACACACAATGAAAAAGAATTTTGGCTAGAACTTTTTGTGAACCCCATTTTTGATACTGAGGGTGAAGTAACAGAAATATCCATGGTGGCCCATAATATCAACGAGAAGAAAAAGTCAAGTATCGCTGTAGAAGAATCACTTAAAGAAAAGGAAATCCTTCTAAAGGAAATTCATCATCGAGTGAAGAACAACCTGCAGGTTATTTCAAGTATACTCAATCTCCAAAGCTCCTTTGTAACTGATGAAAATACCTTAGGAATTTTAGAAGAAAGTAGAAATCGAATTCGATCGATGGCTATTATCCATGAAAACCTCTATCGAACAGAAGATTTTTCAAGTATTAAATTTGATGATTATCTTAAAAATTTAACGGCAAATTTAATTTCCTCATACAGTGTGAATCGAAAAATTCACTTAGAAACAAACTTAAGCGAAGTAGATTTGATTCTCGATCAGGCAATTCCGTGCGGACTTTTAACGAATGAGCTAATAACAAACTCATTAAAATATGCTTGGGACACTGAAAATGAGGGAACAATCACGATTGATCTTTACCAGGAGGGAAAAGAAGTAGTATTGAAAATAGGTGATAATGGAGTTGGACTTCCTGCTGAGTTTAGAAAAATGCAATCCGACACCTTAGGTTTGCAATTAGTGACCACACTAGCGGAGCAACTAGATGCAGTTTTGGAAGTAGATATTTCAAACGGGACACTTTATAAAATTAAATTTGATAACATAAAATCTACTTCAAATTTACTACATTGATAATCAGAAAAAACAGAAAACCCAGCAGGGCGGATTTTTTTAAATCAATAACCCGGTACTGGAAAGCACACTTAAAAAACGAAATAAATGATTAAATTTGATTTGTTTCAAACCAGTTCACATGTCTAAAATCAATGTTTTAGTTGTAGAAGATGAGTCTATCGTATCCAAGGATATTCAGCATAGTCTGAGAAAACTTGGCTACAGTGTCGTGGGCGCATCCGCAACAGGCGAGAAGGCTATTGAACTGGCTGGATCTGAATCACCGGATATTGTTTTAATGGATATCATGCTTAAAGGTGATATGAACGGAATTGAAGCAGCGGAGGTTATCAAGACTGAATACTCCATTCCAGTTATTTTTCTTACAGCTTATGCGGATGAATCAACGTTGTCAAAAGCGAAGATCACGCAACCGTATGGATATATTCTGAAACCTTTTAAGGAAATAGATCTCCATACAACAATCGAGATGGCCATTTATAAGCACCGTAAGGAGCTCGAAGTGATTAAGGAGAGAGATTTATTATTTTCTATTGTAGAGAACAAGGAGAACGCCCAAAGCGACTTTATTTTCGTGAAGTCCAATAGTAAATTAGTGAAATTACGCAACGACGAAATTTACTTTATTGAAGCGCTTAAAGATTACGTTGTTATTCACACGACAAAAACACGCTACACGATCCACTCAACGATGAAGGATATTGAGTCTAAAATGGGTGATGAAGAGTTTGTCCGTGTTCACAGATCGTACATTGTGCGCATTGATAAAATTGCGACAATCGAATATCCGAACTTAACGCTCGAAAATATCGATAAAGTGATACCTATCGGTGGATCCTACCGAGACGATCTTACGAAAAGAATTCGTACCGTTTAGTCTTCCACCAATTCTAAGTCGATTTGACGCTTTCGCGTTGAAACCTCATAAATTTTAACAGTCACCTGATCTCCAATGTTGTATTCCTTCTTGGTTTTTGAGCCGATAATAGTGAAAGAATCTGCATCGAAATAATAACGATCACCTGGGATTTGGTTGATTGGAATCATTCCTTCACAGTAGTTTTCCGTCATTTTCACAAACATCCCGAACTCAGCAATACCAGATACTGTACCTTGGAATTCTTGACCAATTTTATCCATTACAAATAATGTCTGGAAGTACTTAGTGCTTTCGCGTTCTGCATCTACTGCCTTACGTTCCATTCTGGAAATCCGTTTACAAATATCATCAAGGTCAGAACCGTATCGATATTTTTTGTTCGTCAATTCTTCAAATAAAACACGATGAACTACCAAGTCGGCATAACGTCGGATCGGGGAGGTGAAGTGCGTATAATAATCGAAAGCTAATCCGTAATGACCGATATTTTGTGTTTCGTAAGCTGCTTTCGCCATAGAGCGAATTGCCATGGATTGAATGATAGAATATTCGTTTTTATACTTGATATCCTGAAGTAACGCATTGATCCGCTTCGATATTTTTTTATCGTCGGAAAGGTCTATTTCGTATCCAAACTTCTGAACGAAAGTATCAAATAGCGCTATTTTTTCAGGGCTTGGTTTATCGTGACAACGATAGATGAACGGAATTTTTGTTGCGTTCTTATTGTTTGGTTTTGCGATAAATGTGGCAACACTTCTGTTGGCAAGAAGCATGAATTCTTCGATTAGTTTGTGCGCATCTTTCGATGTTTTAATGATGATTTCCTCAGGAAAACCATCTTCACCTAAACGAAAGCGAACCTCTTCAGATTCAATATTCATTGCTCCTGAATTTAATCGGCTTTTCCGCAAAATTTTAGCGATTTTATCTAAAATAAGCACTTCTTCTCGAAAATTTCCGTCTTTCCCTTCGATAATTTCTTGAGCATCTTCATAGGAAAAACGATGGTCTGAATGGATGACTGTTTTACCAAACCACTCTTTATAAACCTTCCCAGATTCATCCATTTCGAAAACGGCAGAAAAACTGTATTTATCCTCATGTGGTCGTAATGAACATGCCATATTGGAAAGCTGTTCCGGCAACATAGGTATTACGCGATCAACCAAGTACACGGAATTCGATCGCTTCAGAGCTTCTTCATCCATGGGAGAACCCTGCTGCACGTAATGACTGACATCTGCGATGTGAACGCCAATTTCTAGATGCCCATTTTCTAATCGTTTGAATGAGATAGCATCATCAAAGTCTTTAGCATCTTGTGGGTCGATAGTAAACGTGGTTACGGATCTAAAATCACGACGTTTCGCAATTTCTTTTTCATCCAGTTCCATGCCTACTTTTTCAGCCTGGGTCATCACTTCGTCGGGGAAGGTGTAATCAATACCTTGGTTTACGAGGATAGAAATCATTTCCACATCATTTCCACCACCGTTTCCTAAAGCTTCAATTACTTCCCCATAGGGATTGTCAGCCGTTTTAGGCCAGCTTGTTATTTTAACAAGTGCCTTCTCTCCGTTTTTTGCGCCGTTCAACTTTCCTTTCGGAATAAAAATATCAGTTCCAACGCGTGAATTATCAGGAATTAAGAATGCGAATTTTTCCTCTTCTTGTATGGTACCTACAAATTGTGTGCGTAGTCTTTCCTCTACCTCCACAATGTAACCTTCACTTTTACTTTTACCTTTTTTTGTGATCTGAACTTTTACACGATCACCATCGAGTGCTTGATTTAAGTTTTTTGGTTGAATGAAAACATCCGAATCCGTCGAATCGTCAAGAATCACATAACCAGCACCACGAGGTGTTAATTGAATTACACCTGACAAAGCGTTTCCGCTCCCACGATTTTTTGAGTAAATACTGTGTCCAGATTTTGTTAAAACACCTTCTTTTACGAGGTCCTCTAAAACGTCAAAAGCCAATTTTCTCAAAGCGGACTCGCGAACATCAATCAATGCACATACTTGCTTATGTGTGAGGGTTGAATCTGGATTTTTGCTAAAAACTTTACGGATTATATGAGCCAAACTTTGTTTGAGTTTCTTGTTCGGCGAGTTTTTTCGTTTCGACATATATACGAAAGTACATTAATTTAGAACAATTCTTTCCGCCTCATCGTTAAACTATTCACGTGATAATGATAAATTTGTGTAAAACAGAGAACTATGAATATAAGAGTAGAAGCAGCTTTAAATGACCAAATACAAAAAGAAGCATCGTCTTCACAATTTTATCTTGCAATGGCAAGCTGGGCTGAAACTCAGGGGTTAAACGGGACAGCTCAATTCATGTACCTGCATTCAGATGAAGAGAGATTTCACATGTTGAAATTGGTAAAATTCGTCAATGAAAGAGGAGGAACAGCAATCATCCCTGGTTTGGAAAACCCGCCATCTGAGTTTAGTTCACTTTCAAATGTGTTTTCTTTACTCCTAGAGCATGAATTAAGTGTGACGGATAGCATTAATAATTTAGTAGACGTTTGCCTACAGGAAAAAGATTATACAACACATAACTTTGTTCAGTGGTACGTTTCCGAACAACTTGAAGAAGAGGCGCTTGCAAGAACAATACTAGACAAAGTCAACATGATAGGTGAAGACAAAGCAGGACTGTATATGTTGGATCGTGACCTCGAAAATTCGACAATACAAGCGAAGACGGTGAACAATGCGGGTAACGCAGGCGCTTGATCACCAATAATTTTGGTACTTTATAGGTCTGAATGACAAATCGATTTTTAAGTCTACTTTTTTTCCTACTCACATGCTGTTCCATTTTTGGTCAGAGTGAAATTCGATTTCAAAATTTCACCAATAACGATGGCCTTTCGCAAAGCTCAGTATTGTGCTTAATTCAGGACGATCTTAATACGATTTGGGTTGGGACTCAAGACGGGCTGAATCGTTTTGATGGACATCATTTTGAGGTTTTCACTTCCAATGAAACAGAAGGCTTAAACAGCGATTATATTCGAACAGCGGAGAAGTCGCCTGATGGCACTTTGTGGTTTGGAACCAATGATGGGTTAACAAAGTTTGATATTAAAACGGAGATTTTTGAGACCTTCTCAAACGCTTCAAAAGGATCGTTTCATATTACGGATATTTCAGTAGATGAAAACGGTAAAGTTTGGATGACGACCACCGATCAAGGAGTGTATACGTTCAATTCTAAAACCAAACGGTTCGAGTCACTTCTAAGTCAAATTGCTTCTAAAAAAACCACAAACATTCTCGTTCTTGCAAGCAAAGTTATTGTTGCCTCAGAAGATCTCGGCATTTCCATTTATGATAAAAAAACGAAGAAGTTAGTTTCAAAAGTATTAAAAGATGGAAGCGGTAATATTCTAGGCATCAATACTATTAGAAAATGGAAGGATCGCGAATTTCTTATTGCTACAAATCACGGTGCATTTTCTATTGATATAGATCGTTTGACGGTCAAACAGTGGATTTCAAATTTGAAAGAAGTTGAAACCATGAATGTTTCTGATGTCATCAGTACCGGAGAAAACAAATGGTTGGTTACCACGAAAGGAGAGGGTCTTTTTCTGATAGAAAATGATAAAACGTACAAACAGTACACGGAAGATATTTTTCAGAAAAATGCGCTTTTAATCAACGAGTTAAACGTTCTTTTCCGCGACAATTCTGGCAACGTTTGGATAGGTTCACAAAGAGGCCTCTCGGGTTTTGACCCAGCTTACGATGGTATTTATGGCTATGGACCTAGTGGAACAGAATCGAAAGGAATTCCCACACCAAACGTTTGGAGTTTTGCCGAGTCTAAAGACGGAAGGTACACCTATATTGGAACAGATAGAGCAGTTTCTAGATGGGATAGAAAAACAGGTGTATACCGTCAATTTTATCGCACGAAAGAACACTCTACGACTGGAACAGGAGAAATGGCTGTGCTGTCATTGTTTGCTATTTCGAATGATTTTCTCTTGGTGGGGTGTGGCGATGGAATCTTTGAGCTCAAAATTACACCGTATGATTATTCTTTTGAACAAATTCAGGAGAAAGGTGATGAAAGCTCTCTGAAACACAAGCGCGGATATTCGATCGTGCACTGGAAAGATTCTAAGTTCTTTATAGCAACCAAAGACGGTGTCATTTTGTACGATAGTAAAAACAAGTCCGTTCTGTCATTCGAGCATGATCCGCAAAAACCCAAAGAGACTATTGCAGAGGGAATTTGCAGGGTAGCGTACAAAGACAATTCTGGGAATATTTGGTTTGCAACAAGTTCAGGAGGGTTGAGCATTCTATCGACTGAAGAAGATACTGTTAAAATAATTCCGTACCAATACAATCACCGCTTAATCAAGGCAAGTAACAACTATATAACATCCATTTTTAAAGACGAAAAAGGAAATCTTTGGCTGACGACATTTGGTTCGGGGTTGATAAAGTGGAATGAAAAGGAGAAATCGCTTAAGGTCTTCAACCGATCTAACGGACTACCCAATGATGCCATTTATGGTTTGGTAGATGATAGCAATGGAAACCTTTGGTTAAGTACTAATAAAGGGCTTTGCTCTTTTTCTCCAAAAACGAAGAAAACAAGAGTTTTTACAGAGCAGCAAGGGCTGATGAGCAACGAATTCAACCTCGGAGCGTTCATGAAAAGCGCTAACGGATTTTTATATTTTGGAGGGATTTATGGTTTTAATTACTTTGACCCGTCTAAGCTCGGGACGAACAGAAGTGACATTCGCATTCGTTTTTCTAAGTTCAAGTTAGAAAATGAATGGCTAACAGCAGAAGAAGAAGACTCCCCACTAGAAAAACCGATCTTTCTTACAAAAGACCTTTATCTTGGATACCGAAACAATAGCTTCACACTCAAGTTTCAACCCTCCAACCTAGGAAACGGCGAAACAATCAATTACAAATACCATTTGATCGGCTCGGACGAAGGTGAAATAATGCTTGGGTCTCAAAACGAAATACACTTCAACGCATTAGCGCCAGGAGATTATGAGTTGCTGATTTATGCAAGGCGTGGAAATGGCGCATGGAGTTCAGTTCCCGCTAGTCTAAATATTCACATCAGTATTCCGTTTTGGCGAACTTGGTGGTTCTGGACCATTATTGGTTTGGTTCTAGCATTCCTGATGCGTTTGATCATCAAAAGACGAGTGGAGGCTTCGCATAGAGAGCAAGTGCGCCTAGAAATAAAGGTTCGAAACAGAACGAAAGAAATTCAACAACAAAATCAAAAGATCGCCGCGCAAAAATTAAAAATCGAAGACGAGCGAAACAAAGTGATTAAACAGCAAAAACTGTTGCAAATAGAGAAAGATAAAACCGAAAAATTACTGAAAAACGTTATTCCAGCTTCCACTGCGGAAGAGTTAAAGAAGCGGGGAAAGGCAAGAGCTCGGGCTTATAAAACAGTTTCGGTTCTATTTACGGATTTTGTTGGTTTTACGCATATTTCAGATCGAATGTCTGCAACGGAACTTGTAAAAAAACTGGATGTATATTTTACAAAGTTTGATCAAATCATCGTAAAAAATAATCTTGAGAAAATAAAAACCATTGGTGATGCGTACATGTGCGCAGGCGGAGTTCCCGTGCGTAACAACACCAATCCTATCGATACTTGTATTGCTGCCTTGCAAATCCAAGATTATATGCTTAAGCGTAAAAATGACGCGGTAGCAAATGGAAAGGAATATTGGGAGTTAAGGCTTGGCATCAATACAGGCGAAGTCACGGCTGGTGTTATTGGAAGTGAGCGATTGGCATACGATGTTTGGGGTGCAACCGTGAATCAGGCGCAGCGAATGGAAATGATGGGAACGCCGGGCCAAGTAACAATAACTGGCGCAACGTATCAGTTAATAGAGCCGTATTTTGAATGTTTGTTTAAAGGAAAAGCACAAACAAAAAGTCGAGGGGTTATTGACATGTACCAGGTGGTGCGAATCAAGCCAGAACTTTCCATTAACGGAGAGGGCGTAGAGCCGAACGCACGTTTCCAAGAAATCGTCAACCTGCACCTTTATAGCTCAATTAACTATTACAAAGCAGAACGCTATATAATGAAGCTTTTGGATCAACAGCTATCTCCTACTTTGCATTATCACAGTGTTGGGCACTCGAAGGATGTGGTAACCGCTGTGGAACGTATTGCTTTGCTTGAAAACGTCACCGATGAAGGCTTGTTTTTATTGAAGTCTGCGGCGAATTATCATGATGCCGGATTTATTGAACAATATGATGCAAATGAGCCCATCGGAGTGCGATTAGCAGGAGAAATTTTACCTCGTTTTGGTTATACAGCAGAGCACATTACAAAAATAAAGGAGCTTATCTTCGCGACAAAAATTCCACATAAACCAAAGAATAAGTTGGAAGAAATTATCTGTGATGCTGATCTCGACTACTTGGGACGTGATGATTTTCATGAAATTGCAGACAGGCTTAGGAGAGAACTTCGAGAGCACGGAAAAATTAATAGCGACCGTCAGTGGGATGAAATCCAAGTGGGCTTCTTGAAAATGCATCAGTATTTTACGGAAACAGCAAAAGAATCGCGCCGACCGAAGAAGTTGCAACACCTAAAAGAAGTAGAAGAGCGATTAAAGCGCAACGATTACGTAGATTAATCAGACTATAGAAAGAGGGTATACAAAGTACCCGGAACCGTTAAAAAGCAACCGAATGGTTCATTATTTAGAAAGTTTGAATCAAAAAAAAGCGACTTATGAGGTCGCTTTTCAATATTCTGATATTTTCTTTATCCGTTAAAGTCAGCAGAAAAAGAAAACGAACCTTCAATAGGGTTCATTATCAACGTAGGGATTTGAGCATCGTTCGTGATGATCATTTCTTCATGATTGGAAGTCAACCCACCGAAAATGCTGTTTTTGTTGAGGTTCATGATTGCAATTAAATCAGCACCAACAGTTTTTGCATGATTTACAACGTGTTTACCGAAGTTTGAACTTCCAACAACTGTTGTTGTCACTTCAATATTTCTTTCCTCAAAGTATTTCTTTGCAAAAAGGATGTTTGCTTTTACTTTGTGTCGCAAAAACTCGTCAGTCTCTTCAGGAGTAACTACGTGAACACGAGAGTTGAAGTATTTCGCCAAGCTTGATACAATAGCCAATTTTTGCTTCGTTTCTTTATTTAGATCCAAAGGAACAACGATATCATCGTATCCTGTTTCTTTCGGAGTTCTTTCTTGCACAATCACAAAAGGAACGCTTGAATGTGTTATTACCTTCAATGCATTCATTCCAGTTAAGTGCTGCCATCCTTGAGCTCCGTGCGTACCCATAAAAATAAGTTCGGCGTGGTGTTCTGAAGCAAAATCTCCAATATCTTCAAAAATGTTACCTACTCGAATAGATGGAATTATTTTAACAGTGTTATCGTATTTTGAGACAACAGCGTTCAGTTTTGCTTCCGCCTCTTTAATATCTTTTCCTTTTGCTACAACGTGTAACACGTAAATTTCTGCGTTGATTGGCTTGGCAGTTGCGATTGCGTGCTCCAAGGCTATATTTGCAACTTCAGTGAAGTCGTGAGGAACAATAAAATTTTTAGCTCGCATAAAATTAGGTTTTCAAGTTATATTTGGTTTCTGCAAATGTATAAATAAAACAAATCCCTTTTGCCCAAAAGATTAGATCGTTATACGTTTTTTCCTTCTTTTAAGATATGCTTTCAGAAAAGCATTTGCAAATATTACCATAACAATGATGATAGAACCAACGTAAAACTTTGTGTCAAGTTTTTGATTTTCATTTAAGATGATTATTCCAAGAATAATGGCATAAACGGGCTCGAGATTAATACTTAAAGACACAGTGAAGGCGCCAAGTGTCTTTACCAAAGCAACGGTGACAAGGAATGCGAATGAAGTGCAGACAATGCCTAAAAACAGGAGCCAAGCCAAATCAGAAGTACTAAATACCCATAACGCACTATTGAAGTCACCATTGATTAATAAAAGCACAGCTATAGCCAGTGTTGCAAAAGCCATTTCGTACAAAGTAATTGTAGATGGAGCAGTTGTTTGTGAAAACTTGGCATTAAATACTGAAAATGTCGCGGCAAGAAGGGCAGAGCTCAAACCAAAAATTAAGGCGAGGAGCTTGTTTCCTGAAAAATCATCAGTCACCATAAATATTCCGATAACAACGATAAGGCTCAGTCCGAACTCCATCCATGAGAATTTTCGCTTCATTACTATCGGCTCTAACCAAGAAACATGAAGTGTTGTAGTTGACAAGCAAAGAACACCAAAAGAAGCGGTGGATAGTTGTATGGCCTCAAAAAAAGTAATCCAGTGGGCGCCAACCACCAGTCCAGTGATGCAAACCCCAACGAGTGTCTTTTTGTTCGCAATTCGAAAGGGACGCTTCAAAAGAAGCATAAATAGGAAAAGGGAAACGCTAGCGATCCATACGCGGTGAAATACTATTTGGACCGAGCCCATGGAAATCAGTTTTCCCAGAATCCCAGTAAAGCCAAACATCAAAATGATGAGGTGCAATACGATGTGATGTTTATACTTTTCGAGCATTAGCACATAAAAAAAGCGGCTGCCTATAAAAGATGCAGCCGCCAAATCTAAGAATTAGGTAGATCGATTAATCTACTTTTTCCATTTTCTTTAAAATTTTAACGCGTTCTTCATCAAGGGCTTTTTGCTTTTCGTCCAATTTCAGATGTTTTTCATCAAGCTTTACTTGTTCTTCGGCGAGTTTCTCAAGGTTTTTACCTTTCGCTACTTTCTTATCGAGTTTTTTCTGATCATCTTCCAAGGATTTGCGATCTTTCTTTATGCCTTCTTCGTCTTCTGCGATTTTATCGAGCTTTTCTTGGTACTTGGCAATTTTCTCTGCAATTTTCTCTGCTTCTTCTTTTTCCTTTTCCGCTTCTTTTGCTTCTTTGTCAGCTTCCTTTTGGGCTTGTTCTGCTTCTTTTTGAGCTTTTTCCGCTTCTTTCATTGCTTTTTCCTCTTCTTTTGCGAGCTCTTCTTGGGCTTTTGCTTCTTTTTCAGCTTGTTTTGCTTCTTCCTCCGCTTTTTCCTTCTCTTCTTTTATTTGTTTTTCCTTTTCTTTTGCTTCGTCTTCTGCTTTTTTCAACGCTTTTTCTTGTTCTTTCTGAGCTTGCGATGCTTCGCCTTCTGCCGCCTTTTCTGCCGCTTTATCGCGCTCAAGTTTACTTACTGCTGCCGCTTCTTCTAATGCGATGCGTCTTGCCTCAGCCTCTTCCTGTCTCTTACGAGCTTCTTCTTCTCGAGCGGCAATGTTGGCCTCCATTTCCTTGCGCTTTTCTTCAGATAAGCCTGCACTAGAATTTTTAAGTTCTTCTGCTTCTTTTCGAACCTCTTCTGCCGCTTTTCGAGCCTCTTCCGCTTCTCTGTTGGCTTCTTCAGTTTCTTTCGAAATCTCTTCCGTTTCGGCGCGCAATTCTTCTTGTCTACGAATCGCTTCCTCTTTCGCCTTAGCCGCTTCTTCAGCAGATTGTTTTTCTTCTTCTATTTCGCCAGAAATCTTAGTGATTTTCTCCTCTGATTCTTCTTGAACTTCTGTAATCGTCTCCGTTTTCGCTCTAAGAGAAACATTGTACGTTCCACCTGCTTCCAACTTTAAGTCTTTTAACTTGTGTGAAGCGTACATACTGTGAAATACTTCAATCGTCACAAGTTGACCTCCGTAGGCCTTCATTTCAATCACAGCATTGCCAGAAGCATCTGTTGTTCCAGAGCCGATTGGCATGCGATCGAATACAATTTTGATTAACGCTCCTTCTACGGGACCACTTTCACTTTTTACAGTTACAGTTACGGAAACGCCCTCTTTTATTACCGCGTTTATGTTTGAAGGAGTATAGTTTTCAGATGCTTGAGCCGCAAGTGATCCTAAAATCATGGTGGCAACTACATAAATTTTTTTCATTCGTTTTGTTTTAGTAGGATTCTAAATATACTCAAACCCCAATTTACTTGTACGTTTAGATCAAAAATAATTCCAATTTTTCCTGTACTTTTAACCCATGCAATTTTCTTCCGTTATCGGGCAAAAATCCTTAAAGGAGCACTTGATTGATGAAGTCAGAAATGATAAAATCAGTCATGCGCAATTGTTTATTGGAAAACCGGGGTATGGAGTGCTGCCATTGGCACTAGCTTTTGTGCAGTATCTATTTTGTGAGAATAAGTCAGAAAGTGATAGCTGTGGCGTATGTCCAGCCTGTAAGAAAGTGAAGCAATTACAGCATCCAGACTTGCATTTTTCATTTCCAACAGTTCAGGCAATTAGCAAAACTTCAAATGGAAACCTGAAGGAATGGCGAGAACAATTGATAGAGCAGCCTTATTTCGACTTAAACGATTGGATTCACAAAACAGATGTACGAGAACGGAAACCAATAATTGGGGTTCAGGAGAGTGAGGAAATAATTAAAAAACTCAGTCTGCGTTCCTATGAGGGTGGTTATAAGGTGATGATTATCTGGATGGCAGAAGAAATGAATACTTTTTGTGCCAATAAACTATTAAAAATCATTGAGGAGCCGCCGAAAAACACGCTCTTCATTCTTTGTGTTGATTCGCAAGAAAGTATGCTTGCTACGATAATTTCTCGGTGTCAATTGGTGAAGGTGCCAAGAGTATCACTGGATGAAATGTCGATGCACTTGCGCGAAACGAAACAAATAAACTTAAACCAAGCAGACAGCGTTGCGGCAAGAGTAGATGGTGACTTTTTAGAGGTGATTGAATTTCTCGGCGATCACATCGAACAAGATGCGAATCGAGAACAATTCATTCAGTTGATGCGAGTTTGTTATAAAAAAAACGTTCTCGACATGATGGTTTGGTCTGAAGACATTGCAAAATCTAGTCGCGAACAACAAAAAATATTTTTAAAATATGCTCTTCACATGTTTCGCCAAAGTATGTTGAGAAATTACACCGAAGATGCGCTCACAAAAGTTTCCGACGAGGAAAACGCATTTTTAGATAAGTTTTCGCGTTTTATTTCAGGAAACAATGTTTTCGATTTCATGAAAACATTCAATGAAGCCCATTACCACATCGAACGAAATGCCAACCCAAAAATTCTCTTCATGAATTTGTGCTTCAATGTGATGCGCTACATTCATGGGGCTTAATTCAAGTCTATAAACAATCAACTCTGTAAATCTTCAATTCCTTAGAATTTCTGTAAGCAGATTATTGTGTATTTTTAAACTCATAAACAAAAGAATATTATGGGTTGTGCCAGTTGTGGAGGAGGTGGAACTCCTTCCGGATGTAAAAACAATGGTACCTGTAGTTCTGGAGGTTGCAACAAATTGGAAGTCTATAACTGGTTGGCAAACATGGATTTGCCTGGGGGACAGACACCATACGACATACTAGAAATTCGGTTTAAAAATAGCCGAAAAGGATTTTACAGAAACACAAAAGGACTCAGCTTACAATTAGGTGATGTCGTAATTGTAGAAAGTAGTCCAGGATACGACGTTGGTGTTGTATCAATTGTTGGAGAACTTACCAGAATTCAGGTCAATAAAAAAAGTCCAAACTTCAAACATGCTGAAGCACGTAAAATTTTGCGTGTCGCTGAACAAGAAGATATCGATAAGTGGATAAAAGCGCGTTCGCTTGAACGAGAAGTGATGTACAAGTCACGAACGCTAGCTGTTAATTTGAACCTTCAAATGAAGATTTCGGATGTTGAGTATCAGGCCGACTTATCAAAAGCAACATTTTATTACACAGCAGAGGGTAGAGTAGATTTTCGTCAGCTGATTAAAGACATGGCGGAAGAATTTAAAATCCGTGTTGAAATGCGCCAAATTGGTGCAAGACAGGAAGCTTCTCGGCTTGGTGGAATTGGATCTTGCGGTCGTGAGTTGTGCTGTTCAACGTGGTTGACGGATTTCCGTTCGGTTTCTACTTCAGCTGCACGTTACCAGCAACTATCGCTAAATCCGCAAAAATTAGCCGGACAGTGCGGAAAGTTAAAATGCTGTCTCAATTACGAGTTGGATATGTACTTGGATGCTGTAAAAGCGTTTCCAAAGGGAGATTTAAAATTGAGAACAGAAAAAGGGACTGCCACACATATTAAAACAGATGTTTTCAAAAAACAAATGTGGTATGCATATGATGGTGATGCAGGCGCAGGCTCTGGTTTGGTGCCGATTCATCCGGATCGTGTTCGCGAAGTTATCTCTATGAACAGAGATGGAAAGAAGCCGGCAGACCTGAACGATTTCATGGAAGAAGTCGTTATTAAAGAACCAGATTATACAAATGTTGTTGGTCAGGATAGCTTGAATCGATTTGAACACATCTTCAAAAAGAAAAAGAAAAAGCGACCTTCAGGAAGAAACAAGCCACGCGCAGCATCAGGCACACAAGAACAAAACTCGAAGCAGACGAACAAGCCTGCACAAAAGAGAAATCCGCCTAGAGCAAACAAGGAGGAAGATGGAGCTGCTCCTAAAAAACCAAGAAGCAACAACAAAAGAAGAAATAACAATAGAAATCGTAAAAACAACACGAATAATACCAACAAGGATAACCCAAACAACAATGAAAAGAAGTCGTAGTCTACTTTTTATAATTCCGCTTTTACTTTTGTTTGGATGTTCTGAAGCACCATTCTACGAAAAGGTATATTCTTTTGATGGCCGTACTTGGAAACAAGATCAAAAAATGAAGTTTGAGGTCGAGATTCAAGATACCGCGAAAGTATACGATTTCACCTTGGCCGTCCGAACTACTACGGACTACAAATACAGCAATCTCTGGATGTTCATGAAAACGATCGCTCCAGATGGATCTACTGGTAGGGAGCCCATTCAGCTGTATCTTACAAATCCGGATGGTAGTTGGGTAGGAACAAAGTCAGGCTCTGTGGTTGAAACCCCGCTTTACTTCAAAAAGCGGAAGCTTCCGATGAAAGGAAAGTATACTTTTATAATTGAGCAAGGAATCACAGACTCCAAAGTGACAGAGATTCTTGACTTAATATTCCGCGTTGATTTCGCTGGTAAAGAAGAGTAAATTTAGAGACTGTATTCGTAAGAGACAGAGATTACATGTCGAACACCTTCATCAAAAGCTCTGAATTTCTTGTCAATTTGATATTTGAACGAAATATCATGGTTGTTGTTCAAATCAAATGACGCACCTAACGCCAAGCGGACTTTATCGAATTGTCGTCCATTTTCACCAAGTTTAGGATTGTAAAAGAACTCAGCACTAACAGAAGGTGTTAGAATAAAGTCATTGATGTCATATTCAATTTCTGGCTTAAAACGAAATGCTTGATCAAAATCAGCGTTATAACCTGTTGCTTGTCCAAATTGACTAAAAGCGTATTGATACCGAAGTCTAAATTCCAAAGAAAGCCGATCAAAGTCTTCTCCGAATTTTGCGTTTAAATTGATTCTATGTCCAGACTTGTAGTTTCCGTATTTATTGCGATCGACCAGAAAACGGTATTCAACCGATGGCTTTAACCATTTTGTAAGCTTATAATCTATCCCCACTTGAGGAAAGAAGGTTGCTATCCCTTCATTGTCAAAGCGCGAGTTGAGCTCAACAGTCCAGTCAGTTTTCTTAACGAGATCACCAGAAAGCCCAACGTTTGTCCAAACCATGAACTCATCATTCTGCCCAAAAGAAACACTGGATAGTAAAACTGTACAGATGAATAATTTGAATTTCATATTCTAAAAACGTTCATAAACATCCATAGTTCCAAGGTCAACAACTTCTTTTTTATCGTTTATTGTAACCTCTTTTATTGTTACCACTTTGCCGCTGTAGCAGGTCGGTAGCTGAGAATTATTACAATCTTCGTAGAAGAAAATACGGTACTTTCCTGGCTCTAAAAAACGGAACTTAAAAGTACCATCATAAGACGTTTCAACATCATCGTCAAAATACGTTTCGTCACCATCTTCACCATATATAATATATACGTCAAATTTCGGAGCGAAATAAGAATTTATAGCATTTTCCGCACTATCATACTCAGTGATAAAGATTCTACCTTGAATAGTTGCAGCACCTCCAGGACCTTCAACTTTCTTACATCCAGACATAGGAAGTGTAAGTAAAAGCAATCCAACAAAATAAAGAATTGATTTGCGACTCATAGTTTTGATAATTAGATGTTTATTATAAGTTAAAAGCAATGATCTTTGTGAACATATTTTCCATATAGACGTGTCGAATATACAAATAGTTAATAAATAGCTCCATTATTTTTAATAATTCTATAATGTGGCTTTGAACCTAAGGAACCTTCGTCTTTTTTAGAAGCTTCAATAAAAATTGTGGAATTTGAATAAAACTTCTGTTATAAAACAACCTTTTGTGAAAGGATATCGTCTATACTGGTGTTACTATTAGCGAATTACAAAGGAAATTCGTATTATTGACCAAACTAACTTGTCTAGTTTTAGGCAGTTTGCATTGACTCTATACTCATGAAACATCAAATCTTCAACGTGAGAATTGCTTTATTTCTCGTTCTCGCGTTTTGTTACTCCAACTCTTGGAGTCAAATTATTATCAACGAATACTCTTGTTCAAACATGAACGGAATCGCCGATTCTTATGGAGAAAGAGAGGATTGGGTTGAGTTGTATAACACAACAGGAACTCCGGTAGATCTTACAGGATTTTACTTGTCGGATAAGTCAGGAAACCTGTTAAAGTGGCAAATTCCAAGTGGTTCTGTTCCAGCGAATGGATTTTTATTAATCATGTGCTCCGGAAGAGGAACAGTAAACGGTGGTGAAATTCACCCTAACTTCAACTTGAAGCAAACGCAAAATGAGTGGATTATACTTTCCAATAGCACAGGAGTGGTTGTTGATTCTTTGCGAATTGTGAACATGACCAAGGCAGATCACTCGGTAGGGCGATCAACAAATGGCGCTCCAGACTGGAAGTTATTTACGACTCCAACACCAGGAGCGAATAATGTCGGAGCACTCGATTTTTATGAGCCAAAACCTGTTATGAGTTTAGCGCCAGGATTCTACACAGGGTCTCAAACGGTTTCTATAACTTGTGCTAACCCTTCAGCAACAATTCGATATACCTTAGATGGAACGTATCCTACGGCTACATCTCCAGTTTATTCCGCTCCGATAAACATTCCCAATACTCTTGTATTGAAGGCTGCTGCATTTGGAACGAACCCAACGAGCTTTGTTGAAACGAATACGTATTTCATAGATGAAAACCACACTGTGCCTGTTGTTTCCGTTAGTAGTGCAGCCCTGTTTAACTTGGTTGCAAATGGAAATCAATTTGGAGGAAATAGAGTAGGGGGTTTTGAACTTTTTGAACAAGATGGAACCTTCATTGATGAGGGTGATGGACATTTTAATAAGCATGGAAATGATTCATGGGCATATCCTCAAAGAGGTTTCGATTTTATTATGCGTGATCAATTTGGATACAATGATGATATCGACCACTTATTGTTTCCAGCGGATACGGACAGAGAGAACTTCCAACGATTAATATTAAAGCCAGGAGCAAGTGACAATTATCCATTTGAGTCTGGTGGTGCGCACATCAGAGACGCCTTTATTCATACGTTATCGATTCGTGCTGACATGCTTTTAGACGAGAGAACATGGCGTCCTTGTGTTGTATATCTGAATGGAGAATATTGGGGAGTTTACGAAATTCGTGAAAAAGCAGATGACCATGATTACACGGATTACTATTACAATCAAGATAAATTCAACCTCCAATATTTGAAAACTTGGGGCGGAACTTGGGAAGAGTACGGTGCTCCGAACGCACAAAATGATTGGGATGCCCTCAGAAACTTCATTATGGCAAACAACATGGGTCCTGGGCCAGATTATGATTATGTAAAATCACAATTAAAGTGGGCGTCATTAGCAGATTACTTCATGTTTAACTCCTACGTTGTCAATCAAGATTGGTTGAACTGGAACACTGCTTGGTTTCGAGGAATGAATCCAGCGGGAAGCAAAACGAAATGGCGTTACGCACTTTGGGATATGGACGCAACCTTTGGGCACTACGTAAACTATACAGGAATTCCTGACCCTACAGCGAACGCAGACCCATGTAATGCCGAAAACCTGCCAAACCCAGGAGGGCAAGGCCACACTGACATTCTTGAGAAACTTATAAATGAAAACTCAGATGTCGAACAGTATTATGTTGCGCGCTACATTGATCTAATCAACACGTATTTTTCATGTGATTATATGAATACGTTGTTAGATAGTATGCTTAACGAAATTACACCAGAAATGACGGCGCATGTTGCCCGTTGGGGTGGGACCGTTGCAGGATGGCAAAGTAATGTTCAGGACTTGAGAGACTTTATTGATGCACGTTGCTTGGCAATGGAGCAAGGATTGATAGATTGTTACAGTTTAACTGGTCCTTTTGATGTGGTCTTTGATGTTGACCCTGTTAACTCAGGAACGATGAAGGTGAATTCAATTTTCCCACCAAACTATCCTTGGGCAACACAATATTTTGGAAATATAAATACGATAACAATTGCTACCCCAGAACCAGGTTTTGTTTTCGACCACTGGGAGTTCAGTGTAGGTCCGATGAATAATGCAATTACTTTAGATACAAACGGTGTAACATTCACAGCGAATGACACCATTGTAGCTGTGTTTATTCCAGAAATTCCAGATGCAGATGGTGACGGTGTTTCTGACGCTCAAGAAGCGATCGACGGAACAGATCCAAACGATCCTTGTTCTTACCTTGTTGCTTCCGTGAATACAGCGGTTACTTCAGGTTCAGATTGTGACGGTGACGGATTTTTGGATGCAGATGAGATTCTAGCTGGTTCAAACCCATTCGACCCGTGTGATCCAGATGATTCAGATCCGCAATGTCAAATTGATACTGATGGCGACGGGGTTACTGACATTTCAGAAGCAGGATCTGGCACCGATCCAAACGATCCTTGTTCATACATCGTAACTGCGATTACACTTCCTATCACTTCTGGTTCGGATTGTGATGAGGATGGTTTAACTGATGATTTCGAGATTAGCAATGGCTCTAATCCATTCGATCCATGTGATCCAGACAGTTCAGGAATTGAATGTGCACTTGGTATTCACGTACCATCAGCATTTTCTCCTAATGGAGACAACAATAACGAAACGCTATCTGTGATTGTTGGAAAAGATGTTGTAGCATTTACCATTCATATCTATGATCGTTGGGGTAATAAGGTGATTACTTTCAGCGATAAAGATGCAGCTTGGGATGGAACACACAATGGCATTCTTTGCAATAGCGGAGTGTTTGCATATATGCTGGAAGTCACTTTTGATGATGGCCACGGCGAATTGAGATCCGGAAACATCACCTTATTGCGCTAAAAAATGATGAGAAAAATAGTTATCACAGCAATTTGTTCGTTTGCCTTTCAGGGATTACTGATGGCGCAGGACTTTCATTTTGCTCAAACAATACAAACACCACTTTTAATTAACCCAGCATCGACGGGTATTTTTGACGGGTGGGAAAGAGCCTCGATTAGTCATAGGAATCAATGGCTGGGATCTGCCACACAATTTATGTCTACAGCTGTAGCTGTTGATGTAAACTTGGGAAAAACTCGAATGAATGATCGTGCATACGCAGGAGTCGGATTGATGTTTTTTAATGATGTCGGTGGAGATGGTCAATTCGGAAATCAACAAGGGTCTGTTTCCTTAAGTGGTATTCTTCCCATGGGAGGCTCTGGACATACATTATCTGCAGGAATCCAAGGCGGTTGGGGACAACGTTCTGTGAACGTAAACAATTTGACCTTCATGAGTCAATGGGATGGTGCTGGCTTTGATCCAAGTATTATCAGCGGCGAAGGAAATATTGGCAATTCGTTTGTTTATATCGACGCATCTGGAGGACTCTTTTATGAATTTGACGGCGGAAAAAGCACCTTTTCCAGAAACAACCAAACTAAATTTCAAATTGGCGTTTCAGGGTATCACTTAAATGCACCGCAATTGAAATACAATTCTGGAGTCAGTACTGAGCGTCTTCAAAGAAAATTTGTTGCTCATGCAAGACTGATTGCAGAAGTTGCAGGATCAAAATGGTCTGTTGACGCATCTGCGGCTCAATTCAAACAAGGAGGTCATTACGAAACGATTCTTGGGGCCTTGTTGCGCTATCGTTTCTCTAACGGAACAAAAATCACAGGACTCTCACACGATGCCTTTATTGCCTTTGGGACGTACTTTAGATTCAAAGACGCCTTAGCTCCTTCGGTTATGATTGATTGGCAAGGCTTTCAATTTGGAATATCTTACGATGTTACTGTTTCACAGCTAAGACAAGCTTACAATGGATCATTGGAATTTTCTTTATCGTACAGAAACTTGCACGATTCTCTGTTTAAAACGAAAAAAAGAAGGTTCTAATTATTTGCCGATTAGGCTTTTGAAGCCGGAAATTATCTTTTTTCTAAAGAAGACCATCAATAGTATGTAAGGGACTGCCATGAGGTAGAGAATCCCATAATTAATGTTAGAACCGAAGGTTGCCTCGTCCATTCCTCCATTTCCAGACCCTTGATCTGAAAGCATTCTACATTGGGAGCAACCCTGTGCAAACGCTTGGTCAACAATCATAATTGCAAGAAGGACGAACGCTATTTTGATCCAAGATTTCATAGTACAAATTTACGCAATTTGTTTAAGAAGTAGGAATCATAAAGTTAAGCGTGTATATCGAAGTGTGGAGTGTAGCGAAAAGTACCGAAAAATCCTCTACATTTGTTGCTATGAAATGGGTACTTTATTCTCTAATTTTCTCAATGATCGCTCTAGCAGCGACTTCCTGCGGTTCTGAAAAAGAGCAAGAGCGGAAAGGTCAGACCGCTAATCAAAACATTGATAGCCTGCTTTTGGCAAACCCTGACAGTGTTCCACTTTTGATTCAAAGAGGGGAGCTGTATTTTAAGGAGTATCAGTACGATCTAGCTTTAAAAGATGCGGCAAAAGCATACCGCTTGGAAAAAAGCAATCCAAAGGCGAAGTTGCTTTATGCGGAGGTGATTAATAATAGACCTGACCGCACACCGAAAGAAGTTGCCACCGCTCAAACACTGTATAAAGAAATTATTAAAAAGGATGCGAAAAACACGAGAGCCCTGATAGGAGTCGCTTCAACGTATTCCTTTCAGGCGGACTATGAAAAGTCATTTAACTTCATCAACAAGGCACTTCGTGTGGACAAACATTATCGCGCAGCATATATTTTGAAGGGCTCCAATTATCTAGCTTTAGGTAACCGTGACAAGGCGATTTCTTCTTACGAAACAGCGGTTCAGCAAGACCCAAATTTTTATGAAGCGTATTTTTTTCTAGCCAATATTTATGAAGCTGAAGGAAATCCACAATGTATCGAATACTTTAGAAATGCATACGAGTTAAGACCCGACTACACTGAGTTTGAATACCGATTGGCATATGCAAAACAAAATTTCGGTCAATATGAAGAAGCTCAAAAAATATACCGAAATATTGCTGCAGACACCAGCGATTTTTATGCAAATAGAGGGTATTTCCACCTTGGACATATCAAGCAGTTCGAAATGAATGAAATCGACAGTGCTATTTTTTATTACAAATTAGCTTTACAGAAAGAGCCTAGGCACGTAGAAAGTTGGCACAACCTCGGGATTTGTTACGATGATAAGGGTGACAAAACACAAGCACTTAAAAGTTTTGGAAAAGCACTTAAGTACAATCCAGAATTTGAACTTTCTAGAAATTACGCTGATAGCATTCGCTTCCTCTGATGCGATTGAACCCTAAATATTTAATGCTTTTTTCAGATGCGCTAATTCCTATTTTAGGTTTTTTCGTGTGGGATTGGAGCCTCTACTTTATTTTGCTTTTCTACATCATTGACCTACTCGCAAGAGAAGTTATAACACATGTTAAAACAAGAAAGATTTACAGCGATCAAGGTCTAAAAAAACGGTCAAAATGGATCCGTAATGGATTGATCAGTGCAGTTCTGTTGCTACTTGTTTTTATCCTAGTTCACGTAGCTGTATTTTTTATTCAACCCGGAATTCACTTTATTAAAGAAGTTCAACTTTTTTGGGCATACAAGGAGCTTGGAGTTCAGCAAGGGTACTTGCTTGTTCCACTTGTGGGTTACGCAGCTTACGCACAATATAAAATGCAGTTTTTAATGACCGGAAAATCCCGAAAAGTTTTAGTTGATACCTTATGGGGACAGCATATTAAGGCATTAATTTTTATGTTAATCGGGTCCGTTCTTGGAATCATGCTGGCTTATTTCGCCTCCCCATCCGAACTTCTTTATGTGCTCGCTATTGTAATTGGAGCAGGAGCATTTTCATATTTTCTAGAGAAGGCTTAAGGCGTTTTATTGATTTATGTTATTGTTGTTTTGTCGGGAAAAGGGGGCGTTAAATAATTGATATATAATTAAATAAAAATAACGTTTCGACATTTCTAGAAATGTAGAATTATAAAAATGTCATACAGTAGTCAACCCTAATTTCGAAAAAATAAAACGTATAAAAACGGACCATTCATCCAGAACCGATAAGATCTTTTAGCTGTTAATTGCGCGTTCTTCGAATCCAAGAGGGAAGCAAGATGGAGCCGATAAACAAATAGGGGAAATAAGAAATCAAACGCCAAAGCAGCGCGAGAACACCCAGTAATATGGCTGAGGTGGTAAAGGTGGACAGTAACTCACTAAAAGCAAATTCGGCAACACCACTACCCCCAGGGGTTGGACTTACAAGCATGAAAAGCCAGAGGACTAACTGCTTCCCAAGGATTTTAATATTGTCGATGAAGCCGAGGTATAAGAATGCATTTAGGACAGCGTTGATTACCAAATATCGGGAGATCCAACTACCAAAAGTGGCTAAAAAGACTCGAATCCAAAATTGTCGGGACTCCTGACGAAACTCCTTAGAGGCGGTTTCTATATCTTTTCCCCACTCACGTGCGATGAACTTCCACCGCTTAATAAAAGGAAGACCGAAAACTGCTAAAAGAAACTTTGTAGCAAGTTTTGGGTACCAGAAAATAGTTAAGTAGAGTAACAAGCAAATGCCGAAAATCACACTGCAGCCAATCCAAAACCACCACATTAGAGGAAGTGAACTTCCAACATCACTTGGGAACAAGTCAGCATTTTGGATGAAAAGAAAAACCAACGGAATCATTACGACAAAAAATAAATTGTCCATGAAGGCAGTAATAATAACAATAGCAGTTGCCTTTCCAAATGGAATTGTTTCACGATTTAAAATAAACATGGCAACAGCAGCGCCTCCAACAACGCCAGGTGATAATGCGGAGGCAAACTCCCAAATCATAATAACGTAAAAACTAGCTTTCCATGAAAGTTTGTTCTTCGTAAGCAATCGAATGCGAAGCATGTAAAAAAAGTCGCGACCTGCTGTAAAAACTAAAGCGGCGAAAAGCCATGCAATCACACTGAAGTTCCAGTCAATAGACCCAAGAACACTACCGAAAGTTTCCTCTACATAGGACCCGTTTTTATTCTTTTCAAATTCAATGGGGTCGTACAAATCCACTTTTTTGTCTCCGTCGGAATCAACCCATCGGTGCGTTCCTGCACCAGGCTCGACTTCAATGAACTGCGTCTCGGAAACACTTCGGTATAGCATCCACCCAGAAATAAGCAAACCAATGGAAATTGCAGCGAGCATTCGCCACCCACTGAAAGCTTTCTGGATGGGACTCTTCATCTTATTCTAGAGGATTTAATGTGACTTCTACCGTCCAGTTAGCGCGGACCTTTACGGGTTTAGAGTACAGGTCGATAATTTCTGGTTGTTGAAGCGTTTCGTAATCTCCAACGTCCCACCAGCCATTGCTGTTGCTGTCTCGAATGATTCTAAAGTGATATTCGTTAGGTGGTAAGTTAGGAATCAACTCGGTGCCACCTTGCTCATATTTAATGGATCGAACGACGTCATCTTTACTTAAGATTTCCAAAAGAATCGGTTCTGAATAAGCTGTAAGATTGATTGATACCTCTCCAAGATCCTCTGAGAATATATAATTCGCGGTAGCTTCATATTTTATCGACCCGCCACAGTTGGTGATTACAGCGTTCGAATCGAAAGTAATTCTGATAGCATTGGATCGTTGACCGTCAAGCTCGAATCGATTACCCAAAAAGGCGAAGTCGTAATTTGAAATGAATACGGAGTCTTTGATATCGAAAAGGTGAATTTTAGAAGTATCCACATCCTGAATCATTCCATTTACCGAAAACTCAGCATTTTGGATAGGAAGAATATTTTTAACGTTTTCGGTCTTAATTTTGATGCGAACATCTTTTTCTTTTGGCTTTAATCGATAAAAACTAGTATCGCTGAAAATGATTTCGCCAAATTTTGTTTCCAAAATAACTTCGGCTTGATCCGTGAGAGGGGCATCAGCCACAAATTGGAGGCTATCATATTTAAACGTGCGAAGATTTTCCATCGTAACAGGAGAACCATTCACGTAAACATTTTGCAAGGAATGACTTGGTGGTGCATTAAAACTCATATTGAAAGCACAGGGGGCCAAATAATCCAATTTTCGAATTCCGTATTTTGTAGATTTGGGAAGAAACATTCGCAAGGGCACAGAGTCAAAATACACGCTGTCCACAGTTATTTTCCCTGATGTACTAAAACCAATGCGTTCGTTTGATTGAGGAAGTAAATCCCCGTTTTGATCCACAAGAGCAATCATATCATAGGTGCCTTGATGTAAATATTGCAATTTCGCTATTCCGTCTGCAATAGGGGCAATACTCACAAGGTTACTATCTTCTCCATAAAGTGTAACAACGCCTTCTTTAATAGGTTCTTGCGTCCAAGCGTCCATAACAGCAACGGTATATGATAATGTGTCGATTTCATCTCCCGTAGAGAAAACAACTTGCATTGTTGAGTCGTTTCGCTCCGTTAAGTCTCTTACAGCTTTATTTAAATAGATAGCATACGTAGTATTTGGCTCGAGTTGACCTTCCCATGACAACTTCAATGTTTTTTTCTTCACACTTGCGGTAACCTGCGCATGTGGCGGCACCATTTGTATATTTTGAAGAGGATTGGCCAAGGTGAAGTATTCATCGAATGGAATCGTAATTTCATTTCCGGTGAAGTTAGTTGTGGCGTTGAGGGGCACCATTTTATCTTCAATTGGCTTAGGTGCAACGCGATCCTCGGGACCACCAGAAATTCTTCCAACCTGAGCACAAGAGGAAAGGAAAACCACAAGAAGAATTATAACGTACTTACCAGCCATTCGCATATCTGATTGAGGTAAATGGAATCAACAGCATCAAATGAAGCCAAATTTTCGCTGTCTACATCTAAAACGCCTAAAACTTGACATTCTTTCACAAGCGGAACAACAATTTCACTTTTTGAAAGAGAACTACAAGCGATGTGACCCGGAAAAGCGTCTACATCGTCAACAATGAGCGTTTCTTTTTGTTCCCAGGCTTTTCCGCAAACGCCTCTTCCCAATTGAATTCGGGTGCAGGCAACAGGCCCTTGAAATGGACCCAATACCAATTCATCATCTTTCACATTGTAAAAGCCAACCCAGAAAAAGTCGAATGCTTCCTTGAGTGCCGCCGCTATGTTTGCTTGGTTGGCTACGGGATCTTTTTCGTCGCCAATTAAAGCCTTCAGTTGAGGAATCAAAGATTCATACTTTGCGCTTTTGTCACCTTCCACCAATACTAAATCCTCCGCCATTTCAAGGTTTTATACAAAAGTGGTTTTTTTATAGGGAATCTGCAATAATTCTATTTTTTTGAGGCCATCCAATTTATTTTTTTTAAAAATCAAACAGTTTACTGTTTATGGCGCTTCCACAATTAAAATTCGCTTTTTTTTGTTTTCAGTGGAATAATTTTGTTTAACTTAATTTAGAGTAACCAACTTAAACCAATAAAGAATGTTAGAAAAAGTGCAGATGGAGAAGGTGTTGTTTTTGGATATTGAAACAGTACCTCAAGTGTATGATTATGCGGACGTAGAGGAAAAATCGCGCGAGTTATTTCAGGCAAAAACAAAGTGGATGCAAAAAGACGAGAAAACTTTCGATCAGATTTATGATGAAAGGGCGGGCATTTTTGCAGAATTTGGAAAAATTGTTTGCATTTCAGTTGGATACGTGAACAGCACCTCTACAGGCAATCAAATTCGAATGAAGTCTTTTTACCATGATGATGAAGAAACACTCTTGCTCCAATTTAAAAAGCTTCTTGATGAACACTATAATACGCCATACCACATTTTGTGTGGACACAACGCAAAAGAGTTTGATTTTCCGTACATCTGTCGCAGAATGTTGATCAACGGTATGAAACTACCAAGTACCTTGGATATTGCAGGGAAAAAACCGTGGGAAATAAGTCACTTGGACACAATGGAGCTCTGGAAATTCGGAGACTTTAAAGCATATACTTCTCTCGCTTTATTGTGTCACGCGTTTCAAATTCCTACACCCAAAGATGATATTTCCGGTGCCGATGTTGCTCGCGTATATTACGAAGAAAAAGATCTAGAACGCATTAAAGTCTACTGCGAAAAGGATGTTGTGGCATTGATTCAGCTCTTTTTGAGAATGCGAGGAGATGCTTTGGTCGAGGAGGGAGAAATTTATTTTTCGTAAGATATAGCCATTATAATTTTCTTTACATAACTAAAAACAACCACTATGAAAAAATCACTTCTATGCATTGCGTCGTTCTTTCTTGGCGCTGGGGCTTTTGCGCAAGAGGTTATCACATCTCAAGGAGAATCCTATTCAAATGCAAATGGCTATATTGATTTTACAATTGGTGAGGCGGTTATTGATAAGGGAACGGATGGCTCTAATGATATTACACAGGGCTTTCACCAAACCAATTGGAACTTTGCGGGACTCGAAGATCACCAACCAAGCGTACAAGCTTTGATTTATCCAAATCCAACACAGGAATCTCTAGTCATTCAAATAGATATGTTCGAAGGTGTTGTTTATCAGATGACTGATGCAGCAGGAAGAATTGTAAGAGAAAGCCAGCTTTTCAATGAGGAAACGCAACTAAATGTAAGCGACTTAGCACCAGGAAACTACTTGGTGATTTTATCCTCATCTGGAGTACCAATGAAAACGTTTAAACTGATCAAAAACCAATAATCAATATGAAAAACCAATTTTTAACCACTTTAGGTGCACTCGCGTTTACATTCTTGTCTTTCGGACAAGCACCTCAGGCCTTTAAGTATCAAGCGGTCATAAGAGATGCATCAAACTTAATACTCAACAATCAATCGATAGGAATTCAACTTACGATTCAACAAGGTTCTGCTGGAGGAACGGCGGTTTATACAGAAACTTTTGCCCCAACGACCAATGCCTATGGATTGGTTAACCTTCAAATTGGCACAGGTACCACAGTAGATAATTTCGCTGGAATCGACTGGTCTAATGGACCCTATTTTATGGAAACAGCTGTTGATTTAACCGGCGGGACCTCTTACACGGTTATGGGAACCTCTGAACTGGTTAGCGTTCCTTATGCCTTACATGCAGCGGTTTCTGATTCGTCTATCATTGATCAAGTGAATGATGCCGATGCCGATTCAACAAATGAATTACAAACACTTTCTATTGTTAATGATACCTTATACCTTTCTGATGGAGGCTCCGTGAGTCTTTCTTCTTACAATCAAACAATTGTAAGTGCCGACCCAGGAAATTCAATTACTGCAGGAAGTGATGGTGGTGCATTCCTCACGGCAGGTGCGGGTGCAGATAGTGATTGGGAAGTTATCGGAAATAATATGCGCGCCATGCCTATTGGAGGAATTTCTATTGGCCAGAACGGTAATACGTATCAACACTTGCTTACGATTGGAGACACAGGAGTATTTCGTGTGGCTATTGGACATTCGGGAGCCTTTAACGAGATAGAATCAGGCAGACTTGTTTTTACCGAAGATGTTGACTTTAATGGAACATGTGGCTTTGAATGGCATCATGATGGAGCTGCAAACACGCTGTCACTAGAGTCTGGGTGTACAACGCTTAGTGATACATCTATCGTATTTACGCGAACAGGAGAGGTTAGAATCCCTGAGCGTGTAAAAGTTGGTGAAAACACGAATCCTTCTACCGATATTCATATTAAACAAAGCTCGGAAGGAACAACGCCAGCAGCTGCTGGAATTCGTTTTGAGTCGTTAACAACATCAGACCAATACCAACTATGGACTGGTGGAGGAACATTTAACTTTGGCTTCAACGGAACACGTGTTTCATTTATTAATAATGCGGGTGCATATACTCAGATTTCAGACCGAAGATTAAAAAGCAACATTGTACCAATCGGAAGTGTTTTAGATCGATTGCTTTTACTTGAGCCAGTTCAATACAACTATTCGCATTTGACAGACGGTTCTATTTCGAAAGGGTTTATCGCTCAGGATGTTCAGAAACTTTTCCCAGAAATGGTGAACGTTGCAGAGGATACAAAAATGTTGGCACTATCCTATGATGAGTTTAGTGTGATTACTGTAAAAGCGATTCAAGAACAACAAGAAATCATTGATGAGCAACAAAGGCAAATCGATGAGCTAAAAGCCCAAGTTGAAATGCTAATGCAAGTTGTAAAGGTTGATAACACGCCACAGGAAAAATCAGAGGATCCAGAGGCAGAAAAAGTTAGCCCGATTGACGCAGATCAAAAATAATTGCAAGTATGCAAGAGGTAGGCGTGGTATTTGTCACGCCTTTTTTATGGACGAATGTACAGTTTGAAGGTTAAAGCTTGTCAAGGCGTTTCGAAAGCTTCAATATGTTAAATAATTAATTCGAAGCTCTTAATGGGGGAATTTTTAGTCAATAATAAAGGGCGGTCCGGCTTACGTCGAGCGATTTTTATTTTAGAACATTTCGGTGTTGACTTTTGTTTTGCTTTCAAAAGATAGGTTTATTCTCAGTATTCGAAAAACAAAAAAGGCGTTACTTTCAATAGAAGCAACGCCTTTTTCGTATTATTTCAACAATCTAATTGATGTAGACAACTTCCGTAGTTGTTGTCTCCTGCTCAACCTTAATAATTCCTTGACCTGTATTTCCATCTTTGGAAGCATCGATATTCAAAACAGCTACTCCCGCTTGACCAAGTTGGTATACTTCATCAAAATTGAAAATCGCTTCCCCTGCGGAGTTGGTAATTGTTGTATCGTATAATACAACACTAGACGCTTGGTTTGTGGTAGACTGACCGTATACAATTACACGTGCGCCCGCAACTGGGTTGTTACTTGCATCTTTTACGATGATTTTTGCAATTGTCTCTTCCTTTTTACGACAAGAAACCATTGTTGCCCCAACAAGCAAAAGGAACATACCCATAAATATAATTCGTGACTTCATAATCTTAATTTTATAATGGCAAGAAGATTGTTTCTACCGCCGTTGTGTGAACTCTGCTTCGGATATAACCCATGGCCGTTTTGGCATCTGTTTTTGCAACAATATCAAAATAAGCGACAGGATTGTCTTCTTCTCCTGCATCGTCGTAATACGGTTGTACATTAAAGTACGCAAACCCCGAGCCATTAGTAACTACCGTATCGACATACGCGAAAGTTTCAGGGTTCGAGTTAACATCTCCTATTATTACAACTTTTGCTCCAGGAACAAGCTCATTGCTTGCAGATCGAACAAATACTTTTATTACCGATGGGTTGTCATTTTTACAAGAGTGTAAAAATCCAAATGATAAAACAACCAGTGATAATATTGTCAGTTTTCGAGTGATTCTTTTCATGTTTTCCTATAAACAAAGACGTCCAAAGATAATCTATTTCAATTAATAAGAGAAATTTAACCCTTAATTCTTAACTTCGTACGCCTATTGAACAGTTTTGTTTCAATATTAAACAATTAAACGCAACAAAAAGTTACAGTTTATCATTTTAGCTCCTCAAACGAAGGAATCAAGAAATGGTTGGGACAATCATAAAACGATGAAAGAGAAAGTTGAACAACTGAAAGCAGAAATTGAACAATTTGAGGTTAACTCGGTTGAAACCTTAGAAAAGTTTCGAATTGCATTTTTAGGCTCTAAAGGAGCTTTGAAAGATTTATTTGGAGAACTGAAGACGGTTGCAAATGAGCAAAAAAGAGAAGCAGGTCAGTTAGTGAATGGCTTAAGACAATTTGCTCAAGAAAAATTTGATGCGCAAAAAGAATCCCTCGAATCTGTGCAAGATTCTGGAAATAAAATTGACACTACAAGACCAGGTGACTCGCTAGAAGTAGGGTCAAGGCATCCTCTTTCATTAGTACGTTCAGAAATCATTGAGATTTTCAGTCGTATTGGATTCACGGTTTCTGAAGGCCCCGAGATTGAAGACGATTGGCACAATTTTTCGGCACTTAATTTCCCAGCGGAACATCCCGCTCGAGATATGCAAGACACCTTCTTTATCGAAAAGGGAAGCGATCCGAAATCTGAAATGGCACTTCGCACACATACGTCTTCGGTTCAAGTACGAGTAATGGAAAACGAAAAACCTCCGATTCGAACGATTTCTCCAGGCCGTGTATATCGAAATGAAGCAATATCAGCCCGAGCTCACTGTTTCTTTCACCAAGTAGAGGGGCTATATATTGATAAGGACGTATCTTTTGCTGATTTGAAACAAACCTTGATGTATTTCGCGAAAGAAATGTTTGGAGACAAGGCTCAAATTCGTTTGAGACCATCCTATTTTCCTTTCACGGAGCCAAGTGCTGAGGTGGATGTATCTTGTACCATTTGTAATTCGAAAGGATGCAATGTTTGTAAGTATACTGGCTGGTTGGAGATTTTGGGCTGCGGAATGGTAGATCCGAATGTTCTTGAATCAAGCAATATCGATAGCACCGTTTATTCAGGCTTTGCTTTTGGCATGGGCGTGGAACGGATTGCACAATTGAAATATCGCGTCAACGACCTAAGGTTGTATTCAGAAAATGATGTGCGCTTTTTAAAACAATTTACAGCAGGGTACTAATGGGAATTTTTTCGAGATCATCTAGCAAAACAAGCCTGCCTTGGACAGAAATTCTATCTGTTGAACAGCTTCATGAGGTTATAGGGACGACACACGAAAAGCCAGTTTTACTCTTCAAACATAGTACTAGGTGTGCAATTTCATCCATGTCTTTAAATTCTTTTGAGAGAGAATGGACTTCTGGAAATGAACTTTCTGGTATTTACTTTGTAGACCTTCTTAGAAACAGAGATGTTTCCAATGAAATTGCAGCAGTGACAGGAGTGATGCACCAATCTCCACAGGTAATTGTTTTGAAAGGTTCTGAGGTTATTTACGATGCGTCTCACTCGTCTATTGAAGCCAGAAGAATTGAATCTATTTTGAAAAAAGGATGAAAAAATACATTGTCATAGGCCTGATTGTATTGGTCGGTTTGGCCCTTTTGATTGGCCTGTTAATGAATGGTGGAGGAGAAATACCCGAAAGCGGAGGAAGTGGTTCGAATGGAACACAACTAACGACTCAGCTTCCAGCAACATTCAATTTTAAAGCTCAAGGAAACCCTGCGACAGTATATCAAACAACTTCTGATTTTGGTATTACGCTTCATCAAAAAGACATTGCACTTTTGGAAGTAATTTTTGATGGTGAAGTCATACAGTCTTATAAAAACCCAAAATCCAACCTGAAGTTTCAACTAACGCCGGATAAAATTGGCACCTACTCGTTTGAGCTGGTTGCAACGTTAAAAGATGGTGCAGTAGTTGCTGACTCGCGATCATTGAGAATTGTATCAGATGTTCAACCGAAAATGATGCAGGCAAATATTGTTGCTTCCTACAAACACGATGTGGAGAGCTTTACGCAAGGTTTAGAGTTCAATGGTAAAAACCTCTACGAGGGAACAGGTCTTTATGGAAAGTCTCAGGTACGTCAGGTAAATCTACTCACGGGTGAGGTAATCCGCAAAATTCAATTGGATGGCACGTATTTCGGAGAAGGAATCACCTTTCTTAACAATCAAATTTACCAGTTGACCTGGCAAAAGGGACGTTGTTTTACTTATGATTATTCAGCGCCAGACCACTTTACTTTAAAGTCCGACTTCAGTTATATTGGAGAGGGTTGGGGACTGTGTAATGATGGAACGGAGTTAATCATGTCGGATGGAACGGAGTTTATCGTATTTAGAAATCCTGAGACATTTCAGGAGACGAGAAAAATTCAAGTTTACAACGACCGAGGACCGATCAATTTATTGAATGAGCTGGAGTATATTGATGGTAAAATCTACGCAAATGTGTACCAAACAAACATCATCATCGCTATTGACCCAGCAACAGGAAGGGTACTTGAACAAATCAATTGTGATCAGTTAATCAAAGAGGGTCAGGGAAGTGGAGATGTGCTGAATGGAATTGCTCAAGATCCCTCTGGGAAAATTTACATGACAGGAAAAAACTGGCCAAAACTTTTTGAGGTTTCTTTTAGTGAAACATTACCGTAGATGAATCAAAACCCCCGGACAGTGCAAAACGTATCTCGGGGGCTTGAACAAAAAGTGTGGTTAGGTGTTATATCGATCGGTACCACTGTACCATTGGAACAGGTATTGGTAAAAGGTCATTATCCAAAAAGACTCCAGCAAACCCAAATTGAAATGCTTTTCCTTCATCTTGATGCCAACGAATACCAGGAATTAAAAGTGCAAAAGCATCCGCTCTATAAGTATAACTAACCGTAGTAGGCTCGTAATTCCCAGTTTGCGGATTGTATTCAGAAGATTGATAAGTACTAGTTTTCTCAGGCCCACGAGGCATAATAAATGAATCAAAAACCAAGCTAACACGTGGTGCGATCTTTACCATTCCAGCAACGCTCACAATTGCGCGACCTGAAGCATCTCCGTTCGCCCAAATAGATCCATACCCTCCAGAAAAAGCAATATTTTTTGTTCGATCCCCAAAAGAAACAGTTGCAAATGGAAGTGCTCCTCCCCAATCTGGAGCAAGCCAAGAGCCTGTTCCGAGGAGTCCTCCAATTCCAAGTTGAGATTTTTCACCAAGCTTTTTACTCCATTTTATAGAGCCGATCAAAGGTGAACCAAACCAAGAAGACATTACGCCAACGTTTAAATTTTCTCCTACAGCGAATTGGAAGTCTGGACCAAAAAGATTCCATTGAATATAATGTTCACCCTTTTTTATAGGTAGTCCGTTGGTTGTTATGAAGTAACGAGTGGCAAACTTATCCTCTCCAATGTATTTACCCTTCGCGTTGAAATCGTCGTTGTTTAACTCAATAATTTCTTTAATGGCATGTTGAGGTATATAAAAGGTGCGCCCGTCCTCTGTTTTAACATAAATTTCGCGCTCGTCCTCCTTTAGAATTTCTGCTATGACTTCTGATTTATCTGTTTTTACAATTCTGAAGTAAACGGGCTTCGTCGAAACGGTGGTCGAATCTTGACCAACTACATTGAAAGTTCCGGCTGATAGCAGTGCGATGAATAATAATAAAGTTTTCATGACTTTGTTTTTTTGTTCAAAACAAATGTAGCGTGAATATCTCATCAGGAACAACGGAGTTACGCAAGACAAAAACAAGGATATGCGAATATCACAAGTGCGTAAAATAAATCAGGACGAGACATTGTGACAAATAAAAAAGCCACCCCTAATAAGAGGTGGCCTAATATTCAGATTTCGAAAGCTTATATTTTCTCTACCTTCTGCTGAGTTACTTGTCCTTTTGTATCTACAACCTTAATGAGATAAACGCCAGGGTTTAAATCACCTAAAACAATAGTTTTTGAAGGGCTAAATTCTTGATAAACAAGAGCACCTGTTACAGAATACACCTCAATTGACTCTAAATCGGTATCAGCAGCTAAGTGCAGTTGCTGATTGAATGGATTGGGTGAAATACCAACATTGTTTGCTAGTTCGTCAATACCAACATTGAACTGCGTATTTTCATAGAAGAAAAGGTTACCATAATAAGCTGAAGACATGATGTCATAGTCTCCATCAGCGTCGATATCAACTAAAGCGGATAAGGCAATATTTGAAGCAACTGTGATTCCAAATGGATTCATTTGTTGTGCTCCAAATGCTGGTGCGCTTGCTGTTCCTGTATTTTTGAAATATTGGAAGTTACCGTAGATTTCATTGATCAGTAAATCCAAATCACCGTCTTGATCTAAATCAGCGAATGTTGGATGTGCAAAGGAATAACCAGGAGTAAGCCCAAAAGGAGTTGCTTGTGCAGGAGAAAAGGCTGGATTAGCTACAGTTCCCGTATTTTCAAAATAATTAATTCCTCCATTCGCTTCACCCACGAACAGGTCGTAATCCCCGTCATCATCAATATCAACGAAACTAGGCATTGAGAGAACATAGCCAGGGGTTATTCCAAAAGGATTTACTTGTGCTGCCGCGAAAGCTGGACTTGTTGCAGTTCCAGTATTTTCAAAATAGTTCATCGCACCATAATATTCACCTGCCAAGATGTCTATATCACCATCATTGTCCAAATCCGCAGCAGTTAAGAACGCATAATAGTACGAATTTGTTAAACCAAATGCATTCACTTGCGCGGCATCTAAAGATGGGTTGGTTGCAGAGCCAATATTTTCGTGGTAATTAATGGAGCCGTAGTAGCCACCCATCATCATATCTAGATCACCATCATTATCAAAATCTGCAAAGCAGATACCTCCAACGTAGTTCGTGGAATCAACCGCAAATCCAAACGGATCTGCAACAGGAAGAGAAAACGTTTGAGCGTAAGCGCCTGTTGACAAGCCGAAAAGAATAGCCAAAGCACCTAACTTTTTAGCCAATTGTCCGGTAGACAAAGTGCCACGAAGTTGTTGTACAATGACAGCAAGTTTTAATCGAATTTTTTCAACGAGCTCTTTTGGTTGACCCTCTCGGATCGCAGCTTTCATCGATTTAACCAAACGGTCAAACTGACGAATTTTTCTAGAATTAGTAGCGTGTTTCATTTATTAGGGATTTAAATTAATTACGAGTTCTGTGCCCAAAAAGTTGAGCCGGGAATGCTAACGCCCATTTTATATTCTGGTTTTATGGTATTCAACACGTTTGGTCTTAGTTTGTCTGCTAAAACATGAACGTCATAAATTTCATCCAAAGAAGCTTGATAGGTTATTTTCCCAGCAATACTTCCTGTTGGTAAGTGAACGATGACAATTCCTGCTTCGTTTGCTTTATCTGCAAAGTCTAATTTAGCGAAAGTGGAAGAGTTTTTTCGAAGTTTTGAAAGCCCGATGAATAAGTAATCCTTGTGCAAATCCATGCCGCGAACAAATCCGTCGAGCTTTATAATAACCTCATAAGTTCCCTTAACTGGATCAATTTTTATGAGTTCGCCAGTTGCCGAAAGTAAGGTGTACAATTCCCTGTTATAAATTCTAGGTGAGTGCGGCATGGCGAGACCGTCAACGACAACCTCATTGGTTGTGACATCCATGAGCACACCTGTTTTGGTAATATTTTCACGCCAACTTTGTCGTGTATTCCCTTGATTGAATGCAGTTGCGTACTTCGGTAACCCATCTTGCATCGCCATTCCGTTGAGGTGACAGCGATCGTCGGAGGAAATACCATCTATAAACCAAGGTTTCCAATAAGGAGTGAAGTTATAATCATCATCAAGTGCAATCAAACAAGAAAACAGCGTATTAACAGCGTACAATTTTCCATCTTGACCGAAATTTAAATCGTGAATATCTAACTGTCCCGTGTGATACGTCATTCTTGGCATATACAAGGCGTCGTATTTTTGAGGTGCTGGAGGGTAAAACGCGGCTAAATTAGGTGAGTTTGTTAGAACAACGACAGAATCTCTGCACGCGATCGCAAGTTTGTCTTTTTCTTTATCCTGAGCGATACCCATCGGCTTATCAAATGTCCGTGGTAATTGAACCAAAACGTTTTCATCTTTCGGTGAAATCAAAACAAGCTTTCCAGCCTGATATGTTGTTACAGCTAAGGAACATCCCAGTTTTAGTAAGATTTCTGGGACGTGCGATGTATATTGACACGAAAAAGGAGCTAGTGGCGTTTCGTTAGGTCTTTGCATTTGTACAGTTTCTAGGTGCAAGATACAACGTTAAATGATTGTATGTTACACCTGATTACAGTATTTTCAAATGCTCAACGTGTATAATTGTTTAATCGTTGGAAAGAAATGAGAAAACCTGCGTAAATACAAGCGAATGAAATCATTAGCCCAATTATTACTCATTGTCACTTTGAATGCATGTTCTAGCGGTAGCGTTGAGGATAGAGACCGAACAAATTCAGAAGAGAAACAGGCTTCAACTAACACAACGGCATTAATTGTTCTAGGCACCATACAAGATGCCGGTTCGCCCCAAATTGGCTGTCGAAAAGAGTGTTGCTTGGAACAGCGCAAAAATCCCGACCCAAATAGAATGGTAGTTAGCCTTGGTCTTTTTGATGCAGAAACGAAGAACAGTTATCTCTTTGAAGCAACACCTGATATTACAAGACAGGTCTCACAATTGAACGAATTGACGGGAAACCCAGCAGAAAAAATGCCTCATGGTGTTTTCTTAACGCATGCGCATATCGGGCACTACACCGGACTCGTGTATTTTGGAAAAGAAGCCATTTCTTCTAGGGAGCTTCCAGTGTACGCAATGCCTAGAATGTCCTCTTTTCTTGCAAGGAATGGACCTTGGAACCAGTTGGTTTCTGATTCAAATATTGTGTTAAAACCGATCCTTTCAGATATTGAAGTCAAACTCTCGAGTAAGTTATTTGTGACACCAATACTGGTTCCGCATCGTGATGAGTTTTCTGAAACGGTTGGTTATATAATCACTGGACCGAAGAAAAAAGTGCTATTTATTCCAGACATTAATAAATGGCATGTTTGGGAGAAGAATATTTGTGACCTGATAAGGTCGGTTGATTATGCTTTTCTCGATGCAACATTTTTTGACGCTGCTGAAATCAACAATCGCGATATTAGTGAGATCCCGCATCCGTTTGTCGTAGAAAGCTTTGAGACATTTAAAAACTTGAAGGAAAAGGATCGAAATAAAATTCACTTCACCCACTTCAATCATACCAATCCGATAATTAATCTAGAAAGTCAACAAGCAAAAGAAGTGATCAAGCGTGGGTTTAACGTTGCTCAATTCGGTCAGGTGATAGAGTTGTAATTATTCTGCCGAAAATGGTGTGAATGGATCGAACTGATGCATCGTGTTTACTTCGCGAACAGTGCCGTTTTCAACACGCAAGATGCGACCAGCATATTTTTCCACCATCGACATATCATGAGTAGCCATTAAAATGGCCGTCTGCTTTTCTTTGATAATAGCGAGCAACAAACGCATAATTTCCTCGGAAGTTTCTGGGTCCAGATTTCCTGTTGGCTCATCCGCAAGAATCAATTTTGGATCATTCACCAAAGCTCTAGCAATCGCAACTCTTTGTTGTTCGCCCCCCGATAAAGCAAAAGGCATTGAGTTGATTTTTTCTTCAACACCAACAAGCTGAAGGACTTCTTTTGCCCTTTTATCCATCGCTTTTTTATCTTTCCAACCAGATGCACCCATCACAAATCGGAGGTTTTGAAGCACAGATCTATCCGTTAAAAGTTGGAAATCTTGGAAGACAATTCCTATGGATCGACGCAAGTTCGGAATGTCTTTTTTACGCATCGAATTTAAGTCAAACCCTGCAACATTTCCCGTTCCCTCAGAAAGCCTGAGTTCCCCGTACAGCGTCTTAAGAAGGCTACTTTTCCCGCTTCCCGTTTTACCGATGAGGTATACGAATTCATTGTTGTGAATTTCGACATTAACATCAGACAATACAGGTGCGTTGTTCTGGTGTATAACCCCATTCTTTATTTCAATAACATTGCTCACGTGGAAACTTATTTAAATGTAAAAGTGTGAATTACGGTACGGAATTTGTCATACTTGATGGAAATAATCTTAACAGATTCGCGTTTAAAACTTTTGAATAGTCTCTCCAAACCCCCGATTGAGTAAAGTAATTTTACTTGATTAAACAAAGCAGCAACCCATGAAGAAATTGCTTTTTGCGATAGTGTTACTTCTGTCTTTTCAGGTGTCTGCTCAGACCTCTGAAAAATACAACAGCGATTACGAAAATTTCTATAGAGCTGAAGACCTTTTTGACAAGGCCCAATACGGTGCTGCTCGAATGGAATTCAGAACGTTTATGGACGGTTATCCGCATCCAAACGATCCTATGTACATCAAGGCTTCTTATTACGAAGCACTTTCAGCATTAAATCTTTACAACAACGACGCTGAAAAGTTATTAATGGATTTTTTGAAGGATTATCCTGAAAGTGTGTACCGAACGGACATTTATTTCCGACTTGGAAAACACTTTTATTACCGAAAGAAGTACGATGATGCTCTAGTTTGGCTCAATAAATTAAGCATTCAAGATATTGAAGTAGAGGATCAAGACGAATTTTATTTTAAGCTGGGCTACGCGAATTTTCAAGAAGAGAACTTTGATGCTGCTCGAAATGCATTTATTGAAATAAAGGACGGTGCTTCTCAGTATGCCGCGCCGGCATTGTACTACTACTCGCACATTGCCTACAATAATGAGCAATATCAATTGGCACTGGAAGGCTTCTTGAAATTAGAGAACGATGAAAAATTTGGAAAATTAGTTCCGTATTACATCGCTCAGATTTACTACCTGCAAGGCAAGTATGAAGAGGTGACAAAGTACGCGAAGAAAATTTCAGGTGAAGATGGCGTTTTAGATGACAAAGAAATAAGTCTGTTAATTGGGGATGCTTATTACAGAACTGGTCGCTATGATGAAGCCGTTCCATTTTTAGAAAAATACAATCAAACCACGAAAACAACGCGTGAAGAGGATTACCGATTGGGGTATGCTTACTATAAGAGTAACAACTATGAGCAGGCAATATCTATGTTTGACCGTGTAAAAACGGTTGAAGACAGCCTTGGACAAATAGCCTTTTATCATATCGGGGAATGTATGTTGAAACTGAACAATAAGGTTTCTGCACGATCAGCTTTTGAAGGCGCGGCGTTCATTGAAGCTGATGGGGTAATTCAGGAAGATGCGCTTTTCAACTTTGCAATTTTATCCTATCAATTGGACATCAATCCTTATGATGAAGCTGTCGAAGCATTTGAGCTGTACTTGAATCGCTACCCCAACTCAGAACGGAAGGATGATATTTATCAATATCTCGTAAACGTTTATTTGAGTACCAACAACTATGATAAGGCCTTGTCTTCTTTAGATAAACTTCCGAATAAAGATTATAAGCTTAAGCAAGCCTACCAATTGATTTGTTTCAATCAAGGTGTCAGCAGGTTTCAGCGAGGCGACTATCCAGGTGCTATTTCTTCGTTTAAAAATGTAGAAAAATATCCTGTCGATCCTGCAATTTCGGCGCAAGCGGTATACTGGACAGCGGATGCTTATTACCGTTCGCAACCGGGACAATACGATACGGCTCTTCAATACTACACGAAATTTGGAACCATGCCATCTATTTCTCAAGGATTGAAGGCAGAGGCGAAGTACAATATCGGCTACTGTCATTGGAACAAAGCGGAAATGGCACTCACTCAAATGGAAAAATACGAACGCGGTTCAGCGCCTTTTAAAAGTTGGGAAGCGAAACGTAAAGCAGAACTTGAAAAAGCAATAGAAGCATTTGGACTCTTTCTTCAACTCAACCCAACTGGTGAACAGAAAAAAGCGGATGCCTACATGCGAATCGCGGATAGTTACTTTATCAATAAAGACAACCTAGAAGCTGTAAATAATTACAAAAAGGCGTTTAATACCCATTCGATCTATGATGATCAGGCACTTTACTATATGGCGATCACGTATGGATACATGCAAGGACGGTCTGCTGAAAAAATATCGAATCTGCTTGACATCATCAATAACTATCCAGAATCCCGCTACAAATTGACCTCTATCATAGAAGTAGCAGAAACGTACAAGTCGAAAGAGCAATATGACAAAGCGTTGTTGTATTACAATCAAATTGTACGAGATTATCCAAATACAGCAGCCGTTGTTGAAGCAAAAATCAACATTGCCGATCTTCACTTCAAACAAGGAAAAACGGCTCAGGCGGAAAAAGAATACAAGGAAATTTTAGCACAATACGGATCCAGTCAAAGTACTTGTAAAACGGTCACAATTGCACTTAGAGACCTGTATACGGATTCAAATCAACTGGAGAAAATTGACGATTTGATGCAGTACCCTTGTTTTGACATCACACAAGACGAAAAAGAAAAACTGTACTACATTCCTGCAGTTCAAGCTTATTTCGACAGTACACAGCAGCTAGAAACTCGTTATAGAAACGCCATTCCAAAGCTGGAAACGTACCTAAATAAATACCCCAATGGAAAATCGAAGGATGAAATACGCTTTTACCTTGCGGACTGTCATTTTTCACTGGGAGACGAGTCAACAGCAATTGCGATTTACAAGAAATTACTAGAAAGTCCGAACAGCATTTACACCGAGTTTTCGGCGGCACGTGTTGCAAGTTATTTTTACAATCAGGAGAGTTACATCGAGGCGATTCCTTACTATAAACGCATTGAAGAAAGTTCGCGAGATCCAGAAAAGCTCTCTAACGCAAAACTGCGCCTCATGATCTGTCATTATGAATTGGAAAATTGGCAAAATGCGGTATTATATTCGAATAAAGTATTGGAGGACAACTCTTACGGGAGCGATGTGAAAGCAGAAGCGCATTATATTAGAGCGAAATCAAACTACAGTTTAGGGCACTACTTGGACGCAGTTTCTTCACTTTTCTGGATGCGGGAAAACCTCTCTACGGAACGCGGAGCTGAAGCACGTTACTTGTTGGCAGACATTAAATTTAGAGATACCGATCTCGAAGGAACAATGACGGAAGTAGAAGGACTACTCAAAATGAAACCTCAATACAACTACTGGGTAGCGAAAGGAATTATGCTTCGTTCCAAAGTGTATATGGCTCAGGATAATTTGTTCCAAGCAGAGCGAGATTTGCAAGCGATTATTCAGCACTACCAGATACAAGATGATGGTATTGTTGATGAGGCGAATATTCTTTGGGATGAGTTAATGCAACTTAAAGACAAGCCAAAGGATATCCAAGAAGGAGGACAACGAACAATCGAAATAGGAGAAGGTAATGGAAACTAGAAAAATCATTTCAGCTATTGCTTCGTTGTTCATAGCAGCAACGTCGCTGGCACAGGGCGGTAGTACAAACTTAATTGTAACAGGCGTACGTAAAGTCGAGAAAGCAGACCGTATAACAATTGCTCCGCGAGTAATTGACACAACAATTGAAGCAACAACAGTGGACTATCCGCTTTTGCAAATGCAATTCCCAACGGAAACACAAATTGGGATGATCAATCCTGCGGCGATAAATATTAAAGAAATACTACCAGAGCTTTACAACTTTTACGTTAAGCTAGGAGTAGGGACGGAGCTAATGCCGCTTGGCGAGTTTTATTTCGACTCAAAACGGGATCGTCGATTTATTTACGGAGCACATGTGAAACACCTCAGTTCTTTCGGGAATATCAAAGGCTTTGCTCCGGCACAGTTTGACCGAACGGGTGTCAATTTATACGGAGGAATCAACGAACGGCGCTATTCGCTGCGTGGAGACATGCATTATCGTAACCAAGGATTGCATTATTACGCAATCCCAGACGATTCAACCTTTATTAAAGATAGCATTTCACAGCGCTACAGTGATTTTGGTATGAGCGGATCGTTTGCCTCGCATGTGAAGGACAGTGCAAAATTGAATTACAAGCTTGGTTTGGAGTACAACAACTTCTTATCGAAGAAGCCGTTTGTCGAAGATCGATCGGACTGGAGAGCACGGGAGAATTTTATCGGGGTTCGTACCAACTGGCTATACAGAGAAGGGTCCGAGACGTACTCGGCAGACTTTGACGTTCTGTACAATGGTTACAATTATGGAAATATTGGCGACACAAATTATTCAGCAGCCGATAGCGGTTTAGTAAGCAATAACACGATCGTTAGTATTCACCCAAAAATCATTACCCACCTAAAAGACGATCGCTTTAGAGCGAAAATTGGATTGAACCTTGTTTTCAATAGCCTCAACGGTGTTCGCGCGCATATTTATCCAGATTTAGAGATTAAATACAGTATGTTTAATGACATTTTCATTCCGTATGCAGGACTTTCTGGAGGAATGACGCAAAATACCTTCAAGCGCATTACCGGTGAAAACGAGTTCGTCATTCCAAACCTTGATCTTAGAAACGAGAATAGAGCAATCGACCTGTACGCAGGAATTAAGGGGTCACTTTCGAAAAGAATCGGGTTCAACGTAAGCGCAAGTTTTGCCAATGTGAAAGACAAGGCTTTGTTCGTGACTGATACATTGTTCTCTCCTGGTAACGCTTTCGGAGTGATTTACGACACCATGAACATTTCTTCCATCGAAGCATCCATTTCGTACCAATTATCCAATAAAATTAAAATTGATGGAATAGGGCGCTTTAATTCGTATTCGCCAGTGAATAATAGCTATGCATGGAATTTACCGCAATTGCAGTTTATTCTCCGTGGATCGTATAACTTGTTTGATAAGTTCCTATTTAACATCGACTTAGATTTGGAACAAGGACGAAGAGCATTGGTTTATGAAGATGGTCCAGGGATCACTCTTGAAAACGGACAGTACATTAAAGATCTTGGTTTCATTGCAGATGCTAACCTTGGAGTCGAATACCGATACAACAACAGAATTTCGGCATTTGTCCAGTTCAACAACTTTGCTTCACAGCAATATATGCGTTGGTACAATGCTCCAGTTCAGCAGTTTCAGGCGTTGGGCGGTGTGACGTTCAGGTTCTAAAAAACAATTTAAGGAGGATGAAGACATCGCTTTGAAGTGATAAATCGAATCAAATCGTAAAAATCAGGTATTTATACACGTCCTTTTTTGCCACAAGTTTGGTAGATTTGATTCATGACAACCACACCTTCAATCACTTCGATTAAAGAATTATCGCTATCACTGCTAGATGCATCACTGAATGACGAGCAAGTGAAAATAGCGATTGATCAAATTCATGTTCACTTTCAAAACTGTATTGGACTCTCAGGATCTGAAACAGACCTTCACAGAAATGCTGCGGTAAATACCGAGTATGGAAAAGCACTGGGGTTGACACATGCGGCACAATGTCTTCTAGATTACAAACGCACACGTTTTTTCTTGGGAGGGTTGTATGCGGCGATTCGTCAAAAGCAAATAGAAAACCCAGGGAAGCAAATTCAGGTTTTCTATGCAGGATGCGGGCCCTATGCGCCATTTTTTACGCTGGTGGCGCCACTTTTTGAAGTTTCCGAAGTGCGCTATTCAATTCTTGACATCAACATGGAGTCTGTACGGTTCGCAACAGAGCTCATTGAAAAATTGGGCCTATCTTCCTATATAAATGAATACCATCAGGCCGACGCGATTACATTTAAAATTCCGAACGCCGCGGATTGTGATATTCTATTCAGCGAAACTTCGGATGCCCTTTTGTACCGCGAATGCTATGTTCCGATTTTGTGTAATATGATTCCTCAACTTTCCGATCGTGCCATAGTTATCCCCGAAAATGTTCAAATAAAAATGAGCTTTGTGCGTCAGGATGAAAAAGGACAACAAACAGAAGATACTCCGAAGGTGGTATTCGACTCTAGAGAAACGGCAAAGGCTTCACGGGAAATGGCACGACTTCCAGATAGTTTTCCGCCTAAAAAAGTGCCGATAGATCGAAACTCAAACATAAAAGCACTGGTTTTAGATACAGAAGTACACGTTTAAAAAGGGTTTAAGCTTTTTAGAGATGATTCAGCCTTGACACGACCTTATACCCTCGCAGTGGATCCGAATGTTCCCTTCAACCACTTGGTATTTACTTACCACCTAAAACCCCAAATTGAACTGTTCACCGGGACGGAGTGATGGTTTTGGATGGTGCTTGCGATCCGACCTCTTGAATGAGTGTATTGAGAATGAAGTATAAAGAACTGTTTTTTAGTGTTTTGGCAAAGTTTACATTGGAGAGTATTCGCAAGTCAAAATCTAGCTACTCGTAAATAGACTTTAACAAAAACAACGATCTATTGACATCAATCCCGTTGAATCACCAAAGGATAACTTCCATTGATTTTTTGAGAAGATAAAACCACCGCGTAATTTCCATTTGGCAAATTTAAATTGAGATCAATGGACTGTTTGTTTTTATGAGTTTGTTGGTAAACGATGCGTCCATCCATAGAGATTACTGTAACATCCAAAATGTCTTGGGTTTCCTCTAAATTGATCGTGAAAGCTCCTGTATTTGGGTTCGGGTATAGCAACACGTTGGATGCTTCAAGTTCTTCTAAGCCGATAAATGGATTGTTTCGTACAACGTATTGAAATTTATAGGTTTCTGTTGTATCGCCAGAAGAACCCACGGCATAAACCTTGAAGAATAACCTTGTACCTTCCGTAGGATTAGGCAGAGGTAGATCGGAAACCCACTCACTGCCTGTTGTGTTGCTCATGGAAATTACATTTCCAAAAGTGGGAACGTTTTCAGACCATTCTAGATACACACTTGAAAGTGATCCCGTATAATCGATGTTGCTTGTTACATACTGATCGACACCTTCCATTGGTAAGGCAAGTGTTGGAGCATTCGTCATTTCAGTTGTTAATATTGCTGGATAATCCACACGATCTTTCAAAGAATATTCCCAAAGACCTCGTCCCCACGTAGATGCTCTAAGCGTGTTCGATCCCCAACAGATTTCGAGTTCTGAAACAGCCACATTCGGCAACGCAGGGTTATATAAACTCCATGCATTTCCGCCAATTGGCATGGTGTAAACACCAATTTCTGCCCCTAAATAAATATTGGAAGCATCAGAATGATCGATAACTACGGAACGAACTGGCATGTCGCCAAGGTTGTATGTGATGTTGTTCCAGGTTGTTCCACCATCGTAACTCATATAAACTTTGTTGCCATTGTTCTGGTAGGTATTATAAACGACAATCAGGTTTTCATCATTTTTAGGATCAAACGCGATGTCCTGAATGCTGTTGTTGGGAAGTGTTCCTTTAATGTCTTCAAAAGACAAACCTCCATCAGTGGACTTTTCAATTTTTTCTGCTCGTGAAACAACCATTATTTCAGAGTTATTCTCAGCGACCTCTGCCTTATCCGCAAGCATATCGTTGGTAAATGTATTCGGTGTGCCTAACTCAAACCAGGTGTCACCAAAGTCGTCTGATCGCCAAACTTCATCACTGAAATGAAATACTCTGAATTGATTGTTCGGATCGTAAGCCAAAGGTGCAATCCAATCGGCATTTCCGCTTCCGCTTTCTCCAGCAGGACTTGCACCATACTGTGATTGTCCGCGGTCGGTAGTTTTTCGTCGTGCACCATACTGGATGCTTCCAATCATCCAATTCTTATTAGTTGGGTGAATAATTGCTTCCATTCCGTCTGCACCATAAAACTCAATCCAACCGTCTTCATAACTAAAACTTGTTCCGTTGTCTTGGGAGCCAACCATTGTTTGATAATGATTGGATTGACTTAAACCAAGATTGTAGTATTCGCGCACACCAGTATCATCATTCAAAATATTCCATGAATTTCCTTGATCGGCAGTTTCCACCATATAACCGTCAGTTCCAATATAAACCACACCGTTAACAGAAATCATCACACGTGGATCGGCATGTACGTACCGTTGTGTTGTAAAGAAATTTTCATGGAGTGTTCCATTTCCGTTTTGTGAACTTCCAAGATACCACCAACTGGTTTGGTTAAAACTTGTCCCGCCGTTAGTAGAGGTAAATACATCAATGCTGCCGATATACATTTCGTTCTGATCTTGATCGTTCACGCCGAAAAATGCAGCGCCTTCACCTGGGTTGGACAGGAAAGAGAAGTTGACACCATTGTCAGTAGACTTCCAAACGCCGTTGGAAGAAGCAAAGAACAGGCAATTGGGACAATCCGCAGACACGTCTATGTGCGAACGAACATTATTGTTTCCAATCACTTCATTTGAAAGCGTCCAGCTAGCCCCAGCGTCGGTGGATCGGTAAACATAATTGCGATTTCCGTTTGCGTTATTGTTGTCTGTAATATAGATAATGTTCGGGTCGGTAGGGTGAAAAGCGATATCACGCACATCCGCGCTTGGAAATGTTTGCGTCCATGTCGCAAGGTTGTCATCCGAACGGAAAATACCTTCTCGTGTTGCAATAAAAATCAAATTGGAAATTTGTGGGTGGTAGGCTACGTGATAGACGTTAAAATTATCTCCCAGCCCACCAAGTCCAACATTTGCAGGGCTGAAATTGGACAAAAGCCAAGTGTCTCCCCCGTCAGTTGAACGGTAAATTCCATGCGAATAATAACTGCGAGAATTCTGAACATTAATTAATATAGAATCTGGATTGGTCGGTGAAACAGCAATGGTGTTTACACCTGTTGCAGGAAGAAAATCGGTAGAACCCCCTTGCCAGGTTGTTCCACCATCGTCAGACTTCCAAAAACCTCCACTTCGAGAGCCCATGTACATCAGGTTCGCATCGGAAGGGTTTACATAGACAGTTTCAATACGCCCCAAGCCTACGGCATAATGTCCTGTAATACTGTCTACAGTTACAGGCCCAAGCTCTTCCCAACCGTTCGGAAAAAGGACCTTCGGTGTATTTGGATTTTCAAGAAAAGCAGCATAGGCTTCAGACACAAAGTATGGATTTACTTGTGAACGATCACCTGAAGGGTAGAATTTGCCTTCATTATCACTTTTCCAGCGTTGGTATCCTTTCCAACCTGAGCCTTCCGCTTCTTTGTCGTGTGTTTCAAAATAGGCCTCAGCAGCAGCGCAAACATCGTAGAAATTGTACGAGTTATCGTACAACATTGATTTCCATTCCTGAGCGTTAGACCAAAAAGCGGAAATTGTAAAAGCTGTAAGAAAGAAGATCTTTTTCATAGGAGAAAATTAAGGTAAATAGACGGATTCAAACTGTGTAATTGAATCAATTCGTACTGTTCTCACCGTGCTCTTTCTGGAGTAAAAAAGCACTGCAGATTTGGTTTCCGTTTTTAAAGGGACTCTTATTTTAATGATTGTATTGTTTCCAGGAATATCGAACATTTCATCTCCAAGTTGCAAACTGTCCAACTGAATTTTTTCTTGATCAAATGGTTTTAACTCCAATAGAACCGACTGAAAAGGTTCTTCTTCTTCAACTCCTGGGTAATACCTTTGTGCGCTCATCGAACTAACGTCCACTGTCGCACACGAGTGGAGAAGCAATGCGGTAATTCCGATTAGGAGCGTGTAACGAAAGGACAATTTAAACATTGAAGTTTTAAATAAGAAGAAAGTTAAAGTTACGGAATATGAATAGTGAAATGAACTCAGAAATATAAATATAGAAAGCAATCTGTTAATCCTAAAGATAACCATGAGTAGCAAGAGTGCTGTGGTCAATAACTTTCATGATACCTGTCGATATTTATAAGAAGCCTTTATTTAAATTTACAAACGCATTATACGCCATAAGGCGAAAGCAGTAAAAGATAGAAAATGGAAAGATGGCAAATTCAACTGATTGAAACAGCTCTTGCAGTTGTAATTTATTTCGTGGCACGGATCGCTTTTCGCACTGTGGTGAAGCGCGTGGGAGGTCGCTTTAATTATCAAATCACACGAATATCACTAATTAAGCGAATATTAGAGTTCAATTTAATCGTTGTACTTGGAGCATTTGTTTTGCTTGTTTGGGGTGTTGAGCAGTCCAAGTTAGTTTTCTTCTTTACTTCTTTGTTGACTGTTTTGGGAATCGCATTTTTCGCACAATGGTCCATTATTTCCAATATCACATCGTCCATTATTATCTTTTTTAATCATCCCGTAAAAATTGGGGATTACATACAAGTGCTCGATAAAGAGTTTGAAATTAAGGGGAACGTATTGGATATTGGACTTTTCTTTTTAATTATCGAAACAGAAGATCATGAGCGGGTTACCATTCCGAGCAACGTCTTTATGCAGAAGATGATTAAACGCAGAGAAAGTAATGAGTTGGAGGACTGAGTTAGGCGGTTTCTCTATTAAACAAACGCTTCCTAAGTGATTTTTTGTTCGGATTTTTCTCCTTCGGGAAATAACGACGTTGTCTCAAGAATACCATAATTACCCCCAGTGTAATGGAAGCATCAGCGACATTCCAAATGGCAGGAAACACCTCAGTTCCGCCCACCCAAGGCATCCATTGCGGCCAAAAAGCTTTGAATTGGAACATATCTACGACGTTTCCAAACAGAAAACCTGTGTGTCGAATTTCTTCTTTGTAGGTCACCTGACCATTAAACGTGCAATCGTGGAAGTTTCCAGAACCCTCAAGTATGTTGTATTGTCGGGAACAATCTAACTGGTCTAAAGGAAAAATATAATCGTAGAACATCGAGTCGATGAGGTTTCCCGTGGCGCCAGCAAGGATTAAACCGATGGCAATTAGAAACTCCAATCGCATGTTTTTGCGCGCCTGTTGGAACAGGTAGTAGGTAATCGCAACAATCGCAACAATACGGAAGATGCTCAAAGAAAGTTTTGCCCAAATGGAAGAACCGAATGTCGTTCCAAAGGCCATCCCTTGATTTTCGGTATAATGCATAGCAAACCAATCACCAAAAACAGGAACAGTTTCATCTGCACCGAAGTTCGACTTGACGTAAATTTTTACAATTTGGTCAAAAGCAAGAATTGCCGTTACGATGACCGCAACGATAAGGAGTTTTTTTTTCACTTGTTTTAGCTTTGCGCGTTCTTCGCTTCAATGCTTAAAGTTGCGTGTGGAACAAGTCTCAAACGTTCTTTTCGGATTAATTTCCCAGTTTCACGACAAATGCCGTACGTTTTGTTTTCAATTCGAACAAGCGCGTTTTGAAGATTCGCAATAAACTTCTCTTGTCGGGATGCCAATTGTGCCACCTCTTCTCTAGAAAGTGTATCAGAACCATCTTCCATCATATTGAACGAGCGTCCAGTATCATTTGTTCCGTGATCGTCGCTATGAGACAAAGACCCTTTTAGAAGATCCAAGTCCTCTTGTGCTTCTTTTAACTTGCCAAGAATTAATGCTTTAAATTCCTGCAATTCACTGTCTGAATATCTTGTTTTACTCATTTCTATCTGTTGTTGATTCCGCTTCGAAATTCGTTGAAATCTTTTTTCGAAGGCTTAAATATAAAGTTCTGGCAATTACTACGCAATAAACAGGAAATAAAAAATGTATCTTCGTCCTAGTGGTACAGTTATTCTACGGTAATAGATCCTTTGCGCTTTTGTTTTTGCCTCTGTTTGTGGCAATGTACGCTATTTTAAACTTTTACCTGCCATACCACACCTTGGAGCCAACTGCCCACTTCGGATTTTGGGGTAATTTGCTTCCTCAATCTAACATAATTTCCCCCGTTTTAGCGCCAGTATTAATTTTCGTCGGAGCATTGGTATTAAATGCGCTTTTCAATCGAAATGAGTTTATGGAGCGGAATAATTACATCGCTTCATTGTTGTACATCACGTTTATGAGTTCGTTTCATTCGTTCTATTATCTCGACGGATTTGCATTGGCTCAATTTTTTGTCATTTTGGCTTTGTATCAAGTTTTTCAGCTGTATCAAAATGAGGATGGTCGCCGTCGCGTATTCAACATGGCTTTTTTACTAGGGGTCGCAGGGACATTTTACCCGCTACTTTTAACTGTGGTCATTTTTGCTTTTTGGCTCGTTTGGGTGATTCGACCATTCGTGATGCGCGAGTCGTTGCTGTTGGTGATTGGATTTTTAATCCCGGTGCTGTATGGAGGCATCTACAGTTCGTTTATGGGAGTGAAAATTCAAAACGAAGCAATCAGTAGTGTCTCTGCTGAACTTAGTCTAGAGGATGTTATTATTGTTGGGGGAATTGCCTTTTTTATGATTCTCTTGGGAGTCGGAACACTCTTGATGAAAATTCAGCAATCTTCAATCCGCTTGAAAAAATTATTTAGAATCCTTCTCATTTTGATCAATTTCACCCTTTTGTTGACAATTCTTGAATATTTTGTTTTCCACAAAAAGGAGGTTTTAGCCCTTGTCTTCGTGCCGTTAATGTTCGTGCTACCCTACGGCTTCGGCTTGAAAAAACAGCGAGATGTGACCACCGTGGTATTTTACCTGCTCTTTTTCTTTTCTGTGGGTAAATTTTTATATCCTCTCACGTTCTTGACGGCTGAATAATCATAACTTTGCAGCAATCTTATTTATAGGCAACAATGAAGTTTGGAGTAGTTACATTTCCTGGGTCGAATTGCGACGAAGATATGGTATATGTCCTTGAAACACTGATGGGACAGCAAGTTGAACGTTTATGGCACAAAGACACCGATTTGAAAGGGGTCGATTTTATCGTGCTTCCTGGAGGTTTCTCCTACGGGGATTACCTACGTTCAGGGGCAATTGCGAAGTTATCACCGATTATGACGGAAGTGATTAAGCACGCAAATAATGGAGGATATGTTCTCGGAGTTTGTAACGGATTTCAGATTCTCACAGAGTCTGGTTTGTTAGAAGGAGCTTTACTTCACAACGACAATCAACGCTTCATTTGTAAAAATGTGTATTTGAAACCAGAAACGGACAGCGCACCGATCACAAAAAATCTGGATCAAAACAAAGCGTATAAAATTCCAATTGCGCACGGAGAAGGTCGCTATTACGCAGATGCTGCAACGATCGAAAAATTAAAAAATAACAATCAAATTTTATTCAAATATTGTACTGAAGAGGCCACTGTCAATGACGAAGTCAACCCAAATGGATCTGTAGAGAATATCGCAGGGATTTGCAACGAGGGAAGAAACGTTTTTGGAATGATGCCCCACCCAGAAAGAGCAGCCGATGCTGAGTTGGCGAACATGGACGGAAAAGCAATGTTTGAATCCATACTAGCTAACTGTTAATCATGCGCGTTTTATTATTAGGGTCTGGAGGAAGAGAACATGCACTTGCATGGAAAATTGCCCAAAGCTCCATGCTCGAAGAATTATTTATTGCCCCCGGAAACGCGGGTACTCGACAGTATGGTACAAATGTGGACCTTTCTGTAACGGACTTCGACGGGATCCGAACGTTTGTTATTGAAAATCAAATTGAAACAGTTGTTGTAGGCCCCGAAGATCCTTTAGTTCTCGGAATTGCCGATTATTTTGAATCGGATAACGACTTACAAAAAGTAGGTGTTATTGGTCCAAATAAATATGCAGCACAGCTTGAGGGAAGTAAGGACTTCGCTAAAAAATTCATGAAGCGTCACAAAATTCCAACTGCGAAGTATGCGACGTTTACCAAAGACACCCTGAAAGAAGGATACGATTTTCTGGCAACAATGAAACCGCCTTACGTTTTGAAAGCGGATGGACTTGCAGCAGGAAAGGGAGTTTTGATCTTGGACAGCTTGTCTGAAGCGAAGTCTGAATTGAAGAGCATGTTATCCGACGCAAAATTTGGAGATGCCAGCTCACGAGTTGTGATTGAAGAGTTTTTAAGTGGAATTGAACTTTCTTGTTTTGTTATTACGGATGGAGATGCCTATAAAATTTTACCTGAAGCAAAAGATTACAAGCGCATCGGAGAAGGGGATGCAGGTTTGAATACTGGAGGGATGGGAGCAATTTCCCCTGTTCCTTTTGCCAATCCGACATTCATGGATAAGGTGAAAAACCAAGTCATTATTCCAACGGTGAAAGGATTGAAATCAGAAGGGATCACCTACAAAGGATTTATTTTCTTCGGTTTGATCAACGTAAAAAATGAACCGTACGTAATTGAATACAATTGTCGTATGGGTGACCCTGAAACGGAAGTAGTCATTCCTCGTTTGAAGTCTGATATTCTTGATCTTTTTGAAGGTGTCGCATCGAATACGCTTTCAGAACGAGATGTTCAATTTGATGAGCGCAGCGCAGCTACCGTTATGATGGTTTCAGGAGGGTATCCAGAGGCTTACGAAAAAGGGAAGCAGATATACGGCTTAAACTCTGTTACAGACAGCATTATTTTTCACGCTGGAACGAAAGCAGACGGGCCTGCTGTAACAACGAATGGAGGCCGTGTTTTGACGGCAACTTCGTACGGAAAAGACCTTCCTTCCGCACTGAAACGTTCGTATGAGTCTCTTTCAAAAGTTGAATTTGAAAACTCGTACTTCCGCACTGATATCGGTCACGATGTCCTCTAGTTCCCAAGTTTTTGTATCTTTCAATTGTAAGCTCATTTAATGGAGTATCCACTGATAGGTATAGCAATAACGCTCGTTTTTTCAGCCTTTTTTTCAGGCCTTGAAATCGCATACATTTCTGCGAATCGTTTAAAAATTGAGCTCGACAAAGCAAAAGGGACATTCACAGGAAAGTTGCTTGGCAGCTTTTATAAAAATGAGTCGCTTTTCATCGCTATGCTTTTGCTTGGAAACAACATTTCTTTGGTCTTTTTCGGACTGTTTTCAGCAATCTTTCTAGACCCAATAATTTTTAGTTGGGGAATCACAGACGAAGCACTGATTCTGGTGATTCAAACCATACTTTCAACAGCACTCGTTTTAATTACTGCAGAGTTCCTTCCAAAGGCATTCGTCCAAATCAACCCAAACGGCTACATAAAGTACGCGGCATATCCGATGATCTTCATTTTTGCGCTTCTTTACGTGCCAACATTAATTATTTTATTTATTAGTAATCTCGCATTGCGATTGCTCCGAGTAGACAATCAAACCACAGAAAAGGTGTTTTCAAAGGTGGATTTAGAGCATTATGTTTCCGATTTAAATGATCGGATTCAAGAGGAAGAAGATTTTGGCAATGAAATGCAAATTCTAAAGAATGCATTGGACTTCGAGTCGGTGAAAGCAAGAGATTGTATGATTCCTAGAACGGACATTCTTGGTGTTGAACTTTCAGATTCTATTGAGAAGCTTCAAGGACTATTTATCGAATCAGGAAAGTCAAAAATCATTGTCTACAGGGAAAACATGGACAACATAATCGGATACGTTCATTCGTTCGAGATGTTTAAAAAACCAGATGCTATCAAGCAGATTTTGTTGCCGATCCAATTTGTTCCTGAGGCTAAGCCTGGGAAGGAGTTGTTGGAAATGTTCGCAAAAGTGAGTGGAACAATGGCTGTAGTTGTCGACGAATATGGCGGAACAGCTGGAATTGTAACGATCGAAGATGTTATTGAAGAGATTTTCGGAGAAATTGAAGATGAGCACGATTCTGAAGACATTCTCGAAGAACGAATTTCAGAAAATGAATACAGATTTTCTGCTCGACTTGAGGTTGATTACCTGAACGATGAATACGGGTTCAATTTTGAAGAAGAGGAAGACTACGAAACCATAGGCGGACTAATCATTCATAAAACCGAATCGATACCTGATGCGGGAACAAGAATTGAATTAGATAATTGCGTCATCGAAGTGGAGGCAGTCAGTGAACATCGTATTGATATTGTTCGCGTTCGAATGTATTAAGACGTGTCGCTTTTAAAGTGGTGAGGTAATATTAGAAATTTTACCGTTTACATCAATCGCATTGTAGGTCGTTGTAATCGTTACTCTTCGCATTCCGTGAGCTCCTTCGGTATTTAAAACATCTTCTTCCTCTGTCATTTCAACAATTAATAAGTCTTCTTCACCGGCGTATTCTCCTCGTGCAATTTTTGCTGAAGTCTCCGTGACTACGAATGATTGAAAGTTATCGTAAACAGAATAGGTACAAGCATAGCGAGAATCGATCATCTCTCCATCATCGTTCAACGTGTAATAAACGAAGGAATGATTCTCCATACCGTTATTGATATTAATCGAAATTTCCAATAACACCAGAAGGTAAAAATTGTCGAATTTCATTTTGTGTACACCGAACAATTGTGTTTCAAGTGGAAGTTCAGCTCCAGTTGCGCGATTAAATACATCAATATCAACGACAGGATAAGGACTTTCGAATTCTTCATCACCAAAAGTGGACGTGGCGCCTTCAGGAAATTCGTAGGGGAGTTCTGCTGTTTTAAATGCGCCAAGAACATTCGCTAGATCCTGTGCACGGGACTGAATAGCTATAAAGAGCGCAAAAAGGAGAATAAAATAGGATTTCATGAAGCGTGGGTTTGTTTAAAACAGTTAAAATAAGAAATATGCAATTCCGTTCAACCATACCAATTGAAAACTTGCTTTTCATCCATTACATTTTTAATTTTCTTGGAATACTATTAACTTCGGTAAAATCATGATGCAATTCAAAAAACAAAAGATGATCCCGCTTATTTTTAAACTCATCATGGTAATTCTTGCTTGGCTGCCAGCAAAAGCGCAAGTGTTAGAATATTATCCAATTGATGACAAACTACAAGAGATTTCGGGCCTTGAACTATTAAACGACAGTACATTAATCGCGTTTAATGATGGCGGTAACAAATCGGAGATCTATTTACTGAATTTGAAAGGGGAAATTTTGAGGACTGTCGATGTCGAAGACACCAAAAATCGAGACTGGGAAGATATAGCGATCGATAAGGAATACGTTTATATTGGTGACATTGGCAATAACGAGAACAAACGCGATAATTTATCGATTGTCAAATTAAAAATTTCGGACATCCTTACGCGTGATCAGGTGGAAGCCGAAACGATTTCTTTTCGGTATCAAGAACAAACAGCGTTCCCCCAAAAACTGGAAGAAATGTATTACGACGCTGAAGGGATGACGATTTGTGGTGACTCCATTTGGATTTTTACAAAAGATCGATCGAATCCTTTCAAGGGCATCAGCTTGGTCTATAAAATACCCAAGGTCCCTGGTGATTACACCGTTTCAAGTTCCCATAAAATTGAAATCGGCATGGATGGCTGGTGGAAAGACGGTATCACAGCAGCCGATTTCCATGAGGGACTGTTTTATTTATTGACGTACAACCGTTATATCGTAATGAAATATCAATCGGGCGGCCTTCAACTAGTATCCGAATATTTATTTGATGGGATTACACAGCGCGAATCTATTGTGGTGTTGAACAATCAAGCTATTTTTGTTGCCGACGAAGAAAACCCTATCGTTGGAAAAGTATTGATGTACAAAATTCAACCCTATTAGTGATTCATAAAAACCAATTTGACGCCGTTATCTTTGATATGGACGGTGTACTCATCGACTCAGAACCCCTTTGGAAAATTGCCATGGAAGAAGCCTTCCACTCTGTGGGCTGTTCGATTACGCGCGAAGATTTTCAACAAACGGTTGGATTAAGAATTGATGAGGTGGTGCGGTATTGGCATAGTGAACGTGGATGGGACGGCCTGTCTTGTGAACAGCTCGAGGATCGCATTGTCCAAAAAATGATTGCTCTGATCCGCGCGAATGGAGATCCACTTCCGGGTGTTTTGGCAACCATCCATTATTTAAGCAAAAGCGGGTTTAAAATTGGGCTCGGGACTTCTTCGTACCGCGTGTTAATTGATACGGTTCTTGAATCTTTAGGATTGACGGATTCGTTTGATTTTACGCATTCTGCGGAAGATGAAATTCATGGGAAACCGAATCCAGCTGTCTACCTAACAGTAGCATCGAGATTGAATGTAGATCCAAAAAGGTGTTTGGTAATTGAAGATTCCTTCAATGGTATTGTGGCTGGATTGGCTGCGCAAATGAAAGTCGTTTGCATTCCTGAAAAGTCGCACCATCCAGACCCTAGGTTAGCTATTGCCACGGAAACCTTCGAAGATATGGATCAATTTCTAAAAACATTTAAGAATGATTAAGTACAATCCAAAAAATTGGTTTCAACTAATTTTTGCCCTTCATAAAAGTGACACCTTACGAATGTTGTGGAAGGAGATCCTATATATTGGTGCATTTTCAGCGGTTTTGGCTTATGTTTTAATTGAGCATGTGGGGTCACTGAGTAAATTACAAACGCTAATCAATGTTTATTCACTTATTGGCTTTGTGATTTCCTTACTCTTGGTATTCCGAACGAACACGGCGTATGACCGCTGGTGGGAAGGAAGAAAAAAATGGGGTTGCTTGGTCAACGACACGCGTAACTTGGCGATAAAAATTAGTTCCATGGTGTCGGATGCAGGTACGCGCAACTTTTTCAGGGTACAGATTAGCAATTTTGTGTTTGCGACTAAAGAACACCTTCGGGAGCAAGTTAACTTCGAAGAGTTGGAAGGAACCAGCAGTGAAATCAGCGAGTTAAAAGCGAAGGATCACGTTCCGAATGCTATCAGTCAAAAAATGTACTTCCGACTTGCAGCGTTAAAAGCTGAAGGGAAAATAACAGAGATGGAATTTTTATCTATTGATCATAATTTGAATGCTTTGTTGGACAGTCTTGGTGCTTGTGAAAGAATAAAGAATACGCCGATTCCGTTTTCATACAGCCTTTTTCTAAAGAAATTTATTTTCATTTATGTGACCACCATCCCCTTAGCCTTCATTCCCGTATTCGGTTATTTTTCCATTCTTATCGCGATGTTTTTGTTCTACATTCTCGTTTCCATGGAGGTTTTGGCAGAAGAAATCGAAGATCCTTTTGGACAAGATGAATCTGACTTACCAACAGATGATTTGTGCGTGAAAATAAAAGCAAATGTTGGAGAAATTCTAAGTTAATAGGCAACAAAAAAGGAAGCCTCAAACGAAGCTTCCCTTTCCCCCTGCTATAGGTTATTGATGAAAGTATATCCAGATTTATTTTAAAGACAATGTCTTAAGGTAAGCGATGTATTGTTCAAGTGAACCAGATAACATCAAATTTACCGCTGCTTGTTTGTGAGTTAGTTTTTCCATGGTTCTAAAGTTTTAAGTTTGTTGACAGTGAGAAAACAAATGGTGTGCCAAAAAATTAAAACAATGATTATTAACGTTTTAAAAACGATAAAACGGAAGCTAATCTTTCACAGACCGATGGAAAGCGGTTTGCATTTTTTGAACAGTATCGTACGTAAGTAAGAAGTACGCATCGTGCATATTTTCAACGCGAATGACATTTTTACTGATCACATTTCGACTCACGCGGTAGTTTTGTCCAGTGATGGAAACACCTTGTTCAAGAGACTTAAAACTTGTTTCAAAGAATTTATCGAGTTCTTTTGCCGAATTAAAACGAATCGTATCAATGTCTCTTAACGAGCGCAGGTCACGATAAATAAGTGCATAAGAGTTGTTTACTTTGATTAACCGATTGGTTGTATTAATCACATAAACATTTGTGGTATCGAACGAAACAACAGAATCGGATACAACAATGGTTGAGTCCTCCTGACTAAACGACGTAAATCCGACAAGAATAAAAAGAAAAAGGAAAATCGTTTTCATTGCAATTAATTTGGCGACGAAACTACAAAATTTGTGCCGCAGCAATCGTTAAGATTCGTTATTAAAATTAAGGTACCACGAGAAAGAATCGGCAATAACTTCATCCTTTTTATTTTCAAGGTATTGCACAAAAGAATTGGCAACAGGAGAGAGGTTTTTATTTTGCATCCATATTAAATTCCATTGAGAAGAAATAGGCAATCCCTTGAATGGAACGACTTGAATTTCACCATTTTTTATTTCATTTTTAAGTCCAATCAGAGGCATAATCGAAATACCCAAACCAGAGAGAACAGCTTGTTTTACAGCTTCGTTTGAAGTCAACTCGATTTTCTGATTCGATGCAATGTTGTTTCCTGTAATAAACTGCTCCATGGCACTTCTCGTTGCCGAGCCAGATTCCCGATAGATGAGCGGATATTTAGAAAACACTTTTCGTGTGACTTTTTGGGCATCGATTCCCAATTTTGGACTTGCAACTAAATAGAGCTCATTGTTTAGCAAAGGAAGTGTGGAAACTTTCAAATTGTCTGGAAGTACAGATACCAATGCGAAATCGACTTCATTTTTTTCCAAACTTTCAATAACAAGATTTTTATTCGTTACATCCATTACAAGTTGTACAGCCGCGTTTGCTTTGATAAAATCAGATAAAAAATAAGGCATTACATATTTACCGGTTGAGACAATGGATAGCTTTAAACGCCCTGTTAACAATTGGCGGTACGCATGTGTTTTGTAGTTTATTTGGTCTACGACATCGAGAATTTCCATTGCCGCTTTGGCTACTTCATGACCGAAATCAGTGACATAAAGCTGTCTTCCGACCACTTCCGTTAAAGGAATTTCGAATTGATCTTGAAACTTTTTGAGTTGAATCGAAACCGCGGGTTGAGTTAAGAACAGCTCTTCGGAAGCCCCTGTTATACTCTTTTTCTCCACAACTTTTAAAAAAATTTGGAGCTGGTGTAATGTGTAGTGCATAAACCTTTATTAATGAGAACCATTAAAAATATAAATAAAATTTAATGATGACAAATTTTAACCTTTGTTCTCAAATGCAGTGAACCTTATGAAAAACAAAATAACAATACTCAGCATACTCACGATTGTTTTCGCAACGGTTGCATTGGTGTTCTTTTCAGAAGTACAAATTCCTGCAGAGCTGGTAAAAGCCTTGCTAGTTCTCGTCTTAATTTTATCGTTCCACTTTGTTGGAAAGCCGTCTAAACAGAAGCAAAGTTAATGGATACGTCACTTTTACTTGAGAACATTAGCAACCCAGCCTTACTTTTCTTTTTTCTCGGATTAATTGCTGTTCGGCTGAAAAGTGATTTAGAAATCCCAGGAACCTCCTCGAAGTTTATTTCACTCTATTTGCTTTTGGCAATTGGTTTCAAAGGGGGACAGGAGCTTTCGCACGCAGATATTAATGCGGAGATTATTTGGTCGCTTTTATTCGGACTTTTCGCCGCGATCATTGTTCCTTTTTATACGTTCTTCCTATTAAAACGAAAATACAGTATTCAAAATGCAGGTGCTATTGCAGCGACTTATGGTTCTGTTAGCGCGGTCACCTTTGTAACAACGGTTTCTTTTCTTGAATTACAGGGACTCGAATATGGTGGTCACATGGTTGCAGTTATGGCAATTATGGAAGCACCAGCAATTATTGTGGGCGTTTTGCTGATGACGATTTACAATTCGGAGCCGAAGAACAAAGAAGCCATGAAGCAGCCTTTGAAACATGCAATCACAAACGGTAGCGTTATTCTCATAATGGGAAGCTTGGTGATCGGATACCTCGCCAACGACTCTCAAGCAGAAGGTATTCGGCCTTTCACAACCGACCTTTTCAAGGGCTTTCTCGCGGTTTTCTTACTAGATATGGGAATTTCAAGTGGAAGAAAACTTCAGGACTTTCTCAAGAAAGGATGGTCTTCACTCTTATTTGCTATCATTATTCCAATCGTGAACGGAACGATTATGGCCATTGCAAGCGGACTCATCACAGATGTTGAGGGCAACCGATTGCTTCTTGCCATATTAGCGGCTTCAGCGTCCTATATTGCGGTGCCGGCAGCGATGAAAATTGCAGCGCCAGAGGCAAATAGTAGTCTTTATCTTCCCATGGCTCTTGGCATCACCTTTCCGTTGAATATCACAATCGGTATGCCCTTGTATTTAACTATTATTCAATCTGTTTAGTGAGATGACTCGCTTCGAAAATAAACAACTTCTCATTGTCACAAAACATGGCAAGGAGAAGGTGTTGAAGCCTATTTTACAGAATGGATTGCTTGTACAGTGTGTCGTAAGTAATGATATTGACACGGATTTATTCGGAACGTTTGCTGGAGAAAAAGAACGAAAGCTTACCGCCATTGAAACCCTAAAAGCAAAGTGTGCTGAGGGTGTAAAAAAAGATAGTTTTGACTTTGTATTGGCGAGTGAAGGATCGTTCGGAAGTCACCCATTTATTCCATTTGCTCAAGCGGATGAGGAAATCATTCTGCTTTATGATGTGAAACGAAAAACATATTATCAATCCCGAGTTTTGTCTACAAAAACCAATCTTTCTTCCAAAACAGTTGCGACTATTCATGAGTTGCGAAGTTTTGCCGAAAAAATTGGATTTCCAGAGCACGGGATTATACTAAAGGACACTGAAAAGGACTTTCAGGAAGTAATCAAAGACGCTAACGACTGGGAGAAATTAGAACAAGCATTCGACAAGTTAATTAGGAACAAAACGAACGTGTTTGTTGAAACAGACCTCAGGGCCATGAGAAATCCGAATCGTTTGAACGTGATTGCTCAAGCAGCTCAAAAGCTGGTAGAACTTTTACTGAATACTTGCCCTTCTTGTGAAGCACCAGGATTTGAAGTTCAAAAATACGAATCAGGATTACCGTGCGAACAGTGTGGACTTCCAACAAAATCAATAAAGAGTCACTCCTTTATTTGTCGCGAGTGTCAGCACATAGAAACAGTAGCGTATCCAAATGGAAAAAAAACTGAGAGTCCGCAGTTTTGCGACTTCTGTAATCCATAGAGAAGAACACGTATAAAATCCGCTAAAAACAGGAGCTTCCTGTTACAGAAAGATGCGCTTCAACGCTACTTTTCGGTCGTGTTGGTATCGTAGGAAGTATATGCCAGATTGATATTGGGTGACATCGAGTTGATTTGTAGAATTTAGCGTCCACTTCTGAAGACTTTGGCCATGAATTGAAAGAAGTTCTAACGTACCATTCGGAGAGTCCGTTTGTATGTTTAACTGTCCATCAATAACAGGGTTGACAACACTAAATTGAACTTCTGATAATTCATTCACATACAGTAGGAGGCATGAATCAGATATGGAGTTCGTGTTTTCTATGGTCGAACTGGATGTTGGGCTGAGAATTCCAGAATAACTGGACGGGTATCGTTCGATGCGGAAAACGGAGTTCGTGAGTGGAGTGGGAGAATCGTATTGAGAATAAACACCTCCAGTGTGTATCGGGTTGATATAGTTCCAAATCGAATCCCCAGCTTCGTTGAATTCTGAAAATATGCCTTTATCCGTATTACAGATGATAAAGTTTTGGTTGGGAAGCCACTGAACACCACATTTCTTAGAGCCATAAAAAGAGGGGCTTGCCTGATCCCCGTTCCAACTAAAAGCGTAGCTGGAAGGTTCAAATTTATCAGTTGCCATTGTATAGTTGAATCCATTTAGGCTTGGTGCGATTCGGTGAACAGAGCTAAAGCTTGTCGTTCCGTCTCCTCCATTGTTAAAAACACTGATTTGACCCTCATACTGCGGAATGTTTTTAATCCATTTGGCATCGTGCTGCAAGTAAAGGCGCTCTGTTGACGAACCAACTTGTTGATACACCTCAGGATTTCCCCATCGCCATAAAATATCACCACCTTTACCAGAGTTTCCTCCAGAATGACCCGCAGCCTCCAGAGTTGTGGTACTGTGATCGATAATATAGATTTCATTTCTATGGCGCGCGGAGATTAAAATTTGATCCAACTCAGCATTGTAATCAATACTATTAAGGTGTGACCAATCAGAGCTGAAGCCCATGTCATAATTCAAGTCGATTAATTCTGGATGATCAGATACAACGTCATAGTTGAGTTTTGTACTGTCAAAATCTTGAACAAGGTGATCCCAAAAAAACCATTCCCAAACAATAATGGCACTATCATTTCCAATCGGTTGAAGTTCAACAATCTTATCAATTTTAAAACTTCCCGTCAATAACGAAGGATCACGGCCAGCATCCGTTAATTCCGTGTCGCTTTTCAGTTCCGTAGCGATACACAGAATATTTCCATTTGGTAGAGGTTCAATGTCATGATGTTGTCGAATTCCATTGTCTTTCGTGGCATAACTCCAAAGTTGATTGTTGTTCCAATCACGGATCTCGAGGCTATCTTTTCCTGCGAATAGCACATCTCCATTTTCCAACAAGTAGGAAGTAAGTCCCGTGATGTTATTGAATTCCCATTGATTAACCAACCCACCACAGTTGTCAATCAGGTTAGCGATTGCTGTTCCTTCTACTGTGTAAAGCGAATAGCCTTCAGAGGCAAGCGTCGTAGACTTTGTCAGGCCTACTGTTGGTGACTGAGATAGCGAGTGAAAACTTGCAAGGGCAAAAAGACAGAGAATTAGAGAAAGAGGTTTCATTCTGGAAATTTACGGAAGAAACACTCATATTACTCCGATTTCGGGCACTTATTTGAAATGAAAACGAGGTTTAATTAAAAAACGCAGCGAATTTTTTAGAATCTACATTGAAGTCAAATTCTAGTTTCTTAAAAAACCCAGACTTACCGAAATCGAGATGAATGGTTTCGACGCGTTGTTTGAATTTTGGAAGATCTTCCTCCTTGAGATAAAGTTCCAATTCTGTGATTCCTTTTCCAAGTGTTTTTGAATAGAAGGATTCAATATCTTTTGTATCTGAAACAATTGCGAATTTGGTATCAGGACCAGACAAGGTCACCTTGCAGCCCTTCACTACTTTAATTTGTGGTGTTCCAAAGAGACGAATTCGAAGAAACTTATAGCCATTGGCATCTGTTCTGGCACCATGAAGCGTCCCCACTTCTCCCTTTCCGAAAGAAGGCTCATTGTATGCTTCCAACTGAGGAATGATTTTCGCTTCGAGATCGCGCTTGATGTTTTTTATAATGTTGACACTTAATAACATTGGACGAAGGTAAGCACATTTGACTAAATAGGTGTACGATCGGAAGTAAAATTTTGGTTTGCAGCGACCTCAACCATGGAACCTTATCTCAACAAAAAAACCCTCACAAGGAGGGCTTTTCCATTAAAAACATATTGGCTGAAGAATTAAAACTTCAGCGTGTCCGTCTAAAGTTTTTTCGCACATTTCTTTGCGATTTTACCAAGCTTTTTGTTGAGGTCTTTTACCAATTTTTCAGAAGCATTTTCACACAACGGAAGCAATTTTTCTGGTTTCATAATTGGAATACCTCCAACGATGGCAACGCTCTCCTTTGATGTTCCATATTCATTGATGGAAAGAACACGTTTTCCTTCATTGTTCCAAACTTTAATTCGAACGAAGGCTCTGATTCCTGCAGTAAAAGGAACTGGTTTTTTAATGAACTCATATCCCATGGAAACAAACATAATTCCATCTGCCTGATCTTTAAACATCTCAACCATTTGCATTTGGTTACTGTTTTCCCCTTTAAAAAGAGATTCTTGCAATGGAGTATATCCTTCAGGAGTCAGGTATCTTTGGAACAATTTGCTTCTGTCCTCATCCTCATCCTCATTGAATCGTCCTTCATATTCTTGATATTCCTTTTTACCAATTACACTATCGGTTGGCAATAACGCGAAAGGAAATTGCTCTGCATACTCCTCTGTAAACGTTGTATAAAAATTATCGAGAACAGGCTGTAGGTTAAAGTTTGGGTCTTCCATCAATGATGAAATTGCGGCAATCATTCCAACGCCTCCACCAAGCTGTTCGAATCCGATGTGTTTAGATACCCAAAAAGTAGTCAAAGCGACTTTTTTATCCTGAGCATGGAAGTTAAATGGCGTCAACACTAACAACGCGCCAACGATCAGTAGTTTAGGGAAATTCATAAATTCAATTTAAGTGAATTTTAATAAAGGCATGAAGATACGACAATTTATCCATCTAAGCTTGAAAACAGATACTTCGAGCACCTTAGGCGATGGACCCTTAATTCAAACTAACCCTGTGTGTCCATGAGTTTGATATGGCAGCTGACATGACTTTAAGAATTTAAACAATGTCTAAGATAAATAGCAAGGAAGTTAAGATTGCTTGACTTCCCTACTATTTTGTGTTGACTATTTTTTAGTGATTTTTCGAGTTAAAATTCCATCTCCAGAGTCAAAAACAAGGATGTAGATTCCGAGTTGGAAGTTGGATATATCAACGAGATCCGTCTGGACACCTTCGCTGTAAAATCGCGTCTGAGTAACTTTCCTTCCGACCGCATCTGTTATCCACATTTGAACTTTGCTTTGCGAAACGAAGTCAAGTGTAAAGAATCCTTTTGTTGGGTTCGGATAAACAAGGATGGAATTATCTAAGCTAAGGTCATTCAGAGATGTAACATCCATCTCATAACTATCACTAATGGAAGCATCACATCCAGAAGTATTCGTAATAGTTACTTCATAAACCCCTGTACCAATCATTGTTATGTTTGAACCCGAACCAATCACGTTGCCATTGTACGACCACGAAGCTGTTTCACCGGCTTGAAGGACTACGGATAAGTTGTTACCTGATTGTGTGATAACGGGTGTAGAAGGCAAAGGATTTACTGTGATGGTCATGCTTTCTGTATCTGTACCAAAACTGTTGGTTGCAGTAAGCGTAACATTGTAAGTTCCGGCTGAAGCATAAGAAACGACAGGGTTTTGTGCTGTAGAGGTAGCTGGGCTTCCCCCTTGGAAGGACCAGTCCCAAGAAGTAGTGTTAGCCGTAGATTGATCCGTGAAGGTAATTGGTTCCCCCTCGCATAGAATTGTACTATTCGTGGTGAAATTGGCCACGGGTGGAATTGTACCAGGTACACCGTCAATATTTATATTGTCAAGAAACAAGTTGTTACCAATAGTACCTGCATTGTACGATTCGAACTTCACTAAAATATCTTCTTCGATGTACGAACTGAGATCTATTGTAAAGCAAGTGGCACCAATTGTGCCTGAAAAACACCAATCATCAGCAATCGATGGTGTGAAGGCATTGGTGTTAGTTGTCTGTGTCGCAAAGGAGCCAGTACCATCTTCGGCAGCGGCGAGCACCCGGTCCCAAGTTTGGCCACAATCTGATGAAACATAGACAATAAGTGAATCTGCGGCATTTTGGTTGAATCTTCGATAGGCATGGTCAAAGCTCAATTCTGCGGAAAGATACCCTGCCAAGCTTACAGGTGGGGAAATAATAGCATCGCGTTGTGCTGCGTTTGCATAACTAAAGAAGTCAATTTTTGCAGCACTAGAGCCAGGAGTGATACCTCCTACGGTCACCAACTCCCAAGTCACATCGTTATCAGGGTTTTCTAACGTCCATTCGCCTGTTACAAACACGTTCGTTTCGAAGTCTTCGGTGAAGGGTAACGTCACCGGAGCTGCAAAGACGTTCAATAGTGTGGAATCCTGATCGTTGGTGGTGTCATCGTCTGCTTGACCGTTAGGATTAGATGTGTATGCTAATAGGCTGACAATTCCTCCACTGCTAGCAATAGAGGGTAAAGTAACACTCTCCACTTGTCCCGTAGTAAGGTTCCCTGTCCAAGAGAACGTTTGCACGCCCCCTGTTGTTTGGTAGTTGATGTCGGCAGATGTAAGCGGGTCATTTCCATAGTTGCGCAATTCTACAACGGGTGTCATCGAGCTCGAACAATGAACTGATGTTGGAGAGCTAATAGATGCGATTCCGGCATCGTTGAGAACATTGGGAGCAACAACACAAAATAAATCAGAGGTACTGAAGCCGAAGTCGGCATTGATAGCTGTCATTTGAACCAATACATTTCCATTACCATCAGTTATAGAATAATCTCCATCGACAGAACAATTTTGCCATTGACTTCCATACATTCCATCTCCATAGGTATCATTGATTTCAAAAGTGTAACATCCTACAGGTAGACAAAAAGATTCTAGAATCGTTTCGCCATTGGTGTTATCTCCATAACCACCACCATTAAAAAGAGTCGTGCCATTATCATCAATAATAGACCAAGAAATTTCACTTCCATAACAGTCAAGGAGTAGGCTTAGGTCAATTATTTGTCCGTTGATATCTACCACGAAATTCGTTGTGTTTTCGTCATTAGATGGATTTAAATCAGTACTTGCATTTGGATTGGACGTCGAAGCGGTGAAGGTATAACTTCCGTTGGACGCCGTTTGGTTTGGTAAACTTACCACTTCACTTTGTCCTTGTAATAATGTTCCAGACCAGTTGAAAACATTGGTGTTTCCATTCCATTCATACGTTATATCAACACTATTCAAAGTGTTGGTCCCGAAGTTTCTGAGAACTACTTGTGGCGTAAAAGAACTACCACAAACTGTCGTCCCCGGATCTATAATTTCCGTAATACCAGCATCCAGTGCCAGATTGAACTGTCCAATGCATTGCAAGGCAGCGAAAGCGTTAATACGCCCTGATCCGAGTTGGCCAATATAGTTTGGGTTGACAGCATCGATATTATCGGCGGTGCTTAACAAGCAATTAATAATGTCTTGGTTGGTGGCTGTGGGTACATACGACTTAATGAGACCTACCAAACCTGCTACATTTGGCGATGCCATTGAGGTTCCTTGAATGCGCGCGTAGCTCGTGTTTGAAGTTGCATAGGTACTTCGTATTGCCGATCCAGGAGCAGCAATGTCTATCCATGTACCAAATTGAGAGAAGCCTGATTTAGAATCGTTCGTTGTTGTTGATGCTACAGAAATGACGTTGTTGTATCCAGCAGGGTAAAACACCGTACTGACACCATCGTTTCCGGCTGCGGCTACTAAAATTGTTCCGGCATTCCAAGCGGCATTACAAACGTTTTGGCCATAGTTTGAGAAGCCTCCTCCTCCCCAAGACATGTTTACAACATCTGCACCGTTATTAGCAGCGTAGTTAATTCCTTCGTAACCATGCGTCAATGCACCACTACAATTTCCAATTTTTATAGGCATGATGCTAACATTGAATCCAATGGATGAAACCCCAGTATTGTTATCCGTTTCGGCACCTACCGTTCCCGAAACATGTGTTCCGTGGTTTCCATCATTCGATCCGCAAGGGTTTGGATCATTGCCTCCCGTTGGGGCGTCGTAACCTTGCACCAATTTGTTTTGAAGATCAACATGCGTCGTTAAGATAGCGTTATCCGTAACGGCAACAACGATATTTGGATCTCCAATAGACAAGTTCCAAGCTTGCTGTGCCTGCATGGTATGTAAATGCCACATTCCTGTTCCATTCGGACTGTTAGCACCTAGGTCGTTGGGTGTGTAAAAGTTGACGTGCAATTCTTTCTTTTCGGCGTATTCCACTGAAGGATTTTGCTTGATTGCAGCAATAAGATTGTCGACTTGCGCCCACATATCAAAGTTGATTTGGTACGTATGACGTAACTTTTCATCTGGATCGTTCGGGTGCATTTGGATCATGCTAGTAATGTCATACTTGTCCTTTAATTGCGCCAGAAAGGAAATTTGCTCAAAGTCCACAGCTTTCCCTCGAACAGGAAAATTGTAATTGACATCAGTTTTCATTTGAAAGACGACGATACCGTCTTGGTACCATTCGTGGACTGTTTGTGCTTGAGTAGCATAAATACCAAGGCACATGAGTGCTGATAGGAGAAGTTTTCGAATCATTTTTTTTCGTTCTAATAAATAATAAAGAGTAGAGAGGGAGAATTGAAATATGCTTAAAAAGACACGAAAAGCTACATTTCGTTTAAGAAGTAGGTAAAAATAAGATATGCATTTTTAGCTTTCATGATTGTAAGTTACGAAAAAACGTCTAAAAAAGGTTCAAGAATGTTTGATTTTCTTCAGGCTGCAGTTTTTTTAACAAAACTATTCAGGGAGCGTTAGTATATAAATGCAGTTAAAATTACTTTGTCTTATTTTTGTCCCTTAAAATTTAATTAATCTTACTTTTTGTCTCTCCGTGTTAAAATGCCTCAGCATATTGTTTTGCCTGCTTACTCCTTGGTTCTCTATTGTCCAGCAGAAAACAATGCGTGCTCAAAGAGCGGCTGAAAAGATTACCATTGATGGCTTGAAAGAAGAGAAAAGTTGGGAGACAGTAGACATAGCAACCGACTTTTTAGAACTCAACCCCACGGAAGGATTGCCACCGCAATTTAAGACCGAAGTGCAGATTCAATACGACGACGATAATATTTATGTCTTGGCATACTGCTACGATGACTATCCTGACAGTATTCTACGCCAGTTGGGGGAGCGCGACGACAATCTGAATGCAGATCTCTTTACCGTTTCTTTTGACACTTACAATAAAATGCTCGATGCTTTTCGTTTTTCTGTTTCGGCTTCTGGGGTGCAATCCGATTCCAGAATTTCAGATCCATCGTTCAACGCTGTGTGGGAGAGCGATGTGCGTATCGTGGAAGACGGCTGGATTGTGGAAATGAGAATCCCCTACTATTCCTTGCGTTTCCCAAAAAGTGAAAATCAAACATGGCGCGTTCAGTTTGAGCGTGAAATAAGACGTTCCCGTCGAGAAGTACAATGGTCACTTGTTCCCAAGGAGGTAGAAACACAGCTCAATTATTGGGGATTGCTAGAAGGACTCGATGACATTGAAGACCCGTTACGGTTGTCTCTGTCGCCTTATGTTTCCTCGTTTGCAGAGTATTTTGAAAGAGAAAGTTCGTTTGGATACGGGGCAGGTTCAGACCTGAAATTGGGACTCAATGAAAGCTATACGCTGGACATGACTTTACTGCCCGATTTTTCTCAAGTGCGTTCCGATAATATCATAAAGAACCTCGGCGCTTTTGAGGTGGTTTTCGAAGAACAACGCCCTTTCTTTCAAGAAGGTGTTGACTTGTTTAATCTTGGTGGATTGTTCTATTCCCGACGGATAGGAGGGGTGCCAGTTCGTTATGGTGCTGCTTTTGAAGCAGCGGACTCGAATGAAGTTGTCTCTCAAAATCCGATTACTTCTCGCTTGATCAACGTGGCGAAAGTCTCAGGTCGAAACAAAAAGGGTTTGGGTATCGGGGTCATGAATGCGATTACAGGCAGTACCGATGCGATCATCACCGACGCCATGACTGGGGAAACGCGAGAGTTTGAAACCAACCCGCTGACGAACTACAACATTATTTCCGTTGACAAGAACTTGAAAAACAACAGTTCGCTTTATATTATCAACCTGAATACATTCAGAAATGGCGGTTTTGTAGACGGCAACGTAACGTCAGCAGGTTTAAATTTGGTCAGCAAAGGTGGTATGTACTCCGCAGGAGGAAATTTCAATGTGTCGCAACGGGACACGAACCTGCTAGAAAACTTTTTTCGAGCGAACAGCAATGACGGTATCTTGTATTCCATCAACGGGGGTAAAATCCAGGGAAATTTCAAATTTTCGTTGTCGAGCGAAAGCAAATCGCCTAATTACAATCCCAACGACTTAGGGGTAAACTTCACCACAAACCTTCGAACGCATGCGTTGAACCTTCAGTACAACAAGTACAATCCTTTTTGGAAACT
>Ga0209652_1000043_pt1 | contig 98244 bp, 79 predicted proteins | sample SaaInl74LU_5_DNA_FD_184641 | JGI IMG/M metagenome (GOLD analysis project Ga0209652, IMG submission 184641) | Marine microbial communities from expanding oxygen minimum zones in the Saanich Inlet - ESP_74LU_5_DNA (SPAdes) (version 2) | ecosystem: Environmental > Aquatic > Marine > Intertidal zone...
GCATAAAAGATAGAGTTCTTTTTGGCATTGGTCACATTATATTTACTCATAAACCAATGGCCATATGTTTGTGAGAGAGCTATATTACCCGTACTCAGCTGGAGGGCATTACTATTATCAATAGTCGTGGTGAGCTGACTAGCCTGAGGCTTGGTGGTATATGTTCGATACATCGCAAACCAAGATGCCTTATTAGCCAACCGTGCACGATACAAGGCAAAAGGCAATATATTTTGAAAGCTTTGATTTACATTTTCACGGGCTGGCACTGTTTGCATATTGTCTAAGGTAGCAATTTCATACTTCACCCTGGCTACAAAACCACCCTTACGATTAAACTTACGCACCCCAATACCAGCCTGATGGGTATTCCAATCGTTGTTATACCGTGACGATAGTGTGGAATCAAACGTACCCACTCCCGGAGCTATCACTCCGCTAAAAGTTTGTTGGTTCTGTACATTTTGACTATTGCTAAAGTCATAGCTAACGAATGACCCTATTCCTTTGTCACCTAGCGGTTCGCTGAACATAATGCTCGTTTTAATTCCATCGGTGTTTTCGTCTAAGTCGCCTACCTGATCTATGTTATCTGTAATAACACCATTTCTATTAACGGAATTGAGTTGATTATCCCCATCGGTGCGGTCTATGTCGCTTTTCACTTGCACAAAAAGGCTTCTCCCGCGTTTTTCACCATTGTAACGCATCATGAGGTTATTACTCATTTTGAGAGCAAAGAGATCACTCTTGAATGTTTGGTTTAGGGCATTAATTACCACACCTTCTTGACTGGTATTACCCAGCAAAGCACTCTCGCCATCATTTAGCTGAATGGTGGCACTCGGTATGTAAAAAAACGAAAGTTTAGGATTCACTTTATAAACTATTTTAGCATTGAGCTTGTGATTAACATTGGTACTCAAACTACTATCCTGCTCATCATACTCCTGACCATTATCTATCAAGTAATACTGCTGATACGTTTTGTTAACAGCCTCATTTTGTCCTTGGTTGTAAAAATAACTGCTGCTTATGTCTATTTTCTTTCCCCATTTATCTTGATAGTTGAGTCCGCCAGCTACGGTCTCCGTTATACCACCCGCACTACTTACCTGAAAATCACTCGCACTACCTCCTGCACTAAATCCGCTTAGGAACGATGGTCTTCCGCTTCTGCCGGGTCCTCTTCCGCCTCTTCCTCTACCACCACCGCTATTGTCTCCTACTACACCGAGTAAGTCTTCTGCACTGAAATTTTGCTGATTAATGTTATTCACCTGCCCAAGAACGGAGAGTCTTCGTTCTCCTCTAAACATATTTATGTTTCCTCCTGCACTATACCGCTCATCTGTTCCTCCACCAGCATACACCTTACCAAACTCGCCATTACGCATGTTAATTTTGGTTACGATATTAATGGTCTTGATACGCGTACCATCATCTATACCACTTGCCTTGCTTTGCTCACTCTTATCATCAAAGATTTGAATCTTGTCTACTACTTCGGCAGGCAGTGTAGTAAGTGCAGTTTTGGGATCCTGACCAAAAAACTGTTTGCCATCTACGAGTACTTGTTGCACTTTTTCTCCTTGTGCTTTTATCTCCCCATTATCGTCCTGTACACCTGGCATTTTTTCTAACAAGTCTTTTGCATTCGCATTTTGATTGGTTTTATAAGCCTTGGCATTAAAACTAGTGGTATCTCCTTGCGTCGTAGCCTGTAAAGATTGCTGACTTACCTTCACCCCTTCTAGCTCCGTCGCCTTTTCAGAAAGAAATATAGTTCCAAGGTAATCATCCCGCCTTACTCGCAAAGGTTCTGAGTATGGTTGCAGTCCGAGGTAGTTAATTTTGATGGTATACTCCCCTTTGTTGAGTTCCACGGTAAAGTTCCCTTTCGCATCGGAAACAGCTCCAGCTGCGATAGTGCTATCTCGTTTCAGCACAAAAATTGTAGCCCCTACTATCGGTTCTTTGGTTTCAGCATTTTTGAGCTTTCCGCCTATGGGATAGGTTTGGGCGGCAGCTAACGATGCTATGGATAAGGCGAGGAGTAATAAGATGTTTTTCATTTATTGAAATATGGAGGCAAAATTAGTTGGTATGGTTATTAAACTTTAAAAAAGGATATAATGTTTATTGGACGACAATATTCGTCCTATATTTGAGATAATGAAAAAATGTTTAATCCTTGGTGTAGTTAGCTTGCTTTCTATCCTGAATTATGCTCAAACCAATCAGAACGCTTTAGATTTTGATGGGAGTAATGACTACGTTCAAACTACCTTTGGTGGTGTTGCAGGCACCGCAAATAGAACTTTTGAGGCGTGGGTATATATAACAAGTGCCCCTAGCGGCAACTCCTGCATTTTAGATTATGGTGCTAATGCCGTAGGATCTAGAAATACTTTTTTTGTGAATACTAACCGTGCGATAGGGTATATCTCAGGAGGTACTAACGCAAATATTACTTCTTCTACCAACGCCGTGCCGCTTAATACTTGGACTCACGTGGCATTTGTATTAGACAATGGCACAGGTTATCTGTACGTAAATGGACAACAAAAAGGAACAGGCAATTTGTCTACGGTAAACACGGGAACTGGAGGTACAAACCTTCGTATAGGTGAGCGTGTACCTGGAGGCTCTATCCCTTTTGATGGTATCATAGATGAGGTACGTATATGGAATGTAGCGAAAAGTGCTACGCAATTAACAGCTTTGAAAGATGAAGAGCTATGCTCTAGCCAAACAGGCTTAGTAGCCTATTACCGATGCAACGAAGGAACCGCAAATGGTTCTAACACTAGTATAACAACGCTACCAGACAACTCCAACAGCAGTAATAATGGAACACTAACTAATTTTGGGTTATCGGGTTCTTCATCTAATTGGGTAAATGGTGCTCCCCTTACCGCCGCTCCAAACACAGATACTACCTTAAACATTGAATCCTGTGGGAGTTATTTCACTCCAGGCGGTCAATTTGTAAATACGAGCAGAACGGTGACCGAAACCATAAGTAATAGCGTAGGATGCGACTCGCTTATCACCTTGAACATAACCATAAAACAAACGTCTTTTTCAAGAGATACTATAGTGGCGTGCGATAGTTTTAGAACGCCAACGGGCATTCTATATACAAGCTCACGGATTTACAATGAAACTTACACAAACACGGTGGGCTGCGATAGTGTAGTCCAGAGGTTACTACTCATAAACTACACACAACGCGACACCCAAAATATTACCTCTTGTGGTTCTTATCAATTACCTTCTGGTTTAACAATTACGGCATCTGGGACCTATTCCGACAGCTTATCATCCTCAGCGAGTTGTGATAGCTTTGTCACCTACAACATTAACATTACGCAACCATCATCCTCTGTCTTAGCAGATACTACCTGTGGCACTTACATAAGCCCACGAGGAAATATTTACACCGAATCGGGCACATATCGAGACACGCTTATAAATCACTTAGGATGCGACAGTGTTGTTATCCAAAACATTAGAGTGAATCACCCTTCTGATACACTCCTCCAAAAAGTAGGCTGCGATAGCCTAGTGTCTGAAAGTGGTCAAAACACGTGGTTTTTATCGGGCGGGTATAGTGAAATGTTCAGCAATCAGCAGCAATGCGATAGCACAGTACGGTATGACGTTTCGATCAATTTTAGCAGCCCTGGGGTGTTTTTTAGCGACACCATCGTTTGTGGCGAGAGCTACATCTCCCCTCTTGGCCAGTCCATAGGCAGTACTCAGATTATTACAGAAACAACCCAAAACAGGTTTGGCTGTGATAGCTCGTATCAAATATCGGTAAAATTCCACAGTGTGGAGGCCCCATCGATACTCGTACAAGAAAAGGACACGCTTATTGCTAGTAATGCGTACGGGACCCAATACCAATGGTACAATTGCGATAATTTCACCAACTTGAGCAACGCTCAAACCAGCAAAATATCGTGGAAGGACCATTCCACAACGTTGAACTTTGGTGTAGCAGTGGCTAATAGTCGTGATAATTGTGTAGACTCTCTGTGTATAAAACCAGATATGACAAACTCCATCTCCAAAACACCGGTTAACCATATCATTATTTATCCCAATCCGAATAATGGGATTTTCACCATATCTAATGCAAGTAGCATTAGGAGTATTGAAATTTTCAATACCTACGGTGCATTGATAGAGAAACTAGAAAAAACAAACCACGGCAAAATTGACATGTCGCATCTTCCAAAAGGGAATTATTTTATCAAAATAGAGACGCGTTCTAACCAAGTACAGCACTCCAAAATAAGTTTCTCTTTGTAGTCAAATAAAACTTCAAAGCCTTTCCTAAGTCGTGTAATTTGATTTATGCCTTTTTGAAAATATTTAATACCAGAATACCTCGTACTGCGTTACTCTCCATATCGTGAATATCCCATACTACATTTTCGCTTTCCTACTTCTTAACTGCACTGGGGCACCGAACAACCGCACAGTCTTAGAAGTTGAACCGCAGATAGTAGCTGTAGAAGCGGCAGATTCTTTAGATAGCACTATTTCAAGGAGATTCAGAGCCCCGCAAGGTTACTCCAGCATCTTATCCGATTCTAATAGTTTTGGATCCTATCTGAGTCGTCTTAAGCTCAAGCCCATAGGCACTAAGGTGAAATATTATAATAGAACAACTAAACCAAATTACAATGTCTACTGTGCAGTGGTAGATATGGATATAGACCCGCAGGACCTACAACAATGTGCCGATGCAGTAATGCGACTCAGAGGTGAATACCTATACCAGCACAAAAGATACGATGAAATAAAATTCAATTTTCTTTCTGATGGCAAGCCACGTTATTTCGTAGATTACGCCAAAGGAGATTTAAGTTATACCAAATTCAGAAAGTATATGAAGTATGTATTTGCCTACGCCAATACTCGCTCACTTCATGCTGAACTAACGCCACGAGATATCAAAGATATGCAAATAGGCGATGTATTCATACAAAAAGGAAATCCCTACGGACACGCTGTAATAGTTGTAAATATGGCACAAGATAAAGAAGGCAATAAGCTATATATGCTCGCACAAAGTTATATGCCCGCTCAGGAGACTCAGATTCTCATAAATCCAACCGATCCGTCGCTAAGTCCTTGGTATCGATTAAAAGAAGGAGATATACAAACCCCAGAATGGTTATTTAACAGCGGTGATTTACGGTCATTTCATACCAAATGAATGTTTTGGACGACGCTTAATAGGGTTCTTATACTCAAAAACGAGCCAGGAATATTATTTTAGTTAAAATGCTACCTGTTTACCCGCAATAGTATCATAGTACATCGTCACCTCTTTAAATTTCAAGTGACTATTATCACCTAAATAGACCCTACACTTGTGTATAGGCTTCATGTAGAGATGTAACGTCATTGCAACCTCAGTAGTAGTGTTTTTTAAACTATGAAAGAACGAGGACTCGTCTGCATTAGTAATTTCAAAAGTGCCAAGCGTTCTAGAACCAGTAGGTGTCATTACATCATCTTCATAAGTATACATCTCCTCTAAGAAAGTACCTTGGATTACTTTCACCCAACACTCCTTATCATCGTGACAGTGAATGGCGGTTTGCTGGCCTGGTTGCCAGCATAATAACACAAGCTCATACGCATCGTTGTGCGATATGCAATTGCGAGTATAACGATCTGCTTTCCAAGTAGCATATTGAATAAACTGTTCAGCCGACAATGCGACAGACCCCAATTGATTAGTAACAGATTCAAAATCCCCGTCATTTAAACGGGCCACCAACTCTTTAAGGTTTGAAACTTTCTGATGTGTTTTTTCTTGAAAAGACATATAAAAAGAAGACAAATTTAGCTTATTACCGCAAGATTCTGAGTATTTGGTCTTAGTTTTTAACAATCTACGCTTTTTCTTGCTAACCCCATTTAATACTATGACGTTTGACGAAGAAAGAATGAAAGCAGAATTAGATTTTTTTAACGAACTCGTAAATAAACTTTTAGAACAAGAAGAAAACGAACCAGTAGTATCCCCTATTCCTGCAGGCGACGTTATAAAAGAGCTACATTTAGGCTTTGATGATGCCCCATTAGAGCTTAGCGAATGGAAAAAAGTGGTAGAGACCGCCGTAATGAATACACCACGTACCGCATCCAAGCTGTTTTTTAATCAACTTTTTGGCGGAAGGCAACCTAAAGCAGTAATAGGCGACCTCTTGGCAGTGCTGCTCAACAACAGTATGTACACTTATAAAGTTGCTGGACCACAAGCAGGTATAGAAATAGCAATACTTCAGGAAGTGTGCAAACTCGTAGGATACGAAGATGGAGATGGCACAATGCCTCCAGGTGGCAGTATGAGTAACTATATGGGACTTGTAATGGCTCGTGATGCTAAGGATAATACCGTACGTTATTCGGGTGTGACTAAGCGAATGACGCTCTACACATCCAATACATCACATTATAGTACACCAAAAAATGCCGCGTTTGCTGGAGTAGGTCGTGATAACATACGCTATATCAATAATGATAACGAAGGCAGAATGGACCCAGCTCACCTAGAAAAATGCATTCAGAAAGATCTCGCTCACGGGCATACTCCTTTTTATGTAAATGCCACGGCAGGCACTACTGTTTTGGGGGCATTTGACGATATAAATGCCTTAGCAGATGTATGCCAAAAGTATAGACTTTGGCTACACGTAGATGGTGCCTATTGCGGTGCGGTTATATTCAGCAAAAAGTACAAGCACCTTGTAGCAGGAATAGAGCGAAGTGATAGCTTTAGTTTCAATGCCCACAAAATGCTCGGCACTCCACTCAGTAGCTCCATCATCGTAACCAAGCATAAGGAGCAACTCGTAAAATCATTTAGTAACGAAGCCGACTACCTATATCAAACGGGAGACGAAGATTTTGACTTAGGGAGAACAAGCATACAATGCGGCCGTCGAAATGACGCCCTGAAACTATGGACTCTATGGAAAGCCGTGGGCACTAGTGGACTCGAAAAAATAGTAGACCACCAATTTAAACTAGCAGAAGTAGCTCGTGATTATATACGGAGTAATTCGGACTTCACTTTATACAGCCATCCTAATTCTATATCGGTATGTTTTAATTATAAAAAATTAGACCCAAAGGTGCTCTGCACACAGCTATACGAAGATGGCTCACTGATGGTAGGTTATGGTAAGTTTAAGGGACAAGAGTTTGTAAGATTGGTGACTATAAATGCTACTAACACCAAAGTTGATATATTGCAATTTTTCAAAGCACTGGAAGAAGGAGCTAAACATATTGGTTAAACAACCCTACATTCGCCGTTCTTGAAACGATTAGTTTCCATATTACTCATACTTAGTCTCGGTTTTACTGGAGGCAGTAGTATTTCGCATCAGCTAGAGCAAGATGAAAATCACACGCATGAGGCTGGAACACACCTCTGCGAGGAAGATGCTCATCACCACTGCTCACTTTGCGACACTCTTATGACCTTTGGTCTGGTGACTGCAAAACAGGAAAATAACGAGTATATCGCCTGGAACTCAACGTACCGCGTAGCACAAACATCTTTGTACTACTCTAACTACCCATCAAACACTCAGGGTAGAGCTCCACCTATGAAATAATTGACTAGATACTCTCAGTTAATTTTCATTTCATAAAATTAAATACCCACCATATTCAAACAAATATGCGAAACTATTTCGCTGTGGCTATACTTTGCTGTATAGGTACATATTCGTATTCTCAGATTACGTTACGTGGTCAGGTGCTAGATAGTGCCACCCAAGAACCACTTAGCCTTCCTGTGATAAAAATTGCCAATTTTGGCTCCGTAGCTGATGATGAAGGCTATTTCAGAATAGACGAACTGCCTAAAGGGACACACGTACTTAAAGTTAGCCACGTAGGTTGCGACACTAAGTTAGTTCCAATTCTGTTACAAAAGGACACTACTATCACCATATACCTTCCGCACCATGACCACAGTTTTGAGGAGGTAATTCATTATGGACACCAGGGAAACAGTGAACCCTCAGCACGTCTTACTCACCTTATCAGCACACAGAAACTAGAACACCTTGCAGCTACCAGCTTAGGTGACGCATTGCAAAATGTGAATGGTGTTGGCTTTCTGAAAACAGGAACAACCATCGCCAAGCCTATCATAAACGGAATGCACAGTAATCGCATATCGGTAATCAATGATGATAGCAAACAAGAAGGACAACAATGGGGTAGCGAGCACTCACCCGAGATAGACCCACTGAGTTCCGGTAGTATAGAACTCATAAAAGGAGCATCTACCTTACGCTACGGCGGAGATGCTATGGGTGGTGTGATACGCATACTTCCAGCTACATTTGACGATAGTACTTATACTCGCTTATCGCTTCTTGCCAAAGGCGAGAGTAATACTCAAGGAGGACAAATAGGTCTGAAGATAGAGAACCACAATAATAGTCTTGGTTTGGATCAGCGATTTGTAGTAAATGCCAAACGCCACGGTGATGGACGTACACCTAAGTACACACTCAGTAATACCGCGTTTGCCCAATTGAGCGGTTCGCACTTGGCTCATTTTAAAACGAAAAGAAGTGAATTATCACTAAACACCACGGCATTTGTACAGCAACTTGGCATCTTAGCTGCAGCACACATAGGCAATGTAACCGACCTCAACAGAGCTTTAGTTAGCGACACACCCTTGGTCACACGACCATTTACATATACCATAAGTACTCCATCACAACGCATACAGCACTATGCTACAAAGTTAAAATGGCAATATGAGCACGATATACTGGGCAGCTTGATTGCTAGCTATACCTTACAAATCAACAATCGTGAAGAATTTGATAATCACCGGGGCGGTACCGATGCGGCCTTAGACCTCAACCTCACTACCCAACAACTAAATATACTCATAGACAGACACGTAGACCAATTACGCTGGCAGTATGGCCTAATGGGCGAGCAGCAAGAAAATATTTTTGGCGGTCGCTATTTCATACCCAACTACCGCAGGTACAAAGGCGGAGCATTCGGCATAGCTACGCTGGAGGAGGACCACTACCTTATAGAAGCGGGCGTACGATACGATATTCAGAATACGAATACTTATCGCTATGTGGACGGTGTGATAAAGAACGATCAGTTTGACTACCGAGACATAAGTGCTAACATAAGTGGGTGGCGTAGCTTAAGCGAAGATTTGAAAGTACACCTTTCTGTTGCCACACGCTTTCGTAGTCCTGATATTAATGAGTTATTTAGTGATGGATTGCATCACGGATCAGCGGCTCTGGAGTTTGGTGACTTGAGCCTAGAGCAAGAACGCTCGTATGATATTAACGGGGGCATAAACTATAATCACAACAGACTGCGATTACAAGTAGAACCGTATTTTCACTATTTCCAAAACTACATCTACCTACAACCCAGCGGCGAAACCCAATTGAGCATTAGAGGTGCATTTCCTGTATTTCGCTACGTACAGACCGATGCTACCTACGCGGGTGTTGATATAGATGCACGCTATCGCCTTACCGCCCAATGGATAGCTGAAGCACAGGTGTCTTTACTTTATGTCAATGATGTTAAGCATAACGAATTTATTTACGGAATACCCGCCCAACGACTAAGCGGGAAACTCAAATATAACTTTGCTCATATTTTAGGTTTCAAAAATGGCTATTGGTGGATACGCCCAAGCTATACTGCACAACAAAACAGAGTTGAACCTCAGCAAGATTTTACCGAAACACCAAATGCCTATATTTTGCTTGACACCGAAATGGGTGCTCAATATAAGGATACACCACTACACATTAGCCTTGGGGCAAACAATATACTAAACACCTCATACAGAGACTATATGAATAGGTACAGATACTTTGCCGACGACCTCGGTATCAATTTTCACATAACTTTTAATTATACATTTTAATAAAGCACACATGAAACATTTATCAATCAACAAAACAATCTTAGCTCTTTTCGTACTAAGCTTATTCGCTTTTTCATCTTGTAAGGATGACGACGTAATCACTCCAGAAGACCCGAATGAGGAAGAACTCATTACTTCAGTAGAGCTCACATTTACCTGTGTTTTTGACAGCTCAATTGTCAAAACTTTCAAATTTGCCGATCCAGACGGAGACGGTGGTGAAGCCCCTACTCAAACGGATACGATAAGTCTAAATGCGAATACCAACTATTACTTGGCGGTACGATTTTTAGATGAAAGCACTTTGAATGTAGAAGACATCACAGAAGAGGTGCAAGAAGAAGCTGATGAGCACATGGTATGTTATACCACCGATGCGGGCACTAGCCTAACTATCACTGACAAAGATAATAACGGACTTGACCTGGGACTAGCGGCACTTGTAGCTACTTCGGAAGCTGCAACAGGGACGTTTAGCATAAGCCTAAAGCACCAACCTGACGTGAAAGACGGCAGCTGCAATGTAGGCGAAACAGATGTAGAGGTGGACTTCGTTCTTAAAGTAGAATAATAAATTCCTTACCTAAAATGTAAAATGGGCTTCTCTCTTATAGGATGGAAGCCTTTTTTAGTTCGCAAGTTTTCGTTGAGCCATACCCGCTCTAATGCAGGCAAATCATACACAAACGTGGGAAATACTTCAAACTGATTGCCGTGTATTTCTAGCGAGGTAAGCTTTGTGAGGTTCTGCATTCCAGTAGGAAAAGCAGTGAGCTTGTTACTTCCGATATACAGCGATTGAATATTTACCAAGTCAGCTACCGACGGATAACTGGTCAATGCATTATTGTAGGTACTAAGATAGGTTAAGTTGACTAACTGAGATACTCCACTAGGAAGTGTGGTTAACTGGTTATTATTCACCGCTAAGGATGTGAGTTGAGTCATTTGCTCTATACCGTCGGGCAACGTAGTTAGTTCATTTTCCGATAGGTTGAGCCTACTTAGGCTATCTAAGGTATAAACCGAAGTGGGTAAATCTACGAGTTGATTATTAGTAAGCAATAAGGTGTGTAACTTCGGCAATTGGGCAAAGTCCAAATACAGGTATTTAATCCTATTATGAGATGCTTCTAGTACGGTTAATTGGTTACATCGCTCTATGCTGGGTGGCAGGTCATACAACCCACAGTGGCTCGCTTTAAAGGTTTTGAGATTTTTTAAATAAGCTATAGATTTCGGGATAAAAGTGAGTGAGCGGTTATAATCTAACCATAAGTAATCTAGCTTGTCACACGCTCCTATCTCATCGGCAATGGTATGAAGTGTATTGTTATACAGCGACAAATACTGAAGTTGGGTCAGCTCCCCTATTCCTGCAGGAATTACACTAATCTTATTCTGCATTAACTCTAGCGTATCAAGCTTTGACAAACCAAAAATACTAGGTGGAATAGCCGAAAGTTCGTTAAAACTCAAAGCCAGTGATGTTAGGTTTGTCAGCAGGCTAAAGTCGAAGGTCTTGCCCTTGGCACGCAGTATACTCAGGTGCGTAATGTTCGGATTTTTCAGCACCTCGTTTATCACATTTTGGTTGGGTGCGTTTAATACCACAGTGGTAAGATGAGGTAGCTCAGCAATACCGCTGAGTTGATAATCTGATGACACGTTACCAAATGAAAGGGTTAATTCCTCCAAGTCTTGAAACATCGCAAATCCCTTCTGCTGTGCAATGCTAGCTGAGTCGGTAGAGAGAGTCAGATTCAACTTTCGTAATCCTTTTATCTCAAATATCTCGGGTACGATACTATTGGTACTGAGGGACGATAGTTTTTTTAGCTTACATATCTGCTTGGGCAGTGTAAACTGATGTCTCTGGTAATAATCTGTCGTAAAAGTGAGTTGTTCTAAATTCTTAAGCTTAGCGATACGCTTATCCAATTCCTTGTCGTACGACGAGCAGTAGCCTTGGCCGTTACGCACACTTAGGCTAGTGAGTTCTTGCTCGTACAAATCTGCAGGAAATGAATCACACGCATTAAGCACCAATGACTGTCCTTGGGTAGTGAGGCCAAGGAATACGACGAAACTCGTGATGATATTTCTCATTTTTACTCTGTAATTTTTAAAAGATGGGAAGTAAGCATACAACTTTATCATCTGGAACTTTTTTGAATTTGATTTTAGCACCTGTACTCTTATCTATGAAAATTAGCTTGCGCTTATTTTTTCGGTGAATTTCCATTTCAAAGGACATAGAATCATTGATATGATACGTCAGAGTATCAACGTAACGCGAGTAAGCAGTCCCGTCTGGTTGTTGCAAATCCGGATGATGAACTATGACACTATCTCTAGTATACTCTATCCAGCTGGTTTTATCCCTTCCGTCACTCCAATTACCAATAATACTCGGATTATACTCCTTGTATCCTATCGCGGCAAGTACTATAGCTATGAATGAAACTTTAATCATCGGTTATTTATTTAACGCCTTTTACTCTGCTTTAGGGGAGCGTACAGACTGTATGAGTCTAAAAAGTTGCTCAGTATCTGCGATGTCTGTTGCCCTTTGCTTGCCATCATCTGCGAACATTTTCAACTGTCCGATATTATCGGACAGTTGACTTCCCTCCTTATTTAGATTAGCCTTTAGGTCACTCCAATATTTTTTGGACGTTCAGATTCTGTCAATACAACAATCACATCTACAATAGAGAAATACCATTTCTCGGCATCCTCATCCCACTGAGTTCTTATTTTCTTATCTTCAAAAAGCTTTATGGCAGTATCTTTGGTCATTAGGTAAAATCGTTATCCAAGAATTTAAATACAATATAGTTAATTACCTCAACATTCTCAAGCTGAATAAACCTTGATTATACTCCTCCCTTCCTATGGCGGCAAGTAACAGGGCTATGAATGAAAGTTTTATCATTGGTTACAAAGATGCCAATAATTCAACGACTCGATATTTTGATCAAGCTATCAGTGTGTGCATAGAAAAGAATTAGACTGCTCAATAGTCAGAAGTGATTCCAAGCAAGGTAAATAATAAATTGGCAATTGAACGGAGCCGTGCAGTTATGGGTTAGATAATAAATGACCATATACCCTAATACCTTGGCACTGCATAAAAAAGTCTATCTCCTTCTTCATCACACATTCTTTGTGTAACGCTTTTGCAGGACCGAATAAGAGACACAAAAAAAGGGACTTCAAACAAATGAAGACCCTTCTTATATTATTTTATTTGTTAATAAATTACAACCGTTTTAAGGCGGTGATTATTTTGTATTTATCGCTCTCTGAAGTTGAAATCATAGAATTAAAATCTGAATCCTCCTCATCGAAACCCTCGTCTATCTCTTCATTCTCCATCTCTACAGGTAGATACTTCCAAGTAATTTCAAAGGTATCATCGATGTAGTCCTCTAATGAGAGGTCATAATCTAAATCCTCAGATACCTGGTCAAACACTATAATTTTGTTTTCAGCATCCTTGAATAAGTACTGATAATCATCATTAAAACCTAAAAAAGTTGCTTGTACAGTAAATGTTTCGGGAGGCACAGTTGTCTGTGGAAAAATCCAAGAGACATATACCGCTGCAAACGCAATTAAAACTATATTTCTCATTGCATAAAAATCTAAATTAAATGAAATAATCGTTATCGTCCTCGTAATCCAGGTCATAGAAATCATCCATATCACTCTCCGTTATCAGATTTTCTTCATAATCCCATAAGTCCTTCTTAGAGGACTTTCTTCGGTTAGATTGATTACCACTAATTTGCTTTTGTGATGGATCTGTCTCCTTGAGACTTCCCATTGCGTTTCTATAAAACATATTTTCAATACATTATCAATGCAAATATGTGATTGCTTAATATTATTTTCGTTATTAACTTATAAAATACGTAAATATTACTGCTAAGTTTAATAATAAAAGAAAATAATATGAAAATAGATGCCACAGATGCTAAAATCCTTAAATACCTCCAAAAAGATGCAAAGGTGACCATAAAACAAATTGCCGACTGGCTGCACCTTACCCCCACACCTGTATATGAGCGAATAAAGCGACTAGAGAAGAACGGAGTGATAAAAAACTATGTGGCCATTATCAACCCTAAATCCGTAGACCGTGCCATTTTGGTAGTCGTCAATATTTCGATGAATAACCATGCCTTAGATGTGAGAGAGCGTTTTATAATGGCGTTATCTAAGTTCACTGAAATACAGGAACTACTCAACACTGCTGGCACATATGACTACATAGCGAAAGGAAGGTTCTCAGGCATAGAACACTATCGTGAGTTTTTGGTTAACAAACTCTCTACCATAGACGGAATCAAGGATATAGACAGCCATATAGTCCTAAAAGAGATTAAAAACACAACAGCTATTAATTTCTAGGCCACCACTAGTTACGTATCGCACAATAGTAGTTAGTCACCGCTGTTGCAGTATCCTCTTCACTGACCAAGTGTATGCGACGTATATAAAAACACGGCTAGTTGTTCGTGTCCTCACGAACGTGAATAACGAACAAAGCAAATATTCGTGGGGACACGAACGGATACACCAAACACCACCAATTAACTATTTAACTCCCTTATCCAAAACTCAAGCGTATCTTCTCTACCTCATCTGCCCATACCTTATCGCCATCGCTAATATCTGCTATGGATTTTACTTTGGCTACAAGGTCTTCTAACACTTGTGATGATTGGAGTGGTCGGCGAAATTCTAATCCTTTGCTCGCCGTGAGGAGTTCTATCGCTTGTATACGTTCTACGTTTTCTATCACCCGCAGGCACTTGGTCGCGGCATTAGCTCCCATACTCACGTGGTCTTCTTGTCCGTTGCTACTTTCTATGCTATCTACGCTGCTCGGTGTACACAGTTGCTTATTCTGACTCACGATGCTGGCAGCCGTATATTGTGCAATCATTAGCCCACTCTCTAATCCTGGATTCGCCGTTAAGAAAGCGGGAAGACCTCGTTTACCTTCTACCAGTCTATAGATTCTACGTTCGGCTATGCTGCCGATTTCTGCTATTGCAATAGCAAGATAGTCAAGTTGTAGGGCTAACGGCTGCCCATGGAAATTACCCGCACTCAGTACTAAGTCCTCATCAGGAAATACGTTTGGATTATCGGTTACGGAGTTTATTTCGGTCTCAAACACGGCAGACACGTGGTCTACAGCATCCTTGCTGGCTCCGTGTACTTGTGGCACACATCTGAAACTGTAAGGGTCTTGTACATGCACTTTTTCTTGAGCAAGAATCTCACTTCCCTGCAAGTGGCTTAGTACAGCCTTGGCGGTTGCCAATTGTCCTTTGTGTGGCCTTATCTGATGGCTGTATGCTAAAAATGGCTCCTGACGACCATCATACGCTTCTATACATAAGGCAGCAAGCAAATCAGCTCTTTTGAGAATATCCTTGGCCTTGAACAAGCAGTGCAATCCATACGCCTGCATAAACTGTGTACCATTGATAAGAGCAAGTCCTTCCTTTGGTCCCAGTTGAAGATTAGAAGGCTGAGGCTTTACTTTTTTTGCGTCAGCAAAAGAACCTAGACTTTGACTTGAATTTAAGCTTAAACTTGTGTTCCACACCTCTCCTTCTCCGATGAGCGGCAATGCCAAATGACTGAGCGGGGCTAAATCTCCACTTGCTCCCAAACTGCCTAGTTCGTATACGACAGGAATGATATCGTTATTATAAAATTCTAATAATTTTTCTACCGTGGCCAATTGTACCCCACTGTGTCCGTAGCTCAAGCTTTGAGCTTTGAGCAGTAACATCAGTTTTATAATTTTTTTGGGTACATAAGCCCCTGCCCCACAAGCGTGTGAACGCAATAAGTTAATTTGGAGCTGAGAGAGGTCTTTGCTATCTATCTCCGTATTGCACAGCGAACCAAAGCCCGTATTCACACCATAGATAGGTGGACCATCTTGTTTCACCTTGTCTAGTAAGTACTTATGACACTTTTCAATATTTGCCTTGGCGGTGTCTGACAGAGTCACCTGCTCACCTGAGGCTGCGATTTGTTGAATATCTTCTAGGGTATGATGTTCGGCTAGTTGCATGGGTTTGCGAAGTTATGCCAAATATAGATTCAAACCGAGAGCAAGTTGATTTGCAAAAAAACATAGACCGAAATCTGAGACCAAAACCCGCTTTATGTAATAGAAGTTGTTAAAAAAGCCTATCTCGCTATTTTGCCAAACTCCACACCTTTCATGTAAGCCATCTTGATGCCGTTTTCATGAAATACACGTTTTACCATTTCGTTGGTGTCATAGTGTACGTCCCAAAAATTGCACGATTCTGTATAAGGGCGTATGGAGAACCTGATATTGTGCGAGTCAAACTACCGAATCCCAACTTCCGGAGCTGGGTAAGTGAGTACTCCGTTTATATCTTTTAGTCCGGCAAGTAGCAGCTCTTTTACCTTCGGATAATCTTCATTATACGGTAACCAAGCTGAGAGTCCTATACGGATGTTCCCTTTTATAGAGTAGTTGGGTACTATACCTTCTATTACTTGCCCATTGGGAATTACAAGTACCTTTTTACTGGGAGTACGCACAATCGTATGAATTTAAAATCTGTGCTTAGGCATTTCTACTCTCCAATGCCAGTTTTGTAATAACGGCTTTGGTATTTTCAGGAAAATCACCTTTCATCATCCAGTCATAATACCCGCGATTTTCTCTGAAAACATCTACTACTTTTTGGCCCTTATATTTACCAAAATTAAATAATGCTTCGCCATTCTCTCCGCGTTTTATTCTGCGTGCAAAATCAAAAAACTCGCTCTCACCACTGAATGAATTTAAAAAATCGATATGCCCCTCTAGTTCATCATAGTGCTCTACTTGTGCCTTTATTATTTCCCACGTGGCCACCGTATCGGCCTTAGCACTGTGTGCATTAATGAGCTCTTTGCCGCAGTACTTTTGGTAAGCCGCCCCGAGGTTACGGGGTTCCATTTTATGAAAAATACGCTGTGCATCTATAAATTTTCTATTGGTATCAAAAGATACACCAGCTCTATAAAACTCCTCTGCTAGCATCGGAAAATCAAAACGGTTGCTATTAAATCCACCAAAATCACAATCTCCCAAAAAGGTATTCAACTCTTTAGCAAATGCCGCAAACGAAGGCTTATCCACCACATCCTTGTCCCAAATACCGTGTATAGCCGAAACCTGCGGAGGAATAGGAATGCCTGGGTTTAGTACTTGGTGCAGATGCTCCTCGCTCCCATCAGGTTGTATTTTGATGCAGTATATCTCTACTATTCTGTCGGTGGCTATTTGCACTCCTGTAGTCTCCAAATCAAAAACTACCAGTGGTTTGGTCAATGTAATATTCACAAAAACAAAAATAGATGTAGTACCGAGACTATCTACATCAGGCATTCCCCATATTGTCCACTACTTGTAACCTATTATGTTCTGTACATCCTTCTAAATCACTTATTACATCTATCCTCCTAAATCATCTACCTTTGAAGATATGAAATTAGGAGCATTTTCGGTAAGTCTGAGTGTAAAAGATCTGAAGGCATCTATTGCCTTTTACAAAAAATTAGGGTTCAAGGAGTTTTCGGGCGATTTTGAGAAAAACTACGTCATCATGAAAAATCAGAATACACTGATTGGATTGTTTCAAGGAATGTTTGAGGGAAACTTGCTGACCTTCAATCCGGGATGGGATCAAGCCGCCAAAGAGCTTGATAGTTTTGATGATGTGCGAGAAATACAGCAGGAACTCAAAAAACAAAAAGTATCTATACCGGTACAAGCAGACGAGACCACTACAGGGCCTGCCAGTTTTGTGATAACCGACCCCGATGGCAATGCCATACTCATAGACCAGCATAGATAATAGAGGTTGCAAAAATATTTGCGTCGCTGCTCCACCTACTTTGCCAAAGATCCCAAGCAACTGTTTTTGGTTGATGCTCTAGGAGCAGCACTTTCTGCCGTGTTGCTGGGAGTAGTTTTGGTGAATTACGAGCCCATTTTTGGTATCCCGAGCGATAGTCTTTCCTTGCTAGCTGCGGTGCCGTATTTCATTGCGGTGTATGATGTAGTGTGCTACTTCGCCTTAACTATCAATCTCCCAATTGCTCTTGAAGCATACGTTTTACGCGGTCGGAGATTGACTCATTACTTATCCTATCCCGATTCAGGCTATCTACCAACAGTGGAAAACACAGCGGAGATGGTTTTTTGAGTACTTTTACGACGATCTCTTGTTGGGCGATACGCGTAAGAGCTTTGTGTATGCGGTTTACTTCCAGTTGGTAGTAGGTCACTTCTTCGTAGGCTTGCTGTAGCAGCAGATTATGCGGCTCATAGTCGCTAAACACATCAAAGAAAAGCTGCGAGTGGCTCTGCAAGTGGCGTTCTTTGGCTTCCTTGTTGGGATACCCTTTGAAGGTAAGTCCGGATATAGCGGCGATTTCTCTAAACTTTTTGCCGGCCAAGGCCGTCATATTGCTACTGTTTTGTATATCATCCAGCAGTCCTTTGGTGGTAAACCAATCTTCTTCCAAGGCTTCCATCAGCGGTATCTCTTGGTCGCACAGTATCTCAAATCCATAGTCATTCATCCCAAGGTTGAGACTTATCTTGGTCATCTTACTAAGGCGATACGCCAGCAGCAGAGCAATGCCCTCGTGCACCATTCGCCCTTCAAAAGGGTAGATGTACACGTGGTGTCCGTCATCATCTTCTAGGTATTCGATGAGCAACTCGTTGGGTCGTGGTACGATGCTGCGGGTATCTTGTATCTGCAGCAGACTTTGTAGTTTTTTGCCTTCTCTGTTAAGTTGGTTTAGAGGCAAGTTGGCTAAATCGTGAAATTCCTTTCGTAAAACCTCTGCTATCTCACTGCTCAAACTCATTCGTCCACCCATCCACGAGGGGATGGCGGCAGATTTTTTGGTGCTCGGCACTACGTATGCAGTAAGTCCTGTTACACGCACCAGCTCCAACTTTTGACCCGCAAATACAAAGGCATCGCCTATCTTGAGCCGTGAAATAAAATATTCTTCTATGGTCCCAATTTGTTTACCTCGTTGGCGTTTTATGATCATCGTATTACCGCCTACTATAGTGCCCATACTCAGGCGGTGACGCATCGCGATGCGACGACTTTCTACTTTATACAGCCCATCCTCGTTAATTTTCACCTTATTAAAATCCTCATAACTCTGCAGGCTATCGCCCCCTATGGTGATAAACCGTAACACCCACTCCCACTCCTCTCGGGTAATGGTTTGGTAGCAATGTGTTCGTTTTACTTCTTCGTAGATTTCTGCTTCTTGAAAACCATCACTCACTGCTAGTGTTACCAAGTACTGCACCAGCACATCAAAGGCACGCACCACAGGAATACGGCTTTCGATATGCCCTTCTTTTATGGCTCGTTGCAAGGCAGAGGACTCTATGATTTCCAATGAATTGGTCGGTAAGAAGTAGATACTACTAGTAGCATCTGGCGAGTGCCCACTCCTACCTGCTCGTTGCAGGAATCTGGCTATTCCCTTGGGGCTACCTATCTGTATCACGGCACTAACTGGTCGGAAATCTACGCCCAAATCCAAGCTACTGGTGCTTACCACAGCCTTAAGTGTGCCTTGGTGCAGGGCATTCTCCACCCACTCCCGCACCTCTTTGCCCAAACTCCCGTGATGCAGAGCAACTAATCCGGCGAGGTCGGGAAAGGCGTCTATGATTTTCTGATACCAAATCTCGGCTTGGCTTCGTGTATTGGTAAATATGAGCGTACTCTCATTAGCCTCTATGATGGGTAAGACTTTTTGGAGCAACCGCACACCCAAATGACCCGCCCACGGCATGTCTTCCATTTTGGTGGGCAAGAGGGTTTTCATTTTGAGCTTCTTTTTGATATTGGCTTGTACGATAGCCGTATTATCAAGCGATTGTTCATCCCCCAGCAGTACCTTGATAGCATCGGGCATATTCCCTATCGTGGCTGATATTCCCCACACTTTGAGGTTGGGTTTTATGGCTTTGAGCCTGCTCAGCCCTAGCTCTACCTGCACCCCTCGTTTGCTACTCAGCAGCTCGTGCCACTCATCTACGATAATGGCATCCAAGTATTTAAAGAATTTGGCGTACCCTTTACGAGCTAGCATTATCTGCAAACTCTCGGGCGTAGTCACCAAACAATCGGGGCTGTTTTTGAGTTGGGCTGCTTTTTTTGCGGAGCTAATGTCGCCACTACGTCGTTCTACTCGCCAGCCGGTTTCCAGCTCATCTGCCGCTTCTTGCAAGGCATTGGTAATATCTACACTCAAGGCTTTGAGTGGTGTAATCCAAAGCACCTTTAGGCCGCTTTTGTAATCGCCTTTTAGCTTATCGGCTAGCATTACGGGTACGCCTAGGGCAAAGGTCTTTCCACTACCGGTAGGTGCATTGAGCAAGCCATTTTTACCCTCAAAATAAGCGTCCAAGCAATCCTTTTGAAACTTAAACATTTTCCAATTGCGGCTTTTGTACCACGCGTGTGCTTGTTGGTGAGCTTGTTTTTTGATAGTGGTCGAAGGTAAAACTATTTCGTATGCTGCCTGCATTCTTCCTATATCCTAAAGAGGAAGAAACTACGGACTTATCACCAAGATAACGCTACACAGCAAGACTTGTTTGACCTATATCTGCCTTAACGTCACTCTTTGGGTTTGGCTCATTTTTAGCAAAGCATAGTCTATGAGCAAGAAAAAAGTATCCCTCAAGTGGGCCTTAAAAGAATATGTATGGCCACGCCGTAAGATGCTATCTGTGGGATTAATCTTTATCATTATCAGAAGTTTAGCAGGCCTAGTGTTGCCGTATGAGACTAAAAATCTGCTGGATGTAGTAGTGCCGAGTAAAGATATGGGCGAACTCTGGAAACTCATCTTCTTCGTAGCTGGAGCTATACTGATACAAGCAACAACCTCATTCATTCTCACCCGCCTATTGAGCGTGGAAGCCCAACTGCTCATCGCTCAACTTAGAGCACAGGTACAGAAAAAACTCCTTACATTGCCTATCGCATTTTTTGACAATAACAAGAGTGGTGCATTGGTAAGTAGAGTAATGAGTGATGTGGAAGGTGTACGCAACTTGGTAGGTACAGGCCTCGTACAGCTCATTGGTGGCACGGTGACGGCAGTCGTTGCCTTTGTATTCTTGATAAAAATTAATGCCTTGATGACGTTGTTCGTCTTTTTGCCGGTAGGCTTATTTGGCTTTATTGCTCTGAAGGCTTTTGGGTACATCCGTCCTATCTTTCGCGAACGCGGAAAAATAAACGCCGAAGTAACGGGTAGACTTACCGAAACCCTCAATGGTGTGCGTGTTATCAAAGGGTTTAATGCTGAGGCACAAGAGAACAAAACATTTGAATCGGGTGTAGATCGCCTTTATCAAAATGTAAAGAAAAGCCTTACTGCTACTGCTCTTATGACGAGTTCGAGTACCTTTTTATTAGGAATGGCTACTGTAGGAATAATGGGAATGGGTGGCTATTTTATTATGATTAGCGATATGTCAAACGGTGATTTGGTGTCGTTTTTACTCTTTCTGGGATTTATGGTTGCTCCTATTGTACAAATGAGCAATATCGGCAGTCAACTTACCGAAGCACTGGCGGGCCTTGACCGTACTCAGGAACTCATGAATATGACCGAAGAAGACAATCCCGAAGTACGTAAGGTGATGATCACCGATTTCAAAGGAGATATCCGATTTGATAACGTGAGTTTCAGTTATGAAGAGGAAAAAGAAGTCCTTCATAACATCTCTTTTGAGGCCAACGCCGGAAGCGTAACTGCCCTCGTAGGTAGTAGCGGAAGTGGCAAGTCTACCATTGCGGGCTTAGCGGCTACGTTCCTTAATCCTTCATCTGGTAAAGTTACCCTCGATGGGCAGGACCTCGCCCACGTAAATCTCAATAGCTTCAGAACCCACCTAGGTGTGGTGCTGCAAGATGACTTTTTGTACGAAGGTACTATACGCGAAAATATCTTATTCCCCAGACCCGATGCTACGGAGGCTGAACTCCTATCGGCTGTGGAAGGGGCGTATGTGAATGAGTTTACCGACCGATTTGAAGATGGACTGGATACCATCATCGGGGAGCGTGGTGTAAAACTAAGTGGCGGCCAGCGTCAGCGTATTAGTATAGCAAGAGCCTTACTCGCCGAGCCTAAAATCATTATCCTAGATGAGGCAACCTCTAACCTGGATACGGAGAGCGAAAGCTTTATACAGAAAAGCCTGAATGTGCTGATGAAAGACCGTACTACATTTGTAATAGCTCACCGACTAAGTACCATACAGCAAGCCGACCAAATACTCGTGATAGAAGACGGCCAAATAGCCGAAAGCGGTAAACACCAAGAACTGCTGGATGCTAAAGGCAGGTACTACGAGCTGTACACGTATCAGAGTAGGATTTAGTTCTCGGTACAATTTTGCCTTTGGCAAAACCACTCGAACTGACAACGACGAAACTCGGTAGTAAAGAGTTTTGTCAGTTCGAGTGGAAGTATCGAAGATGCTTTTGTACCGAGAATAGACAAGGATTCACTCAAACTTCTTTTTCGAAAAAACGGGTAACCTATCAGCATAATTGTCAATCAATGCTCTTTTCTTTTTCTGAGACCACTTTTTGAGTTGTTTTTCTCTTGCTATGGCCTTATCGATATACTTAAATTCTTCACTATAAACAAGTGTGGTAGGTTGACGATTATGTGTGTAAGCCTTTTCATTGTAGCCTTCTAAATGTTCCGATTCTCTGCGAACTAAATCGTTGGTCACACCTGTATAGTAAGTATTGTCACCACAGTGGAGTATATATACATAGTATCTGTGTTCTTTCACGTTTACAAAAATAGATTAGCCGTTGTTCATTTCTCGATACATTCCCGATGAATCGGGAACACTCGTCCCGATAGCTATCGGAAGACAACGTCAACGACGACATTGGGTAGCAGAAAGTGTTGTCTCCCGATTATTTTCGGGAAGAGTGGCTCTCATATGTGATGCTTTTGTAGCTGCGTGTTGTCAGTTCGAGTGAAAACATCTACGATGTTTTTGTACCGAGAACAAATACCTGCTCCAATATCTTCTCTGTAATCAGATACGTAGGTTTCACGCCCGTAGTACCTAGTCCGCCGCTGGCTAGGGTACTGCCCGTCTCTAGTGGATTATCACTCGCATAGTAGGCATAGTTTACCGTTACATCTTCGCGTATACTCTTGCGTATCTTGGCGTGTGCCTGTATCGCTTTTTGGTAATGAGCACCTTCCATCTCCAGACCTACCACTCCCCACGTACTGCGGTTGAAATAGCGAAGCAAATCCTTGTTCTGTAACGACGTACCCAGTACAGATACCATAGCCCCTTCATACACACCCAGTCCATTGCCATCCAGGTCGGCATTGCTAAGTCCATTGCTAAACGGATAATTATCTGCAGTACCCTCAAAAATATGAGCACTCGGTATCATAATATCGCCCTTACCTCCCGTAAGTATACCCGCCTTACCCATGATACTAATGCTCTGCACTTGCAGGTAGGTCACTGTTTGCTCATCCGGTTTATACGGTTTCAGGAGTTCGTCCATGGTCTCGTAGGCCTGCTCACCAAAGGCATAATCCATCACAATAAGCACCGGTTTCTCATCGTCGGGGAGCGTACTTATGCCAGAGGCAAAATCACCCGACCGTAGCTTAGCCGTATCAAAAAGTTGGACGTCTATATTCGTTCCGCTGCTATCCTTGAGGTAGGTCATACCTTCCTTAGTGGCTACTTTTTTCACATCACCACGTAGGGTTGTGTTGGCACTAAGTTCCTCGTATATATCCAGCTTCGACTTACCCTTAAGTTTCGTTTTCAGGGCCGCGGGAGCATATAGCGTATTCTGCACACTGTGCATATTCGCACTGATAATGTGTATGGGGCGATGCAGTATGCCTTGCTCCGCAAGTGTTTTTTTGATGGTGTCGGCCCATAGCTCACCGTGTATATGCTGCCCCAGTCGCTCACGCAGTACCGTGCTAAAGGTGATGGTGCGTTTATTGTTTTGCAGGTGTCCATCCAGTGCAAGCTTGCCCAGCCAATAGATGATCTGCAGAAAACGATCTGCATCCTCCGTCGTAGCAAACTTAGGATACACCTCACTTATTTCTTTGAAGGTACGCCCCAGTATGTTGGCTGTGTGGGTAAGAGCTACTTCCCGTCCTTGGTTGGTAAGCGACTCGGTTTGTATGGCGGCTTGCTCCAGTTTTTGCCAATCGCGGTTGAGGTCGCCATGCTCATTGATGAGCACGCGGTGCATTATCTTATGGCTCTCCACATACAGAAAAGTAAGGTGGGTCAGTATATCATATATCTCCGACCGTCCGCGGGTGATTTCTATGTTCATCTGCTCGGCATCTATGCGGTAGCAGTTGCGGCGGCGTTTGGGTGGTATAATTGGGGTAAAATGGGTGTCTTCGTACCCTTCGTCGCTCGTGAGGTTTATAAATCGGCATTCCTCTATCCCCGTAGGCAGGCGATCTACCACATACAGCAGGCCATTCAGTTCTACCTTATCTTGGGCTATGCTGCCGTATATCTCTGGTTGTAAGGTAAGCAGGGCTTCTCTCAGGCTCTGGCCACTCACGCCCATGGGTTTGTAAAAACCCCTGTTAAACAAGTGCCGCATCGTCACAAACAGCCGTTGTATGGCCGTGGTACTCTCCTGTGCTCGGGTGCGTGTGGTTGTTTTTGTTGTCATAAGGTTTGAGATACAAAGGTAAGGGAAAGCGAGACGAAGTAGAATACCCCTTCTTTTTTTAGCTTTTTATTGGCGTGTCAAAGTCTGAGAGGAAGGTAGCTTGGTAGGGTCGGATTAGATTACTTTATTCGTGTTTTCATTAACTCAGTAAGAGTTACTGTTGCTAATCTAAATTTTAATTAATATTTGGATTAGTGGTTTGGCTTATTCCAAATTCATCATCCACCCCAATACACCTCTGCATTTATGCTCACACGCGGGGTAGTAGTGGCCGTGATTTCGCGAAGCAGCATCTGACGTAGGCGGCACTCCCCACCAAAACTCAGCCATAGCTAACGGCTTCAAACCGTGTTGATAGGCATATTGCAACAATTTGGGAGCGGCACATTCTCCCGCTCCTGCAGGCGGTGTTTTACCAAATATTTCGTAGGGATTTTTTGTTTGTCCTGCGGTATTCAGAAACTCGTACGACTCAAACAACTGGTGCTGCAAACCTTGAGAGAGAGCCTTTCGTTGCTGTTTTAAGTAACGCAGTCTATTCTCCGCTTGTGGCGTTAAGCCTTTAGCTTGCTGCTCTTTCCACTCCCTCACTTCTGTATTAATACCTTCTAATTGCAACATTCCTTGATTTAGAAATCCATCTTGTGCTAGGCTATCATACACAGGCGGTACAAAGTAGGCGTGATGATTTCCTCCTGCTAGCTTACCACTGAATGCTGCCAAAAATCCTCTCTTTCCCTCCTTGGTCGTTACCACCAATACTCCAAACATTTTACCGATGGCTTTAAGGCTGGTATCCTCGTGAGCAGTGCCTAGCCCAAAGTTGTGCTGCCAAGCCGACTGAGTGTGTAAATGCTCCTGCAGCTGATTCACGGCGAGTGTCACCAAGGGATGCGGTGACATTACCTCAAAGGGATCATTAAGCGAAGCGGGCAATGGAATGTGCTCTACATCAGCGGTATAGGCGATAAACTTATCCAACGAAACTATACAAGTGGTGGCAATACATACTGATAAACAGCCATAAAGTGGCAGGCACTCCCACCGAGTACAAAAACGTGCCAAATGGCGTGATTGTACCTGAGTTTTCCATCTAAACTGTACAACACGGCCCCAATGGTATAGCATAATCCTCCTGCTATGAGCCAGTATAGTCCGTCGGTAGCCAGATTAGCAATAAGTGGCCGAGCGGCGAACACAATCATCCACCCCATAAATAGATACATGGCGGTAGAAAGCTTGTCATACCTACCGGTAAAAAACAACTTGAGCACGACACCTACGAGGGCGAATATCCATACGGCAGTAAATACCCACGTACCCGTTTCGCTAGGCAGGGTGATGAGCGTAAAAGGCGTATAGGTTCCTGCTATGAGCAGGTAGATGGCAGAATGATCTAGAATATTGAGTCGGGCACGCCAGGTAGGATCCTTGCTGTTATGATAGCAGGTGGACCCTGCATAGAGCAGCATCATAGAGCATCCGTATACCAAAAAACTGATGGTATATACGCCATTATCATATGCACTGGCTTTGGACCAGAGCAATACCGTAGCCACCAAACTAAGCACAAAACCAATACCGTGAGATATGACGTTAAATCGTTCTTCGGCGGGAGGGTATGTGGTGGGTGTGTATTGGGACATATGGTCTGACAAAGGTGTCGTTTTTTTTAACACTAAGGAACTAAGGTTTTTTAAGTTAGTAGCTCGATGATGGCGTTTGATAAGGATGCTATCGTGTGGTGACTCGATGTTTTTATTAGCTCATTAAGTTTTCGTCCAGGACGAAAAGAGCTTTGCAACTTTCATAATATAGCACGAGCAAGCACTATCGTACTGAACGAGACACCACTACATCTCCAATGCCAAAAACTGAGAGGTGTGGCCTACTTGCAATTTGATTACTTCTTCGGGAGTACCCGTGATAAGTACCTCGCCCCCTGCGTGTCCGCCTTCTGGGCCTATGTCTATAATGTGATCTGCTACTTTTACAACGTCTAAGTTATGCTCTATCACGAGCACTGTATTTCCTAGGTCTACCAAGTTTTGCAATACTTCTAGTAGTACATTTATATCTTCAAAATGTAGTCCCGTGGTAGGTTCGTCGAGTATATAAAACGTTTGTCCTGTACTTATTTTACCTAGCTCACTGGCTAATTTTACCCGTTGAGCTTCGCCACCAGATATAGTGGTACTACTCTGTCCCAGGGTGATGTATCCTAGTCCTACGTCGTTCAGAGCCTTTATTTTTCTGTAGATACTTGGTACTGCCTCAAAAAACACGACGGCTTCTTCTACCGTCATATTAAGCACATCACTTATGCTCTTGTTTTTGTAGCGTATTTCGAGTGTTTCTCTATTGTAACGCTTGCCATTGCAGGTTTCACATTCCACCAATACATCAGGCAAAAAGTTCATCTCAATTACCTTTTGTCCACCACCGCGACAAGTTTCGCATCTTCCGCCTTTCACATTAAAGCTAAATCGACCGGGCTTATAACCGCGAATCTTACTCTCTCCTATTTCGGCATATAGGTTTCTTATATCTGAGAAAAACCCAACATACGTAGCAGGATTACTTCTCGGTGTACGACCAATAGGTGATTGGTCTATGGTAATTACCTTATCTATATGCTCCAGGCCCTTTACCTTTTTGTAAGGCAATGGTTTTTTCTTGCTGTTATATACATACTCCGAGAGGATAGGATGCAGCGTCTCATTAATGAGAGAACTCTTACCACTCCCACTTACTCCCGTTACGGCGATAAACTTTCCGAGTGGAAAATCAACCGTTATATCCTTCAGATTATTCCCCGTACAGCCGCTTAGGGTTAACTTTTTGCCCAAGCCTTTACGGCGTTTTTGGGGCACTTCTATCTTACGTTGGCCTCCCAAGTAATCACTTGTTACTGTGCCATTGTCTTTTATATCTTCCCAAGCTCCTGCGGCTACTATGGTTCCTCCATTTTTACCAGCACGTGGACCTATGTCTACCACATAATCACTTTCTATGATCATATCGCGGTCATGCTCCACTACAATGACCGAGTTCCCTATGTCGCGTAGCTCTTTGAGTGAGTTTATAAGCCGCTTATTATCACGCTGATGAAGCCCAATACTGGGCTCATCTAGGATATAGAGAACCTCCTCTAACTGTGAGCCTATTTGCGTAGCCAATCGTATACGCTGAGCCTCTCCACCGCTGAGGGTTTTGGCCGAGTTGTTTAAGGCGAGGTAAGACAACCCTACATCTACCAAAAACTTCACCCGCTCACGTATTTCCTTGAGCACCTCCGTGGCTATAACCAGCTGGCGATCAGTCATATTGGCCTCCGCATTCTCTAACCACACGGCTAGTTCACCTATACTCTTGTTGCTCAGGTCAGCTATCGTGATATCGCCTATTTTGTACGAGAGTGCCTCTTTGTTGAGTCTACCTCCATTACACGCCTTACACGGCACTACCGTCATAAACTCATCAGCCCAACGGCTCAGCGTACCAAAACTCTTTTCGTGGTAAGCCTCCATAAGCGAGGGTATGAGTCCCTTCCACTTGGTTTCGTAGGTTTGCTTGTAGCTTCCTGTTCCTTTGTACTCTACTTCAAATTTTTCTTCACTTCCATGGAGTATCACATCCAGTATAGCTCGAGGAAGGTCGGCTATGGGCTTAGATAAGCTAAATTTTAGCTTCTTGCTTATGGCCTTTAGTTGGGTAAATGTCCAATTATCCTTGACATCACCCAAGGGAGCAAGTCCACCTTTGTTTATACTCAACTTAGGATTAGGAATAAGGTCTTCTTCTAAAATGTCAGAAGACGTACCCAAACCATCGCACGTAGCACAAGCTCCGTAAGGCGAATTGAATGAAAATAGATTAGGCTGCGGCTCATTGTAGGACAGACCCGTTTCTACATCCATCAGATACTTACTAAAATGCGTAAGCTCCTTGGTTTCAGGATGGAGGATACTAATGACGCCTTTACCCATTTTGAGAGCAGAGCGTACCGAGTCTGAAACACGCAGACTACCTGCATCTTCGGGCGATATACGATCTATCATGAGGTCTATATCGTGTATCTTATATCGATCGAGCTGCATCCCGGGTTCTATATCCATTAGCTCGCCGTCTACCCATACTTTGGTATATCCCCGCTTGCGGTATTGGTCAAAAATTTCGCGATAATGCCCCTTACGTCCTTTTACGAGCGGAGCTAAAATCATCATCTTCTGTAGACTAAACTTTTGGTTTACCGTATCTATAATCTCCTGTTCGGTAAAGCTTTTCATCTTGTTACCGCTCAGGTAAGAGTAAGCATCTCCGGCACGGGCAAAGAGTAGTCGTAAGAAATCATACACCTCGGTAATGGTACCCACGGTACTACGCGGATTTTTACTTACTGTTTTTTGCTCTATAGCGATGACAGGACTAAGGCCTTCTATCTTATCTACATCGGGGCGTTTCATATCACCCACAAACTGGCGAGCATAGGCCGAGAAGGTATCCATATAGCGGCGTTGGCCTTCGGCAAAAATGGTATCAAAAGCCAGACTCGACTTACCACTGCCACTCAATCCTGTAAAAACCACCAACTTATGTCTTGGTATTTCTAAGTCTACGTTTTTAAGATTGTGCTCCCTTGCACCTATAATCTTTATGGTATCTTGCTCGTTGATAATTGAAATTTTTAGAAGTTTGCGAAGGTACACTTAAGAACGAGAATCCGTTCCGATCATCCTTCATTATAAGGTAACACTTCACGATTTTTACAGTTTTTGTTTCGTAGTGTTTTTTAGCTGATGGTACCGTTTTTATACTATTAATTTGTAGTACAACTTTTTTGAAGCATTGAAAAACAAATATTCAGATTTAATAGATCAGACTTTTAACTTCCCTACGGAAGAATTTCATACCAATGAAGAGGGCGAATTGCAATACCGCAATATCCCTTTGATGGACTTGGCTAAGAAATACGGTACACCATTTCGTTTCAGCTACTTGCCTAAAATCTCTGAAAATATACAGAAAGCTAAATTTTGGTTTGCCGATGCTTTTGCGGAGCATAATTATAACGGAACGTACAACTACTGCTACTGCACTAAAAGCTCGCATTATAAGTACGTAATTAATGAAGGCTTAAAAAATGACATTCACCTAGAAACAAGCTCGGCCTTTGACTTAAATCTTATCCTTAAACTGTATGAGGAAGGTACACTTACCAAAGACCGATTTATCATTTGCAATGGTTTTAAGACGGACTTGTACATTGATAAAATCATAGAACTCATAGAGATGGGTTTTGACAACTTGCACGTTGTGCTGGACAATACACGAGAATTTCACCTACTCAAGGGCCGTACGGAGAAAAAGATAAAACTTGGAATACGCATAGCAGCGGAGGAGGAACCCAAATTTGAGTTTTATACCTCGAGACTAGGCATTGGGTACAAGTACATTGTGCCTTTTTATCAAGATCTAATTGCTAACGAGCCCAATATGGAGCTCAAGATGCTGCACTTTTTCATAAACACAGGTATACGCGACACTGCGTACTACTGGAATGAGCTTCGCAAATGTCTTAACGTGTACGCCAAGCTCAAAAACGTGTGCAAATCTGTAGACTCACTCAATATAGGAGGCGGTTTCCCTATAAAACGTAGCTTAAACTTTAGCTACGATTATGCCTATATGATAAAGGAAATAGTAGGTCAGATAAAACAAGAATGTACCGAAAAATCGGTTAAAGAGCCACACTTATTTACAGAGTTTGGTAGCTATACCGTAGGAGAAAGTGGTGGTACGGTGTACAAGATTATTCACCAAAAAAGACAAAATGATAGAGAGCGATGGAATATGATAGATGGCTCATTTATGACTACCTTGCCAGATGCTTGGGCCATAAGTGAGCGTTTTATCTTGCTACCGCTCAATAAGTGGAACGAGAGTTATGAGCGAGTACTACTCGGTGGACTAACCTGCGATAGTGACGACTACTACAACAGTGAGCAGCACGTAAATGCTATCTACCTACCAACTGTGTATGATGACGATACGGAGCCATTATACATCGCATTTTTTAATACAGGAGCATACCAAGAGAGCCTTAGCGGACAAGGAGGCATAAAACACTGCCTCATACCCAGTCCAAAGAAAATACTCCTTTACAAAGATGAAGAAGGCAACATAAAGGACGAACTCTTTGCCGATGAACAAGACGTAGAAAGTATGATGAAGGTATTAGGGTACTGAATAAGTTTAAATCTAAGTTTAAGTTTAAATCTAAAATAATTGAATAATAGCGAAACTGAATAAAATAATGAATACACCAATATCCAATTTCATAGATAAATATTTCCTTCATTTTAATGCCGCTGCATTAGTAGATGCTGCCAATGCGTACAATAACCAATTGGCACAAGGCAACAAGATGATGATTACCCTCGCCGGAGCTATGAGCACTGCCGAAATGGGCAAAATTTTAGCTCAGATGATACGCGAAGACAAGGTTCATATCATCAGTTGTACGGGTGCTAATCTGGAAGAAGATGTGATGAACCTCGTAGCACACGATCACTACGAACGCATACCCAACTATCGTGACCTTACACCTCAGCAAGAACAAGATCTGCTCGACAGGCACCTCAATAGGGTAACAGATACCTGCATCCCTGAAGAAGAAGCCTTTCGCAGAATACAGGGAAACATTGAACACTTTTGGAAGGAGGCCGAGGCCAAAGGTGAACGGTATTTACCCCACGAGTATCTTTACCAAATGTTGCTAGATGGCTGCCTAGAAGAGCATTACCAAATAGACCCTAAAGACAGCTGGATGCTCGCCGCAGCAGAAAAGAATCTGCCGATGGTGGTTCCTGGTTGGGAAGATAGTACCCTCGGCAACATATTTGCGAGCAACTGTTTACTCGGCAATTTACAAACAAGTACCGTAAAGAGCGGTATAGAGTACATGACCTTTTTAGCCGATTGGTATACTGATAATAGTAAGGACAATGGTATTGGTTTTTTTCAAATAGGTGGCGGTATAGCTGGTGATTTTCCTATATGTGTGGTACCGATGCTGGAGCAAGATATGGAACGCCCTACCCCGCTATGGAGCTATTTCTGCCAGATAAGTGACAGTACTACAAGTTACGGCTCATACTCTGGAGCAGTGCCCAATGAGAAAATAACCTGGGGCAAGCTAGCAGTAGATACTCCTAAATATATTATAGAGAGTGATGCCACCATCGTAGCTCCGCTTATATTTGCTAAGGTATTGGGTTGGTGAGTCTGTAGTGTGATTCGTCAATCCTCCTCCAACAGCACGCCAATCATCATCTTGACTTGTTCAAGTTTGGCATTATTATTCTCTTTGGCATAAGATACCTCCAAGTTACGGAGCACACGCAATATGATATCGCTATTGCTACACGCCTTAAAATAATCTTCCTTGGGCTCCAGTTTCAGCTGCTTGAGAAAGGTATGAATATGATCGTTATTGAATATCAAACCTTTGTTGAACGGATTGATGTAGAATAACATATCATTCCCAAAACTATCTCCTTTTTCGGCAGGGTCATTAAATCGGAGTAACGGAGGCCAATCAAAATCTTTGACATAGCCTAAGATAAAGTGCTGTGGTAGATTAACGCCATACACCGGAATATTAAGACGCTGAGCAATAATACTGTATATCACCGCCAAGGATATAGGATTACCCTTCTTACGATCAAGCACAGAACTTATGAATGAGTTATCACTTTGATGGTAGTTTTCGGAGTCCCCTTGAAATTGGTGTACATCGAAAAATACGTGATTGAATATTTTTATTTTCTCAAAAGAGGTAAGATCATAATTGAGCTCCAGCCACGCATCTAGCTTAATCTTATCCAATACATTGTCAATGTTTTGCCGCGTTTCTTCTGGAAATTTCAGCTTATTGAGAATAAGCATTCCCTCTAGTAAGTCCTGACCTTCAGTAGCTCGCCAAGTCTTAAGTTCCGAAGCGAGGGCCTGTTGCTTAATGCTTTTGATAAGAGTGAGCATTCTCTCTTGTCTTTTTACATTTTCCTCTGTGGGCCAGCGTGATTCTAAATGGGGCAACACATCATTACCCAAGTTTAAGACCTTCTCTTCTATGTGCTCTACCACCCGTTCGTCCGAGTCGTCGAGCAAGTAAAGCATACTATCTAGTTCCTTCTCGTTGATGGTTCCCATATCTATTTAACGAAAGAAGATTCCCAAATCTGCTATTTACTTTTTGGTTACTTTCTTCTTAGCTACACTCTTTTTGGCTGCTGGTTTCTTAGCCGCTGCCTTTGGTTTAGCTTTACCTTTTACGGGTTGGTTTTCCATGATATGCTTCACCTCTTCCAATGTTAGTTTAGAAGGATCTTCTAAATCTTTAGGTAACTTGAAATTTTTCTTTCCACTCTTGATGAATGGCCCCCATCTCCCGTTGAGTATCTGTGTGTCTGGGTCTTCTTCAAATTGCTTTATGATACGCTCAGCATCTGCTTTACGCTTAGCCAGTATGAGTTCGATAGCTCTATCCAGCTCTATTTCCATCACATCTTCCTCCTTGGGGATAGATACAAATAGCTTCACGTGCTGCACATAAGGTCCAAATCTACCAACATTAGCTTTCACTGGTTTATCTTCAAACTCACCCAGAACCCGTGGCATTTTAAATAAATCTAAGGCCTGCTCAAGGGTAACCGTATCTATGTTCTGTCCCTTAGCCAAACTCGCAAAACGCGGTTTTTCTTCATCATCCTGTTCGCCTATTTGCACCATCGGGCCAAATCGGCCTATACGAGCGATAATCGGCTTACCTGTTTTAGGATCATCCCCCAACTTGCGTTCTCCCGTAGCTCTTTCGGCTGTTTCTAACGTTGTTTCTACATCTTTGTGAAATGGCTTATAGAAATTATCAATCATCTCTGACCAATTTTTCATTCCGTCGGCTATCTCGTCAAACTCTTTCTCTACCGATGCGGTAAATCCATAGTCCATCACCTTGCCGAAGTGCTCTATGAGAAACTCTGTTACTACCTTTCCAATATCACTTGGGTGCATCTTATTTCTATCTGCACCATAATTTTCGGTTAAGGTTTCTATTTTTATCGCTCCGTCTTTGAGTACAAGGTTTTGATACTCGCGAGACTTTCCTTCTATTTCATCTTTTACAACGTACCCACGTTTTTGTACGGTACTAATAGTAGGTGCATACGTACTTGGTCGTCCTATGCCAAGTTCTTCTAGTCGTTTTACGAGACTAGCTTCTGTGAAGCGTGCGGGTGGACGTGTATATCGTTCCGTAGCTCTAATGTCGAGCATACCGAGTTTTTGTCCTTCGGTTACCTTAGGCAATAGTCCGCTATCCTCTTCTTCGTCCTCATCATCTGTTCCCTCTAAGTATACTTTCAAGAAGCCGTCAAACTTGATTACCTCACCTTTAGCCTTGAATACATCTGCATTTTTATCGTTTACGATATCAATGGTCGTTCGCTCGAGTTGTGCTTCGCTCATCTGAGAAGCAATAGCTCGTTTCCATATCAGTTGATACAGTTTTTGCTGAGCGTCATCATCTCCTGCTGTATTTTTATCAAAACTGGTAGGACGTATAGCCTCGTGAGCTTCTTGAGCACTGTCGTTTTTGGTGCTATACTTACGTGGCGATGAGTACTCAGCTCCGTAATCCGATACGATGGTTTTTTTAGCACCATCACGAGCAAACTCTGATAAATTTACCGAGTCCGTTCTCATATAGGTAATGTGCCCATTCTCATACAATCGCTGAGCAAGCATCATTGTTCTACTTACATTGTAGCCTAACTTTCTACTGGCCTCTTGCTGTAAAGTAGATGTGGTAAATGGAGCAGCTGGCTTACGCTTAGCTGGAACTATATTAATTTTACCTACGCTAAACTCAGCACCATTACAACTCTCCAAAAATGCATTAGCATCCTCAGCCGTAGTTGGTCGCTTGCTGGCATCAGCCTTTATTACTTTCTTACTTGCATCAAATTGGCCTTGTATTTTGAATGAAGAAGATGTTTGGAATGCTTGAATCTCACGTTCGCGTTCTACGATCAAACGTACCGCCACACTCTGCACTCTACCCGCACTCAGGCTAGGCTTAACCTTACGCCATAATACAGGCGAAAGTTGAAAACCAACCAATCTGTCTAACACTCTTCGTGCTTGCTGAGCATTTACTAAATGTTGGTCAATATCACGGGGGTTTTCTATGGCGTGTAATATGGCCGTTTTGGTAATCTCGTGAAATACAATACGTTTGGTATTACTTGGTTTCAAACCGAGTACTTCTGACAAGTGCCAAGAAATGGCCTCTCCCTCGCGGTCCTCATCCGATGCAAGCCAAACCATATCTGCCGATTTTGCTAATTTTTTAAGTTCGGCTACGATTTTTTTCTTATCAGGAGATACAATATAATTGGGCAAGTACCCTTTTTCTATATCTATAGCACCATCACCTTTAGCGAGGTCACGTATATGACCAAAGCTTGATTTTACCGTATAGTCCTTACCTAGATATTTCTCTATGGTTTTGGCTTTGGCTGGTGACTCTACTATGACTAGGTTTTTTGACATTATTTACTGATTATTAACTTCTTAGTCCACGTATTACCTTCTGACTCTACTATCACCGTATACACCCCATTGGTGAGATGCGTGGTGTTCATAGTATGCGTATCAGGCTCTAAATTTCGCTGCAAAAGTAATCGACCTGTGATATCCACAATAGAAACGGTCATCTTTCCACTCAAGTTATTAGAACGTATGTCTACTTGATTTTGAGCTGGGTTAGGTGATAAATAGATATTGCTGCTTGATTTAATATCATTTACACTCAAGGCGTAAGAGCCTATATTGATATCATCTAAAAATATAGAATTACCACTTTGACTTAGTGCATCAAAACGTATATACAGGTTTTTAGACCCTGCATAGCGAGAAAGATCAAGCTCAGCACTTTTCCAATCGGCGGTAGAATTTGGCGACCATCCGGCAGATACTCCAGAGGTTTCTAGCGTGGTGTTGATATACGCTTTCAATATATTCCATGTAATGCCACAGTCAGATGAACCCAGTACTAATAATCGCTCAGAACTGGCTGATTCTCTTTTGGCATAAGCATATTTGAAATGAAGATTAATATCTCCGCCGTATTCTGAAACATCTATAGGTTCCGAAATAGCAGCAACTCGCAATCCCGCGGCGGTAGCATCATCTATTTCAGCTTCGAGGCAGCGTGTACCCGAAAAACCTGTACTCGTATTGATTTTCCATCCGTACCCGTCTGACTCTTCTAATTGCCACTTTGTAGTGGTGCTAGCTACTTCAAAATCTTGGCCAGCAGGTGCTTGAAGTGATGCCGTACCTGGGGTTACATTTACAAATAAGGTTCGGGTTAACTTATCGGTACCTTCGCTATTACCTACTTCTAATTCTACTTTGTAAACGCCCGCTTCGTTGTATGTTATTTCAGGATTTTCTTGTGTGCTTGTGCTTGGAGTCCCTCCGTCAAAACTCCAAGTACGTGTGGTTACCGCTCCATTATAACTCAAATCATTATAAGTAATAGACTGTCCTTCGCATATCGTAAGCCTATCCGAGCTATACCAAAAATCGGCAATAGGACCACAACTTGGATTGGTATTAACTCCCGTAGCGGCTAAATTGGCCGAAGAAATATTTGTTGCTCTACCAGATGTACTATTCAGATAAGTATTAGCTCTAGCAAGTTGTCCTGCTGTGAATGCGTTCATACATCCTCCGTTAGCATAGTCCATAAAGTTCTCTACCATATCTACTTCGGAGTCATTCGTACACGTATTGGGATTTTCGTTTGCGGTACAGCCATACGATGGCTCCGCTACTGGAGGCGTATCCGCTACACCATCACCACCAAAGCATCCACCTTGAAACGGATGATACAAGCCTAGCCAATGCCCAACCTCGTGGGTAAGTGTACGTCCTTTATCTCCAAAATTTGCAGTTCCTATCATACCGACACGATCGTGTATCATAACAATCCCGTCCGTTGTTGCTCGTTGACCTGGGAATTGTGCATATCCTAAGATAGTCCCTTCACCAGTACTCAATATCTCCTTCACCACCCAAATATTCAGGTATTTATTCCTGTCCCAAGGAGTTACTGCCGATTTGGCTTCCTCTGCACGTGTATCTCTATCGTCGTACATATTTACGGGATCATACGTTCGGGTTATCCCTTCTGTACATGAGCCATCGGGTGCTATTCTCGCTAACTTAAATTCAATATCAAAATTGGCCGCTCTATCTTTAAATACAGCACGTGTACTTAAAGCATCAACATTCAATCTCTGAAAATCTTCATTCAGAATTCGCATCTGATCTTCTATTTGAGCTTTGCTTATATTCTCTTCACCATAACCGTGAATTACGTGAAAGACTACTGGAATAGTTCGCGTAGCTTTTTTAGTTTTATCATCTACCGTGGTGGTATATTCAAAATCGCGAAGACTTTCGAGGTAGTCTACATATTTTACATCCGTTCTACCCGTTGCTTCATTTACCAACTCCTGATTGTAATGATCCGTTCCACATTGAGCCGTGGCAACCTGTGCAGTAGTCGCTGCTATTAGTATATATATTAATCTTTTCATCTTATGATCTTGTGTTTAGACTACAAATAGAACGGATAATCGTTCAATCCTTTGTGCAAACACGACATTTTAAGGTAATGTTTGGTTTGCTTTTTCTTATTCTTCAATATTTTCGGTACTTGCTATGATGCACGATACGGTCGCATCGCCAGTCACATTCACCACGGTACGACACATATCAAGTATTCTATCTACAGGTAATATGATGGCAATCCACGCAGGATTTAGACCTACACTTTGCAATACCACAATCATAAGTACTAGGCCTGCACTAGGCACTGCTGCTGCTCCTATACTTGCCAGAGTTGCCGTGAGTACGATGACCATTTGTTGCATAAAATCTAATTCTATCATATGAAATTGAGCCATGGCAACCACCGCAACTGCTTGGTAGGTACTCGTACCATCCATATTTACCGTTGCTCCGATAGGTAGCACAAAACTTGAAATCGGTTTAGGTACCTTGAGATTATCATTCACACAATCCATGGTAACCGGTAAAGTAGCCATGCTACTGCTCGTGCTGAATGCAGTAATCTGTGCCTCTCTGATGCCTTGCAAAAACTGCTTGATGGTAATTCGCTTCGCAAAAAGATGAATGAGTAACGGATAATAAACAAATGCTACCACCACCAATGCTAAGATGAGTATCCAACTGTAATGACCCAAGAAGTAGAGTTGCTCTATCAACTTGTCAAGATTTTTGCCTGCTGACTTTACCAATGTACCTGCCATAAGTGCAAACACAAAAATGGGCATAATACGTATCACAATATTGATCATTGCTATGAATACCTCGTTGAGCCCATTCACTAACTTACGTACAGGTTTTGCATCTTTTTGCGGTAATTGCACCAATACTACTCCAAAAAATATGGCAAAGAAGATAACCTGAAGCATATTAGACTTACCCTCCTTGTCCGATATGGCATTGAATATATTACTTGGAAAAATATCGACCAACTTGTAAAGCGGTCCTTTTTCTTTTTCAGCCGCCGCAATAGCTAGTTTTTCTTGTGTAGTAGCATCGAGCGTATCTAAAGCCATACGTGTGCGTATTTGAGCTACTTTGTCCGCATAGGTTGGGTCTGAAATGAGACTTATATTATCCAGCCGAGGAGCGGAAGGTGTCTCTGCCAACCATAGTTCGTACTCTATGCGTTTTTCTATTCGGGTTTCTTCTTTTACAAATTTTCCCGGTTGAATGACATTTACAAAGAACAAGCCAATGAGGATTGCACTCATTGTAGTTCCTACGTATATCAGCAATGTCTTTACTCCTACCCGACCAAGCTTTTTAATGTTTTTTAGACTCCCTATCCCTGCTATGATAGAGAACAGCACCATGGGCACAGCAATAAGCTTGAGTACATTTATAAAAATAGTTCCGAAGGGTGCAATGTAATCAGCAGTGAAATTAATTCCAGCTTTGGTATCGTGAACATCAGCATAATATACGATTCCCACTGCGTACATCACGCCTAATACGAGTGCTATGATAACCTGCCAATGCAGGGCCATTTTTTTCATAGGGTCAATGTTAGGGATTTTTCACATAAATGCACGCATCTACCTATTGACCATCTCAAAATGACCACTAGTACCGATCAATATCCTGTAAAGCAAAGAAGGTTGAACAATCAAATGTTCAACCTTCTTTTTCTTAATGAAGTTGTTTGAACAACTTCCACATCTCTTAGAGTAACTAAGCTGATCTTAATGCTGCCATTACACCGTGAAAAGCTAAACCGTGGGTAAGTGCTATCCCTTTTCGGGCTTGTTCGTCTGTTATTCCTGTTTCGGCCTTCCACACCTTTCCGAATAGGGCAGTGTACCAAAGGAACCCTAATAAAAATGCGGGTATACCGCCAATAACGGGTTCTAAATACATCATGTTGTTTAATCTTCAACTGGTTAATTGATTGCTAGATTAAACAAAAGTTGAAAAAATCCAACTTATTTGAACTGCTGCCTCTATCCAAAAAAATCTTTTACGGCCTTTACCACACTCAAGTCTCTCAGCTTGTGACCAAAGCCATCAGTGGTAATAAGCTTAGCATTGGGCCATAATTCCGCTACTTTTTTTGCGTAATGATAGGGTGCTTCTTTATCTTGCTTGTCGTGTATGAGCAATGCTTTCGAAGTTTGAACAGGAGCAAAACGAGCCGTTGAGTAATACTCTGGTGTTAACCCAGCATATTCCAAAAAATAGCTTCGTAGGTTCTCTTTGACTCGAGGATGCGTTTTTAGCACGCGAGCATATTCATCTACGAAATCACTGGCCTCCCCAGGAGTACCCAACAAAGCCACCTTAGTGACGGCTAATGCAGGTTTTTCGTAGAAGAGACACATTGTAGCAAATGAACCGAGGCTATGAGCCAAAATATAATCTACTTGATAATCTGCCAACAAACGTTCTATGACCTTAGCATACATCGGTACGTTAAAAATCTTTCCTTCTGAGTTGCCATGAGCAGGAGCATCTATACTGATGATGGTATACTTCTCCTTGTCCAGCTCCTCTATGTATTTTTTCCATCTAAAACTCTGACTTTGCCATCCGTGTAGGCACAAAATCGTTTGGGGACCACTGCCCCACTGGTAGGTGGCTAATTTTTTTCCATCAAAATCGAAGAATGACTGCTTACTGGTTTCCAAAAACTTGGCTTGTACAGGCTTCAGTTTTACTGGAAAGGGATAACAGAAGAGCAAAAATGCGTGCTTTCCTCCTATCTTCTTTGAAATAAGATTGATCCCATTAAGATAGACTCCGAGTATGTACGTAATTAGTTTTTGCACGGATGCAATTTTGAGTTTTAATTTAGAGTTCAAAGATAAGAAGGATTATGAATCAGTCCTTTCTAATCCAAGATTTGATGGTACGTATGGGTTTAAGATTAAACCTGGGTGTTGGCTCCACTCTAAAGCCAATTGGTATTTCAATTTGCTTACCCGTTTTAGGTACTAAAGAAATGGTATCATTCCTATGCGAATGTAGCGTTATAATTTGCTTATGATAACCGATGTACGCCAACTCCACTACTATACTATCTTTCGACCATTTTTGTTTATCTACCTTTAATACAAAGGATCCATCTGGCTGAGTAATAGCCCCTCCAACCATAGAATCTAACCCGATAACGACTGCTGTATAAAGAGCCTCACGAGTCACGCTATCTACCACCGTACCTCTAAACACAAAAAATTGCCGAGTACTGTCTTGCGGATTGATCATTTCATTAGGCTCATTCAACACCAACTCCTCTTTGGGTACTTTTTGAGTCTGAGCATCTACAGATTTTAATCCCAACAACACGAGCAAACTTGTAAAACTCCACTTCCTCACCCAATTGAAATCCACACTAGGAGCTTTACTCACCCTCATAGGTGCCACAATTAAGGTAATGCATTGGCCTTACGGAAACACAATTCTGATAGTAGGGATGGGATTAGCGGCTCTTGCAGCTGTGCTGCCGTATGTAAGTGAAAATGAAGATTCCAAAGACTAGCTTTGGAGTGACGACAAGGCACGCATTTGCCAAACCAATTACTTACACCGATTTACGTCCTCCAAGAACTTGTGGTCCAAACCTACACTATTAAAGTAATGATATAGCATGCACCATTTTTCAGGACAAAAATCTAAGTCAAACTTAATATGAGTTTTGTACTTTTCACAACCAACACATAATTCTAAATAATCAATTGCTTTTCCATTCTCATAGAAAACAAATACATGGTGTGGATTATAGCACATCGTCTCAAAAAAATCAGTTCCAAACTTGGTAGTTTTATAGTTAAATAGAATATCGAATACATTTTCTGTTTGCGTTAGATTTAGAGTCAAGGACTGCTCTATCACACTAAGAAGAAAAACATCCTCATCTATTTCAGAACTTGGATAATCTGCATCTTCATTCGGCCAGAAGGTATGTAACACTATACTATCAGAAATAGATAACGGATAAATCGAGTCCAACTCCAAAGGTTGTTCCAAATAAACACAATCATAGTTTCCAGAATCTACCTCCTCTATTTCAGTTTCAACTCCCACTATTAAGGTATCATTTTGACCAAATAAGAAGGAAGACCAAAATATTAGGGGTATGGTAATTACATGAAATCTCATCATTTTTAAATTCCTAAACGTTAAGCATCACTCTTAGTATACGGCAAGTTAACCAGTAATACATCTGTGTTTACAAAAGGAAATCCCCCACCACCATAGCGGCGAGCGTCTCTACAATGGGCACTGCTCTTGGCACTACACAAGGGTCGTGACGGCCTGTGGCGGCTAGCTCAACAGCTTCTCCCTTGGTATTCAACGTAGATTGGACGACACCAATGGTAGCTGTAGGCTTAAAAGCCACACTAAATACGATATCCATCCCATTCGTTATACCTCCTTGTACACCTCCCGAGTTGTTGGTCTTGGTGGTTGGTATACCATTTATTGTTTCGAAGGCATCATTCACTTCTGATCCTCGCTTACTGCTCATCTCAAAGCCTCCTCCAAGTTCAAAACCTTTGACGGCATTAATACTGAGCATAGCGTGGCCCAGAGCGGAGTCTATCTTATCAAAAACCGGATTCCCAAGTCCCGCAGGAACTCCTTTTATCACACACTGAATAATTCCTCCTAGACTGTCTTTATCCTTTTTTGCTTGCTCTATGGCCTCAATCATTTGCGTGGCCACCTCAGCGTTTGGGCATCTCACTATATTCGCATCTACCATGTGCTGAGCGTAATAAGTGGCTTCTTCCTCTAAGCGTATTACTCCTATTTGCTTTACGTAAGCACCGATTTGGATGTTTTTTTGGGTCTCGAGCCATTGTTGCAATAATGCTCCTCCAGCTACCCATCCTGCTGTTACACGTGCACTACTCCTGCCTCCACCGCGATAATCTCTGTTGCCTTTGCCATATCTGGCCTCGTAAGTATAGTCGGCGTGGCTGGGGCGATACACCTCTTTGAGATGCGAGTAATCCTTGGGCTTGGCATTGTTATTTTGAAGTTGGAAATGAATAGGTGCTCCCGTTGTTTTCCCCTCAAAAATGCCACTATTAATAATCACCTCATCGGCCTCATTGCGTGGTGTAGAGATACTACTTTGACCGGGACGTCGTCTATCGAGTTGCTTTTGGATATAGCTTTTATCAAATGTATATCCTGCTGGAAAACCATCGAGCACCGCTCCTACCACTTCTCCGTGGGATTCGCCATAGCTCGTCAGTCGTATGTTTTTGCCAAGTGTATTCACTGCCTCAAAGATATTTTATTTCAAATCCTACTGATTTCAAATCTTCCCAAAAATGCGGATAGGATTTTTTTACGACGGATTCATTTTCTATGCGTATCGGTTTTTGTAAGGCGAGTGGTGCTGCACACATTACCATACGGTGATCATCATAACTTTCGAACAGGGTATCCTCTGCCAATGTATATTCAGTACTGCGAAGCTCCCAATGTTCTTCTACTTTTTTGAAATCTACTTTAACTTTTTGGAGATGATTTGCTATAGCCGCCTCCCTATCGCATTCTTTATATTTCAAACTATCGAGCCCCTCAAAGACGTGAAACTCGCACCCTAATGCTGGGAGCAGCATCGCAAAGGTCATTGCACTATCGGGGAATTGAGCAAAATTGGATGTTTCATTACATTCTAACTCGCCTTGACTCTTTTTCATAATACGCATTCCACCATTTATCTCCTCAAAGGTAATTCCTCGGTTGCCTACATCAAAAAGTCGCTTGCGTTCCTTCTGCATATTATCTAGACGAATACCGGGGAAGAATAAGTCAACCTCCTTGGCTAGATGCACCATACTTACCCAATAGTAAAATGAACTCCAATCAGGCTCTATCTTAAAATACTCCGCATCAAATTTTTGTTGTTTTTGTACCGATATATATCTACCGCGGATATATACCGAAAAACCCATCCTTCGTAAACAACTCACCGTGAGTAGAATGTAGGAGTAAGAATGTGTACGGGTAGATACATTGAGGTTAAACTCTCCCTCTATAAGTGGAGCAATAAGTAGTATAGCCGAGACGAACTGACTACTCTTAAAATTGGATACATCGATAAGTGTGGTAGGAGTTTTGAGTGGCTTACCCACTATACGCAGCGGTGCGAAACCTTCCTCTTCCAAGTAGCTTATATCCGCCCCAAAACTGCGGAGTAAATCCACCAATTGACTAATAGGTCGTTGATGTAATCGCTCGGTTCCGCGTATCGTCCACTCGCCATTGGTAATTGCACAATAAGCCACCAAAAAACGCAAAGCCGTTCCTGCATCATGCACATCAATGTCGCGTATGTCATTGTCCAGTATGTTTTTGAGCAATACGCTGTCATTTGCATTGGATATATTATCCAGATGCATTTCAGGCTCATAGAGCTTTTGCAGCATTAGCATTCGGTTACAAATGCTCTTACTACTGGGCATGTTTATAGTCCCTTTCAGAAACTGAGTAGGATGGCTTAAGCGTATCATTTCAACTTACGTAAAAAATCGAGCCCTTCGGCTATGAGTTCAACACTTGCCGTATAATTATGTTCGCAGTGTCCAATACTTTTAAGCAACGAAAAATTGATTTCAGCAGATTGGTTCTTCTTATCTTTTTGTAGGTACGGCAAAAGCACATCCATACTCGGAATATCCTCATTCACACTATTTACCAACCCTTGTAACACAAGGGTGATTTGCTGCAAATCGTCCTCAGACAATCCTGCCAACTGAGCACTGATGTAACTTTCTACGACCATACCGAGGCCTACTGCTGTGCCGTGAGACAAAGATTCATTTTCCTCCTTGATTACGAGACTGTGCGATTCTAAGGCGTGACCTATCGTATGGCCAAAATTGAGTCGCTTGCGGATACCCGTATCCAAAAAATCTTGCTCTACATGTTGTTGTTTTATGGCAATAGAGTGAAATATTAAGCTTGGGTCGAGCGGATGGTTAGACTTCAGAAAATGATATTTCACCGCATCGTAGTGAGATTTGTCGGCTATTAGGCCGTGCTTGAGCATTTCTACATAGCCGTTTCTCATTTCTGCCTGCGGCAAAGTGGGTAAAAAGTCTGGGCATACGAATATTTCTTCAGCCTCCTTGAATAGACCAATGTAATTTTTAAAATTTAGAAAATTGACTCCCGTCTTACCTCCCGAACTGGCGTCTACCATTGCCAGCAGACTGGTAGGCACGAGCACTACTCGCATACCACGCTGATAACACGCCCCCGCAAAAGCCCCCATATCACACAGCACACCACCTCCTAGGCATAGCAATATCGTTTGTCGGGTAGCACCCTTATCCTTGAGTTTTTTCCAGATATACTCACAACTATTCAAATTTTTATAAGACTCACCATACGGCACTATGAAGTGAGGCAACTCTACACCGAGTAGCGGATAGCAATCTTGAAGGGTATGCTTGTCAGCCAACACCACGATATTATCCTGATGCTCACGTACAAATATTTGGAGGGCTTCTAATGATTTTTTCACCGGGTGATGTTAGACGTTTGCAGTTATGAAGTAATTCAAGGATGCAAATATGATAAATTATGTGATTAGACGGTCAACGTATTGAGCACAGCGTATCGTAAGCTGTAGAACTTACGTGATGCAAACCAGCTTGATAAATCCAAATAACTATTTCGCCAAAAGTGCCCGTAAAATATATCGTGATGTGCTTACCTTTGACCACTATATGAGAAAATACGTTTGGTTGATCATCATACTACTTGCGGCGGGAGGAGCTTATTACTATTTTAATCAGAGTAATACGCCTATCGTAAACGAGAAAAACTTTGCCATGGCTGACACCGATGCCGTAACCAAGATATCGCTGGTAGACCGTGAGAGGCATACGGTGGTATTGAGCAAAAAAGAGGACAAATGGTATGTAAATGACACCTTTGAGGCGTTTACACCCAGTATTGACCTCTTTCTGAATGAAACGATCAAAAAACTACGCGTAAAAGGGCCTGTGCCCAAGCCTGCACAAGACAATACGATTCGTAAAATGGTAGGTAAAGCGGTACACGTTAAAATATACGAAGGCGAAGAGATGGTGCGTGATTTTTATGTGGGTGAAGCCACCCCCGAAAAAGATGCCTCTTACTTACATATCAATGGCAGCAGAGTACCCTACCTCGCTCATATATTGGGATACAATTCTATTCTATATCCCAAATTCAGCACAGATGTACACGATTGGTATAACCGCTCCGTTTTTGACTACACACCCGAAGAAATACAATCGGTATCTATAAATTATCTCCGTGAGCCCAATCAGTCTTTCACCCTCACATGCAAGGATAGCACATACACTATACAACCCTCCATACCCAACCTAAATCAAGTGGCTGCCAAAAGCTATTTTGCCATGTTCTCTTTCAAAAACTTTGAAGGATACGCAGAATATCTTACTCAAGAAACTAAGGACACCATTAAGGCACAAACTCCTCATATACAGCTAACACTGAAACTTACCGATGGTAGCGAGAAGCAACTCAATCTCTTTCAAAAAAAATCGGGTAACGGGAATACCTTAGTAGACAAAAAGGGACATGTAATCGTGGAAGATACTGAGCGATACTTTGCTACCTTCACTGGTTTCCCGTACTTAGTCACCGTGCAGGAATACAATTTTGGCAAGCTACTTGTAAAACGTAGCTACTGGCAGTAGCTCAATGTCTTATTCATTAAATCGATAGGTCTGCGAGGTTACTCGCCACTTCTCTACTACCTTGGCCATATCGGCAGGTAGCTCAGACTCAAACTGCATCCACTCCTTGGTGGTAGGATGCTCAAAACCCAATGACTTGGCGTGCAACCCTTGGCGTGGCATAATGCTAAAGCAATTATCTACAAACTGCTTGTACTTGCTAAATACGACTCCTTTCAAGATGCGATTTCCACCATAAAAATCATCGCTAAACAGCGGATGACCTAAGTGCTTCATATGCACCCTTATCTGGTGTGTACGTCCGGTTTCTAGTTTGCACTCTACTAGCGAGGTGTACAAAAAGTCTTCCAACACTTTGTAATGGGTGATGGCGTGCTTGCCTCTGCCCTCTTCCTGTGGCAATACCACAAACCGCTTACGGTCATACTGGTCTCTGCCTATGATGGTGTCTACTGTACCTTGAGACTCCTGCATACTGCCCCATACCAATGCTTGGTACGTACGCTCTATGCTGTGATCTTTGAATTGTCTGCTCAGGTGAGCCATAGCGGTATCTGTTTTGGCCACTACCAATAAGCCACTTGTATTTTTATCGATACGGTGTACCAACCAGGGACGCTTACCGCGATGTATCGCTTTTTTCTCCAGTCGGAAAGCCAATGCATTGAGCAAGGTTCCCGTATAGTTACCAAAACCCGGATGAACGACCATTCCCGCCACTTTGTTTACAATCATAAGGTCATCATCCTCGTACATAATATTAAGTGGGATATCCTCCGGCACTATGTCCATTTCCGTAGGTTCCTTGTCCACGCTTACTTCTATGTAATCGTTGGGCTTCACCTTATAGTTAGACTTAATAGCCTTGCCATTCACCACCACCTGCTTACGCTCTATGGCCTCTTGCAGCTTGTTTCTACTGGCCCCTTCTATCTTGTTTACCAAGTACTTATCTATCCGCTCAGGCTCTTGACCGGGATCTACACTGAAGGCATACTTCAAAAACAACTCGGTCTCCGACATCTGTACGGTATTCTCTTCTTGGCTAGACATGTTAATAGTGGCAATATTTTGGGTGGTGTATATAATGTAAATTTTTACGGCATATCTTTGCCGGCTACAAAGGTATTAAGAATAACACATGATAACACACGAATCATCATTAGAGAACTTTCCAGAACAGTTTGAGTACGTTTTAGAAAATTACACCAACCACGGATTAGGAGCCAATGACTTTGACAATATCGTTTTAGGTGGATTGGGAGGTAGTGGTATAGGTGCCGTATTGATAAAGAATTGGTTTTTTGATAAATCACCTATTCCGATAGAGACCATAGCGGACTATCACCTACCTAGCTACGTATCTCGCAAAACCCTCGTAGTACTAAATTCATACTCGGGCAATACAGAAGAAACCATAAGCTTATATCATGAAGCCAAAGAACAAGGCTGCAAGGTAATCATCATCACAGGCGGCGGTACGCTCAATGAGCTTGCTAACCAAGATAGTCTAAAAGTGTACCCACTGAAAGGCGGCTACCAACCACGTATGACCGTAGGACTAGGACTCAGTTACTTGGCTCTTATTCTAGGAGACGTACTAGGTCAAGACCAACGACCTGTGCTAGAAGAAATCAAAGCCTATTTTGAAGCAGAGATGCCGCGTATGCAAGAAAGTGCGAAGCGTATATTTGATTATTTCAAAAACACACCAACCCATAAATTTGTAATCGTAGCCGATAGACAATATGCTCCAGTAGCTGTTCGATTCACGCAGCAATTACAAGAAAATTCAAAATTAGAAGGTTTTGTGAGTGTAATCCCTGAGGCCAATCACAATATGATAGAGTCTTACACACGTAAGCTCAACACCAATTATATTATGCTCTACTCTACGGAGAATCACCGAGTAGAGGCACGCTTTGACTTCTTGATATCGCACCTAGAGTTGGAGAACAACAAGGTGTTGCCCTTGCAGATACCAGAATTCACTTTGCAGTCTATTTTTGATATCATATACCGCCTAGACTGGGTGAGTGTACACTTGGCCAATGAGCAAGGTGCTGACCTGATGAATGTACCTATCATTATGAACCTAAAAGGATTCCTCAGTGATTTAGAAATCGTGGAAGAAGGCGAATAAACCAAATCAAACAATACTTTTCAAAGGCCTCAGCACGAATGTGTTGGGGCCTTTTATATTGGATGCCATAATGAGATCTCGCAGTGTAAGTACAAGGAATGAAAATAGGAGTTTACTTAAAACTTTCATGCATTTCTCTCTCCCCTCCTAAGAGAAGCTACTCCCTACAACTCAAATCCCTCTCCCCTGCTGGGGATGGTCACTTTCTGCTGTAGCGGTGCTGGTAGGAGTTCTTTGAGGTCGTGCATGGCGTGGTCTTCCCCGTGTACGAAGAAAATCTGTTGGAGTGTATCGCTATCAGAAGCGGCAAAGTAGTCTTGCAGTCCTTGGGTATCTGGGTGTGCACTGAATACATCGGTTTGCATTACGGTGGCATATACGTACTTGTCCTTGCCTTTTATACGTATTTGGCTTTGCCCCTCGAGCAGCTGTGCTCCTAGTGTGCCGGGAGAACAGAAACCTGCTATGAGTATGGTACACAGCGGATTTTGAATATGGTCACTAATATGGTGCTGTATTCTTCCACCCTCCAGCATTCCGGCAGAAGAAACGATGATACACGCATCGCGGTACATCTCCATATCCTCTACATCGTCGTCATCCTCTACGAGGTACAGACTCTTAAAATCAAATAAGCTGCCCTCGGTATCGCGTTTGTCGTTGCGGGTTTCCTCGTTGAGGTAATCAGAAAAACGATTGTGAATATTATTACTCGCCAGAGCCAGTGGGCTATCGGCAAATACACGGATGGGTGGTAATTTACCTTCGTTGAAAAGCTTTTTTAAGGTAAAGAGTATAGCCTGCGTACGTCCTACACTAAAAGCAGGGATGATCAAGCGTCCCTCTTGGTTCACACATGTTTTGGTAACACGCTCTATGAGTACTTCTTCGGGGGTGCGTTTTTCTTTGTGATGACGGTTGCCGTAGGTAGTTTCGGTCACGAGTACATCTAGTCCTTTCATCGGAACGGCATCTACAATGAGCTTACTACCGGGATTGCCTAAGTCACCTGTAAATCCTATGATTTTCGTTTCATTGTTTTCGGTAATCTCCAGCCTAACACTCGCAGCACCTATGATGTGTCCTGCTTCTAGCAGGGTAAAGGCTACTGCTTCATTGAGTTCTATTCGCTCATAAAAATTGGCCGTGAGTAACTGCTCATTGGCGTCTTTTACTTCTTTGAATCCGTATAGCCTTACGCTTTTGCGGCGTTTGCTGTTGTTATTTTGAATATTTACGGAGTCTATCCATAGTTTTTCGAGGAGGTACGCCGTAGGTTCGGTACAGATGATTTCACCTTTAAAACCGTGCTTTACTAAGTTTGGGATATTTCCGCTGTGGTCTATGTGAGCGTGGGTAAGAATGAGTACATCTACCTCTCGAGCATCAAACGGAAATTGTGCGTTAATCTCCTTATTTGTTTTGTCTTCATAATCTATCCCACAATCTATGAGTATGGTATATCCGCTATCTAACTGCAGCAAATGCATGCTGCCTGTTACTTGCTTGGCTGCTCCCCAACATGTATACTTCATTCCTACTTAGTAACCTATCGTGCAATAATAAGTTTTGATGCGTTTATAAATACATCATTTGTGGTATAAATGCTAACAGTATACAAACCATCGCCACAAACATGAATAGGTATTGGCTCTCCTACGGTGGTGAGCCCCTTGGCTACTTGCTGTCCGAGGGCATTGGTTATTACATAGTTTACCTCAGTATAGTCGGTTACTATCACCCTCACAAAATTCCTAGCGGGATTGGGTACAAGGGTAATTAAGTCTTGCTCTGTATCGGCCACTAGCGGGCGAGCAAAGTATATGGAAGCTGCAACCGTCCCTTTTATCACCTCCTTGGTCGCCTCGGTATCCATATTGAACAATCGGTCTGACGAGCTATGGTAAAAGGCATTGTAATCACTCTCTTGGTACAATCCTGTAATGGTGTATCCGCGTTCCTCAAAGGGCATATAATCGGTACTAAATGCAGGCCCAAGTACCGGTTTCAGATGGGTGTATTGCGTGAAAATGTGAGCCAGTGTATCTGTTTTGCGTGCAGAAGGGAGATCATTTTGGGCTATGCGATTTCCCTCATCACGTTCGCATACGATCTTACTATTATCTGCCGACTTGGTACCTCCTAGTTGGTCCAGATTAAACATCACGGCGATACTATCACTCGCACTTAAGGTATTGGCTACGTAATGCTCACTGCCGAGCAGGCCTAATTCCTCTGCACCAAAATTAATAATTCGCACACTGAGTTGTGTCGGAATATCTCGGATAAGTCTAGCAATCTGCATCGTAGCCACTACTCCTGTACCATTATCGTTGGCTCCATAGCTATCAACCACCGAGTCGTAATGAGCTCCTATGACTACCCATTGTGTTGTATCTTTTCCGTGTTTTTCTATGATAATATTGCTTGTAAGAAGCGAACCTACTTTAAAACTATCTAAGCTTACCGTGTATCCAAGGTCTGTATAATAACTTACTAACCAGTCATTTACCAACTCTAATTCAAGACTACCGGTTGGTTTGGGTCCAAAGTTCTCGTAATCGAGTAACTGCTGATTTACCTCGGTAACTTGTTGCACTTTTTGTGCTAGGAGGAGCGAGTACGTTTGGGCATAGCCCAAACACCAACTGCCCAATACGATTATGACACCGAGTACTCTCTGCATTGCTCCAAAGATACGGTAATCTCTATTTCTAGAACTCTATCTTGCGGCAAGAAATCTGCAATCTTTTCGGGCCACTCTACGAAACAGATGTTTCCACTATCTACGTACTCCATAAAACCAATATCCTCTATCTCCTCTGGCGATTGTAATCGGTAGAGGTCAAAATGGTGCACTTGTGTATGAGGAAGCTCATACGTGTTAACCAATGAAAAAGTGGGACTATCTACACTATCCAAATCCTCACCGAGGTAGTTGAGGTAATGCTTTACCAAGGTAGTTTTCCCTGCTCCAAGTTCACCCACCAGCAACACGATGTTCTTACCATCGACCACTTGCTCGCTGATGTGCTTGGCGAGTGGTTCAAAATTTTGGTCAATGGTGCAAAGGGTAAATTTCACTTACTTGGCTTCTAAGGCTACTATGGGTATCATCATTTCTTCCATACTTATACCACCGTGCTGAAACGTATCTTTATAATACTTGGCATAATGATTTAAGTTATTGGGGTACACAAAGAAATCACTTTCCTTGCTAAAGATATAGCTGCTACTCATATGCAGTTTGGGAAGCATAGCGTCGTGGGGATTTTTTACCTCAAACACATCCTTCGCATCGTAGGTGATTCTACGGCCCGTTTTGTAACGCAAGTTGGTGGTGGTATCCTTATCGCCTTGCATTTTCACCGTACGGTCCACGCGTACACTACCATGGTCGGTGGTTATCACTATTTTAACGCCTTTGGAACTGAGAAAACGTATCGTCTCCAACAATGGTGAATGCTCAAACCAACTGAGTGTCAATGCTCTATAGGCGGACTCATTCTCGGCTAGCTCGCGTACAATTTTGCTATCCGTACGAGCGTGAGACAAGGTATCTATAAAATTGTAAACAATGGTCACAAACTCTTCATTCACCAAGTTAGGCAGCTTGTCTACCATCTGCTTTGCGTTGTTGAGGTTGGTTACTTTGATGTACTTAGACTCATAGCCAGTGCGTAGTCGCTTGAGCAAATCATTTAAGAAAAAGGACTCGTATAAATTTTTGCCGCCTTCTTCTTCGTCATGGCTCCACTTATCGCCATATTTTCGCTCTATATCCATCGGCATCATACCGCTAAAAATAGCGTTTCGAGCGTACTGCGTAGTGGTAGGCAGTATACTCATATACATATCTTCGGAAGTGGTACGGTAGTATTTACTAATCTCGGTTTGTATAACCTTCCATTGGTCAAATCTCAAATTGTCGAGCAACAGTAAAAAGAAAGGCTCTCCTTTTTTCTTGTGAGGCAAAATCCCGCGATTCATCAAGTTGTGCGACATCATAGGAGCCTCGGCATTATCGGCTTTGGCCGTCAAAAAGTTGATGTAATTTTTATTAATGTACTTGCTAAATTCTCGGTTACCCTCTTCTTTTTGCGTTTTGAGTATTTCTTCCATTCCTGTTTCTTCAGAATTGGCCATTTCTATTTCCCAGTATACCAGTTTTTTGTACATCTCTTTCCACTTGGGCCAGTCCATGTAGTCCATAAATGCCATCCCAATATTTCTAAAATCCTGCTGATAGCGTTGAGTTACACTTTCGGTTTCCAGTCGAGTGTTGTCTATCAGTTTTTTGATGGTACTAAGAATCTGACGCGGGTTTACAGGCTTAATGAGGTAGTCTGCTATTTTACTGCCTATTGCATCTTCCATGATGTGATCTTCCTCGCTCTTGGTAATCATCACTACGGGGATATTACTATCTATCTCTTTGATGATTTTCAGTGCTTCTAGCCCTGAAATACCTGGCATATTTTCATCCAGAAAAACGAGGTCAAAGTTTTCTTCCTTCACCTTATCCGTAGCATCCAGACCATTGGTCACGGTAGTTACTTCATATCCACGCTCTTTGAGAAAGAGTAAGTGTGCTTTGAGGTGGTCTATTTCGTCGTCTGCCCACAGTATCTTTACGTTATTCATATATCTTGGTGCTTCTAATTACCTTTGCAACTTAGTTGTACAATTATAGTATTGCAAAGCAAGTAATATTTCAACTCATAAAACAGAACTTTATTTCGCACTTGAATAAAAAGAAAATTATAAACGACCCCATATACGGATTTATATCGCTTCATCACGATTTGATATTTGACTGCATACAGCTACCCGAGTTTCAACGCTTGCGTAGAATAAAGCAATTGGGTCTCACCAGCTTAGTATATCCGGGTGCTCAGCACACGCGTTTTCAGCACGTGATAGGTGCAATGCACTTGATGTACACTGCCGTAAAGAGTCTTAGGGCCAAAGACATTGCAATCTCAGAAGATGAAGAAATAGGAGTTCTATTGGCTATCTTACTTCACGACATTGGTCATGGGCCATTTTCGCACAGCTTGGAACACAGTATTCTAACCAATGTGCATCACGAGGACATCAGCAGTGAGCTTATGCATCGTATCAATCGTAAGATGGATGGAAAGCTAGATCTTGCTATTCACATATTTGAGGACAAGTATCATCGTCCGTTCTTACATCAGTTGGTGAGTAGCCAATTGGATATGGACCGACTCGATTACCTCCGTAGGGATAGTTTTTACACCGGTGTATCCGAAGGAACTGTGGGCATAGAGCGTATCATCCAAATGCTCAACGTAAAGGATGAGCAACTCATCGTGGACCAAAAAGGCATTTACTCCGTAGAAAAATTCCTAATGGCACGACGATTTATGTATTGGCAAGTGTACCTGCACAAAACATCCATTGCGGCAGATGGCATATTATTAAACGCATTAAAAAGGGCCAAAGAACTCATTGCTCAGGGAAAAGATCTCTATGCCAGTCCCTTTCTTCACTTTTTCTTACGCCAAAATTTCACGAAGGATGATTTATCTAAAGATGAGGTAATTTACAACTTTTGTGCATTGGATGACAATGAAATAATGAGTGCCCTCAAAGTCTGGATGACCTGTGACGATGTGATATTGAGCAAATTATGCCAAATGCTTGTAAACAGAAATTTACCCAAAATTGAAATCGCAGATACTCCATATGATGAGGCGTATGTGAATACTCAAAAGGCACATCTTGCAACACACTTTAGCCTCTCATTAGAAGAAACAGCCTACTTCGTAACCACGGGCCAGCTAAGCAACAAAGCGTACTCCTCCGACGGCAATGCATTAAAGATAGGCATGAAAAATGGTTCACTCAAAGAACTCTCCGAAACATCCGAAATTTATAACCTCACCAACGACCAAAAGCCACAAATTAAATATTTTATAACCTATGTGAAATAGGTTAAATTTGCAAACGATTGATACTTACAGCAGCACAAATAGCGGAAGTTGTTAATGGCACAGTGGAGGGCGATAATGACGCTCAAGTAAGCACTGTTTCTAAGATAGAACAAGCCACCACAGCTAGTTTATGTTTTCTTTCTAATAAAAAGTACGAACACCATCTGCAAACCACCAAAGCTTCTATTGTAATAATAGACGACAAGGTAACTAAAGTACCTGAGCATCTCACAGTCATACGTTGCTCTCACCCGTATGTTGCTTTTTGCACCATTCTTATTCAATATTTTGATTACAAGGACCCACATACTGGCATACACCCAACTGCAGTAATAGAGTCCACCGCTCAGATAGGTGATAACTGCCATATAGGAGCACACGCATACATAGCAGACCACGTAGTCATAGGAAACAACAGTAAGGTGTATGCCAATAGCTGTATTTATGAAAATAGTACCATTGGTAACAACACCGTAATTCGTTCTAACGTATCGGTATATTACCAATCGGTAATAGGCGATGATTGCCTTATTCACAGTGGTACAGTAATAGGCTCAGATGGATTTGGGCACGCTCCGTTGCCCGACGGTACCTACATCAAAATACCGCAGATAGGCAATGTAATCATTGGTAATAAAGTAGAAATAGGCAGCAATACAAGTATAGACCGAGCCAATATGGGCAGCACCATCATTGGTGATGGAGTGCGTATGGACAACCTCGTGCAGATAGCTCACGGTGTAGAGATAGGAAATAATACCATAGTGGCAGGAGGCGTATGTATAGCAGGAAGTGCTAAGATTGGGGCCAACTGTATTTTTGCTGGTCAAAGTGGTGTAGTAGGTCATATTACAGTAGCAGACCGCACCCAACTTGGCGGTCAAGCAGGTATTAATAAAGACATCAAAGAACCCGGTGGAATATTTACTGGCTCACCCCATTTACCTTTCAAAGACGAAATGAAATCACGCGTGCTTTGGCGTAACCTACCCAAGTTAGAAAAACGCGTACGAGAATTAGAACAACAACTAAAACAAGACAATAAAACTGATTGATGGAAAAGTTGCAAACAACCATAAAAGAAGCAGTAACCGTATCGGGCGTAGGGCTGCATACAGGCAACCTTGTAAATTTAACATTTGAGCCAGCACCTGAGGATCACGGCTATGTTTTTCAACGAATAGATCTAGACGGAGAGCCAAAGGTAAAAGCGGATTGCGACCTTGTGGTAGACACCAGTAGAGGTACTACCATAGAAGATAATGGAGCACGCATCAATACAGTAGAACACGTATTGGCAGCATTAGCAGGATTAGAAATAGACAATTGTCTGATTAAGTTAGACGCTCCTGAAACACCTATAATGGACGGAAGTAGTAAACCATTCATTGACGTATTGTTACAAGCTGGTATCGAAAATCAAGCCAAAGAGCGTGAGTATTTCGAAATTCCGAAGCGAATAAACTATGCCGATGGTGAAGGTGTAGAAATGATGGCACTACCTGCGGATGATTATAGACTAACGGTAATGGTAGATTACAACTCGCCAGTGCTAGGGAGTCAACATGCTAGTATTGTCAATCTATCCGAATTCAAAGACGAGATTTCAAGCTGTAGGACATTTTGTTTCTTACACGAATTAGAAATGCTCGTAAAACACGACTTGATAAAAGGAGGGGATTTGAATAATGCAATAGTCATAGTAGACCGTGTAATAGAAGATAGTGAGATGGAAAGCCTCGCTAAGCTATTTAACAAACAGAAAATAGAAGTTAAAAAAGAAGGTATCCTCAACAACGTGGAGCTACGTTTCCAAAACGAACCAGCCAGACATAAACTACTCGATATCGTAGGTGATCTTGCACTTGCAGGAGTACCACTCAAAGCACAAATATTAGCCGCAAGACCAGGTCATGCAGCCAATGTAGAATTTGCTAAGAAAATAAAGAAAGCCTACCTGGCAGCTAAGAAGGCTAAAAAAGCAGACAACACGCCACAATATGACCCGAACGCTGTTCCTGTGTTCAATCATCAGCAAATAGGCAAAATATTACCTCATAAACACCCATTTTTGTTGGTAGATAAGGTGATGAAACTATCTGAAAATGAAGTGATTGCAGTGAAAAATATTACGGGTGATCAATATTTCTTTCAAGGTCATTTCCCCGAAGAGCCCATTATGCCGGGTGTTCTCCAATTAGAAGCTATGGCACAAGCAGGAGGCGTATTGGTACTTGCCGACAAGGAAAATCCATTCAATTGGAGTACTTACTTTGTGAAAATAGAGAATGCTAAATTTAAAGGCAAGGTAGTGCCAGGCGATACGCTTGTAATACGTATGTCGCTTACTGGTCCCGTAAGAAGAGGACTTTGTATGATGAAGGGAGAAGCTTTCGTAGGCAACAAGCTCGTTTCAGAAGCCAATATGATGGCACAAATAGTTGAAAACAGATAATTATGATACAACCGTTAGCATACGTAAACCCAGGAGCAAAAATTGCAGATACGGTAGTCATAGAACCGTTTGTTACCATTCACAAAAACGTAGAAATAGGTGAAGGTACGTGGATAGGTTCTAACGCTACGATAATGGAAGGTGCTCGAATTGGTAAAAATTGTAAGATTTTTCCAGGAGCTGTCATATCTGCTATCCCACAAGACTTAAAATTTGCTGGGGAAGAAACCACTACACACATAGGTGATAACACCACTATACGCGAGTGCGTAACTATAAATAGAGGAACCGCGGCAAAAGGAAAAACCGTAGTAGGCGACAACTGCCTGCTGATGGCTTACTCGCATATCGCACACGATACCATATTAGGCAATAACGTAATCATAGGTAATGGAACTCAAATAGCCGGTGAGGTAATCATACACGACTATGCCATATTAAGTGGACTTGTCGCTGTACATCAATTTGTAAATATAGGACCACACGTGATGATTAGCGGAGGAAGCCTCGTACGTAAAGATGTACCACCTTATACCAAAGCTGCTAGAGAACCTTTGAGTTACGAAGGAGTAAATAGTGTCGGATTACGTAGACGTGGGTTTACCGCCGAAAAAATAGGCGAAATACAAGAGATTTACCGCAAGCTTTACTTACGCGGAATGAATAATGCTAAGGCTCTTGTTAAAATAGAAACAGAAATGCCTGCCACTCAAGAGCGAGATGAAATCATTAGTTTCATTCGCACATCAGACCGTGGTGTGATGAAGGGATACATATCGCGATAACCGTGCTAAGCATAAGCTGCACAAATATTGCCAAACGATACATCAAGGAAGTTCTTTTTAAAGAGGTCACCTATACCTTTGAGCAGCCCAATAAGTACGTCATACTCGGTGCCAACTCCTCAGGAAAAAGTACATTACTAAAAATTCTAGGAGGTGCCATTGCCCACACTAAGGGCGAAGTCACGTACAACGTCCAAAAACCCATCGAACAATTATTCAGTTTCTGTAGTCCTGAGATGCACCTGCTCGATGACTTTACGGTGCGTGAATTATTTGAGTTGCACTTTCAGTTCAAAGAAAAAAAAATTCCTATAGCAGAACAATGGCAACGTTCTAACCTCACTCCGTTTTTAGAAAAAAAATACAGTGAGCTTTCCTCAGGGTTAAAAAATAAAGTAAAATTATCACTCGCCTTGTATACCGAGACACCGGGCCTATTGCTCGATGAGCCGTGTACCAATTTTGACGAGGCCAATACCCAGTGGTACTTGACTTCAATAAATGACTTATGCCAGCATCAGCTCATCATCGTAGCAAGTAACCAAGCCTCCGAGTACACTTTTTGTACAGAACAAATACATTTGCAGCAATTCAAACCAATACATACATGAAAAAAATATTCGCACTTATAATCACCATAGCTCTATTCGCAAGTTGTACCAATGCACCAACCGTAGCCGGCAACTACGGCGATACCGAGTGGGATGCCACTGAGGCCATAACAGGGGAGCAATTGATGGAGCAACTAGCAGGCAAAGATTCATTATACACTACCGTAGCTGGAAATGTAAAAGCTGCTTGTCAAGCCAAAGGATGCTGGATGAGTATGGATGTAGCGGGTACGGAAATGTTTGTGAAATTCAGAGACTACGGTTTTTTCGTTCCTAAAAACAGTGCCGAGCACGATGCCATTATAAAAGGGTGGGCATACTTAGATACCGTATCGGTAAAAGATAGAATAGAATACGCCAAAGATGCCGAGGCAAGTGAAGAAGAAATTGCTGCTATCACTGAGCCAGAGGTGAAACTTACCTTTATGGCTGAAGGTGTAGTGATGAAATAATATCTAGTCACCTACATATAAAAACCCATGAAATACTTCGTAGCTATAACCATTAGCATATTAGCACTAGCCTGCGGACAAGCAGGCAGTAATGAGCAGGCAGATATGTATGAGGCATCTGAGCTGAGTGCTATGATGCGTGAAATGGTGGTATGGAGTAAAGAAGCCAAAGCTACATTAGCCGCAGGCGATACCATAGAGTCTGTACCTCAAAATTTCTACGATTTAGCCAAGCAAACCGCTACACGTGGAGAGCACGAAGAAGCTGCTTTTCAAGGTATGGCACCCTTATATGCCCAAGCACTCCGAGGGATAGAACGACAAGACTCACAGCAGTATTATTATGACGCAAGTATTGAGGCGTGCAGAACATGTCACGCTGTATATTGCAGTGGTCCGCTGGATGTGATAAAGCAGTTGTAGACTTAAGTAGCGACAATTTAGCTTGAGGAAGATCCCAGATTGTTTCTTGGTTAACTAGATCTACGTGAGCCTGATTTATCTATTTTACTTAAACAGCACCCTCAAATAGAACATAGGGCTGGTGAATTTCTTGCGGAGGTCTACATCGTCAAACATAAAAGTAATGGTTTCTCGTAACTCTGGATTACGTTTAATCTTGCGTATCATCCAATTGAATAGCCACGGATACTTGATAAGACGCTGCATTACAGCACTTACACGAAGCTCCCCTCCTATTTTTTTGTACACCGTTTTGTCGTATTGCTCCAAAGTAGCTCTGCCAAAGTCTCCACTTGCTAGTGAATCACGAGCTTGCTCCGCGGCCCATTTGCCTGTAAACATGGCGTTACCTATCCCCTCTCCTGTAAATGGGTCGATTACACTTGCTGCGTCACCTACCAACAAAAAACGCTCACCACTTATGGGTCTATTCTTCTTACTCCCTAGCGGCAATCCCCATCCTAATATCTTACTTTGTAAAGTAGCATTCTTAAATCGCTCTTTGAACTTGGGGCTTTCTATCACCTCGAGCATCAGCTTTTTGAGGTTTACCTTATTCTTGCTTACATACTTGCTTAGCATTCCAATACCCACGTTGGCTTGACCATTGGGCAGTGGGAATATCCAGAAGTAACCAGGCAAACTCTCCTTCACAAAGTGTAGTTCTATAAAACCCTCTGGGTGCAAATCCGTAACTCCATCATAATATGCTCGTAATCCTGCACAGTGATGTTGACGCTCCATCTCATAGCCGCCATACTTTTTGGCCACTAGAGCTCGTGTACCCTCGGCACTTATCACTAGCTTGGCTTTGATTGTCGTGCTAGCACACGTTACGGTGACACCGTTGGTTTGTATTTCTACATCTCTCACCTCGGTGTTTTGTAGCACAGTAGCATAATTAGTATCCAACTTTTGGAATAACCAATTGTCATAATCTATACGCTTACTGATAAAACCCGGGCTATGTTCTGCCTCACTGGGTTTGTGTTTGAACGGGATAGCAATATCATTACCATCCGGTGCAGAAAATACAACTCCCCAGCTTGGGGTAAACGCTTCCGAAAATTCTTTGAGCTCCGAAACCCACTCTGGTTTCAATTTTTTGAGCTGATTGATCACCTTACCGCTCAGTGCATCACCACATACCTTATCCCTTGGGTAAACGTCTTTCTCTACCACTATGTGTGGTATACCAAATTGTGATAAATATATGGAAGCACTACATCCCGCAGGACCCGCTCCTATTATAACTACATCTGTTTGCATTGTATGATTCAACAGCTTTAAATCTTAAACCGCATCAAGATAAAACCAGCTATCTATTAATTATCAGTTTTTGCGTAGTGAAGTATACATCATCGCTCTGCAACTGCACAAAGTATACTCCGTTGCTAACCGCCTGATCCAGATGTATGGCCACGCCAGATTGCGAAGTACCGCGTGCAATTACTTGACCAGTAAGTGTGTGAATCGCATACGTAAATGCCGTTGCCGACCCTGCACTTATGGTGATGGTAGACTGAGCAGGATTTGGATTTATTCGAAACGGTTGGGCTATAATAGTTGGGCTGCCTATGCTTCCTGTTACGCGTTCATTCCCTTTCAGATAATTCACACCACCTCGGCTATTCCCTACGAGGATATCACTTATCCCATCGCCGTCTAAATCAGCCACCGCAGGAATGGATTTTGTGCCCCAATCCTGATTATAAGCAGATAACGTCGCTAGCTGCTGCATAAAATCTTTTTCCTCGGCAAAGGTTTGATCTAAATCACTCGGCACTTCGTAGAGTCTAAGCACGCCTTCATCAGTTCCGACCACAATGCCAATGCTGCTTTTATTCCACTGTACTATTTGTGGAGCTGAGTATCCAAAGTTAGCAGGCTTGAGTGTGTCGCCTAATGTACCATCCGGGTTAATTTTGCTCACCCGTACTAATTGGCTTACTACAATTCCACCAAGCGTATCATCTACTAACTCAAAGTTGGCTACCGAAGCTGTTCCCTTATTTTCATAATAGTGCAGTGTTCCAGAGTATGAGCCCAGTATCATATCTAATGTGCCATCTTTGTCCATATCATAAAAACACGGTGCGGCACTACTTGTCATTTGGATACCTCCAAAATTTTGTGTAGAGAACGAAAACAAGGGATCTGTAGCACTTCCAGAATTGATATATTCCGCGATACTGCCATCTTGCTTACCTAGGTATAAGTCTAAGTCTTTATCCCCATCCAAATCAGCAAAGGTGGGTCTAAGTCCCATGTAGCGGTTTGCAGATAATCCGAGATAATCTTCATCCACCAATTTAAAAATGGGTTCTGTAGACGACCCAATATTCTCAAAATAGATGAGTCTGTCTGCACTATCCAAGGTATAGAAATGGTCACCGTTGGTAGCGATAATCAAGTCCATATCTTTATCTCCATCCAAATCGGCAAATGTAGGAGCTGTATGACTACCAAAATCTAGCATATCACCAACGAGAAAATCGTTTCTTACAAATTCAAAATCGGGGTTTTCTGTTTTTCCCTTATTCAAGAATAGCAAAGCATTATCGGCCTGTCTAATTGGGTAAGAGCTGGTTTCTCTCTCGTTGGTGCTGAGGATAAGGTCTAACTCGCCATCCATATCTATGTCTACATACGACATATTGGGTGCTACGGGTATCTGCTCGCCGATTGTAAGGCCAAAGTAATTGGTATCTATAGATGTAAATGTGTCTTTGTAATACCCTAATTCTACTCTGTCATTATGAAAAAAGTAGATAGGAATATTCTCTTTTTCTGAGTTTCCATATAGTAAATCCAGGTCACCATCCTCATCCTCATCAAAAAACAATAAGGTTTTAGATGCTGTATGTTTTTTCTTCAAATAGTTTTCGTAAAAGTAGCACTGAGCATTGGTTATCATTTTGCCAGCATACTCATCTATCCCTCCAAAACACTTATCTACCGTTTCAAACTGAAGTGGATTACTTGCAAAATCATTTCCCGCTGCTTCGTTGCGTGAGTATATGAGTTGTGATCCATTCAAATTAAGATTAGCAACATAATCAATATCCTTATCTCCGTCTAGGTCAACAAAGGCAGGCTGACAACCACGAATGTGATTAAAACCGCGTTGGATGTAATCACCTACGGCATTGGGGCTTAGTCTATCGAATGTAGTATATTTAACGCCTTCAGCAAATTCGGGAGATGTAGTTGATCTATTTTCATAAAAAGTAAGCGAGTCGTCTACAAAAGCCCATAGGTCAGGTTTACCATCATCATTATAATCTACCAACCGCATAAACTCGGTAGCTTGCGGGAATAAGTATTCAAACTTAGGAGCGTATTGATAACTAATAACACCGTTTTGCGAAGTATTCAAAAACACCATCGTCTTATTACCCTCTTTATCAAAAGCAAGCAAGTCAAGCTTACCATCCTTATCAAAGTCCATCGTTGAAAAATGCGGCTGATTCAATCCTCCGGCAAGAGCCATATTATATACTTCTCCATTAGCTTTTTGAAATACGGGATCATTAGATATTTCGAATAATTGTGCGTATGAGTGACTAGCAAAAACGCAAATAATAGACAGTAGGAGAACTTTTTTCATAAACTAGTTTTTTAAGAGACCACTAAAGTAGCAAATTTGTTGCACCGATTAATTAAACAAACCGTGGAAATACAAAGTTTTTACAATTTATTCATTGAATGTGGGTTCAAGTTTACCACGGACAGTCGAGCTATAAACGACGGCTGTATCTTCTTTGCCCTAAAGGGTGAATCGTTTAATGGCAATGAGTTTGCAACAAAGGCGTTGGAACAAGGAGCCCATTTTGCGGTGGTAGATGAAAATGTAGGTGATGACGAGCGATTAATACACGTAGATGATGTACTGCAATTTATGCAGCAGGTAGCCACATTTCATCGTAGATGCTACGACATTCCCGTTATCGCTATTTGCGGAAGCAATGGAAAAACTACGACCAAGAACTTACTATATGAGGTTTTGGCCAAAAAATATACGACGCATTACACCAGTGGCAATTTCAACAATCACATAGGCGTACCTATTACCTTGCTCCAAATGCCACAAGATGCGGAACTTGCCATAGTTGAACTAGGAACAAATAGTCCGGGTGAAATAGCAGCGTTATGCCAAATCACTCAGCCTACGGCGGGCTTGATAACCAACATAGGCAAAGAGCACCTCGAGGGTTTTGGGACATTAGAGGCCGTAGCCAAGGAAGAAAGTGAAATCTATCATTACCTATTAAAAAATAATGGTCGTGCCTTTGTAAATGCAGATGACGAATGGCTCGTGCGTATGAGTAGAGCGTTGGAGAATAAAATCAACTACAGTAAATCAAATCTCACGATAGACTCATTGGTTCCTACACTTTCATTTACGTATAAAGATGTAGCCTTTACCTCACCACTGATGGGCGATTACAACTTAGATAATGTGCTTACAGCTATCGCTATTGGGGAACACTACGGTGTATCTATCACGGACATACGCGATGCAATAGCTGCTTACCAACCCGATAATAATCGTTCTCAACTTATAGAAAAAGGAAGTAATACCGTATTGCTCGACGCATACAATGCCAATCCGAGTAGTATGCAAGTGGCTATTCGCAACTTTGCTAAAATGCCACAAGAAAACAAGGTGCTAATCCTCGGCGATATGTTTGAGATGGGACCAACGGCCAATCAAGAACATAACGAATTACTTCAATGGAGCACATCCTTTGGATTTACAAAGATTTATACTCTCGGTGAACACTTTGCAAGCATCTCCCAAAATAGTGGTATCTCAACACTCGCATCTATGGAAGAGCTCGGTAAGCTCATAACAGCTGCCAACTATACAAATACAGCATTTCTCATCAAAGGGAGTCGTGGTATGAAAATGGAACGCACGTTAGATTATCTTTAATAAAGCGAGACAATCATAATAACGAACCCAATCGTTCTAACCCTTGAGCAATTCCTTACTCTGCTCCACGGCGTGAGCAGTAAGTGTATCTCCACTTATCATTTTGGCAATTTCATTCACACGCTCATCACCTGTCAATGTTTTCACCTTTGTCTCTATGGTTACGGCATTTTCTTGCTTGTACACAAATAGATGATTATCACCCAAGGATGCTATTTGAGGTAAATGCGTAATTACAATCACCTGCTGAGTGGCTGACATTTCTCCCATCATCCCACCTACCTTACGTGCTATCTCACCACTTACACCGGTATCTATTTCATCATAAATACTACTTGGCATCTTCACAAAGTCTGCCAACACACTTTTGAGACTCAAATTGATACGTGCCAACTCACCGCCAGAGGCTGCTTTTTTGAGTTCAGCAAAGGTGTTTCCCTTATCAGAACTGAGTTGTAAAGACAACTCATTGCACCCAAAGGCATTAAGCTCTTTGGTTTCGGATAGTGCGTATTGGATATGTGAATGCTGCATACCTAACTGTGCGAGCAGGGCATCAATACGCTCGGCAATGGTTACGGCTTGCGTCATTCGTTTTTTACTCAGTTTTTGGGCTAAAGCAAACAAGTCCTTCTCTTTCTTGGCAATGCTCTGCTCTAGGATAGCGATGTCTCCACTTAGGTTTTGTGTGACACCCATTTTGTCTTCTAGTTCGTGACGTAGCGTTATGAGTTCAGCTACCGTAGTTACACGGTGTTTAGATTTGAGATTAAAAAGCTGCCCCATTTTATCATTCACCTCAGCAAGTCGTTGGGGGTTTACCTCTATGCCTTGCACCGATTTATCTATCTCTCCTGCAATATCTTGCACCTCTATCAATACAGAATCTATACGCTCCGATAGGTTTTCTGTCATTGCCGTTTTTTGGCTGCGGAGGGTGTTTCGGAGTTCTTGAAGTTGAGCTACGATGGCATACTCCGTTCCGCCTAGTAATTGGTCGGCTTCGTTAAAAGTATGTATCAACTCTTCGGCATTTTCAAGCAACTCTTGCTCCGCGGTGAGTTCATCTTCTGCTACCTCTTCAAGTTGAGCTGCGGCCAATTCATCTAATAAAAATTGATTAAAATCCGCCTCCTTAGACCATTCAGCCTCTTGGTTTTGGAGTTTATCAAGTTCCGTTTTCTCTTTTTTGAGGACACGCAAAGCGGCAGCATATTCTCGTTGCAAGTCAAGACTCCCTGACAATGCATCCAAGCTATAGTATTGAAAATCTTGCTTAAATAACTGTAGGTTATCGTGCTGCGAATGAATCTCTATCAATCGCGAACCGAGGTCATTGAGCGTACTGAGGTTTACAGGCGTATCATTAATAAATGAGCGGCTCTTTCCGCTACTAGCAATCTCACGACGGAGAATGGTTTGCTCCTCATAGTCTAAATCGTGATGATCATATACATTGTGCAAATCATAACCACTTACATCAAAGGTGGCTTCTATGACGCACTTGGTCTCCTTGTTGCGAAGTGAGGAGGTATCTGCCCGTTTGCCGAGGGCCAACCCAAGAGCTCCTATTAAAATGGACTTACCCGCACCGGTTTCTCCAGTGATAATATTCATCCCTTTGTCAAAGTGCATGTCCACATCTGATATTAAGGCATAATTTTTTACGTTTAAGCTAAGCAACATTTCGTGGACAAAAGTAGATTAATGTTATCATTTATTTTGATAAATATTTTATCCATAAACATACCCTACACAATAGATATCTAATGCTAGATGCTTGGTGCGAAGGTTAGTATATTCGTTACACCCCTATTCTTCTTTTACCCAAAATATTAAAACATGACTATGACATACCAGCAGCCAGTGTTTTAATTTCAGTGTTATTCCAACATACGTTTCTTAAATTCGCAGTACACAATGAGCGAAAACAAACCTTTGATACTGATATGCAATGATGACGGCATCACTGCCCCCGGAATACTAGCCACCGTAGAGGTGATGAAAACCTTTGGAGAGGTGGTAGTGGTAGCACCAGATAGCCCACAAAGTGCGATGGGGCATGCCATAAGCATCAACAAACCACTTAGGCTTGTAAAAAACGAACAATTTGGCCCAGATATACTCAGCTACCAATGCAGCGGCACACCTGCCGATTGTGTGAAAATGGCGGTAGACAAGGTACTTCATCGTAAACCCGACCTACTGGTAAGTGGTATTAATCACGGAAGTAATGCAAGTATAAATGTCATATATAGCGGCACGATGAGTGCCGCTATGGAAGGAGCCATAGAAGGTATTACCGCTGTAGGTTTTTCGCTTACCGATTTTAGTTGGGATGCCGACTTCTCGGCGAGTAAGGTCTATATGCACAAGATTGTAGCTCAAATACTAGAGCACGGATTAGCCGAGGGCACTTTGCTCAGCGTTAACATCCCCAATGTAACCAAGAGTGAAATAAAAGGAATAAAAATTTGCCGACAGGCCAGAGCCAAGTGGGAAGAAGATTTTGTGCAACGCAAAGACCCTCACGGCAAGGATTATTACTGGATGACAGGCAAGTTTGTAAACCTAGACAAAGGAGAAGATACCGACGAGTGGGCTTTGGCAAATAATTATGTGTCAGTAGTACCCGTACAATTTGACCTTACGGCACACCACGCCATTCAGAATCTCAACACCTGGGAATTTTAAGATACGACGATGAGAAAGCAAAAATGGGATACCATACCCGTAGGATTAATTATCGGTATAATCTGCCCACTGATTATACTTTTCGGAATGCAGGTTTATCATTTTCCAAAAATGAGTTTTAGTTTGTTCTTACGCACGGGATTTGAGACCGGCAGTCTTAATCCTTATTTAAAACTCGCTACGATGTTTAACCTCGCCCCTTTCTTTATGCTGATTAACATAAATCGCTACCGCACGTGTCAAGGCATTGTATTTGCCACTATACTCTCCGGACTATTTATCGTGTACTTCACCTTTTTGTAAACAGACGGTGAAATACTATATCATATCTGGCGAAACCTCTGGCGACAACCACACATCACGTGTGGTAACCCAACTCGCAATACTAGATAGCGAGGCTCAATTTAGAGGAATGGGTGGCGACCAAAGTGCTGCCGCTGGTCAGGAGCTGGTCATACATCAAAAAGAAATGGCTTTTATGGGATTTGCCGAGGTGATTACCAACCTGCGTAAAATTAGCAAAAGCTTAAAAACCATCAAAAAGGATATCACCCAATGGCAACCTGACGTGATATTACTGGTAGACTATCCAGGGTTTAATTTTAAGATAGCCAAATATGCTCACGAGCTAGGAATACCTGTACATTATTACATATCGCCTAAGGTGTGGGCGTGGAAAGAAGGTCGTGTAAAACGCATTAAAAAACACGTAAACAAGCTGTACACCATCCTTCCCTTTGAGACCGAATACTTTGCCCAGAGGAATGTAAAAGCTACTTACGTAGGCAACCCAAGCAAAGAAACGGTGGACGAGTACCTGGAGCAGCACCCTATCAAAAAAAACACCAAACGCATAGCACTCCTTCCTGGAAGCCGTAAGCAAGAAATCAACACCTCACTGCCAATAATGCTAGAGGCTATGCAAAACTTTCCTGACTACGAGTTAGCCGTGGCACAAGCACCCGGTTTTGATGATGCATTTTACCACGCTTTTGACCCCAAACTCACCCTCCTAAAAAACGACATGTACACCCTCCTTGCCGAGAGTGATGCGGCATTGGTCACTAGCGGAACCGCAACACTGGAGACCGCACTCTTGCACGTACCCCAAGTGGTATGTTACCGTGCTGGTAAAATCACGTATGCCATCGCCAAGCGATTGGTAAAGTTGAAATACATCTCCTTAGTAAATCTGATACTGGACCAACCGTGTGTTACGGAACTTATTCAAGGTGATTTTAATGCTGAGCGAGTAAGTATGGAGCTGAACGCCATACTGAACGATACGGAGACTCAACAGCGGATAAGCAACCAATACGCGGAACTACACCGACTGATAGGCACGAGTCACCCGAGCAAAGAAGTAGCTCAGCACGTGTGGGAGGCGGTGAGGTAGGCTCACTATCTGCTCCGAAGTCTAAATGGGAGGCCTAACCCACTGACTGAGTATAGAGGTATTCCTGAAAATCGATAAAAGCTTTACGGATAGATTTCACATCACCCAATTGCTGCTTAGCATCTACTAAGGCGTTATACTTTAATTTTAGCAGATCAGGAAGTTTTGCATCGTCTAGCTCTGCTACGCCTTCCTTCACATATTGCTCCAATAAAAAGTCGCGTTCTAGCTCATCTAAATAACGAAGAAACATCACCCACGAGGTCTGTCCGATGTAATCTAACTCGCTATCCGACCCACTGTCTTTGTACAATAGATCATCTATATTTTTAAAGGTTTGTTCGAAGTTCATGGTATCCGTCTTAGTTTTCTTTCGCCTCAAATATACCCAAGCTGTAAATTAGAGAAACCGATTATCCTAAATTCTATGAACATCGAACTAACTAAGTATTACAAAGACTCAGAATCTGAACCCCTTTTCCCCTCACAAAAAAAAGAGCCACTCCCGCGGCTCTTTTTTATATTAATTTAGTACTTGTTAAACTTGCTTATTTCACCACCTTGGTAGTGACTACACCGGCTGTGGTAGTTACCTGTAAGTAGTATATCCCAGTGGTGAGTTCGTGGGTCGTTATCACAAAATCACGTTGCTTATCTACTGAAGCGACTTGCACTACTTGTCCACTGGCATTGAGCAGTTCATAGCTTTGGGCTTGGCCTTTTTGCAGGCTTACGTATAGCTCATTTTGTATAGGATTAGGATATACGCTTATACCTAGTTTGAGATCCTTTACGCTACCGATTATTCGCTCTGTAGTGATGCGTTTGTCCGTCCATACCTGATACGCTCCTGGAGCAAAGTTGAGGGTCATTTTGGTATCAGTCACATTCATACTATCACCACTAAAGTACTCGTACCACATTCCCGTAGACTGGAAGTCCGCCACCATATTGAGCTCCGTAACGTCAAAATTACCCATCACCACAAAGTTTTGGTCTGGATGTGATAGGTGTACGCGTTTGCCTTTGCCGCCTACATCCATCCCAAAGTCGGCTCCTGCGAATGCAGGATAAGTGGTTTTGAGCTCATTCATAGCCCCCATTATGTGATACACGTCTTTTCTGTTACTAGCATCGTTATAATCCCAGCGTACAGGCTTGTTGCCCACTCTCCCGTTATAGTCTATACTAAAGTCATACCCCAACTCTTGGAACTGCCACATCATTTTGGGCCCGGGTATTGCACTGAATACTACCCACACCAACTCATTGCGGTCTAGGGCCGTATTGATATCCTTCACAGAGTAACCGCCATTGCTATTGCCAAACTGAAGGCTCTTATACATCATTCGCTCCTCATCGTGACTCTCCGCGTAGGCAATATTTTTAGGGTTATTCCACCCCTTAGTACCGTGGTGTGCATTGCCAAAATTAGAGCTGTACCCCATAGCGGCTTCCATGGCTTCGTGGTTTACATTTCCCCAAAACATACAACCATAGTCGGCCAGTTCCTTTTCTTCACTATTTTCGGCAAAATGCTCTAGTATTACATAGGCATCAGGATTTTCAGCTTTCACCTCATCGTATATACGCTTGATGTTTCGCACCCGACTATCATCATACTGCCCCCACGCAGCTACATTGCCAAGGGTATTCTTTTGTGTAAATCCTTTACTCAGGTCAAATCTAAATCCATCAAGTTTGTACTCACTTAGCCACCACTGCATTGTCTGTCTTACATATTGTTTTATTGCTGGGCTTTCGTGATTGAGGTCATACCCTACATTAAAATCGTGACGAGCATCAGGATTGACATAGGGGCTTTGTAAGGTGGGTTTAAAATTAGCGGCATCCCAGTATAACTGGCACAGTGGGTTTTGACTAAAACCGTGATTATACACCACATCTACGATTACGGCAATACCGCGTTTGTGACATTCGTCTACCAATTGCTTAAAGGACTCTGGAGTACCGTAATACTTATCTAATGCACTATGGTACGACGGATTGTATCCCCAACTTTCGTTTCCCTCAAATTCATTGATAGGCATAAGCTCCAAGGCATTGACACCGAGTTTTTCTAAGTAATCGAGGGTATCGATAAGTGTGGCATAGTTATGAGCCTCTACAAAATCGCGTACCAAGAGTTCATATACCACAAGTGTATTTTCTGCAGGTGCTTCAAAATCGGTTACTTCCCAATTGTACGGTTTTTGGTCCATCTCTATAAGTGTGGCATATCCGGTGGTTTTACCGTCGGGATACGGATGCGGATTAGGATACGTAGCGGCATCTATCCACTTATCATTATTAGGGTCTAGCACCAAGGCACTAAAAGGGTCTGCAATTTTGACCTCACCATCTACCAAGTATTGAAACGCGTAGCGTTCCCCAGCTTGCAACCCCGTGATTTCTATCCACCAGGTAGCATTATCAGGGTCCCGATTCATAAAGTAGTTCGTATTCACCTCCCAGTCGTTAAAATCGCCTATAACATACACACTCTCTTTGAATGGGGCATACAATCCTAGGATGATGCTGGTAGGTGATGTGTAGTTGATACCCAACTGAGCGGCAGAGGGAAACGAAACGGTATTTACGGCAGGGTTTACCACAAACCTTACCGTATCCGAGGCTGTACTCGGACCACTCGTAGCTGTGAGTATGGCCTCATAATTTCCAGATGTACTAGCTGACAATGAGTAACTTATGGTCGTATCTGAGGCTGTGGCTACCTGTGCACCATTTAGAGAAATGGATAATGCGGCAGATTCTGATGATTCGCCGACAAGTGATATGGTTTCACCTATGTTATACGAACTATTGTTTTGCGGAGTGGTAAAATTCGCAAATAGTCCGCCACTGTACAATTGTATCAAGATATCAGATCCATCACTCGCTCTTCCTGCTTGGTCTCCTGCCTCATTGCGAAAAAGGATGGCAATTTGCTCTATGGTTTCGGCAGTTGGCACGCCATAAAAAGCTCTTATATCATTAATCACCAGTTCATACTTATCACCTCCAAGGCTCGTAAGAACAGGAGCATTGGCCGTACCCCAAGTCCCTTGCACATATTTCCAATCGGTGGTAGAGGTGCTTAGATTTGTTATGACTCCTGTATGAGCGTACACCGTACCTGTAAATCCTTGTAACCCTGCATTGCCCTTAGCAGCATCAAAAGTTATAGTCAGCGGTGCATCTACCGAAGGGAAAGCCGGATGGGTACTTACCACCTGAGCAGTCGCACCGCAGGTAAAAGCAACCAAAAGCAATCCGAGGATATATTTCTTTAATTTCACGTTGTCAAAAGTGCATCATTTGAGACGAATCATCAATAAGTAGTGTAAAAATGACACTAAGTATGCATAGCATATACATGAAACATTCAAAACCGCCCACCAATAATCATCTCATTATCAAACGATTAAAATTTATTGCAGCTGATTAATTTTCATTATAAATAAAAGCATGAGGTATTGCATTGTATAGACTAAAAGATATATTTGTAGCATAATTACTTAGCGTCATTATGACACTAAGGTAGTATTTAGTGACCCAAATGAATAAAAAGACATACCTAGTAAAACAAAGTATAATGGTTTTAGTGGCCTTTATGCTACTATCTGCAGCTGCTACAGCGCAAACGGCCATTAGTGGAACAGTGACCGATAGTGAGACTAACGAACCGTTGGTAGGTGCTTATATTTTTCCTGTAGGAGGTAAAGGCGGAGCAATAACCGACGACAAAGGAGCATTTACCCTAAGTGTTACCAAAGGTGTTACAGCCATTAAGGTGTCTTTTGTAGGATATGGCGACCAAACATTGTCTCTCGGAAACCAGACCAAATTTAACATTAAACTCGTATCGGATGACAAGTTGGACGAAGTACTGGTAATCGCCTACGGTACCCAGAAAAAAAGTGACAAAACAGGTGCAGTAACTCAGGTCACTGCCGAAGAACTAAACAAAGGGCGAATCACAGACCCCATACAAGGCATGCAGGGTAAAGCTGCGGGAGTCAACATCTCCAAGCAAGGTGGAGACCCTAATGCTGGTTTCAGTGTGAACATACGTGGTAGTGCTAGTATCACTGGTGGCTCAGGCCCATTATACGTGGTAGATGGTGTGATAGGAGTAGACATTACAACTATAAATCCAGACGACATAGCCACGTTCAACATTCTGAAAGATGCTGCTTCTACCTCACTATATGGAACACAAGGAAGTAATGGTGTTATAATTATTACAACGAAAGGCGGGTCATTTGGAGGGCAAACATCCGACCAAATAAGATTGGAGTACAATAACTTTGTGGCTTTTGATAGAGTAGCCAACCGATTAGATTTTTTATCGGGTGATGAGCTCAGAGATTATGCAACTACTACGGGTAACGCCAATTTTCAAGACAATGGTGCCAATATCGACTGGATGGATGCTATATACCGAACGGGTGTATCTCAGCAACATACGGTAGCCGTAAGCAAGAGCGATGAAAACACCAATTACCGTTTATCATTATCTACCAACTCACTTACGGGTGTACTCAAAGGGTCTGATAAAACACGAAATATTGCTCGTTTTAATGTAGCACAAAAGGCATTAGATGATAAACTGACCATATCTGCACGACTCAGTGCCACACTAGAAACCAATAACTACGTAAAATATGATGGTGGCAGCGACCCCAAAAATGTAATCTACCAAGCGATGCGTCGTAGTCCTACAGATCCTATTTACAATCCTGACGGCAGTTTCTTTGAAACGGACAGAAACTTTCAGTATAATAATCCTGTGGCAATGATCGAACAATTTACCAATACAAGAGATGCCAAACGCTACTTGGCAAACGTAGATTTGAGTTATGAAATAACGGAAAACTTGCAAGCTCGAGTAACTGGAGCATTGGGTAGAGACGACCAGCAAAGTTGGTACGCTGAGCCAGCATCAGCCTTTAGTAACAACACAGGAGGTCTAGCTAACAGAGAATATAAGAACAAATCATACAACTACATTTCAGAGATTTTGAGTTACTCTAAAACCTTTAATGAGGTGCACAGTCTTAATGTGCTGGGTGGACATAGCTGGCAGAGTGAATATGAAGAAGGGTTCAGAGCTGAAGTACGAGACATTGATCCCTTTTATGAAGATGTAGGTGCAGATAATCTGAAAGCGTATAGCACGATAAATTGGGGCAACTCTACCTCATTCAAAAATACGCCTATTGGCTTAGCTTCTTACTTTTCGAGAGCCATATATGATTTTGACAAAAAGTATTACGCTACCCTCTCCTTGCGAAGAGATAAATCGACCAAGTACGGTGATGCTGTAGAATGGGGTACTTTCTGGGCCGCCTCTACCGCGTGGAATATTAAGAAGGAGAGTTTTATGAAAGATATCACTGCCGTTTCGGACTTAAGACTGCGTGTAGGATACGGATTAACTGGAAATGCCGATATACCCAACAATATAGACCGCGTAAGATATGAACCAACTAGTAAGGGTATTGACTCGGAGACTGGTCAAGAAATCATCATTTGGAATAACAATACGGGAAACATTGCAAATCCTGATCTTGCTTGGGAAGAAGTAAGGGAAGTAAATATCGGTCTTGATTTTGGTTTGTTTAAAAATAGAATTATGGGTTCACTAGAGTTGTACAGTAAAACTACTGACGGTCTGGTAATGGAAGTAGCCGTGCCAGTACCACCCAATATTGCTCCAAAGAAATTTGAAAATGCAGGTGAAATAAAAAATACCGGTGCTGAACTGACGCTTTCGGGCGTGATTGTAGATAACAAAAACTTTAAATGGAAGTCTACACTCGCTGCGAGCACCAATAAGCAAGAAACAGTAACTTTAGGTAATCTAGAGGCGAATAGTCTTGGAATTAAGAAACTATATGTGTCGGGACGTGGCCTTGTAGGTGGCGATAACTATACGCAGGTTATACTTCCAGGGTATGAAGTCGGTACATTCTTCTTACCTGTATTCAAAGGATTCTCAGGTGATGGGAAATTTCTATTTGAGACGGAAGCTGGAGGCGTAACACGAGACGTCACTAAGGCACAACGACAGTTTGTAGGGAGTGCCCAGCCAGATGTCATTGTAGGATGGTCACATTACTTTCAAATTTCTAAAGGCTTTGATGCTAGCTTTAGTTTAAGAGGTATTTTCGGACATCAGATTTTTAATGTCACTAAGATGGTATTCAGTAATCCTGCAGATGCTCCTAATCAAAATGTGCTTGCCTCGGCTATAGAAGGCACAAACGCAAACATTACGAGTGACCCTACCATTTCTACTTTTTACCTTGAAGACGGCGATTTTGTAAAGCTAGACAATATCTCTTTCGGGTATAATATCCCTTTCAAAAGAGAGAGCAAAATCAGAAATCTACGTGTTTTCCTTACAGGCAATAACGTATGGATGTGGACCAAATACTCTGGTCTTGATCCAGAACTAAATTTCAGTGGAACAGAGTTCGGTAGAGACCAATACGATGTTTACCCTCGTACTCAAAGTTTCAGTATCGGCATTAACTCAACATTTTAAAAAAAAAGTAAACAATGAAAAAGCATATAAAAACAATTATCCTTTCCGTTGTTCTTCTCTCGGCAGGGTCTTGTACCAAATTTGATGATAAACTATATGATGCCTCAGCCATTAATAAGCCAGACCCTGGTGTGGTTTATGCGGAATTACGTGACCTCATAGACGATAATGGTTGGTGGTTTTGGGCTCAAGAAGTAACGAGCGACGAAATTGCATTCCCTGTAAGAGGAAACGACTGGAACGATGGCGGTAAATGGAGAGTTTTACATCAGCACGATTGGAGTAATGACGTGGATGCCGTAAATTCTATGTGGAGCCATCTGTATGATGGTGTACGTGAATCTAATAAACTGATAGACGGCCTGCTACCTAATGCCGGTGATCCAGAAATAGACGTTAGTCTTGCCAAACTCAGAACATTAAGAGCCCTGTTTATGTATATGGTAATGGACAACTATGGTGATGCACCTCTTATCACCTCATTTACTAGTGCTCCTGAGTTTCCTATGAAGGCCAATCGCCAAGAAATTTACGACTTCCTAGTAGCTGAGTTAGAAGAAGTAGTACCACTATTACCTGTAAGCACTAACAAGTTTGCTGTGAACAGAGGAATGGGATTCACCTTACTCGCAAAACTATATATCAATGCAGAAGTATATACTGGCACAGGTAATTATGTAAAAGCAGAAGCAATGTGCGATAGTGTCATTGGATTGGGGGCATATAGTCTAGATAATACAGTTACGGCTCCATTTGCAGCCAATAATGTTAACGTATCGGAAAACATATTTACCATCTTATTTGATGAATTTGACGCACCTGGTTTCAGACTGCATATGCGTACACTCCACTACCTGAGCAATCAAACCTTTGGCATGGGTGTGGGGCCGTGGAATGGCTTTGCGATTCTAGAGGACCACTATAATACTTATGATGACAATGACTTACGTAAGCAGGAGTGGTTTATGGTAGGGCAGCAATATGATATCAATAACAACGCGTTATTTGACGAGACGGCTGGCGAAGACCTTATTCTTACTCCGGAAATACCTGCACTCGTAATGGGTGCTGCCCAAACATCGGCTCAAATACGTATGAGCGGTGTGCGTGTGAAAAAATATGAGATAGAAGAAGGTGCTATTGAAAACCTGAACAACGATTTTCCGCTATTCAGATACGCGGATGTGCTCCTTATGAAAGCTGAATGTGCTGTGCGTAATGGCGGCCCGGGTGATGGAGACGTATACGTAGCAGAAGTAAGAAATAGAGCTAATGCAGGACCTACTTCAGGTTTTGGACTAGATGAAATATTAGCAGAACGTGGTAGAGAATTATTTTGTGAAGGGCATCGCCGTCAAGATTTAATTCGTTTTGGTAAATTTGGCAACGCTTGGTGGGAAAAACCGGCAAGTGGGGCAGAACGAACTACCTTCCCGATACCACAATGGGCGATAGACGCCAACCCAAACTTAGGCTTATAATCAATTATATATATAACAACAAATAACAAAACAACAATGAAAGATTTATTATTAAAATCGACTAAAATGGTGGCTATCGCCGCTGCATTGTTTGGTGTAATTACACTAAACTCTTGTAAAGATGATGAAGAAGTAACTCCAGGAGGCGGAACAGAGGAACTCGTAGAAGATGGTTTCTACATACAAGGTCCTTCTTCTGCATACAGCGGATTTGACATCAAAGCTACTATGGCTGCTACGCGTAATGAAGTGTTGCAAGAAGAAAGAGCTTCATTATTAGAAATCTTTACTGCTCTAAAAGCGGGTGAAGGTTTCAACGTGATTCAGGTAGCGGGTGCTGAGCGTACTACTTGGGGACCTAGTGCCGATTTTGCAGACCAAACAGGTGGTGTTGCTGATCAGCCTAAAGTAACTTTCCAAAGAGGAAGCATAGAGGCTACTTCTACTAGATTTACTGTGCCAACAGATGGTCTTTATCACGTGGTGATAGACACAGAAGTAGGAAAAGCAGTAATCGTACCAGTAGAGTACTGGGGCGTAATAGGTGCAGCTACTCCAGGTGGATGGTCTGACGACACTAAGCTAGAAAGCACTGGTTTTGACATGAGCACAATGACATTCACTAAAAGCGAAATAGAAATGACTGCTGCTGATTTCAAATTCAGATACTCAGGCGGATGGAAAGTAGAGCTAGATTCTACCTTAGACCTTGGTGACGGTAAAAAAGGAATCAAAGTAAACGCTAACTTCGGTGAAGCTGTAGATGCATTAGTACCAGGTGGTGCTAACATAAACAATGCACAGTCAGGATACTATACTGCCACTATGGTTTGGACTGCAGGTTCAGGTTTTGTAGCTACAGTAGAGCGTACTGGCGACCTTCCTACATTTGACTACTCATCTACAGAATTGGGTCTTGTAGGAAATGGCCTAATGGTAGATGGAGCACAGCACAACTGGGATGTTACGGCGTTTATCTCTACTCCTGCTAAAAATGGAGAGATCTTCACTTGGGCTTACAACGATGTAGAAGTAACTACAGCAGGCAGCTTCAAGGTAAGAGAAGGACAAGATTGGACTAAAGCAAGTTTTGGTTACCCACAAGTAACTATGGCTGGTGACGGTGCTGGCGATTTTGAAACCAACGGTGACGGTAACTTCGTTCCTAAAGTAGATGGCCAGAAGTATGACATCACTTTCTCTATAGATGCTGCTTCAGATACTAAAGTATTCACAGCTACTAAGAAATAAGTTAGTTAAACCATAAGCTATGGAAAGGCTGCTCCCTCTGGAGTAGCCTTTTTTATGCTTACCGCTTTCCAGGCGTATTGAACTCCGATTAACCTTAAGATTTCTCCATATGTATTCTGTATACTTGCAGTATGAAATATAGCATCGCCATTTTACTCATCACGACACTATTAGTATCCTGCAAAAGCAAAAATACCGCTCGTACCATAAAGTTCAATGTGGATAAGACTGAAGATTATTGTGGAGGAGCATTTCCTGAGGAAGAAATACTAGCCGAGTTTAGAAAACCAAAACCTTACAGTGGCAAACTCTATGTGCATAGCAAAGAAGACCGAATAGATGATGGCATTGAGCTCGTATTTGTGGAAGGCAAATGCACTGCAAGCGGTTTTAGTGATGGGATATATTACGTATTCTTACAGCCTAAGATGACGCCAAAAGATCACATTGAAAACCAAAAATTACTTGAACAGGGGATTGATATCGGTTGCCTAGAAGGAGAAAATATGCGTGCCTCATTACGTTTTGAAATTGTCCCAAGCACTAAATCTATCTCAGCACAAGTACACTTCATTTGTGACCCGTGCACACCACCAAGACCTTAAGTTTTAATAGATACGCAGTACTCGCTTAATGTGTGATTGCTGTACACCTACAAGCTTGAGTATGTACACACCAGTAGGATAGCTACTCAGGTCTATTTTATAATCCTGTACTTTCTTTTTGGCAACCAACATGCCAGCAAGGTTATATACGTGTACTTCCGTTATTCCAATTGCATTTTGCAGACTAATCGTGCCCGATGTTGGGTTAGGATACAGGCCTATTTCGTTAGTGGATGGCATAAACACGCGAGTTATACCCGTATTAGATGCTCGAGGAGTAGGTTCTTGAAAAAACTGCCACGCTTCTCCCCCATCTGTACTCCTTCCCCACGAAATGTCCGTGGTCTGCTCGTCATACTGCACCCAGTCTATCAATTCCCCTTGTGCATCAAACAACGCCACCTCATCGCCAGCCTTACCCAGTTTGAAATTGGCGTGTAATGGCCCATCGTCTTCATCATCATCTGCCCATATCAGGTGAAAGGATTTTGCAGCCACCGTACCCAAACTGAGCGGATACTTACGTGGCTTTTGTAGGTCATCTGTGAGAAATAGTAATCCTGAATTTACAAACCCATCACCATCGTAGTACAACTCTATCCAATCTTCTGCCTTGCCTTCCTCATCGGTTATGCCTTCCTCGTTATCAGCCTTCAGTTCATTGATATAAAATGGTAAATCATATCTTCTCTTTTGTATGGTATACATATCACACGAGGGCAACTGCGAAGTCACTCCAGCACTATCCGTCATACGGAATAAAAAAGCCAATGTATTGAACCCCGACGGCCAATGTAGCGTAAGAGAATAGGTATTATCCTCAGCAGTCGGTCGGAGCGTATCCGCCCATATAGCCGACTGTGCATCCCAATTATACATCACCTCTGCAGCACGCATTGGAAAGTCACCTTTGGAGTTTAGTAAAAAGGTAACCGAATCGTTGACATAGTCTATTTCGTGCGTATACCAATATGGAATTGGTCCCGTGTTCGTAACAACATCTAGTTGATTATAACAAGCAGTTACTCTCTTGGCTATGTAATCTTTTATCCCATAGTCTACGTGATCTCTACTAAAGAAACTAAAAGCATTATTGAAATCTAAATCCGTATATCCATAATCGTAGGTTCGGTATTCGTCTTCTAACGCGGCATCTTTTATTAAGCCTCTAAGGGAGTCTATCTTAGGGTTCATAGTGGCAGGATTGAAATACTCATCCATCGTGTTTCGAAGAATAGCGGTGAACTTTGCTCGGTATCTAGGGCGTGCTATTATTTTATCAAATAGCGGTCTGCCGGTATTCCCTTTGCTCCAGGTGTACACGTCTCGGTCACTCCAATCTCTGCCTACGAAGTCTATCCCCAAGGTATTGTCCAAGTCATAGGGTATATACTCAAATAGGTTGGTACGTGGATTATGATAAAGATAAAAATTATTCATGTTGTAATTGGGCCCATCCCAGTTGCCCGTAAGTACATCCATTGCCACACACTTGAGGTAGCTATTTACGTTAAACACATTTTCAAGTGCACACTCAAATTTATTATCGGCGGTATTATTCAATACATCTATAAATGTCGCCAAATCTTGGTAATCCGTGCTCCCAAGCGGTTTTTTTAACTCATAGTAGCTCAATTTATAATTACCCGCTGCTGCTCCACGATACGCCAAGTTTGCTCCGTAAAAACATTTGTATAGATTTCCTTTAGAGCCAAATCGACTTTGGGTAAACTCCTCATCTATATGCTCCACATTAGCATACAACCCAAAGTAATTGCCGTTGATATACAGCCTCACATGATTAGCACGCGAAGCAGGCACTTCCATATATCGGAGTAGGTCAAAACACAATTTGCTCCTACCGATAGAAGGATCATTGTGCTCTCCATTTAGATTCATTTTTTCTAGTCCGTAGTAATCCTGTCCATCCATATACTCATTGAATGAGACCTTGAATGATTTTTTGGAAGCCTTACGAGAGGTATTCCCTCTCAGCCGAAAGCCTACGTGAGTAAGCGTATCTCTCACGGTGCCATTATCAAACACAAATGTAGCTTGGTAGTGGTAGTCGCTATAGATGTTGCTTGGGTCTAGTAAAGCGTCAAGCGAATCCGCATTGAGTGTAATAAACACAGATGGCAGCACATCATCTCGGAACACTTCACCTTTGGCGGGAAATGATTGTTGGGCGGTGAGGCTGAGGGAAGATAGTAAGACCGCTAGAAAGCAAATTTTTCTAGGCTGATTCATCTGCAGTTTCATTCCAGAGAGGTTCCTCTACTCTAAGAGTTGCCAAAGCAGCCAGAATAAACAAGCCCCCTCCAACTATGGCGACATAATTCATTGCGTAGCTCCCAAATAACGATTTTACAATAGGTCCACTGATTATTCCGCTTAGAATTTGAGGCAGAACTATGAACATATTGAATATCCCCATATAAACACCCATTTTTGCAGCGGGCAATTTATCTACTAACAAGGCATATGGCATAGACAAAATACTGCCCCAAGCAAGTCCTACTCCAATCATCGATATCCATAAGAAGTCTGGATCAGGAATAAATCTCATAGAGATCAAACCTAACCCTCCTGCGATTAACGAAAATACATGGACAAATTTCCGAGACGTTTTTTTGACAAACCTATGTAATAACAAAGCATAAATAGCTGACACCCCATTATAGATACCAAATAGTACGCCTACCCAATCTCCTGCGTTATTAAAAAGCGAACTTGACGTATCTGTAGGTAACGTTCCAAAATGATGCGTCGCAACTCCTGACGTAGTGTACACCCACATAGAGAAAAGACCAAACCACGAGAAAAACTGAACTACTCCAAGTCGTTTCATTCTTAGAGGCATGTTTTTTATATTCTGAACTATGTCTGACAACCACCATCCTGCTTTAGTTTGAGTTTCTATTTCGTCAAATGAATTTAGTTCCTCTGGGCTAAACTCCTTTGTTTTGATAATGGTTAATACAATAGTCGTGATTAACATTACTGCACCAATGTAAAATGAGTATTTTACATTATCAGGCACAAACCCCTTGGAAGCTGTATTAGAAACATGATACCAATTGTGCAAAATCGAAGGAAGCCAAGAACCAACAACCGCACCAATACCTATCAATACAGTTTGAACCGCAAAACCTTTGGTTCTTTGGCTATTTGGCAGCATATCGCCCACAAGTGCCCTAAAAGGTTCCATTGCGATATTAAAACTTGCATCCATGAATGCCAAAAATACGCCTGCAAATACTAGCGTATAAGCCGTTCCTTGTAAAATCCCATTCGCATTGGGCAATAAAATCAAACCAATAGCAGCAAGAATTGCCCCTGCGAAAAAATAGGGTTTTCTTCTGCCCCATTTTCCCCAAGTCTGATCACTATAATGCCCAATAATAGGTTGAACCAAAAAGCCTGTAATAGGAGCTACAAGCCAGAACCAAGATAATTCTTCTACTGACGCCCCAAAATTACTTAGTATTCTACTTGCATTTCCGTTTTGCAATGCAAAACCACCTTGAATTCCTAAAAAACCGAGGGTCATAAAATAAATTGAGCTAGTGCTCATTTTAGGTTTTGCACCTTTCATCATATCTAATAAAATTTAAAATTATTCTTACTTGCGTTATCAAACTCTTTTTTTACAAATGTGTAAAGTCGTGCTGGCTTATGTGGCACGCCCTCTTGATAGTTTTCCGTCTCCTTTAAGAAACCTGTTTTCAACATTTTACGCCTAAAATTACGTCGATCTATATCACCTCCCATAATCTCATTGTACAAGGTGTACAACTGATGCAGCGAGAACTCTTTGCCTAATAATTTAAACCCTACGGGCTCACGATATAGCTTATTACGTAATTTGGTAATCGCACCATTCAGTATTACGTTGTGATCAAAACCTAACTCGGCTACAGTGTCGTAATCATGCCAAAGCAGATGCTTGGCAAACCCTGCTGGTTTTATTTTATAATTCTTAATATTCACAAGAGCAAAATACCCGATAGTTATAACCCGTGCATTAGGCTCTAGTCGTATGGCCTTAAGCCAATTCTGGTCGCGTTCTTTCAGCAATCTCTTCGGGCTACCAAATGCACCTATTTGCTCCAAAAAAATATTACGTAATCCCGTGAGATTAGTAAGTACTCTTGCGGCGGCATCGTCTAACTCTTCATTATCAAAAATCAAGTCTCCAGGCAACACCAATGTATCATCACCCTCCACCAGATTGTCCCTCAAATCACGCTGTACCAACAGCACTTTCAAATCTGACCCATCAAAACCAAAAACCACACAATCTACCGAGACATTCGGGTTGGCTTTTTTCTGGAATACTGTACTCATTTATTGCGATATTTTCTTAATTTAGAGTGGTAAAATTAGCTATTTTTTTCAAAGTGTAATTTTTACACTAAGTTTGCTTGTAAATATTTAATAATAAGATGATTTTAGTTGCCGATAGTGGTTCTACAAAGTGTGATTGGATAGCGATAGACGAAGCTGGCAATCACCACAATACAAACACGATGGGTTTCAACCCATTTTTTCATAGTTCAGAACTCGTTGAACAGAAACTCAACGAGAATGAGTTCTTTGGAGAGGTCAAAAATAAGGTATCTGAAGTTTACTTTTATGGTGCAGGATGCTCTAGTGCAGCTCGTAATGAGATTATCGCCAAAGGTTTACGTGCTTTTTTTTGCCAGGCAAGCATCGTGCTTGTAGATCACGACCTCACAGGTGCTGCTCTTGCTACCTGCCAAGGCGAGCCAGGCATCTCTTGTATACTAGGCACGGGATCTAACTCATGCTATTTTGACGGCAGTATCGTACACGAGGAAGTACCTGCCCTAGGTTACATATTGGGTGACGAAGGAAGTGGATCTTATTTTGGTAAAAAAATGCTAGCCGATTGGCTGTACCATCGTATGCCCGAAGAACTAGCCACCTCATTTGGCAAGGAGTACAATCTGAGTAAAGAAGGTATTTTTGAGGCGATACATAAGAAAGATAATCCTAATGTGTACTTGGCAAGTTTTATGCATTTTGTAGGCACACACAAAAACCATCCTTATTTTAAAGATATGATGTACGAGGGCCTTGCAAAATTTACAAATATCCATATTAGGTGTTATGATAATTTCAAGGACGTGCCTGTTAATTTTGTAGGGTCAGTAGCCTTTCACTTTCAAGAAATATTACAGGAGGTAGCTACCAATTATAATTTTACTTTAGGAAAAATAGACAAGCGGCCAGTAGACCCATTGGCCGAATACCACACAACCAAAAATCATCAAGCATTATGAGTTTAAAAGCCTGTATATATGACCTAGACGGTGTGATAACCGATACAGCAAAGTATCATTTCGAAAGCTGGAAATGGGTTGCTGAACAATTGGACTACGACCTAACCGAAAAACAAAATCTGAAGCTAAAAGGTGTAGGACGTAAAGAATCCCTCGACAAGATATTAGGCTGGAGTAAAGCTCGTATATCTGAAGCGGAGAAACAAAACTTACTCTACAAAAAGAATCAAATGTACCTCGAACAGATAGACGCAATGTCGCCAAGTGAGGTATTTGATGGTTTCAAGGCATTTAATGCAAAGGCAAAACAAGCCGGGATAACAGTGGCTATCGGTTCTAGTAGTCGAAATGCTATACGCATTATTGACAAACTAGACTTGGTATTGGATTTTCATGCCATCGTAGATGGTGGAATGACACCCAACTCTAAACCCGAACCCGACATTTTCTTAATGGCTGCCGAAAAATTGCAAATAGCCCCTGCTGAATGTCTAGTTATAGAAGATTCACAGGCTGGCCTAACAGCCGCAAAAAAAGCAGGAATGAAAAGCGTAGCTTTTGGCAATGATAAAGGTCTGAAAGGAGCACAACTCCAAATTAAAAATTGGCTCGAAGCCGATTTAGAAAAATTTAACTCTATTTTTTAATCCCCCTTAGTAGATGAAAAACTACGTCAAACATCACCCCTGGAATATCATAGAAGAAGGTTTTGACCCCACTTTAAACCGCGTTTCAGAAAGTATATTTAGCATAGGCAACGGCAAATTTGGTCAACGTGCCAATTTTGAAGAAAAGTATAGTGGAGATACGCTACCCGGCAATTATGTCGCGGGCGTATACTATCCCGACAAGACTCGTGTAGGATGGTGGAAAAATGGATATCCCGAATATTTTGCCAAAGTACTGAATGCTCCTAACTGGATGCGAATCAACATACGCATTGCAGGTTATTCGCTTGACTTAGCCCGATGTGAGGTACAAGAGTTTAGCCGAACGCTCGATATGCAGAAGGGAATTCTTACTCGTGCATTCAAGGCAAAACTACAAAACGGCATTACTGCTACAGTAAAAGTAGAACGCTTTTGTAGTTTACATACAAGCAATCAGGCTGCGTTCAGATATTCTATCACCTTAGACCAAGATTCTACCCTGCGTGTGTCATCTTATATAGACGGCAATATCGTAAACGAAGACTCTAATTACGACCAAAAATTTTGGACAGGAATATTAGCAAAAGCCGACCAGAATAGTTCGTTACTCATCACAGAAACCAAGAAAACGGCTTTTCAAGTGGCGGTTCAGACCTACACCTCTGTTTTTGTAAACGGAAAGGAACAAGAATTCACAGAGAAAATAGTAAAGACCAAGCGTACCAAAGTTACAGCAGAATTTGAAGCAAAAGGTGGACAAGAAATTGTAATAGACAAACGAGCTGCTATTATTTCGAGTTTGGACGTACCAATAGCAGACTTAGAGACCGTAGCGAGAGAAAGTTGCCGAGTAAACTATCGCACACCATTTGAGGAGTTTAAGGCAAACCACATCGCTGCTTGGGCCGCTAAGTGGGAAGAAAGCGACATTACCATAACAGGAGATGTATCTGCACAACAGGCTATTCGTTTCAATATATTTCAGCTCAACTGTACGTACAGCGGTGAAGACGAACGACTAAATATCGGACCCAAAGGATTTACAGGAGAAAAATATGGAGGGAGTACCTACTGGGACACAGAGGCCTATTGTCTACCCTTTTACCAAGCTACAGCAGAACCACAAGTAGCACGTAATCTCCTTATATACAGACACAAACACCTTCAAAAAGCGATTGAAAATGCCAAAAAACTAGGATTCTCTTGTGGTGCTGCATTGTATCCTATGGTTACTATGAACGGCGAGGAGTGTCATAACGAATGGGAAATTACCTTTGAGGAGATCCATAGAAACGGAGCTATTGCTTATGCCATTTATGACTATATCAATTATACAGGCGATCAAAAGTATTTGGCCGAATACGGCTTAGAAGTACTGATAGGCATTGCTCGTTTTTGGGCTCAGCGTGTGAACTGGAGTGAGCATCAGCAGAAGTATGTAATGCTAGGTGTTACCGGGCCTAATGAATTTGAGAATAACGTAAACAATAACTGGTACACCAACAAAATCGCTGCGTGGTGTATGGACTACTGCCGCGAATCTATAAATTGGGTAAAAGAAAATCACCCAACGGACTATAGCCGTATTGTAGAGCAATCTACCTTTAACGAGGCGGAGATGACAAAGTGGAAAGAGATATCGGACAAGATGTATTATCCATACTCGGAAGAATACGGTGTTTACCTACAGCAAGATGGATTCCTAGATAAGGAGCTCATTCCAGTAGCCGATTTACCCGAAACACAACGCCCTATTGTAGAGCATTGGAGTTGGGACAAGATACTGCGTAGCTGCTACATCAAGCAAGCAGACACGCTTCAAGGCTTTTACTTCTTTGAGGATGAGTTTACCGACAAGGAGCACAAAACACATTACGATTTTTACGAGCCATTAACTGTTCATGAATCATCGCTAAGTCCTTGTGTGCATTCTATTCTCGCTGCCAAACTGGGTGATGAAAAACGAGCGTATGAATTCTATCTTAGAACTGCTCGACTTGATCTGGATGATTATAATAATGATACACGAGACGGTCTTCATATCACAAGTATGGCAGGTACTTGGATGAGTATTGTAAAAGGATTTGCAGGTATGCGAGTAAAAGATGGTGAACTAACCTTCAAGCCGTTTTTACCCGAAAACTGGGATAGTTTCTCTTTCAAAATACGATTTAGAGGAGAGGTAAAACAGGTAACAGTCAATAAAGATGGGCTGAACATAGACTAGTACGTTCAATTACTGAAGCGTTTAACATTGTTCTGCAATGCTAGTGACTTAAAATAAAAATTGGAATGAAGAATATTATAGTAATACTATTTATCTTATTGCTTGCCATGAGCTGTAACCAAAGTGGTACAAAGCGAAGCGATAGCAAGATTTTTGGGTTAGCATCACCGATTCAATTGGTAGGTGATACGACAGAGGTTTTCTTATCCGATTATTTTATGGATGAGGTTAGCGTAGACTCAATCATAAGCGATGATGAGGCCTTAGAAGTAAGCAATGATGGAGACAACATATTTTTGATTACCGATGGAGAAACACAACCCGTTAGTAATCTTACGGTATATGCGGAGGGTATTCCACATGCGTTTTTGGTGAAAGGAACAGACCTCCAAGAAATAGATTTTCAAGTCAATACGCAAGGAATATTTTATAGCAATTTTCGTGTAAAAGGAGAGTTTAATAATTGGGATATAAATGGCAGTAATCCTTTAAGAAATTGTGGAAATGATAGCTATTATCTTTTCTTAAACCTCAAACCCGGTAAATACCAATACAAACTAGTAGCCGATGGCCAAGAAATAGACGACCCGAGCAACCCTGTAAAAGTAAGTAACGGAATGGGTGGATTCAACAACGTATTGGAAGTAAAAGGACCAAGCAAAGATGAATTGCCATCTATATCTACAGATTCGTTTACCAAAACAGAAATCATCATTTCATCTATAAAGACAGAAGGAGTCTATGCCTACTGGAATAACTTTAGAATAGAAGCTAAAAAAGAGGGTAACAAGTTCAAGTTGCTCATCCCACCATTTGCTAAGTATGAGGCTCGCTCACACATTCGAGTGTTTGGATATAATGATGTAGCTGCGAGTAATGACCTCCTTTTTCCATTAGCCAAGGGGAAAGTGATCACTGACCCAAGCAAGCTGAACAGCAACGATTGGCACAGTAGCGTTATGTATTTTATGATGGTAGACCGCTTTGTGAATGGTGACAAAAGCAATGATGAACCTGTGAACGACCCCGCTATTTTACCCAAGGCTCAATATTACGGAGGTGATATCGCTGGCATCACTCAAAAAATAAAGGATGGCTATTTCCAAGAACTTGGAATTAACACCATTTGGATCTCTCCTATTACTCAAAATCCTACCGATGCTTGGGGTCAATTCAATGATCCAGACACTAAATTTAGCGGATATCACGGCTATTGGCCTATTACGAGTACTAAGGTAGACTACAGGCTTGGTTCACCAGAGGATGTGAAGGAAATGCTACGTGTAGCTCATAACAATGGGCTGAGCGTGTTACTAGATTATGTGGCCAATCATGTACACGAGCAGCACTCGGTTTACCAAAAACACAGAGACTGGGTAACTCCGCTTTACCTCCCAGATGGAACTATGAATACCGAAAAGTGGGACGAGCATAGGCTGACCACTTGGTTTGATACTTTCTTGCCTACACTAGATCTTAGAAAACAAGAAGTAACCGATTTTATGGTAGATTCTGCACTACATTGGATTACGGAGTATGATTTTGATGGTTTCCGACATGATGCGACAAAGCATATACCAAACAACTTTTGGCGAACGCTCAATAAGAAAGTCAAGAAGGTAAGCCAAGAGAAAGGCAAATACATTTACCAAATAGGTGAAACCTACGGCACACATGACCTAATCAATAGCTACATCGGTTCTGGGTTGCTAGATGCTCAGTTTGATTTCAATATGTATGACAATGCTCTTCCTGTATTTGCCACAGAAGATGAACCTATGACCAGACTTGGCGAAGCACTGGAAGCAAGTCTTAGCACTTATGGATACCATCACTTAATGGGCAATATCACTGGTAATCAGGATAAACCTCGTTTTATGAGTTACGCAGATGGCACCTTAGACTTTAACACACCCTGGATGGAATACAAACGTATGGGCTGGAAACAAACCATAGAAGTACAGGACTCTCTCGCTTACCAAAGAATGGCTATGTTCAATGCCTTTAATATGACGATTCCTGGTATACCAATTATTTACTATGGAGATGAAATAGGAATGGCTGGAGCCGGTGATCCGGATAACCGCAGGATGATGCGTTTTGAAAACTTAAAAAAACAAGAAGTAAAGTTGCAAAAAGAGATTGCAGGGCTTATTCAACTAAGAAACGAAAACTTGGCGTTGGTCTATGGTGATTTTAAGATCATAAAAAACACAGATAAGAAATTTACCTATTCACGAAAATACTTTGACAATGAAGTAACTATAACATTGAATAAAGAAGATTGGACATATTCCATCAATTAGTTTAATAGAAGTATTGAATATTTACAAAAAAAATGAACTACAAAGATTCAAAGATCGCAAAGGGTATTAAAACATACTCTGGGTATTCTGTGTCTCTGTGGTAAAAATCAATAAAAAACACACCATGAAAAAGTACATATATATTTTACTAGCTGCAGGACTTGCAGCGTGCAATGCTGCCGAGAAAAAAGAAGAAAAAACAGCAACTGTGCTCCCATCTGAATGGATACAAAATGTAACCATTTACGAAGTGAATGTAAGGCAATATACACCGGAAGGAACGCTCACTGCTTTTGAGGCTAGGCTACCTAAGCTTAAAGAATTAGGGGTAGACGTATTATGGTTTATGCCCATACAACCCATAGGCAAGCTCAATAGAAAAGCAGTAGGTGACACCTTTGTTCAAGATTTACCTAATCCCGATTACGACAAATACTGGGGCAGCCCTTATTCCATTGCCGACTACAAAGCGGTAAATCCACGATATGGCTCCGTAGAGGACTTCAAGAGGATTATAGAAAAGTGTCATGAAATGGATATGAAGGTGATACTTGACTGGGTAGGCAATCATACTGCTTGGGATAATGCTTGGGTTACAGAGCACCCAGAGTGGTACACGCACGATAGCACAGGCAAAATAACTGACCCAATAGGTGAAGACGGTAAAAGCTGGGGATGGACTGATGTAGCCGACCTTAACTATGATAATCAAGACATGCGTGCTGAGATGATTAAGAGTATGAAATTTTGGGTAGAAGAGTGTGACCTCGATGGTTTCAGATGTGATGTAGCTATGGAAGTTCCTACCGATTTTTGGAATGAAGCACGTACGACACTAGACCAAGTGAAGCCCATGTTTATGCTTGCCGAAAGCGAAACACACCAACCCGATCAATTTGACTCTGCTTTTGATGCGTATTACGGATGGGAAATGCACCACGTTTTTAACAAATTATATTCGGGCGAAGTGAAGGCCGCTGAAATAAAACGCGTTATGACTGAAAAAGATAGCATCAATGGCTCAGACGTATTTCCTATGAATATGATCACCAACCACGATGAAAACAGTTGGAATGGTACGATTAACGAACGCCTCGCAGAAAGTTGGAAGGCAATGGCTGTGCTCTCTTATACCCTCAGAGGAATGCCACTTATATATAGCGGACAAGAAGCTGGACTTAAGCACCGCCTAAGTTTTTTTGCCAAAGATTCTATAGATTGGGATGCACCAGAAGCAGCGGAATATTTTGCATTCTATCAAATGCTGAACGCACTAAAGGAACGGGCAGAGCTCGCTACAAACAGTCCCATCAGTTTTCCTGCGGAGTATCAAAGCACCAATACCGTTACGATAGATAGAGGAGTAAACCAAAGTCTTAGAGTAGTAGTCAACTTTGGACCAGATAACCTACCTCATGAGGATTCAAAGCCAACGAATGGATATAGAATAATAAAGGCAGGTAATTATGATTACACTACCGGTGTGTTAGATAAGTACGGCTACCTTATCCTAGAGAAACCAATAGAGGCCAACTAGTAATAGTATATTAGCAAAGAGTAGCATCGCTAAAATTTTTAAATGTTTCGTATTCATAAGAGCATAACTTAATTAGTAGCCTACGAAGTTATTTAGATGAACAGCAGCATCCGAAATTACGTTGTAATAAAAGTGTAATCTTGAACAAAACAGAAATATACCAAAACCTAATAAAACAAGCTAAAGCTCTTATTGACAAACAAGTAGATGATGTAGCCAATATGGCAAATCTTTGTACCCTTATTTATGAGCATATACCTCATCATTGGATTGGTTTTTATCGCGTACAAGAACAATATCTAGTGCTTGGCCCATATCGAGGCCCCGTAGCTTGCACAAGAATTGCGTATGGTAAGGGTGTTTGCGGTACCGCTTGGCAAGAGCTTAGCACCCAGATAGTTGCAGATGTACATCAGTTTGACGGACATATTGCTTGCAGCTCAGCTTCTAATTCCGAAATTGTGATACCCTGTATCAGAAACGGAGAAGTATTTGCAGTGTTAGACATAGATAGCGATGCGTTTGACACCTTTGACGAAACGGATGCTAGGTATCTAGAGGAACTGGTTTCATACTTATGAGCTTCTCACAGCAATATACCAAATGGTTTAAGAGGTTATTGCCTTCTCCTTTTAGTATCGCTATACTTCTTACCATTTTTGTATTCGTAGTATCGTGGTATCACTCACCTAAGTCAGGATTCGAACTTTTAATCGACTGGCAGAAAGGCCTATGGTCGAGCAATCTGCTTGCATTTGCATTCCAGATGATGCTTATGCTCGTACTTGGACACACCTTGGCATTAAGCAATACGGTAGACCGTCTGATAATCAAGATTATTTCACCGCTCAAATCTACCGCTCAAGCGGCAGCTGTAGTAACGTTCACCACCATTATTGTGGCATTTTTCAATTGGGGATTAGGACTCATTTTCGGGGCAATACTCGCTCGTAAAGTCGGTGAGTCTTTTACCGATAAACAATTACCGCTTAACTACCCATTGGTAGGTGCTGCTGGCTATGTAGGTTTGATGGTGTGGCACGGAGGTATCTCGGGGTCGGCACTCAGTAAAGTAGCAGAGCAAGGCCACTTGAAGGCCTTAGGCGGAGATGCTAGTCTTCCTCAAGCCATATATTATGGAGAAACAGTATTTAGTTCCATGAACATTACGGCCTTTGCTTTATTAATCATATTGATTCCCGTCGTTTTTTATATCATAGGTAAGAAAGGTTCAGAATATGTACCTAAATTGAGCATATATAAAACTTCAGAAAATAATGGAATGCAAACGGAAGGTGCAGAACGAGTAGACGAATCCAAGCTATTGAGCAACAGCATTGGCATTCTATTGGTGCTACTAGCAGGTTACGTTGCAGTAACTTATGACGGTGCATTCTTAGGTTTCATCACGCCCAATTATATCAATTTCAGTCTCTTAGCCCTTTCCCTATTACTACATCGTAATTTTAAGGCATTTTTAACCGCCGTGGACGACGCCATAAAGGGAGCTTCTGGCATTTTGATACAGTTCCCGCTATACTTTGGTATACTTACACTTATGCAAAGTGGTGGTCTCATAGCGCTGCTTTCAGAATGGTTCATTTCCGTTGCTACGCCCCACACACTTCCTTTATTCACTTTTATCAGTGCCGGAATAGTAAATATTTTCGTACCTAGTGGTGGCGGGCAATGGGCCATACAAGGACCTATTATTATAGAAGCGGCTACCAAGCTCCACGTTCCGCTACCTAAAATGATAATGGCACTTGCTTATGGCGATCAACTTACTAATATGCTCCAACCTTTTTGGGCTTTGCCCTTACTAAGTATCACTGGTTTAAAGGCTAAAGATATACTCCCATATACACTGGTCCTATTTCTGATAGGATTGATTGTGTTTGTGAGTGTTTTATTGATCTTTTGATATACAGATTCAACGAGTGTAAATTCAAGGTTAAGTTAGCTCTATGATGAGTGACCATTTTAGAATAGGCCGTATACGACAGGCAGAGAAACCTTATCTTCGCATTGTGCAATCTAAAACTACACTTGGCCTAGAGATGGCAACTGACCCACGCTGGGTCAACATAGCCGAAAAGAGCATTGAATTTATACTCACCGACCACGCTTGGTGCGAGCAGAAAGCAGCCACTCACGGCATTAGTATCATTAGTCGGTTCAGTAAATACGCCGACATAGTAGATGTGATTACTCCTATAGTAGCGGAGGAATGGGGACATTTTAGAAAAGTCCTCAAAGAACTCAAAAAACGTGGTTACGAACTTGGACCACAACGCAAAGATGAGTATGTGAATAAGCTAAATGCATTCGTAAAAAAAGGAGACCACATAGAAAAACAACTTGTAGAATACCTCTTAGCATTCGCCATGATAGAAGCACGCAGCTGTGAGCGATTCAGACTACTAAGCATTCATATGACAGATCCCGAACTTCAAAAATTTTATCACGAGTTTATGGTAAGTGAGGCCGGTCATTACAGAGCGTTTTTAGACCTCGCCAAAAAATACTCAACCGAAGAACACGTCAGTAGCCGATGGGCAGAGTGGGTTGCCTTTGAAGCTGAGATGGTCAAAACCTTGGAAATACGAGGAGATAGAATGCACTAAGGACCAAGGTTACGAGCATAAAAAAAGTCCCTCACAAAGGTGAGAGACTTTAGTATAATGTTTTAGCTTATTTTTAAAATTTACTTTTTAACTTTCTTTACGATTGCTTCAAAAGCTTCTGGGTGATTCATTGCTAAGTCAGCAAGAACTTTTCTATTAAGCTCTATACCTTTTTTGTGCACAGCACCTATAAACTGAGAATAGCTCATTCCGTGTAATCTGGCTCCAGCATTTATTCTAGTAATCCATAATCTACGGAAGTTTCTTTTCTTATTTTTTCTATCTCTGTATGAATATTGCCACGCTTTTTCTACTGCGTTTTTGGCTACTGTCCATACATTTTTTCTTCTACCAAAGAATCCTTTGGCGTGTTTCATCATTTTTTTGCGTCGTCTCCTAGAGGCAACTGCGTTTACTGATCTTGGCATTTTGTTTTTTCTTTTTTTAAACTAGGCGTTCCGATGAGTCGGAATCTTTTTAGGCCCGAATAATGGTTAAACTTTTCGCTGCTGCGAATTACTTTCCGATTCTTAACAAGAATTTGATGTTGCTCTCATCCGCTGGATGAACCAAACCACTGTGTCTAAGAGCAAGTTTTCTTTTCTTAGACTTCTTTGTCAAGATGTGACGCTTGTAAGCGTGCTTTCTTTTGATTTTACCGGTTCCAGTGATTCTGAATCTCTTCTTGGCACTAGAGTTGGTTTTCATTTTTGGCATCTCTGTTCTTTCTTTTAAATTTATTTTGGTGCTAAAACTATTATCATTTTCTTGCCTTCCATCTTAGGCAATTGCTCAAGCTTTGCTACTTCTTGCAGTTTTTCTGCAAACTGAAGTAACAATAACTCTCCTCGTTCTTTAAATACGATGGTACGTCCTCTGAAGAAAACATAGGCTCTTACCTTATGTCCTTCTTCCAAGAATTTTTCTGCGTGTTTCAACTTGAAGTTAACATCGTGTTCGTCCGTATTGGGACCAAAACGAATTTCCTTGATATCCGTCTTAGATTGAGTCGCTTTAAGTTCTTTGGCCTTTTTCTTTTGGTCATACAAAAACTTACGGTAATCTATCACTTTACACACGGGCGGGTTAGCTTTGGGCGAAACTTCTACTAGGTCTAACTCTTGCTCCACTGCCATTTTCAAAGCTTCCTTTAAATCTGTAATTCCTTGCTCTACATTGTCGCCAACGAGACGTACAGGATCAGCAATGATATTCTCATTGATTCTGTGGGGATCTTTTACTCTACCCCTAAACGGTCTTCTTTTTCTCTTCAAGTATGTCTTATTCTTTTGTTAATAGTGAGTTGAAGTAATCTACAAACTCATCTAATTTAAATTTGCCGACGTCGCCATCGCCTTGAATCCTAACCGAAACCTCCTCGTTTTCAGACTCTTCCTCTCCTACGATTATCATCACAGGAATTTTAGAAGCCCAAGCATCGCGGATTTTACGGCCAATTTTCTCGGCTCGCTCGTCTACAAGGCCGCGAATATCGTGTTTATTAAGGAATTTTAAAACTTTATCTGAGTAATCGTGGTACTTTTCACTGATAGGCAAAATGGCCACCTGCTCCGGACTAAGCCACAATGGGAAATTTCCCGCGGTATGCTCTATCAATATACCAATGAATCGCTCCATACTCCCAAATGGTGCACGGTGTATCATTACCGGTCTATGTTTCTCATTATCAGAGCCTATGTATTCCAACTCAAAACGCTCAGGCAAGGTGTAATCTACCTGAATAGTTCCTAGCTGCCAGCTACGTCCTAGAGCATCTTTCACCATAAAATCTAGCTTAGGACCATAAAATGCTGCTTCACCATAAGCGGTTACGGTTTCCATTTCGCGTTCGGCTGTAGCTTCTATGATGGCTTTCTCTGCTTTTTCCCATACATCATCTGTACCGATATACTTCTCCTTATTATCCGGGTCACGAAGAGATATCTGAGCGGTAAAGTCTTTGAAACCAAGCTTACCAAACACCTCCATAACCAAGTCTACTACATCTACGAACTCTCCTTTCAACTGATCTGGAGTACAGAAAATATGGGCATCGTCCTGCGTAAACCCACGCACTCGCGTCAGTCCATTGAGCTCCCCGCTTTGCTCATAACGATATACCGTTCCAAACTCTGCTACACGATATGGTAGCTCCTTGTAACTCTTTGGCTTGAACTTATATATCTCACAATGATGTGGGCAGTTCATGGGTTTGAGCAGAAACTCTTCGTCCATTTTAGGAGTTTTGATTGGCTGAAAAGAATCCTCACCATACTTCTCATAATGACCAGACGTCACGTACAACTCTTTGTTCCCGATATGCGGCGTAACTACCTGATGATAACCACGTTCTACCTGAGCCTTACGCATAAAATTCTCCAATCTTTCGCGGATAGCAGTGCCCTTAGGCAGCCATAGAGGTAGCCCTGCCCCTACTTTTTCACTAAAGGTAAAAAGCTCCAGCTCCTTACCAAGCTTTCGGTGGTCTCTTCGCTTCGCCTCTTCTAGCAGCTCGAGGTGTTCCGTAAGCATTTTTGCCTTGGGAAACGAAACCCCGTAGATACGTGTTAACGATTTATTACTCTCATCGCCTCGCCAGTATGCTGCTGCTACATTGAGTAGTTTTACCGCTTTGATGTCCTTGGTACTTTGTATGTGTGGCCCACGGCATAAGTCTGTAAAATTACCTTGGGTATAAAAAGTGATGGAACCATCTTCTAAACCATCAATCAAATCTAATTTATACTCATCGTCTTTTTCCGTAAAGTATTTTACGGCGTCTGCTTTACTGATTTCTTTTCGGTCAAATGAATTTCCTTGGCTCGCCAGTTCTTTCATTTTCTTCTCTACTTTTTCAAAATCATTAGAGGAGAAGCTATGGTCACCAAAATCTACATCGTAGTAAAAACCATTATCTATAGCAGGACCTATTCCTAACTTGACTCCAGGATATAGAGCTTCTAATGCTTCAGCCAAAAGATGCGAACTACTGTGCCAGAAGGTTTTTTTGCCTTCCAAATCATCAAATTTGAGCAGTGCTACATTCGAATCTTCGTTGATAGGTCGGGTTAAGTCCCATACTTCATCATTTACTTTGGCACTTATCACCACACGAGCCAATCCTTCGCTGATGCTTTTGGCTACGTCCAATGCCGAGATACCTTGAGGCAATTCTCTTACGGAACCATCTGGTAATGTTATCTTTATATTCAATTTACAACTAATAATAAGGTTAGTATCTACTTTAATTTGCCGAGACGAGCTAGCCCATCTTTTGCGGCCTCAAAATTAGGGTCTATTTGCAAACATTTTCGATAATTTTCAGTTGCTTTTATTTCATTGCCTTGCAGCTCCATGCACTGACCAATTCTATTGTAAGATTTTGCCACTTCAGGTATCAACCTTACGCATACTTCAAAATGCTGAATAGCCTTTTTGTAATCGCCATTAGTAGCAAGAATATTTCCGGCGTTGTAATACGCATTAAAACTCGCAGGGTTGGCATCTATCGTCTTCTGATAGTCCTTCATAGCTTTTTCATTATCCCCCATTTTTTGATAAAGCAATCCCCGAGCGTAGTACGCCTCGGAACTGGTAGGGTCTGTGTTAATAGCTTTCTCGTAGTTTTCTAGTGCTTGGGCCTTATCACCTTTAGCTTCATAGAGCAACCCTAGTTGCATACTGCTGTTATAATCTGCACCTAGCAACTCCACTGTTTTATCAAAATACTCTAAAGCCGCGGCTGTATCACCGTCTTCTTTATACAGCATCCCGCTAAAGAAATGTCCTTGGGCGTGTTGAGGACTTAGGTTCAGTAGCTTACCGAAACGCAATTTACTTTTATCAAACTGACGTACGAAGTATAGAAACTGTGCCGTTTTGAATACTGCCACCACATCGTTGGGATTTACTTTCTCTGCTTGCTCATATTGTTCCAGGGCTTTTGTAGTCTGATTATCAGCAAAATAAGTATCGCCCAACTCGTAGTAATAGTTACACTTATCACCGTCTAAAGCGATTGCTGCCTGATAATCGAGAATAGCCAAATCATACCGCTTCTCCTTATTGAGCACGGCAGCCCGTTGTACAAAATACTCTGGATTGTTGGGGTTTTGATCAATTTTCTTGCTCCACTCTCGTGCCTCTAAACTGATAGTGGTATCCTGTGACAGACTAGCTTGCTCACTTCCTATCCACTGACAGCCCGTGGCAAAAATGCCGTACAAAGCAACACAGACAATTGTTATTAAAATACTATTTCTCAAGGTAGTGCGAAGATATAAAAATGTATGATGGTTTGGCATACGGACTTGAGCAACCACCCTTGGCAATTCACCACAGCATAGAACAAATGATTTTTAACTAAAGCAATACATTATTGATGTAAGCTCTCTATTTTTGAACCCGTATGCCACATTATCATAAGCTAGGAACTATACCGCCGAAGAGACACACCCAGTTCAGACGACCAGATGGTGAATTATACAAAGAAGAACTTTTTAGTACAGAGGGATTTAGCAACAGCTATAGCTTATTGTACCATCATCATCCACCTACGGCCATTCTGAAGGTAGACAAACCCATAAACCTTAAGCCCGAACTGGCAGGTGATATGGAGATGCTACATCGTAGTTTCCAAAATTTCAATGTAGCGGAACAAGACGATTACTTAGAAAGTCGTGTTATACTGCTCACCAACAGCGATTTGCAGATATGCATGTCGCGGCCACGTAAGAGCATGACAGACTACTTTTACAAAAATGGCGATAGCGACGAGGTCATATTTGTACACGAAGGCAGTGGCACTTGCCGTACCAATTACGGTGAGTTAACGTTTAAATTTGGTGACTACTTGATCATCCCTCGCGGGGTGATTTATCAGATGGAATTTGATTCGGAAGACAATAAACTGATGATAGTAGAGAGCCACAGTCCTATCTTATATCCGCGTAATTATGTGAGTAAAAGTGGCCAACTATTGGAGCACTCCCCCTATTGTGAGCGAGATATAAAACAGCCCGAAAATCTACAAACGATTGTAGAAGAAGGCGAGTTTCTGATTAAAACCAAAAAAGAAGACAAGCTATATCCTTATACGTACAAGTATCACCCATTTTGCCTCATTGGCTGGGACGGCACACATTATCCATTCATCTTCAGCATACACGATTTTGAACCCATAACGGGGCGTATCCATATGCCACCACCAATACACCAAACCTTTGAAGGACATAATTTTGTGATATGCAGTTTTGTTCCTCGTCTGTTTGATTATCACCCACTTAGCATCCCTGCACCTTACTGGCATAGCAATATAGATAGCGATGAAGTGATGTACTATGTAGATGGACAATTTATGAGTAAAGGACACGTAGAAAAAGGGCAGATGAGCCTTCACCCCGGAGGCATACCACATGGCCCTACTCCTGGAGCACAAGAGAAGAGTATTGGCAAAAAAGAGACAGGCGAGCTCGCTGTAATGATAGACACTTTCAAACCACTGAAGGTAACCAAGGCCGCTCTTGATTTAGAAATAAAAGATTATCATTTGCATTGGTTGTAGTTGCTCCAATTATCATTAGTAAACCATACTTATGTTAGAAATTTTAAAAAACCCTTGGCC
>Ga0209652_1000044_pt1 | contig 97945 bp, 73 predicted proteins | sample SaaInl74LU_5_DNA_FD_184641 | JGI IMG/M metagenome (GOLD analysis project Ga0209652, IMG submission 184641) | Marine microbial communities from expanding oxygen minimum zones in the Saanich Inlet - ESP_74LU_5_DNA (SPAdes) (version 2) | ecosystem: Environmental > Aquatic > Marine > Intertidal zone...
AGAGACGACCAATCAGCAGCATGATCAGAACATTCAACACAAAAAGAATCGCCATGACATCCAAAAAGTGAAGGCCAAAGTAGCCTTGTGATTCAATAATCGAGAGTGCTACAGGGTCAGTAACGCCTGAATTCTTGGCTTGATCTAGAGCCTGATTCACAAAATGAGGCTTCATGATGAATTGGCTAATGATGTAAAGGACAGACCCAGAGATCAGACCAATTTTGGCCGCTATGGCAGGAACACGCTTGGTGGTATAACCGACGACAATAATCGTCAAAATAGGGATGGAATATATCCCATTGATTTCTTGAAGGTAGTCAAATAAACTCCCGGCATTGGCAATCATTGGGGCGATAAACATGGCGCCAATAGCCAAGACAATACCAAATCGCTTGCCTTGCTGGACAACTTTAGCCTCGTTTGCTTCTGGGTTGATGTGTTGCTTGTAGATGTCAATCCCAAATAAAGTGACAGAACTATTAAGAACACTATTGAAGGAGCTCAAAATGGCTCCAAAAATGACGGCTGCGAAAAAACCTAAAAGTGCTGGCGGCAAAATTGCCGCAACCAGCTTAGGGTACGCTTGGTCTACAGAGGTCAAATTAGGAAACATATGGTACGCGATGATTCCAGGAAGAACAACAATGATGGGCCCTAATATTTTGATGAATGACCCCAAAAGCAACCCCTTTTGACCTTCTTGGAGGTTTTTTGCCCCTAAAGCGCGTTGAATGATTTGTTGGTTTGTCCCCCAATAAAAAAGCTGCACCAACATCATGCCAGTGAACAGCGTGTAAAAGGGTACGGGATCTGTGCGCTCCCCCATAGATTTTAATTTTTCAGGATGCTCTGTGCCCAGGACCATTAGACCGTCTAATATGTTGCCGTCACCAATAGCCATTAGCCCAAGGACTGGAATAAGAATGCCACCGATCAGTAACCCTATGGCGTTGATACTGTCTGATACTGCAACAGCTTTTAGGCCACCAAATACCGCATAAATTGATCCTACCAGACCGATGCCCCAGACACATAAATAAATGGATTGAGTTTCTGTAATGCCAAAGGCCTGAGGGATATCAAACATGCCACTGATGGCCACAGATCCAGAATATAAAATCACAGGGAGTAAGACCACGACATAGCCCGTGAGGAATAAGGCTGAGGTAATGGTCTTGGTTGCAATATCAAAACGCTGGGCCAAAAATTGTGGCACTGTCGTGATCCCCCCCTTTAAATAGCGCGGCAGTAAAAACAATGCTGTGACCACCATTGTGATGGCTGCTAGAGTCTCCCAGGCCATAACAGATAGGCCACTCTCATAGGCAGACCCATTCAGACCAACAATTTGTTCAGTCGATAAATTAGTCAAGAGCAAAGAGCCAGCGATCACACCAGCTGTCAAACTGCGCCCCCCCAAAAAATAACCATCGGCACTCTTTTCATCGGTGTGCCGTGTTGAGAGGTAGGCAATAACAGCCACTAATATGGTGAAACCTAGAAATGAAAATACCGTCATAATATTAATTTTATTGGTTCATAATATCTGCAATGACTAGAGCGTAATCAGGAATTCGACCGACATTTTGTAATTTGATCGCAGCCATCTTGAGGGCAGACTCTAAGCACTTTTGTGGTGTTTTACCTTTGAGGTAAGCAAACAAATACCCACTCCAAAAAGCATCACCAGCACCAGTGGCATCCATGATTTTCTCGACTTCAAAGGCCGAAACTTCTAAAATAGGTTTGTCTTTTTGACTCAGTTTTGCGCCATCTTTGCCCAAGGTAAAACAAATATGTGTCGCGCCAATGCCATGTAAATAAGTAAATACCGCTTCATGACTCATTCCTGGACCCAGTAAGCGGTCAACGTCATCTTGACTGATTTTAACCAGGGCACCGTGCTGGCAGTAAGCCGCTAAGGTTTCCTGAGCTTGTTTTGGGTCTGGCCATATTTTTTCTGAAAAATTAACATCAATACTCAATAGTGCACCTGATGCTGCTGCGATTTTTGCTTTGGCGATGATAGTATCTCTGGCAGGTTGCCTGCTTAAAGCGAAGCAAGTAGTGTGGTATATTTTGGCACGTTCTAAGGCATGATTAGGGAGTTGCTCTTGGGTGATCTCGGCATCTGCACCGCGATAGGCAATAAATTCTGGCGTATGCTCTGTTCTGTTGATAAAAATAGTGGTGCTCGGAAGACCATCGCAGGTTTTTAAGTGGTGTAAACCAACACCAGCCTCTTCCAATCGACTCACCATATATTGGCCAAATCCATCATTCCCTACGCTAGCGACCATTTCTACGGTAGCCCCTAATCGGGCCATATTCATGGCTACATTGGTCGGAGATCCCCCCAAATATCGATGGTAATCTTTTGTTGCACTAATAGGCGCTTCGCTTTGGATGCCAATAAAATCGATGAGTGTTTCACCCACGCAAAGGATGTCAATATCTTTAGTCATATTTGTGGAAGGCATATAATTCGCGTTAAGCGACGGATGTTGATGACTTTGTATTTAACCGAAGCGCAAGTACTGAGGCAATCACAAAAAAGACTCCGCCAAATAATATCGCATTGACGGCGCTCCCGCCCAAAAGATGTTTCATGATGGGCCCAAAAGTGATGGTTTCTATGCCCATCGGAATCACAATCATCATATTGAGTATGCCCATGTATACACCGCGACGCTCCTGTGGAACAATCTTGGAAACCATACTGTATGGGATGCCCATCATGGCCGCCCAACCAATACCAAACAGAATCATCGGGAATAAAATCGTCACTGGATCTGTAATGAATGGAATGGCCAATAAGGCCAGCCCTGTTCCAAGCAGGCTGAAAGCATAAGTTTTTTTGCCGCCAAATTTCATCGAAATGGGCACCAGCATTAGGGCCACGATAATTGTTGAGATGTTGTAGGTGGTGCTCATTTTGGCAGCTTGACTCAAGGCTTGAGAGCCATCATAACCCATTGTTTCTTGTATGAGGGGGGCGATGTATTGCCAATAAATAAAGAGTGCATACCACTGAAACAAATAAACACCAGCCAGCTTCCACATGAACTTAGGCATGTCCTTCACGGCATCCGCTATTTCTGAAAATGGCGCCTTAATGCGTGTGGCCAATGGCAGGGCCTTGGCTTGAGCCATTGCGGCCAATTCTTCATCAGAAGGGGGGATTTCAGGCGTTTTGAGCACTGACCATAATATCGTAGCCACCGACAAAAATGCCCCTAAGAAAAAGGAGTAATAGAGCCATTTAGGAATGGTTGTGACGTCCCCTTCAATAGCGCCTCCTCCAAACCAATCTTGGAACAGAAATATGGATGCGTTGGCCAATACGATACCAGCACCGACAAAGAGACTCTGCATTTGGTAACCAAAATTGAGTTGTTTTTCAGGAACCTTGTCTCCGACAAACGCGCGATAGGGTTCCATGGCCATATTGTTTCCTACATCTAAAATCCATAGCAACCCCACGGCAAACCAGAGGCTTGGGCTGTAGGGAAATGCGAAAAGGCAAAGACTGCCAATCAGGGCGCCAATTAAAAAGTAAGGTTTCCTGCGTCCCCATCTCGGCGACCAAGTTTTATCGGACATCGCACCGATAATGGGTTGAATGATCAGGCCCGTAACTGGTCCTGCTAAATTAAGTAAGGGGAGGTCTTCGGGTAGGGCGCCTAAAAATGAAAAAATTGGATTGATGGCGGTTTGCTGCAATCCAAAACTGAATTGAATGCCAAGGAAGCCAACATTCATGTTCCAGATATCCCAAAAGGACAATCTCGGTTTTGTCGTCATAAAAATAATTTTGGTCGGTTGTTGTTGGGTTTTGGACCATGCCGCAACCACTCAGTTAATATCCGCAAAAATTCGCGAAAAGCATAATTTTTAGATTTCAATGAGTTGGATTAAGGACGAAATCGTTTTCGTAAAAGGACAGCAACCGGATCAATAACGTCATTTATGGATGCGTTGGGCTATTGATTAACGATAGGAAATAGCAGTAATGAAGACCAGTCCAAGCTTTCTCCGCCAGAATGTGGGTCGTTGAGGTAAATCTCGGTAGGAGCGGGACCTAATGCTATGCCGCGGCGTTCTGCATGATCTAAAAGATAATACCATCCTTGTTGTGAGATTCTGTAATTTCCGTTAAATGTTGCCATGAGGTACTTTTGTGACGGAATGGTTTTGAACAGGACCTTGGGATCCGCAGGATGGTTTTCTGATGGAGTTATGGGAAAGCAAAAATCAAATTGAAGCACTTGATTTTCTTGGTCCCAATTGGTCACAGTGATGAATGGGTCTCCTTGCAATGGTAATTCATGAGCGTTGATGTAATCCATCACGGTGCCAATTTGCCCCATCATGCCCTGAGCTTTTTGTGCGCTTTTGACGGTCACGGGCACATAGGCACAGAATTTTTCGGGGATCAAGGTATCAGCAATATGATGTACTCTGAAATTTTCAGTCTTCTTGACCAGTTGTTGTGCGACTGATGAAGCGCTTTTTATGGCGCGAGAGACAAAGTCACTCTGGCCAAAGGGCGCCGTTATTTTTTGCTTTATAGGATGTCCGTTGTCTCGAAAATAACTCGTGACCTTGGTCATCGAGTCGTTGAGCCGTGTGATGCGCCATTGTACGCTAATGAGCGAGTCATTGACGCTCAGTTGTTGTGATAAAGAGGCATAAGATTTGGCTTCAATGTTGCTGATATTCAACCCTTCTGTTTTGGCAAAGATGGGCCAAGACCTCACATGATCGTAGACCACGCCCGGTGGCTGTTTGGTTTTGAAAGTGATTTGATAGTGATGGTCCAGTCCGAAGAAATACCAAAAACCACCGGCACTCATTACGGCAAAAAACACCCATTTTATAACTGATTTCTTATTCATCTGATGAATTTAATTGATCTCTAACGAGTTGTCCGACTAATGCGCCTTGTTTTAGGCCCTCGACGATGGCTTTGTTATAATGTATTCCTCCGTACATTCTAGAGATAGCGGCTTCCTGAGCGGCTTGTTCAAAAGAATCAAAATGACGCATTGGTAGGCCATATGGAAGTTCGGTTGTGTCATCAAAACCAAAATCTGCGCCAAAAATATCAGTCAATACCTGTGCGGAAGCTCCTGATACAACTGAGTGGCCACTCGTGTATTCTGGAAAAGGAGGAGTCTGAAGCACTGGCTTCCAGCCTTCGTCTATATATTGATTGATCAGCGTTTCGGGACGGATCAAGTTGCTTCTGTATTTTTCATCCCAACAACTGATAAAGGCATCAAAAATTGCGATTGATGTTTTGGTGTAGGCAGAAACAGTTTCATTGAAATCTAAATTGGCCTGTTGTGCAGCAATCTTGGTGATTCCAATCCAATGTGCTCCGGGTGTGATTTTTTTGGTAGCAAACATCAAATGACCCCGTGTTACTGAGACATAGGGATTACAGTCCCAAAATTGGGCCATTTTGATTTCGTCCGATTGGTCACCTTCGGCTTCGATGCGCTTGCTGGTTTGATAAACAAAAAGGAGTTCTTTGTAAAACTCGCTTTCAGGATCTAGTGAGAATTCTGGTGGAGGTATCGGCTTGAATTGTGTTGCTGAATCCATTATCATCGGCCGTATTTTATTCCAATGTGGCTCAATACCATCCATATAGGCGGGCGGTGTTGGTTGCCAACGAGAGGGGTCTTCAGTGATGACGGTAAACTTTGGCATTGTGCGTGTTGCCCCATAGCGGTCTTGATTCATCCACGCGATAATGTGCTGGGCGACGGAGAGCCCGTATTGTTTTGAAGCACCAAAACTGGTCTTGTTTTGATCAGTCCACTTGGCGTAGAGACTGTCGCGGTATTGCGCCACACGCTCCTCAGAAAAAACTAAGGCCTTACTGACCTCCATATGTGCAATCAATGCTGCTAAGGGATAATTGATCATAGGATCTTCGCCTTTTGGGACAGGATTAAGGTGCTTGATGGATAAGGCAAGTTCCGTCATACTGCTGTCCTGTTGTGCGATAATTTCGTGTGCTGCAATATTTGGATAGGCATAAATGCGACTCGCTACGGGAGGAGAAAAAATATCATGTACCATGATTGATGTGACATGATCGACACTATTTTGAAAATCTGTTGCGCTGACCGGTATTGGTTCTGGCTCTTTGCAAGCGAACAGTAACATGGCCAATAGGCTGAAGGTCATCAGCTTATTGATTGATGAGGTAGACTTCGGTAGATGCATTGTTGTAAATTAAGATGAGATATGGATTGCTATTGTGTTGGATGACGCTCATATGCCTTATTGATTTATGCGTCATATCTAAACCTAGTTGATTGGCTGGAGTGTAGGAGCCGTCGTTATCAATAAGAACGCCAGGAAAGGCATCAAAACGTCCATGAAATGGAATGACGCCAAAATAATTACCGCCGGCCAGGACCTCTTCTTCACCGTCGTGATCAAAATCAAAAGCGATAAAGTCCATTATAGGTGCCCATTGGGCGGTCGCATCAAATGGCACAAAATGGTAACGACCATCAGTATTTTTGAGGTATCCACTGGCCAATACGTCAACTTGCAGTTCGTGGCTATTTTCGAGGTCAGAACCAAAAATTTCCGAGATGGTTTGTCCTGCAAAATCACGATATTGGTTATAGGCTTTGCGCAAAAAAACCATTTGACCTGCCAATTCATCAAGGCCGAGCAATGGATAATAATGGCCATTTTTTTCTACTGCCACGATGGTTTCTGAACTGCCATTTTGATCAAAATCTTTGTGAAACATCCGCATTGGAGACTTTGGATTGGCTTTGAATTTGCTGTTTAACCCCCAGTTGCCAAGCAATAAATCTTGATCACCGTCGCGATCAATATCATAAGGCAGTACAGTTTGCCATAAGCCATTCAAGGGTTCGTCTAATTTTGTTGTTTCAATAAAACCTTCAGGTGTTTGTAGTAAAAATCTGGGGGCCATCCATTCCCCCACAACGACGAGGTCCTCTAAGTCGTCATCATTCAAATCAACCCACTGTGCATCGGTCACCATGCCGAACATTGTGAGGGTTTGATCGATGAGGCCATTCTTTAGGATATAGCTGTCTGGTGCCGTTCCGAAATCATTGGGGACCGTATGATTGCCGATAAAGGTGTACTGATCATGTGCGCGAACGATGCCTGTATTGGCCAAAGCACCAGGCAAAATTCTTGGCTTTTGAGAAAGATCGCTCAAGGGCACTAGTGTGTTGGCGAATACAGTTGCGGACGGCGAAACGGCACTGCCACCGGCACCCAATATCAGCGAAGGAACTTCTTGAATTATTTGTACTTCGGCACTGATATATTCTGAGATGGAATCTTGAACTAAGGAAAGGGGTTGTGACTTGGTGAATCCTTTTAAGTTTTGGAGGTAAAGAGAAGAGCGATGGTGCTTAGAACCACCTACAAAAAGATCCAAAAGGCCATCCTGATTAAAGTCTGCAATGGCAGCAGCTGGACCACGGTCAGACACCTCATATGGAATGAGTTTTTGACTGTTAAAATCGGTATGGGCATCTTCCTTGTGCAGTAGGTCAATCCCTAAATTCTCTTTTTCCTTTGTAAACATAAGCGTCTTCTGCTCTGTTGAAAGACTTTCTGATATTGCCAAATTTGGCTGGTAGACCACGGTGAGCTTCTGATTGCCCTTTGGCTGGATCAAGGTCTGCTGCTGGCCGTTGGGCCATAAGATTTTGAGCGAGTCCAATTCAGGGCTTGTCCCCAAGCCGAAATGGATGATAGGTTCTGAGCTCGCCTGAAATCCGCGTGTGGGATTCAGCGCTCTGTATTGTTTATGGCCTTTGCTGTAGGCGGTAATTTTTGTGCCAATTCCTAAGGGGTTCTCAGGGGAATAGCGCAGTGCGATAGACAGGCCGTAGCTATCGGCTATTGTATTGCTCTGATTGATATAAAGAGAAAGCGGGGCATTGGTATTACTCGCGACGAGATCTAAATCACCATCTTGATCAAAGTCTGCAACGGCGCTAGCTCCCGTAATTGACGCAAGACCATCGCTCCATTGTTGGCTCATGTCTGAAAAGGTCAAATCTGCATGGCCTTTTAAAAAATAATTAGTGACGGCGCCAGAGGGCATCATATCGATTGCTTGTTGGTCGACAAGTCTAGAATCGTTGAGTTGGCGTTGGATTTCTTGATTGGAAATGAACTTGATATAATCCAAATTATTAGGCCTGCGCACAATCCCATTAGAAATAAATAAATCTTGCTGTCCGTCCTGGTCATAGTCGCCGAAAAGTGCGCTCCAGCTCCAGTCTGTTGCCGCCACACCACTATACAGGGCCGTTTCTAGATAGGGTTGATGGGGTTGACTGACAAAGAGCATATTTCTGCTAAATTGAAAGTGATAACCATATTGCTCTGTACGCATTCTTAGAGTTTGTACAGGATCATCACCTTCACTAGATTTTACCAAGCTCTCTTCTTGAGGCAACATATCCAGTGAAATCAAGTCAGGCCAACCGTCGTTGTTGATATCGGCAGCATCGTTACCCATGGAAAATCGCGAAGTATGGGTGAAATAAGTTTTTAAGGACTCTACAAAGGTCCCATCCTGGTTGTTGAGGTAAAAGTAGTCGTCTTCATGGAAGTCATTCCCGATATATAGGTCAGGCGCACCATCTTGATTGAAATCTGCAACGCTCACCCCAAGACCATAGGCATTAACTCCTCCGAAAATTCCGGCCTCTACACTGACATCTGTGAAGTGATCTCCATCATTACGCATGAGTCGGTCACCAGTCTTAGGGTGGCGCTTTTGCCTGATTGACGATCGGCCAAATGATTCTTGAGTATGCACGGCGTGGTTCAAAACATAGAGATCTAAATCACCATCTAGGTCGTAGTCAATGGCTGCGGACATGGTGCCATAATCTTGCAGGTTCAGACCATAAGCTGCAGAGGACTCTGTAAAGGTCATGTCTTGGTTATTAATATAGAGCTCATTGTGGCCTTCAAATCCATTAATCCCAACCACAGCACTCACATAAATATCTAACCAGCCATCATTGTTAGCATCAAACATCAAACACCCCGTTTGCCAGCTGCTTGAGCCAGCGACATTTGCCGTGGTGGTGACGTCCTTGAAGGTCAGATCACCCTGGTTGAGGTAAAGTGCATTTTTGCCTTGATTTGCTGTCGCGTAAATATCAGGAAGTCCATCATTGTTCAAGTCTCCTACTGCGATCCCGCCTCCGTTGTAGAAGTATAAGTAATCGAGAATATTGAGCGAGTCCGTGGGTTGCAGGTTATTGCTAAAGACCAAGCCACTTTCCACGGCTGTCGGCATATCGAACAGCGGTTTTACTGATTCTTGGCAGGCAAGGATCAGCGAAACAAGGCCCATTAGCCCTGCTTTATATAAGGGGCTACTGTAATGCAAAAATTTGTGGTTTTTGGTCATTGATGGCAACAAAAATATAGGTGCGCCCTTGAGCGTCTTTTATCGGTCTGATGTGTTTGATTTCTTCCTTGATAAAGAAGCCACTTTCCTCATGATTCTGCCAATCAAAACTCATTGCTCCATCATTGAGTAAAACACTACCATAATCGGCATCCAATCGCGAGAATTGAGGTCTGAATTCGTGATTATTACCCCCCGCAATGATGTCCAATGCCCCATCGTTGTTTACATCGACGCAAGCGATACCGCAAACACAAGAAAGCTGACTCCTCATGGGTAGTGGGGTGACTGTAAAATTCATGCTGCCATTATTAATGGCCATGACGGACTCCGAAATATTGACGGCCCTTACCGTAGTATTACTGAGTACCGATGAGGGGAACAATTCTTGCATTGATTTTTTGGCATATTCTGAGGCTTTAAGATTTTGTTTTTTTAGCGAAACCATCTGGGTGGTCATTTCACTTTTTTGGTGTATGGGCATGTCTTTGCCCTCGAGCTGTTGGGTTATGATTTGCTCATAAGTGCCATTATTGTCAAAATCATTGACCCAAAGTTTCATGGGTTGATCACTTTGGGGTTTGTAATGTATGTTGCTGCCTTGATTTCCTAAAACAAAGTCAAGATCCCCATCGCCATCAAGATCTGCAGGGGTAACCGTGTTCCACCAGCCCTTGTATGTGTCTAGTGTCGAGGCTACTGGGACAAATGCATTCATTTCATAGCGATAAAATAAGGGAGCGCCCCAATCAGAAACCAAGATAAGTGTGCGTTTTTGATCCAGATCGACCCATTTGGCGTCTGTCACCATTCCAGATTTTGTCAAAGCTTTTGCCTTTGCGCTACTGTGGTCCAGCCATCCGCCTTGACCATCGTTTTCCAAGAAGAAGTGTTGTGGACTCATACCATAGACCCCAACAATACTTCGGGCTGTTGCAACAAGATCAATGTCACCGTCGTTATCGACATCTTCTGGAGCAATGGCGGAGATGTTAAAAATATTACTCACCTGTATGGCTTTACCATTTGTGAAGTTGCCTTTTCCATCATTCATATATAGGCGCAATGAGGTCCGCTGGGCTTCGTCGACTTGATTGCCTCCAGATCCTACAATAAGATCTAGATCACCATCATTATCGGCATCAAAGAAAGCAGCTGCGGTGTCTTCAAAGGATTGGTCTGCGGTCAAAACAGCTTGTTGTTGGGCGGTCAATTTGCCTTTCCCATGATGGACCATCAATTGTCCGGGTTGATTTTTGGCCCCACCCAAAAATATATCTTCATGTCCATCAGCATTGACGTCACCAACAGCAACACATGGTCCTTCTTGCGAGAGCATTTTGCCCAATAGACCTTCGTAATCAAAGTCGTTGTATGGGTTTTCGTCGTGCGCCATGAATTCTGAGGTGTTGATTGGGCTGAGTAGTGGGGGTGAGGGGGTCTTTTTGGTGACTTGGACTATATCTTTTGTGGCGTCACTTTGCTTAAGGTAAAGGTTTTGATTTGCGGCCACAGCCTTCAATCTAGTGGTGCTGTTGTCTGGCCACAAGACCTTTATAGAATCTATGACAGTTTTAGTTCCAAGCCCTATGGTCATAGGGTATTCCATTGAAGATTGAAAGCCTCTTGAGGGCATCAGTTCTTGAAATAATTCACTGTCTTCCATATAGAGGCGCACACTCGTGCCAATAGCGAAATGATTTTCTTTTTGTCCCTCGAAATGGAGCTTGATGTAGTGGTGTTCCTCCATTTCGTTGGTGTGGTTCTCATAAACGAATGCCTGCATATTGACATTGTTGACCACCAGGTCAAGATCACCGTCGTTATCTAAATCGCCATAAGCAGCACCATTCGAAAGACTTGGCACACCAAGCCCCCAATCTTGAGCGCGATTAGCAAAGGTCAGGTCTTGTTGATTGTGAAACGCATAATTAGGTAATGGATGCACGGGCATTTTGTTAATAATGGAATCAATGGCTTCTTTTTTGCCTGTTAAGGCCATGTCTTGTATGATTTCGTTGGCAAAAAAGTTGACAAAGTCCAGATCTGTAAGGTCGTGATTGATGCCGTTGGTCACATAAATGTCACGAAAACCATCATTATCCATATCGAAGATCAGACCTGACCAACTCCAATCCGTGGCAGAAACGCCACTGAAATAAGCGATTTCTGAGAAGCTCCCATTGCCATTATTGAGCTGAAGGGTGTTTTGTATGTATTGTTGAAAGAAATCTTTGCTTTGCTTGAGTTTGAAAACGTTGTACCCTTCAAACTCCATTACTGATTTGACACGTTGGTCACCCTCTGGCAGCATATCTGTAATGAAAATATCGGCCAATCCATCATTATTGATGTCTGCCATGTCGACACCCATTGCCGAGAGGCATAGGTGTGCGGTCCAATTTTTTATGTCTTCTGTAAAAGTGCCGTCTTGGTTATTGATATATAAATAGTCACGTTCGTAAAAATCATTCGACACATAGATATCTGGATAGGTGTCTTGGTTGATGTCACTGACCATCACACCTAAGCCAAACCCAATGAGGCTTCCATATATCCCTGCCTCTTCACTGACCTCAGTAAAGACCCCGTCATCATTGCGCAAAAGCATATCGCCAACACCTCGAAACATTTTTGGCACATTCCAATCTTGAGCACGGACATCACGCTGATGAGCAAACCCTAAACTACTTACCGGAATATTACTGTTGTTTAAAATATAAGCGTCCAAGTCTCCATCTTTGTCATAATCAAAGAAGCTGGCATGGGTCGAAAAACCCGTTTCGGCAAGATTAAAGTCTTTAGCCTGCTCAGAAAAAGTCAAGTCACCATTATTGATATAGAGGTCATTGTTATGATTTTCACCATCCATATTTCCCGCATTACTGACGTATATATCCAACAAACCGTCCTGATTGACATCTACCATCAATACACCGGTAGACCAAGGCTTGTTGCCCTCAACGCCTGCTGAAGCAGAGATGTCTTCAAAAACAAGATTGCCTTTGTTTAAATAGAGTTTGTTGGGCCCCATATTGGCCGTGAGGTAAACATCAGAAAGCCCATCATTATTGACATCACCAATGGCGACTCCTCCGCCATTGTAGAAGTTGCGATATTTGAATATGTTGAAATCTTTTTGATTTTCTACCAGGTTACTGAAGGTGATATTGGAATGTTCGGAGGCCACAAGGCTAAACCGCTTGGGACTTTGTTCTTGATCTGGTTCTGTTGTCTGACATCCAAGAATAAACAATGGGGTCAGGAGCAGTAAACTGCGAAAATGATGCATCATAGTTGCGCTGGTATTTTTTTTAAATAAATGGGCGTATCGTTATTTCTGGTCATGATCAGCACGCTATCATGTTCCCGCTTTAAGATTGAGATATTGCGACCCGCGCCAAGCATGGGCTGGTCTGCAGCATAATCAAAAACGAAATGACCACCTTTGTTGATCAATGCGCCTCCCTTGAAAGCATCGAGGCGCCCGAGCTGAGTACTGACTTCATAGATATTTCCGCTGGGCAGCACATCGGGCTGTCCGTCGTTATTCAGATCGATGATCAGCAGATCATTGATGCTGGAGTATTGAATTTCCTGAGGTAAAAGTGTCTTTTTAAAGAATAAATCGCCCTGATTTTCGAAGTAACACGACCCTAATTCGGTAACTTTGCGGACATAGCCATTCTCTAAATTTTCTGCCCCAAAAACATCTTTTAAACTGGCGTTGGCAAAATCATCAAACGATAAAAAGCGCTTATTGATCTGAGGCATTTGTTTGACCAACTCTTCTTTTGATGCCATGGGTGTTTCTTGCCCCTGATAAAAATAGGTCACAAGAGTTTCTTCACTTTGATTCTTATCAAAGTCATATTTATAGAGTTGCAATGGTTGCGCATCAGATGCCGACCAACGGGTATTCAAACCCCAATTACCGGCAAGAATGTCTAAGTCGCCATCTTGGTCAAAGTCCTCTATCGCAAGGGTATTCCATAAACCAAAATCCTTTTCTAGACCAGTGTCCGATGCACGAACCAGTTGTCCTTCTCGATTCATCCAGACATTAATCGTATTCCATGGGCCACAAGTGACCAAATCTATATGATTGTCGTGGTCTAGGTCTATAGCCAAGACATCGCTGATGGGTCCTGATTGGGTAAAATCTAGGCCAAAGTTTTGACTGGCCTCTAAAAATGATCCATGTCCGTCATTCAGGAAAATATAATGTTGTGGATCTCTTCCAAAATTTTGTGCCTGGTATTTGGCGGTAAAAATCAAATCTTGCACGCCATCTTGATTGAGATCGACCGCAGTGATTTTGGACGTGCTGATTTCTAATGCGCCAAAAGCCCAGACAGCTGGGTCAAATCCATGACCGTTGTTATAATAAATTCTGGGTTTTAAGGGGTCTCCTTGTTTGAATTCATTGCCCGCACTACCAATAACAATATCCAATAGGCCATCTGAGTTGGCGTCAATAAGGACCGCTGCAGTGTCTTCATTGATGGCGTGTTCGGCCATACGCAACGCATGGGTCAAGACGAATGAGCCATTAGTTTGTTGCAACCAAATTTCAGTGGCTTGGCCTTTTGCACCCAAAAACACAATATCATCGAGATCATCTTGATTGAGGTCCCCAATACCAAGATCTGGCCCTTGATGAGAGTGGGCATAGGGCAGTAGAGGGTCACGATTAAAGTCCAAACTTGCTTTTTCAATATGTTTGTAATCCGTGAGCTGTTCTTCTGTCTTTAAGAGATTGGCCTTATGCTCTATTGATCGATAATGCTCCTGTGCCTCACTGTATTGCGCTGTTAGTGTTTGATTGGTTGGCACATTATAAATGGATTGAACTTGATGATCTGGCCATTCGATGATCAGGGAATCAAGTATTTTAATATCAGAAAGACCGAAATGGATGATCGGAGCCACAGAAGACAAATAACCTCTTGAGGTATAATTCTCACGGGTGAATTTTTGTCCCTGATGATAGACCGTAACCTTTGTACCGATTCCAAAGAAGTTTTTTGGACTGCCACGGAAATCGATAAAGAGGTAGTTTGTCCTTTGTGCGGTCTGGTCAATATGATTTTCTAGGATAAAAGCGGGTTCATTGACATTATTCACGACCAAATCAAGATCTCCATCATTGTCAAGATCAGCATAGGCCGCACCATTACTGTAGCTTTCTGTTTCCGGCATCCATTGGCCAACCCGATTAACGAATGACTGCCCTGCGTTATTCTCAAAGATGTAATTGGCGGTATGTTTGGCAGGCATTTTTTTTATAAAACTCATCGACGCCTCGGTCATATTGGTGCCCAGTTGCCTTTGGATTTCTTCGTTGGCCACGAAGTTGATAAAGTCCATGTCATTTGTGGCACCAATGATGCCATTAGTGATGTAAAGATCCGTAAAGCCATCGTGGTTAAAATCTGCCAATAACGGACTCCAAGACCATTCTGTCGCAGCGATACCTGAAGCAAAACCAACCTCACTAAAGACACCCTGTCCCGTATTGCGCTGCAACGTATTTTGCATGAATTGGTGGGCGTATCCATTTTTGAGGAATTGATGATAGATCTGGTAGTTGAATTCTGTTCCGGAGGTTTTATAGGTTTTAAGGTCTTCTGGCAACATGTCGACAGAGATGATGTCTGAATAACCGTCATTGTTGATGTCACCGCTGTCATTTCCCATCGAGTAGTGAGTGGTATGGCTCAACACCTCATTTGCAGAGTGGTTGACCTCCTCAAATCCTGCGCCAGCCTTGTTGAAATACAAATAATCATTTTCAAAAAAGTCATTTCCGATATAAATATCTGGGTAACCATCATTATTGTAGTCGCTGATTGAAAGGCCCAGGCCATAGCCAATACTGCCTTGAAAAACACCCATAGATTCTGTAACATCTGCATAATGACCGGATTTATTTTCCAGGAGTTTGTCTCCAGAATCATGATCTATTTCTTTTCTTTTGGCACCCTTTCCATAATTCTGATTGGGGTTGATGCTGTGATTCATGAGGTAGACATCCAAATCGCCGTCCAAGTCATAATCGAAGAATGCTGCTTGTGTCGCGTACCCTTTGAAGTCTAATCCATAGTCTTTAGCCTGATCCTCAAAAATAGGATGGTTATTTTGATCAAGCCCTTGATGCACTAGTAATATATTTTGACCAGACATCCCAGGATGACTGCCCACACGGCAAAGGTACAGGTCCATCCAGCCGTCATTGTTAATGTCTACGATACTCACGCCATTGGTCCAGCCCTCAGAAAAGTCTACATCAAGACCAATAGGGGCCTGCACAAATTTTAAGTCTCCAAGATTCAAGTAGAGCTCTGGAGCCAATTGGTTGGCAGTAAAAAAGATGTCTACCAGGCCGTCATTATTAAAGTCCGCTGTGGCAACACCAGCTCCATTATAATAGTAAATGTAATTAAGGATATTTAACTCGGGTTTGGGGTCTAAAGCGTTCACAAAAGTAATGCCCGTCTCATTTGTGTGCTTCACGCTAAATTGCCTCGAGACAGATTCGCAGGAAGAGAAACCGAGCGCCATAATGACGAATATTTTCCAGTACCAAGAGGGTGTTGTTTTGTTTGGCGCCATAAGGGAATCAAGTCGCGTGTTCCAGCAGGAAAGGTAGGACATATGTGCGTTGGACTTGTTTGGTCATGAATTAAAAAGATTAATAATAAGTTAATAAAAAAAGCCACTTCCAATGGGAAGTGGCTTTTTTTTTATGCCTGACATAACTCTGATTAATAACCAGCGTTCTGTACAAGATTTGGATTTGATAATAGAGCATTTACCGGAATCGGATAAAGGTTCCATTTAGTATCTCCAACAGATTCTGGGTTTTTGAATTCCCAGTCTTTGGTGAACTGACCAAAACGCAACATGTCGTTTCTTCTCCAGAACTCAACGTAAAGCTCACGTCCACGCTCAGCCAACATATCGGCTTCTGAAACACTTCCTAATGGAGATGCTCCACGGATGGTTCTTAACGTGTTCACAAGTGGAGTAGCGTTGCCACCCATACGCATCATTGCTTCAGCTTTCATCAGGTGTGCATCAGCATAACGAAAAACGATTTCGTGAGATCTGAATGATCCACCATCGTCTCCTGGGTGATACTTAATGATACGAATACCAGTACTTTCACCGTTACCAGAGAGCCCTGGAAGCTCTTTTGAGAATACGAGTGGATTTCCTGTACGATCTTTTAGGATGGTACCGTCCTCTTCGTATTGTTGACCTACTAAGAAACCATAACCAATACCTAAGTTCTCACCGTTAGCGTTGGTGGCATCTGGCACCCATCCGCGACGCTCTTCTTGACCGGCACCAGCAGTATTGTCTTCACCACCTTCAAAGCTGTCATAAAATTCAGCCAGTGTAGTAAAACCATTCCATCCACCACCTGAGTTGTCAGGTGAGTTTTGGTTGTAGTGTAGTCCATTCCAAATACGGTTACCAACACCAGCTTTTGCATACCAGATGGTTTCTGTATCAGGAACATCCTGCTTGAAGATATCGAAGTAACCAGCTTGAGCGGCATATCCTTCTGCCGTGATGGCATCTACGGCATCAATGACACCTTGATAGTTTGGCTCGCTTCCAGTGTAACGCTGAGCATTCAACATGACCTTCGCCATGAGGAAGTTACCAGCGGCACGGTTAGCTCTTGAATGACCTTCTTCAGTCGGCCCAGGCCCTACCACTGGTAGGTTCGGAATCGCTGTAGTCAAGTCACTAACGATCAAGTCATAAGCTTCTTGTGAAGATAAAACAGACGGGTTAACATCTGATCCATCAGTAGGGTTACGATAAGGTGCTACACCCCACATGTCAAGAACGAAGAACATACTGAAGGCACGTAAGAAACGGGCTTGAGCATCTTGTTCAGCGTTGGCACCACTTAAAGGATCAAGTATTTGAGAGGCTCTCAATACATTCTGATTCAAGTTGTTCCAAGTGTTCAAAACAAATTGGTGTGTAGGACTCCAGGTGTGCGCATGCAGCGTACGCCAGATTCCGTTATCACCCCAGTCCGTACCACGAGTCGGCACGAGGGTCTCATCTGTAGACACCTCGTTGAGCGCAAAGAAGTTCGCTTGATCACCAAGTTGTCCATAGGTATCATTGTATAGGTTGGTGATTGACGCGTCAACATCAGCCACACCTTCGAATACTGTAGATCCTTCTGCAATGATAGAGTCAGACTCTTCGATCGCTAGATCAGTACAGGAAACGGTCAATAAGGATAGAAACGCAGTTGCTAGAACAGGCTTCAAAATGTTTATTAAGTTTCTTTTCATAATTAAATTTTTAGAATTTTGCATTAAAACCGAATGTGAATGTTCTTGGTCGTGGGTAACCCGCATAATCAATACCAAACACCGGTAGACCGTTAAGCAAGTCGCCACCACTTGGTGAGCTGCTCACTTCAGGATCTAAACCTGAGTAATCTGTGATTACGAATAAGTTTTGACCTGTAACAGACAATACAAGAGAAGAGAAGAACTCATCTCCTGATAAGGGCCAGTTGTAGCTCACTGTAGCATTTTGCATACGGATGAAATCTCCACTTTCTAAGAAACGTGTTGAGACATCAGCTGCTGCGTCAAATGATTCACCTGCTGAAAGTACATCAGAGGTCACGTTACGACCACCGCGGAAAGCACCTGCAGTAAAGAAGGCATTAGCCGTGTTGTTGTAGATGTAGTGACCAAATTGTCCCGCAAAGTAAGTTGAAACTGTCCAGTTCTTGTAGTTCATAGAAGTTGAAAGTCCACCTGTCAAATCTGGAAGGGCACTTTTTCCTACGAAATCTTGAACGTCTGTTTGGATTGGTTGTCCTGTAGCAGGATCAAATCCTTCAAATTCACGCAAGAAATAAGAGAACAATGGCTCACCAGCTTTCAGCTTTTGAGCGAAGGCCAATGAAAGACCTTGTCCACGAATTGTACCGGCATCAAATTCTCCAGATAATTCTTCTACTAAGTTTTTGTTATAAGCAACGTTGAATGTCGCATTCCAGGTCAAGTCATCACTTGAAATCAAGTCATAACCTAAGCTCACTTCAACTCCTTCGTTCACTACCTTTGAATCAGGGAGGTTAAGGAACAAGAACGGTTGAACTGATGGTTGAGCCGCTAATACGTTGAACAAAAGATCAGATGTTTCTTTACGGTAAACATCTAAACTACCATTCAAACGATCGTCATTAAATCCAAAGTCGATACCAGCCGCGAGTTGTAAAGTTTCTTCCCACTTTAAAGCTGGATTTGGATAAGAGACGTCTACGATCCCAGGAATGTTGATGTTTCCACCATCATCTGGTCCACCACCTGCATAACGCTGTCTTTGAGTAAAGTTTCCATATCCTAAACCTTCTTGGTTACCAGTGATACCAGCACCTAATCGCAGTTTAAGAGTAGAAATGTTATCTCCTACGAAATCTTCATTATGTAATTTCCAGGCAAATGCACCTGATGGGAATGTACCGTATTGATTGTCAGCACCAAATTTTGAAGAGCCGTCCATACGAACTGTTGCAGTGAATAAGTACTTATCAGCAACAGAATAGTTCAATCGACCAAAAACAGATTGTAATTCATCTGTATTGTCATAAGTATCTGCAAATAGCGATTTGACACTTAAGTTATTGAGATCAGTGATCACATCAGTTGTGGGATCTGGGAAAAGACGGTTCACGAAGATACCACCTGTATTACCCGCAAAACCATACTGCTGATAGTCACCAGTGATTTTAGCCTCAACTGCATTAGCAGAATTTTCAAGCGCATCTCCCATTTCGTCCATGTTCTCGGTGAAGAATCCCCATCCGTTTACGGTACGACCATCTCTTTGGAAACTTTGGTATGAATAACCTGCAAGTATGTCTAATTTAGAATTGTCATACTCCTTGTTGTAATTTAAGGTAACCTCTAATAGCTCACTGCGTGTGTTCAAGTCACTCAAGATTCCTCGTCCATTTCCGAAAGCACCTGCACCGAAGTTACGGGCCTTAGGCGATGAAACACCGATACGAGTAGACTCAGATTCGTCTAAACCAACATTAACTCTTGCTGATAAGTCAGAAGTAACGTCATACTCTGCAGAAACATTAACCAACATACGGTTAGTGTTCGCGGTATTTTGGTAGTAGTCAAGCATTGTCGCTGGACTCAACAATCCGCCTGTTCCGTCGAAGTCTGGACCAGTTGGCCAGGTTGGATTCGCAGAATAAGCGGCCCCTAAAAGATCTCCTCGGAAACCAGCACTTGCTGCTGTAGCCGCCCCTTCGTCATTGACACGAGAGAATGAAGATTGAACCCCAATCTTAAGTTTGTCATTTAAATAACGTTGGTTCCAATTCAAACGACCAGTGATGCGCTCTAGTGATGTGTTTTCAACAACACCAAAGTTCTTGTTGTATCCAAAAGTCGCTCTTAAATTACCACTTCCGTAGTTATTTGAGTAGGCGATGTCGTTATTGGTTGACGTTGAAGTACGGAAAATGTAATCTTGCCAGTTGGTATTGAAACCAAAATCTCTTTCAGCAACGTTAAAATCAAAATCAGCAGATCTGCTCAAGTATTTTTCTGCAGATAAAAGGTCAAAAGTCTTTGCTACAGAGGCAACACTCATAGAAGAAGAGTAATCCCATGAACTTCCCTTAGCTCCTTTTCCTGATTTGGTCGTGATGAAAACCACACCATTCGCTCCACGAGAACCATATATAGCAGCTGCAGAGGCATCCTTCAAGATACTGATGCTTTCGATATCATTTGGATTGATGAAAGACAATGGGTTTTTAGCAGATGACGAACCGATACCAGTGTTTGCTGTTTCGGCAGATGTGTTTCCACCTGAAAGCGGCACACCATCAACTACAAATAACGGGTTGTTGTTCGAACGAACTGAACTCGCACCACGAATACGGATGTCAATTCCAGCCCCAGGCTCACCAGTGCTCTGAGAAATCTGGACCCCAGCTGTTTTACCTTGAATCAATTGTTCAGGTGAGTTGATCACCCCTTGATTGAATTCTTCTGAGGTTACCGCAGTCACAGAACCAGTTGCATCTTGTACGGTAGTTGTACCATATCCAATCACAACAACTTCAGCCAAAGCTTCTGCATCTTCCTGAAGCGTGACGTTAATGATCGCTTGACCGTTCACTGCAACTTCTTGAGAAGCATAACCAATGTAACTAAATACTAAGGTAGCGTCGTTAGAGACATTTCCTACTGAATAGTTACCATCGAAATCTGTTTGTGCTCCGATAGAAGTGCCTTGAACGACAACGTTTACTCCGGGAACAGGACCATTAGCATCGGACACTGTCCCACTAACAGCAATTTGCGCAAATGCTGAACTTCCAAATAGTAACGCTATAGGAAGCAACAACAGATTAGTTAGTAGTTTGTTTTTCATATAATTTTCGGTTTTAGGTTAATTTAGTTTTCTATTTAGTCGTTTTAACATATGCAATTCGCGTCAAAAAAAACATTCAAACCGTTAGAATGCCTAATTTGACGGTGAAAGATACAATATTTTTATCAAAAAACAGATTTCCGCATTTTTCAAAAGCACCTCATTTCACTGGAAAAACACAGAATTGATATTTTTTCAGCGCCCTAAACGGCACATCTAATGAGACGATTTTAAAGTACTCAAGACGGTTAAGTTACTCATAGTATCGAGGTTAACAAAAACTTCCCTTGCAGAATTCTATCTTTTGACGTGCTAATGTCTATTATTTTTTTGACAATCATAATTTTTGGTTTGAAAATATAAGGAATCCATACCCGAAATCGTTTTCGGTGTTCGTTTTGCTGCAATATCGGTTAAAAAAGAAAATGCTAGTTCGAAGTTTTTTAGTGATATTTGGCAAGCAGATCAAATTGGGGAATGATGAAAGAAGTTACATTAAAGCAAATCGCAGAGAACCTTGGAATCTCAATCACTACTGTTTCTAAGGCATTAAAGGACTATAAAGATGTGAGTAAGGCCACAAAAGCAGCGGTTAAGGCCGAGGCAAAGCGCCTTAATTTCACGCCAAATGCCTTTGCGGTCAACCTCAGGACAAAGGAGTCAAAAACCGTCGGATTAATCATACCAGAGGTGGTCCATCACTTTTTTTCGAGTGTCATCAATGGTATTATTGACAAGGCCGAAAAAAATGGCTATCTCGTCATCATCCTTCAATCTAACGAATCATATGAATTAGAGAAAAAACAAATTGATTTATTGATCAGTAAGCGGGTGGATGGCATCATGATTTCGATGGCCAACACCACTGTCGAAGTGGATCATTTGAACCACATTAGGGACTTAAACATTCCGCTGGTGATGTTTGATAAAATTTCAAAACTTGTGCCTTGTTCAAAGGTCGTTATCAATGACCGGGCAGCAGCTTATAGTGCTACAAAGCATCTTATCGACTCAGGGTGTCGGCGCATTGCTCACTTTCGTGGGGCGTTATTGCCTCAAAACAGTATCGATAGATTTTTAGGTTATAAGAAAGCCATAGAGGATCATGGTCTTGTTTTTGATCCGGAACTCATATATATATGCGAAAATGTGGATTACGATGACGGTCGGTCTGCGGCCCAGAAACTCATTAAAGATGGCCACAAGATAGATGGGTTATTTGCCATTACAGATATGGCTGCTGCCGGCGCGATCAATGTCTTCAAAGAGCATAACATCGCAGTCCCTCAAGAGATATCTGTCATGGGTTTCAGTAATTGGTTTTTATCCCAAGCCATAACACCGGCGCTGAGCACGGTAGACCAACCAGGTTACGAAATGGGAAAAAAGTCCTTTAAACTGCTGCACAAAGAAATGAGGGCCAAAAGAGAAGATCGAGAATTCTTGCCAGTGACTAAAGTTTTGGAGACCAAAATTATCAAAAGACAATCGACTAATTAAAATGAGACGCACATACACACGCACGAGACGATTGGCTGCTGTGCTGGCGGTAATTTCGCTATTGATTGCCTGTAAAAAATCTTCCGTAAACCAAGATTCTGAAGTTGCCTTTCAAGAAGAGTTTAGGCCTCAGTTTCACTTCACGCCTCCGGCTCAGTGGATGAATGACCCCAACGGTTTGGTTCATCACAAAGGCGTCTACCATCTTTTTTACCAACATTACCCCGACAGCACTGTTTGGGGGCCAATGCATTGGGGGCATGCGATAAGTAAGGATTTAGTCAGATGGGAACACAAGCCGATTGCACTTTATCCGGACCAATTGGGATATATCTTTTCTGGAAGTGCTGTCGTAGACAAAGACAATCGCTCGGGTTTTGGCACCTCTGAAAACCCACCTTTAGTCGCCATTTATACCTACCACCTCATGGCAGGAGAAAAAGCGGGAAGAAAAGATTTTCAAACTCAAGGCATCGCCTACAGTTTGGATAATGGCGACTCTTGGACCAAATATGATGGCAATCCCGTTATTGGCAATAAGGATATTAAGGATTTTAGGGATCCCAAAGTATTTTGGCATGAGGCCACACATCAATGGGTGCTTGTTTTGGTCGCGGGAGATCATGTGAAGCTCTACAGATCTGACAATCTGAAGCAGTGGAATCTGATGAGTGAATTCGGCAGAGATATAGGGGCTCATGGTGGGGTTTGGGAATGTCCTGATTTGTTCGAAATAGGAGTTGAAGGTAGTGATCAAAAAAAATGGGTTTTACTGGTTAGCGTGAATCCAGGGGCCCCAAATGGCGGCTCGGGGACTCAGTATTTTGTGGGTGATTTTGATGGAACATCCTTTTCAACCGATCAAGACGCAGCGCAATGGATTGATCAAGGGCGGGATAATTATGCAGGTGTCACCTACAACAACACACCCGATCAGGACCGAATATTCATAGGCTGGATGAGTAATTGGGATTACGCTCAGACCACCCCAACGGATCATTGGCGTAGTGCAATGACCCTGCCCAGATCTTTGTCGTTACATCAAGACAGTCAAGGCCAATTTTATCTGAAAAATTATCCATTGGAGCAATTGTCAGTGATCTCAAAGCGGATTGTTGAAAAAAAATCTATCGATATTAGTCAAACCTTTACGCTATCCAGAGAACACTTCAATCAAACTGAATTAATATTTGACATGCCCATGTCGGAGCCTATGCGCCTCAATCTGGGTAATGAGTGGGGTGAGCAAATTACTTTGACAATGGATCCTGATGAAAACATCATGACTTTTGATCGCAGACAATCGGGTTCAGTAGATTTTGATCAAAAATTCGCTGTGGCAATTCAAAATCAAACCTATAAAGTCGCAGATCGTTTAGCTGAAGTGCGCATGATCATCGATGCATCATCGGTAGAGGTGTTCATTGATCGTGGACGTTATGTTTTCACCAATCAAATATTCCCTACCGAACCCTACACGGAACTTGACATTATCGGTGCTCCGGGCGCCAGTATAGAAAATTTTAAAATCAATAATATCAACTCAATTTGGCAGAATGAATAAAATTTTTACTTGGTCTATTACCGTAGCACTCGCTGGGTTTCTCTTTGGTTTCGATACCGTTGTGATCAGTGGTGCAAACAAACCTTTACAGGAATTGTGGAAGATGACGCCGTTCATGCACGGTACATTCATTATGAGTATGGCGCTTTGGGGCACGGTACTAGGGTCGCTTCTGGGGGGCGTGCCAACCCAATACTTAGGACGTAAAAAAACATTATTTTGGATTGGAGTGTTGTTTTTTATTTCGGCTTTGGGAAGTGCGTTGGTATCAGATCCCTATCTTTTTTCATTTTTCCGATTTGTAGGCGGCATAGGTGTGGGTATTTCTTCAGTTGCCGCACCTATATACATATCTGAGATTACTTCTTCTGATAAAAGAGGGCGACTAGGCGGGTTGTATCAATTTTGTCTTGTGTTTGGCATTATGGTGGCCTTTATATCGAATTGGGCTTTAAAAGGTTTTGATGGCATCAATGATTGGCGTTGGATGCTTGGTGTTGAAGCGATTCCTGCGCTGGCCTATATCATAATGGTTCTGAAGGTCCCTAACAGCCCAAGATGGCTCATTTTACAAAAAGGAGATGAAGCCCAAGCACTATCCGTATTACAGGTCATTTACCAAAAAGTTGACGTGGCCAAGAAACACCTGGAAGAGATAAAAAGGGATGCAACAACATCAAGTAATGACGAACGGTTGTTTCAAAAAAAATATAAAAAAATCCTCTACTTGGGCTTCCTCATTGCATTTTTCAATCAATTGTCTGGCATTAATTTTGTCCTGTATTACGCCCCTCAAATTCTTGAGCAGGCTGGTCTTGGGGGTGGAGACTCGCTGTTTAATTCAATAGCAATTGGTATTGTCAATTTGATTTTTACTTTAATAGGGGTGCGTTTGATCGACAAATTGGGTCGACGACAATTGATCATCATTGGGTCTATTGGTTATATATTGAGTCTGATCATGGTAGGGGTCTGTTTTCAATTTGCTTTGAGTCCTTCTGCCCTCATAGCTTTTATATGTTTGTTTGTAGCCTCTCATGCGATTGGTCAAGGAGCCGTTATATGGGTATTTATTGCTGAAATATTTCCGAATAGAGTTAGGTCTTATGGGCAGAGTTTTGGTACCGGAACACATTGGGTTTTTGCCGCTATTATTACGATGATCACGCCTTATTTTATCGATGATAGGGCAGGAATTTTTAGGGATGAGTTAGAAGTTATCTATTATTTCTTCGCGGCAATGATGATGGTGCAACTCCTCTGGGCACTTGTCATAATGCCTGAAACCAAAGGGATTTCTTTAGAAGACCTTGAAAAGGACTTGGTCGATTATGAAGTCTAAAAAACATACTGTTGTCTGTTTTGGAGAGTTGTTGTGGGATGAATTGCCGCAAGGAAAAGTGATTGGTGGGGCTCCTTTTAATGTGGCGCAAAGGCTCAATAGTTTGGGAGCATCAGTCGCTATGATCAGTTGTGTTGGCCGGGATGAATTAGGGCGTCAAGCACTGGATCTTGTCGCTGCCCAGGGCATGACATTTGATTTGATTCAGACACATGAATTATTGAGTACTGGTCTGGTACATGTGGATTTGGACCAAAGCGGTGTTGCTGAGTATCGGATCAAACAGCCCGTGGCTTGGGATGCTATTGGTTTGACCCAAGAATTGATCGACAGCGCAAAGAATGCTAAAATCTTTGTTTTTGGCAGTCTAGCGGCCCGTCAGGAGATCAGCAGAACGACCATGGAATCGCTCATCTTTAGAGCAGAAATTTCTGTTTTTGACGTTAATTTGAGACCCCCACACTTTGATCTGTCCTGGATCATGGAAATGATGAAAAAAGTCTCTGTAGTGAAAGTTAATGCCGAAGAACTTGAGTGTCTTTACCTTCATAATCAGGGTTCAAAAGGAACTTCAGCACAGTGTTTGGCATGGTTGGTCACCCTTGATGCTGATAAAATTTGGTGTGTTACATTTGGCGCAGAGGGTGCCCAACTTTATGTTGATGGAATTTGGCACAAACACCCAGGATATTTGGTGACTGTCGCAGATACTGTTGGCGCTGGAGATGCGTTTTTGGCTGTTTTGATTCGAGAACTTTTACTGCGCGACATGGCGCCGCAAGAGGCCTTGAATCAAGCCGTTGCACACGGATCAGTTGTGGCCTCTAAAACTGGAGCCAATGCAAAGGTGTCTTCCCAGGATTTGGCAGGTTTGTCCTTAATGAAAGACTAAGTTCAGTCTTCGCTATAAAATCATTTTTTTATTTTGCGAACGGTAAAATAAATTTATATTTGCACCCGCCGCAAGGCAAATTTTTGCATTAGTGCAAAAGGTACCTTAGCTCAGTTGGTAGAGCAACGGACTGAAAATCCGTGTGTCCCTGGTTCGATTCCTGGAGGTACCACTACTAAAAAACCCTTGACATCAGCTGATGTCAAGGGTTTTTTGATTTTGTTCCGTTGGTCTGACTTACAGAAGCGGAAGCACAACTTTGTCGATCACATGCACGACACCATTGTAGGCTTGAACATTTGTCACAATGATATTTGCAACACGGCCATTTTCGTCGATGAGCTGTGGCCCATCAGTTAAAGAAACCGTTAAGGAGCTCCCAAGGGTAGCTAAAACTTGATCTTGCATGAGGTCTTCAGCTCTAGCATTCAAAAAGCCAATGACGTGCGTGTTCAATGTACTTTCTAATAGATCTAAAGGAATATCACCTAATGTTGGAATGTTGGTCTCTATCAAAAGAGCACCAAATGCTTCATTGGTTGGTGCGAACACAGTAAATGGAGACGGCGCAGTGGCAGCGGAGAGTGTCGCGACGTAATCCGTTGTGTGGTCTGCGCGGGTAAGTGCCGCAACAAGAGTTTCAAAAGTAGGATCTGCAACGGCGAACGTAACAACTGTGGGTAGTCCAATGACGGCATCTACAATGTGCACAACACCATTGCTGGCTTCAACGTCTGCAGCGCTAACTGAAGAAACGCCATTAAAAGTCACACCACTTGCTGTGGCAAAATATAGATCTAATAGATCTCCATCTGCATTTGTTGCGTTAGTCTTAGTGTATCCCGATCCTGCAGAGACAAGATCTGTTGACATTACAGTGCCAGTGATCACGTGGTTGAGCAGTATGTTCGACAAGACATCGGTCGGTACATCTGAAAGGCTATTGAATCCGTTGGCACTCAAAAATGCGGTAAACGCATCATTTGTCGGAGCCAGTACGGTGTACTCTCCTGCATTGAGGACATCAACCAAATCGCCGTCTGCAGCTTGTAATGCTTCAACTAGAATACTGAGTTCTGGAGTGTCAATAGCGGCCTCAACAATCGTTGGGGTGACTTCTACAACAGGCGTGTTGTCGTCGTCACTGCCGCAGCTTGAAAGTAAAACCCCCGCAAATAGGGCTAAAAGACTTAATTTTGATAGGTACTTAATCATGATGTGTGTTTTAAAGTTTAATTTATGGTCACAAAGAAACTGAATTCAATTCATATTTTGTTTAATTATTTGTTAAAAAAGTTAAACAAAATATGAGTTGCCGCTGTTTTGTTGATTCTTGGTTTTACAGCACCTTTAAAACCAATGATTTAACATGGTTCAAGAGTCATTAAGTCAAATCTAATTGTATTTTTGGCGCATGAAATTGATCCTTGATATGGGCAATACAAGAACCAAGGTTGGTCTTTTTGACGGCGATCAACTATTGTATTGTGATGGTTTTACGTCATCTGAAACGCTGGAAAAGGTTGTTTTACTGATGGAGTCATATGCGATATCTCACGCCCTGTTTTGTGCCGTGGGCAAAAATAATGACCGGTATGCCAGGCAAATTATTGATTTATTACCAACCCATGTCCTGTCTCACGAATCAAAGCTTCCTTTTATTTCTCTCTGTTTGCCATTCAGCGCATTAGGGCTCGACCGTATTGGTCTGGTCGCTGCGGGAGTCAAATCGGGCCAAGGGCCAATTTTGGTTATCGATGCAGGGACCTGTGTCACTTATGACCTTCTGGATGCTCAAAATATCCACCATGGCGGTGCGATCAGTCCTGGGCTCAACATGCGTTACAGAGCCATGCAAGATCACACGGCAAACTTGCCGTTGTTGAGGCCGCAGCAACCCACGGGAGACTTTGGTCTAGAGACGCACAATGCGATGCATTTTGGAGCAGTGCATGGCTTGGCGAGTGAAATTGATGGATTTATAGAATTTTATCGCGAGCGCTTTGCTGAATTAACGATAATTTTAACAGGTGGTGATGCTGAATTTTTGCGAGTTCGCATAAAAAATGACATCTTTGCCCATTCTAATTTTTTATTAGAAGGACTCAATTTTATTTTAGACCTTAATATCAATTCATGTTCAGGAAAATCCTCATAGTCCTTGCTTTAATAGTGGCCCAATTGGTTCATGCGCAAGGGACCACATCACCCTATTCCTTTTTTGGAATTGGGAACCTGAACTTTAGAGGAACGATAGAAAACAGATCTATGGCGGGCTTGAGTACCTACTCAGACAGCATTCATTTAAATTTGCAAAATCCAGCGGGATTGTCGCAACTAAAGCTTGTCAATTATTCAATTGCCAGCAGTCATAAATTTAATACCCTCAACACCACTCAAGAGAGCCAGAAGGCCACGACCACCACACTGGACTATATGGCTATTGGGGTTCCTATGGGTAAGTTTGGCGCCAGCTTTGGTTTGTTGCCCTTAACAACATCCGGATACAAACTCGAAAATGTAGAGGGTCTTAGTACGACGCAATATAGCGGTACAGGTGGAATGAATAAAGTGTTTTTAGGATTAGGGTACCAGGTCAATAGTCAGTTCAGTCTTGGTCTGGAGGCCAACTATAATTTTGGTAAAATAGAGAACAACGCCCTGTCCTTTCAGGACGAAATACAATTGGGCACCGAAGAAAATAATCAAAGTGATCTGCTTGGGTTCAGTGTCAATTTGGGCGCTCAGTATCAACATTATTTCGTGAACAAACTCAAAGGAACCATAGGGGTAACTTACACACCCGAGACTAATTTTGTTTCTGAAAATCAACGGACTATTGCCACAGTTTTGCTTTTGCCCAACGGCAATACTTCCCCAATTGATTCGCGTGACATTACCTTAGCAAATACAGATTTTACGTATCCCTCACAATTGACTTTGGGTGCTGGTTTGGGCAAAGAGCGCTCTTGGTTTTTGGGCGGTGAAGTCAGCACTCAGAAGACCAGCAACTTGTCAAACAGAACAGTCACACTCGATAATGTTGTTTTTGAAGATGCTGTTAAATATCGTATTGGGGGTTTTGTCATTCCAGATTACAACTCATTCAGTAGCGTTTTCAAACGTGTCGTCTATAGAGGTGGATTTCGTTTTGAAGAAACCGGCATCAACATTAACGGAAATAGCATCAACGAGTTTGGCATATCTTTTGGATTAGGCATCAACCTTGGACGGTCTTTTTCAAATTTAAACTTGGGTGTCGAGGTAGGCAAACGAGGAACCCAGAAGAGTGGATTAGTTGAAGAATCCTTTGTCAATATTTTTATGGCCCTATCGCTCAATGACAAGTGGTTTGAAAAAAGATTATATGATTAAATTGATTAAATACAATGTTATGAAAAGTAAGACTACTTTTTTTATTGCCCTCTTGGCATTAATGTTTTCTGTTGAGGCGATTGCTCAGGATGATTGTACTATTTCGGTATCCTTGTTTTCTGAGCCAGCCAAAATCAAAAACTATGATGTCGCATTAACGCATTACGACAAGGCCATCACAGATTGTCCTAAGTACAGTATTGCTGTGTATCAATACGCGGTCAAGATGTTCGAATACTATATTGAGAACGGCGATAAATCGAAGATTAAAGATTTAGAGAACGCCTACCAGTTGCGCATGAAATACTTTCCTAATAAATCCAAAAAAGGAGATATTATGGCTGATATTGCACAGATCAAGTATGACAACGCAATTGGCGATAAACAAAGTCAATTCAACGCCTTCGACAATGCGTTCAAAGCCGATGAGCCAAATTTTAAAAGTCCTAAAAGCATTTATACTTACTTCTCTCTAGCGATGGATTTGTACACTGATGGTCAGAAGGATATTCAGGAGGTCTTTGACCTTTACGATATCATCACTGAAAAGATTGAGAAAGAAGAAGGAAATTATGCCACAAGAATAAACGGATTGCTGAATAAGCAAGACAACGGTCAAAAACTTTCGTCTAAAGAGGTGAAAAAACTCGATGGTTACGAGAAGTACTTGGGGTATTATGGCAAGATTAAAGGCAGTGTTGACACCAAGCTTGGTTCAATTGCAGATTGTGAAAACCTGATTCCTTTGTATGATAAAAATTTTGACCAAAAGAAAGAGGACATCAACTGGCTTAAAAGTGCAGCAGGACGTTTGAATGCCAAAGACTGTGAGACGCCTTTGTTTTATCAATTGGTACAACAATTACATACCCTACAGCCATCAGCGGCATCGGCCTTTTACCTTGGTCGTTTGGCCGACCGTGATGGCAATAACACAGACGCCCTTAGCTACTATAATCAAGCCGTTGAATTGGAAACCAACCTTAATAAAAGGGCCGACTATCTGTTTGTGATTGCAGAAAACTACCGCAAGCGAGGGAGTTTCAATAGCGCACGCACGAACTATCTGCGCGTTCTTGAGCAAAAGCCTGCAAAGGGGATTTGTTACTTGAGAATTGCGGACATGTATTCAAAAAGCTCCAATGATTGTGGTAATAATGTTTTTGAAAAAAGGGCGATCAATTGGAAGGCTGCTGAAATGGCTGATAAAGCGGCTAGAGTCGACGCAACAATCGCCAGTAATGCTCGAGCTTCTGCAGACAGTTATCGCCAAAGAGCGCCAAGTAAAGCAGATATTTTCTCTGAAGGTATGGCAGGAAAAACCATTACCATTAACTGTTGGATCGGTGGCAGTGTGAAAGTGCCCAATCTATAAATGAAAATAAATCATTTGACTTCGAGAAGCGTGGCAGCCATAATAATGGTGGTCACGTTTTTTTCTTGTGAAGGGACTTACGATAAGGTTCAGAAATTGAATTTACAAGACGATATGCCCATTGCAGAAGGTTTAGAAGTCAATTTGAAATATACCGATTCTGGTCAGCTGGTGACTAATTTGATCACACCACGCTTGCTCGATTATGGTAATTTTGAGTTTCCCTATCAGGAATTTCCAGAGGGTATAGAGATTCATTTTTTTGACCAAGGCAATGAGAGTACGGTTACCGCCAAGTATGCCATCCGATACAATTTTACTCAATTGGTAGACTTGCGCGAAGATGTCGTATTGACCACGGCAGAGGGCAATGTCCTAGAGGCAGAACAATTATATTGGGATCAGAAACAAAAATGGATGTTTACTGATCTTCCATACCGCATCACTTTCGAGGATGGCTCCTACAACGATGGTGGTCGATTTGATGCCAACGAGGATTTTACTATATTTCTATCACGAAACAATAAGGGCATGCAGCGCATTAGCCCAGAATCATCAGACGAATAATATGAGAAATGCCCTTTATAAATTATTTGAGTATGCCTATATTTTTATGGCACTGTTTTCACTGTACTTGGTGGTCGCCAATTGGGAGGTCAATAGGGAAAGATCCTATATGTTTATTATTTTTGGAGTGGTCGCGGTAGGGATGTTTTTCTTTAAGCGTTGGTTCCGTAAAGGCATTGAAAATAGATCAAAGTGATTGGAGATTTTTCTTTACTCATTATTTTTTTATCCCTTCTGTGTTCTGCATTTTTCTCAGGGATGGAAATTGCCTACGTTTCAGCCAACAAGATCCATCTTGAAATCGAAAAAAAGAAAAATAATTTCTTTTCGATAATATTGAAGCGCATTACAAAGCGCCCGTCGAAATTCATTGCAACCATGCTGGTTGGTAATAATATTGCGCTAGTCGTGTATGGCTTATTTATGGGCGATTTATTGATGAATTTAATGCCGTTGGCCGGACTTTGGGGGCTTCTAGTCCAGACCCTAGTCTCTACCTTGGTCATTTTGCTTACTGCCGAATTTTTGCCAAAAGTTTTTTTTCAAATATATGCCAATCGGCTCGTCACAGTTTTGGCTTTTCCTGCTTATTTATTTTATCTTTTGTTTTCGGTGGTTTCTGAATTTGTGATTTGGATATCAGATGTCATCTTAAAACATGTTTTTCGTACTCAGGGTGATGCTGTTCAATTGACTTTTAGCAAAGTTGAGCTTGGTCATTACATCAATGAACAAATGGAAAGCGTCGAGCAGGAGGATGCTGTGGACAGTGAAATTCAGATTTTTCAAAATGCACTGGAATTTTCTGAGGTCAAGGCTCGAGAAGTGATGATTCCAAGAACCGAAGTTATTGGTGTTGAGGATGACATCAGTCCAAAAGAATTAGGAAAAAAATTCACCGAAACGGGCTTGTCGAAGGTTTTAGTTTATCGCGAAAACATTGATGATATAGTGGGTTACGTCCACTCATTTGAGTTGTTTAAAAAGCCCTCAGACATCAAGCAAGTACTCATGCCAGTAGTATTTGTGCCAGAAACAATGCTGGCCAAAGATGTCCTGCAGATTTTGACACGAAAACGCAAGAGTATTGCCGTAGTGGTTGATGAGTACGGCGGTACGGCAGGGATCATTACTGTCGAGGACATCATTGAAGAGTTGTTTGGTGAGATTGAAGACGAACATGATTCTTTGGCGCTCATTGAAGAAGAAATTGGGGAGGGTCATTATCATTTTTCGGCGCGTCTTGAGGTGGACTACCTGAACGAAGCCTTTAAATTGAATCTGCCTGAAAACGACCAATACGAAACATTAGGCGGTCTTATTGTTTTTGTGACCGAGGAAATACCAGAAAAAGGTGAAGTAGTTGATTTAGAAGATTTTACTGTAACGATCTTAGAGGTCAGCAATACAAAAATAGAATTGGTAGCGTTGAAGAAAAATCCTGAAGACTGATTTTGCCTATTGGGGCTATTTTTTTTGATTAGATTTTTTATAAATCGTTAATAAATGGTATTTTCGCCCCCTATTAATTTTACACCAAATGGCAGTTTTAAATAGTATTCGTAAAAGAGGCGTGTTTTTGATTTTAATCATTGCATTGGCTTTGTTTTCTTTCATTCTTAGTGATGTGATCAATAAGGGCAGTAGCGCCTCAAGTATGCAAAATGTCGTGGCTACTGTCAACGGGGTTGACATACTTCGCGAAGATTTCATGTCTCAAGTAGACGATTACCAAAGAAATTTGGGGCCAAATACTCCGGCCTCACAGGCCATAAACCTCATTTGGGATCGTGAATTAAAGGCCTTGTTGTTCCAACAGCAAGGGCAAAACCTAAGCATATCGATTTCAGAAGAAGAACTTAACGACCAATTGCGTCTGGCGCTGGCGAATAACCCTACATTTCAGGATGAAAATGGGCTCTACAGCGAGACGAGGCTTATTGAGTATGTTTCCGCTATCCAAAACAATGCCCGAGCAAAACAGCAATGGGATGATTATATCAAAGGAATTCGCGAGAGCCTTGTCCAAAGTGCTTATACAAACTTAGTATTTGGTGGTCTCGAAGTGACCATGGCTGATGGCGAGAATTTATACCGTTTTGAAAATGATAAAATTGACATTGAATATGTTCAAGTCCCTTATTCGAGCATCGCCGACGAAGAGGTTACGGTGAGTAATCAAGAAATAGAGGATTACATGAGAAGTCATTCAGAGGAGTTTGAAGTTGATCCTATGGTCGATTTGGAATATGTTCTTTTTGAAGAATCGGCATCAAATGAAGATATTGAAGCTGCCAGAGCAGACATGGGAGATTTAATTCAAGGTTTTACTGATGAAATTGACCATGAATTTTTTGTAAATGACAATTCAGACGAAAATTTTAGAGATGTTTGGACGCAGAAAACTACGCTTACTCAAGTCCTCCAAGATTCATTACTGGGACTGCCTACAGGCACAGTATATGGTCCCTACAAGGATGGTGATAGTTTCAAAATATCGAAAGTTGTTGGGACAATCCAATTGCCAGATTCAGTTGAAGCACGCCACATCTTGATCCCGTTGGGATTGAATCGTGCGGACAGCATCACCCGCAATCCAGCAGAGGCTCGTGCTTTTGCGGATAGTCTTTATGCAGTTTTAAAGAATAACAGAAGAAAATTCACGCCATTTGTAAGTGCTTACTCGAGCGATGCCGGTAGTGTTGAAAATGGGGGGCATTACGACTGGTTTGGATACAATACAATGGTGGCACCATTCAGAGACTTTTGCTTTGAAGGAAAGAAGGGAGATATCGGTATCGTTGAAACTCAATTTGGTTTTCACATTATCGAGATTGAAGGTCAAAAAAACAAATCCACCGCATACAAGGTGGCTACTGTGTCGAAAGAAATTGAGCCATCTGAGGCAACACTTTCGATGGTTTTTTCTGAGTCTGCAAAATTTGAAGAGGCAGCCAGAGGAACGGGATTTGCTGCTGCTGCTACTGAAAAAGGTTTAACTCCGCGACCGGTGAATCGTATAGGGGCCCTTGATGCGAGTATTCCTGGAATCGGTAATAACCGAAGCATCATTAACTGGGCTTTTGGTGATGATGTCGCGGTGGGGGATGTCAAAAGATTTAATTTAAATGACACCTATGTTGTGGCACAAGTCACGCGCAAGAGTAGCGAGAAATCACTCATGAGCGTTGCAGAAGCTTCCTCAAAGGTAACGCCTATTTTGCGTAATGAGAAAAAGGCCAAAATGATCAGAGCAGGCATCAGCGGCAATACGCTTCAGGAGATTGCCACCAGTCAAAATGTGACGGTAAAGACTGCTAGTGCTTTAACACGGGCGACTCCTACTATTGCCGGAGCAGGAACAGAAGCAGTTGTTGTTGGGCAAGCCTTTGGCGTGGGTGCTGCCAATACGACCGATTTAATTGATGGCGAAACGGGTGTTTTTGTAGTGCGTGTTTTGTCCGAGACAGCGGCTCCAGCTCTTGAGAACTATGTGTCTTACGTCAATCAAATTAAGGCAACATTGAACAAGTCGGCAGTCAATACGCGCTTGTTTAATGCCCTCAAGAGTGCGGCAGATATAGAAGATCATCGCGCAGACTTTTATTAGTAAAAAACGGCGTTGATAAAATATTAAATAGGGAGGCACATAGTGTGTCCCTATTTTTTTTTGGTCATCTCATCAAAGGAAATAACCGTCTGATAACCCAGTTTATTGAAGTATTCTGGCGTATGATCAGGCCCAATAGCCATGATGAAATCACCGCCCCATCCGCCTAAGCTTTTGATCACACCAGTATAGTCCTGAAACAAGCGTTCTTGGATCGTTTTCAGACCAAGTGCTTGACTGATCAACTGCTCATGCTCTTGAATCAGTGGAATCATGTGCTCGAGGCTTTTCACTTTAATAATTGATGCCACACACGCATCAATTCTATTGCGCCACTCTTGCTTCATCTCATGCCGTCGGTATCGTTCTATTGCCAATCTACTGTCTTGTTTTTTGTTGAGATAGACAAAGTAAATGTTTTGGGTAAAGGTCCAAGGTAAGGTTATGGGGCGCACAATAGGTGTATTATCGATATTTTGGTAAGTGAAGACTTGAGTATTTTGCGCTGCAGCGATATCATAACCACTGCCTCCAAAACTCAAATTCGACAAGGTGTAAGGATTGACCTCGGCCCATTGTGCGATATTATTGATCAAGGTAGAGGAACTGCCAAGGCCCCAATTATTTGGAAACTCCAATTGACTTGAGGCTTTATGTCCTTCGCCTTTTGTCAAAAAACTAGGATTTAATGAGCGAGCGCTCTTGAACAGACGCTCGAGGCGTTGACCAATGGTGGCATCAGAACAAATCTTAAAGCGAAGTTCATCGGCATCCATCTGGCCAGAAAACCACAGGACGCCATCAGACTGATAGCTCTCCCAAATCAATTGCCCGGGTACTTCATGGTCTAAGATGGTCAAAGACTGACCAAATACCGTGGGGAGTGCCAAGGCCAAAACACCATCTAAAACAGCATATTCTCCCGCCAATAATAGCTTTCCATGACTGTAGTAATGATTCATTTAATTTCTTAATGAGTCGAGATAATCGGCGACGGTTCTATTTGATATTTCATGATCTCTAAAATGTACAGCAGCTTTTTCTTTTTCAGTTGTTGTCGCTTCAGCTTGGTTGAGTAAATTCAATAAGTGCATTTTCATGTGCCCTTTTTGGATGCCAGTGGTAACGAGTGATCTGACGGCTGCAAAGTTCTGAGCAAGTCCGGCTACAGCGATGATGCGCATGAGTTGTGGGGCATCAGGATGTCCCAGCAGAGCCATGGAAACCTGTACCATAGGGTGTAATTTAGTCAATCCACCAACAGTCCCTAAGGCAAGTGGTAATTCTAGCCAAAAAATAAATTGCCCATCTTGAATCTTGGCGTGACTCAAACTTTGGTAATGTCCTTTTTGTGCGGCGTACGCATGCACTCCTGCCTCGACCGCTCTGAAATCATTACCAGTGGCCAATACTACTGCGTCCACACCATTCATGATGCCCTTGTTATGGGTTACGGCACGACGTGTTTCTGTCTCGGCAATCCGAATGGCCTGAACAAATTTTTCGGCAAACTCTTTACCGCTTAACCCTTCTTGTGCTAAATCTTCTAAAGGGCAAGAGACTTGAGCACGGACCAAGCATTCTGGAACATGGTTGGATAAAATACTCATAACGACTTGAGGTCGTGTTTGTGTATTTTCAAATTCAGGAGCAATAATGGCATTGGCCGAAAAATGAGCGGCAATTTGTTCAAGGCAGCTATTGATGAAATTAGCCCCCATGGCATCCTTAGTTTCGAAAGTTGCATCGATCAGGTAATAGTCCTTGAGGTCTTCAGTACGTGATTCAAGTTGGAGGTCCAACAGGCCACCGCCGCGCTTTTTCATGCTTTTTGAGAGCGGTTCTATGCTTTCGATCAATGCGGGCCGTACGCGCTCAAAATATGCAGTTAATGCTTCTTTTTGACCCGAGTAAGTCAGATGAATTTGTCCAGATTTAGTGGTAGAAATTACCTGAACAGAGAAGCCGCCACGTTTCATCCAAAACTTTGCGGCATAACTTGCAGCAGCCACTACAGAGCTTTCTTCTATCACCATAGGCAGGGCATAAATGTCGCCATTGATTTGGAAGTTTGGCGCAATGGCAAATGGCATGTAGAAGTTTGACAATGTATTTTCGATGAACTCATCGTGTTTCTGTTGCAGTTCAGCATCGGGATGCCAGTATGTGGTCAAAAGATCATGTGCCTGGGGTGAGCTGTCGAGATACTGTGCCACAAGCCAGTTTATTTTTTCCGATTTTGATTTTTTTGAAAAACCTGAAATACTTTTCGAAGACATAATTACCTTTCCTTATCTGACAAATATAATGTATTTGGGAGGCATTTGTCTATGTTTCCCTATCTGGAGCGCTTTAAAATTGTCATAAAAACCTTATATTTCATAACTCTTTTAACAACAAAATTTTTCGAATGCCAATAACCTCATTTCCGATGCGCCTAATTTTGGTGATCGTCATTTTCGGATCATCTTTGATCAGCGCGCAAAACAAGGATTTTTCGTTGGAAGAAATCATGAGTGGCACTTTCTTTCCTGAGGGATTGACGGAATTGCGTTCGATGGCAGATGGCGAGTTTTTTACGGTCATACAATCAGATCAGAATGGCTACAACAACACTTTGGCGCAATATAATTACGCAACGGGTGATTTTGAATCGGCCTTATTTCGTTGTGGTGACTTTGATGAGCTGACCAGGATTGTCGATTATGCTTTAAGCAGTGATGAAAAACATATTTTAATTGCCGCCGAGCTGAAAGCCGTTTACCGCCGCTCTACTTTAGGGCGTTATTATGTTTATAATCGCGCTGATCATACACTCGTATTGCTCTCGAAGGATTGGATTCAAGAGCCAGTATTTAGCCCTGACGGCACCAAGGTGGCCTTTGTTAAGGAAAATGATATTTATTATCACGATCTTTTGCTAGAGGAAACAATACGTGTGACCGAAGATGGTCAGAAAAATAAAATCATTAACGGCCTTACAGATTGGGTTTATGAAGAGGAGTTTGCATTTGTTCGGGCATTTGAATGGTCCCCAGAAGGAACGCATATTGCCTACCTCAAGTTTGATGAAGAGGCGGTAATGGAGTTTTCTATGGATGTCTATGGAGAGGGACTTTATCCGCAACAGAGTGTTTTTAAATACCCAAAGGCAGGAACCGCCAACGCCACTGTTTCATTGCACCTCTATGATTTGGGTGCTGCTAGAGTGCGCAATATTGATCTCACTGCTCACAATTACGCCTACATCCCAAGATTAACATGGACCAAAGATCATGAAGTGTTCAGTGTCTTGCTGTCCAATAGAGCACAGGATCAATTGGACTTGATTTTTGTCGACATCCAAGACGGAAATGCAAATTTGGTGCATACGGAGCGAGATGACGCTTATGTTTCGGTCGAAGATGATCTCCTTTACTTGAATGATAATAGCTTTATCCTGTCAAGTGAATCCGATGGATGGCGGCATTTGTATCATTATGCCCGAGATGGTAAGTTGATCCGTCAAATCACCAGTGGTCCATGGGAAGTGACGGCATTCTATGGATTTGATCCTCAGACAGGACGTCTTTATTTTCAGAGTACAGAGCGTGGCAGCTTATACCGTGACCTTTATTCTGTGAGTATTTCTGGAAAGAATAAGGTTCGGTTGTCTCAGAACCTCGGAACCAATACTGCGGCATTTAGTAAAGGTTTTGGTTACTTTATACAGACCTTCAGCAGCAGTAACCAACCCAATCAATATACATTGCATCGTGCTTTAGATGGTAGCCTCTTAAGAACTTTAATCAATAATCAAGAATTGATCAATGAGTTGGCCCGCTATGATGTGGCACCTAAGGAGTTTTCGGTCATCAACATTAATGACGAATCCCTCAATATGTATACAATCAAACCAACAGATTTTGATCCGACCAAGTCGTATCCGGTTTTGTTGTTTCAATATAGTGGACCGGGTTCACAAAGTGTTGCGGATCGTTGGGGAGGCCAACGAGATTACTGGCACCAATTGTTGGTGCAACAGGGCCTGATTGTTGTATGTGTTGATGGTCGAGGTACAGGTTTTAAGGGACGGGATTTTAAAAAAATGACTCAATTTGAGTTGGGTAAATACGAGGTGCAAGACCAAATAGCAGTGGCAAGAACACTCTCAAAGCTGCCTTATGTGGCTCAAGACCGCATCGGTATATGGGGTTGGAGTTATGGAGGATTTATGTCTGCCAATGCTCTTTTTCAGGGACAAGGAATCTTTGCTATGGCCATTTCGGTCGCTCCTGTGACCTCTTGGCGCTATTACGATACCATTTACACGGAACGATATATGGGGTTACCCCAAGATAATCCCTCGGGTTACGATGATAATTCACCACTATCGCATGTGGCAGATATGGAAGGTGATTTGCTATTGATCCACGGCAGTGCCGATGATAATGTCCATTTACAAAACTCCATGCAGCTTATTGATGCCTTGATAGAAGCAGATAAGGATTTCCAATGGAGGATTTATCCGGACAAGAATCATGGCATTCGTGGCGGCCGAACAAGTCTTAACCTTTATCGCACTATGACCGACTTTGTCAGCACTAAATTGCTGCATACAACAACCAATAACCAATAATTTAATTTTTAATACAACACGATGACAACAACCAATCAAGAAATATTCGGCCATCCAAAAGGACTTTTTGTGCTCTTCTTTACTGAAATGTGGGAGCGATTCAGTTACTATGGAATGCGCGCCATTTTAGTCCTTTATTTAGTGGCCCAGACGACAGATCCAGAGAACGCAGGGCTGGGGTGGACCAATGAAAGTGCCCTAGCGCTTTATGGTTGGTATACCATGTTAGTCTACGTGGCCTCTATTCCTGGCGGTTGGATTGCTGATAAATTTTTAGGTCAGAAGAAATCTGTGCTTTATGGCGGCATCCTTCTTGTCGCGGGACATAGTATTCTTGCTATCGAGCAAATGTGGGCATTTTATTCCGGTCTTTCATTAATAATCGCCGGAGTAGGTTTGTTAAAGCCCAACATCTCATCGATGGTTGGGGGGCTTTACAAAACTGGAGATATAAGAAGAGATAAAGGATTTACAGTCTTCTATATTGGCATTAATATGGGGGCATTTTTGGCGAGTATAATTGTCGGTTATGTGGGTGAGGTCCATGGGTGGCATTACGGTTTTGGTCTAGCAGGAATCGGCATGACTCTAGGGCTGATCCAATACCTTTTGGGCCAAAAGCACTTGGCTAATGTGGGTAATTTCCTGGGGAATTCTCAAAATGCTGAAGAAAAGGAGGCCATCAACAGACCGCTCAATAAAGTAGAAAAAGACAGAGTAGTGGTCTTGTTCCTGTCGTTTCTGTTGGTGATTGTTTTCTGGGGTGCTTTTGAGCAGGCAGGAGGTCTGATGAATATTTATGCCAAAGAAAACACCAATCGAATGCTGATGGGTTATGAAGTGCCCGCCTCATGGTTCCAATCATTGAACGCGATGTTTATTATATTTTTGGGGACCACAGTAGCAGGTTACTGGGCCAAGCGCAAGCTCAAGGGATTACTCTCTACAGCCTTGTTCAAAATGATCATTGGATTGATCATAATGGGTACGGGATTCTTTTTTATGTCTGCAGCGGCATCACAATTCGAATCAACAGGATCATCGGCGATGTATTGGTTAGTCTTGGCATATCTCTTCCACACCGTTGGAGAACTTTGTATCTCCCCAGTGGCTCTTTCATACATCACTAAACTGGCCCCTCTCAAATATGGTTCCTTGATGATGGGCGTCTACTTTGCCATGACTGGATTTGGTAATAAGGTGGCAGGATTGCTGGGTGAATCGGCTTCGTCTTACGGAGAGCTGACTATATTTACCGGCATTGCTGTATTTTGTGTGGCCTTTGGACTCGTCGTTTTGTTATTCCGCAAAAAACTCGAAACTTTGACCCACGGTGCAGAAGATCAAGAGCATTAATGAGCACTACTCACTAACTAAAAAAATATAATTTATGAATTCAGATGTAGAAATGCTATTCAAGGACAAAGTTCTTGGCCATCCAACAGGTTTGTTTGTTTTATTTTTCACCGAGATGTGGGAACGTTTTTCCTATTATGGCATGCGCGGTCTGTTGGTCATGTTCTTTACAGCTTCCCTTATGGACAACGGTTGGGGCTGGCCAAGAGAATATGCTTTTGCTATTTTTGGCACCTACACCTCTTTAGTCTATTTGTCAACACTCTTAGGGGGCTATATGGCAGACAAGAAGATTGGTTACCGCTATGCCGTGCTGATTGGTGCATTACTCATGACAATAGGACATGCGAGTATGGCACTAGAATCTACTTTTTTCATTTATTCTGGTTTGGTGTTTTTGGTTATTGGCAATGGTTTCTTCAAGCCAAATATGACTTCTATCATCTCTGAAATGTATGCTGAACGACCCGAAAAGAAAGACGGTGCTTACACGATTTTTTATATGGGCGTTAATGCTGGAGCGTTTTTAGGCATTCTGTTATGCGGTTATATGGGCGAACAAGTCGGATGGTCTTGGGGTTTTGGTCTTGCCGGTATTTTTATGCTCTTTGGACTTTTACAGTTCTGGTGGGCAAAAAACATTTTTGGGAAGATTGGATTAAAGCCACAGAAGAATGAGAGCAGCGCTGAAACATTAGGTCCTGATGAGCCTAAGCTCAACCCTTTTACTAATGTTCAGATGGCCCTCATTTTTGTCTCGGCAGCTATCGGCTTGACCTGGATCCTCAATGATCCTGTTTCTAAAATTTCTGAAGGCGCTTATAATATATTCAATTTCAGCCTCATGGGTGTTGAGGGCTCTACGGTGATGATTGTCACAGCGCTGATCTTGTTTCTCTTGGTTTTGGGCATTCGTTTGCCCCGGTATGATAAGGTCACAATGCACCGAATGATTGCGGTGATCTTTTTTGCCTTGATCACAATTTTCTTTTGGGCGATTTTTGAGCAGGCGCCAAGTTCTTTGACCATATTCGCGCGAGACTATACCGACCGCATTTTAGAGGGCAACTCAGCAATGGTATTTAAAATTGTCGATGCGCTGATCACCATCATCCCTCTGACGGTGATCACCTATGTTTTGATTAAGCTTTTTGGCAAGACGTTCAAAAAATATACGGCCTCTAATTTGATTTTGGCACTGAGTTTTGTCATCATCTGGGCCATTGGCTTATTTCGACTTTACGACAAATTCAATCAGGGTGTTGCAGAAATAGATGCCTCGTGGTTTGGTATTTTGAACTCTCTTTATATCATTACTTTTGCCCCATTATTTTCAAAGTGGTGGGAAAGCAAATACAACCCGAGCGCGAACATGAAATACGCCATTGGTATGCTTCTTCTTGGAATTGGAATGGCTTGTGTGGCTGTCGGTGCTTCAGACATTCCCGTTGGTGCGAAGACGGCGTCGGTCAGCATCATATGGTTGATTTTGGTTTACTTTTTTCATACCATGGGAGAACTTTGTATTTCACCAGTTGCCTTGTCGTACGTGAGTAAATTGGTTCCTGGTCGCATGATTGCCATGATGTTTGGCATCTGGTATCTGGCTGTGGCCATAGGAATGAAACTTGCTGGGGTTTTTGGTGAAGCGTCTGAGCAGATTGCCCAAACTGAGGGCTTGAGTAGCTTCTTTTGGATATTGACAGTCGTTGCGGTTGGTTTTTCAGTATTGGCAATGGTATTGTCCCCCGTGATCAAGCGTTTGATGCATGGCGTACATTAACTATTCGGTCCCAGGCAAAAGGCACCAGTATTTTGGACCGTCTTTTGTCTGGTGTACTTAAAAGAAAAATCATGGGAAGATTGATTATTTTTGTTTGGTTGCTGATGACTTTTGCTGTTTCTGCTCAAGGCATAGAATGGATGTCTTTTGCGGAAGCTCTAGAGGCCCAAAAAACACAGCCTAAAAAAATCTTTGTAGACATGTACACGGTTTGGTGTGGACCCTGTAAATTGTATGATCGCAACACGTTTGCTCAAAAGGATGTTGCGGCGTACATCAACACACATTTTTATCCCGTAAAATTCAATGCAGAAGGAGATCAAGAGGTTTTTTATAAAAATCGCCTTTTTCGCAATGCACGATATGATCCTGCTAAAGCCAAAAAACGAAATTCTGTGCATGACTTAAGCCGGTATTTCGACATCTCTGCCTATCCAACGGTAATGTTTTTGGACGAAAATGGCGACCTCATTAAGCGTGTCCGGGGTTATCGAAAACCTGAGCAATTGGAAGTGTTTCTCAAATTTTTTGGGACTGATTTATGGAAAACCATCAGAACTCAAGAGGAATACCAAGCCTATATTGATAATTTTAGCCCCACATTTAATTAATGAAGCAAGTCCGTATTTTTTGGGTTTTATTATTGCTGTTGAGTACTGGCCTTGGCCAAGCACAAATCAAGTGGATGACTATGAATGAAGCTTTGGCAGCTCAAAAGCGTGTGCCTAAGAAGATTTTTATGGACGTCTACACCGAATGGTGTGGCCCCTGCAAGTTATTGGATAAAAAAACCTTCACGCACAAGAAATTGATCCGTTTCATCAATGAGCATTATTATGCTGTAAAGTTCAATGGCGAAGGTACTGAGCCTGTGACATATAATAATTTTACCTACACCAACCCCAATTACCAACCTGAACGCAAAGGGCGTAATGCACAGCATTTTTTTGCTGATGCGCTCAAAATCAATGCCTATCCAAGTCTTGTATTTTTTACCGAAACGGGTGCCGTCATTCAAGCAATTCCTGGTTATCGATCTCCAGAGGATCTGGAGATTTTCTTGAAAATGATTGCTAATGATGATTACAAGGAACTGACCACACAAGAATCTTGGGAAGCCTATCAACAAAGCTTTAAAGGAAAGTTTTAGGGCTCTGTGTCCATTGTTTTATAGCCCCGAATGCATAAGTATCCATAAAGTCAACACCTTTTTGACGGCAGTACTGGCGCCACAAATGGACACGGTTTTTAAAATTTGAAGCATCAGCCAAAATCAATCGCGGGGCAAGATCATTGATGAGTTGTTCTAGGTGTATGGGCGAGTTTTGTGTCAGAATAACAATAGCGCCTTGGGCCATTGGATACTGACCGAATTGGTCGATGACCACAATTGGAACGTCATTATAATAGAGGACCGCTTCAAGAGATTGTGTTGAGAGGCTTTTTATTTGGTACGCATGCTCCAACTCTTTTTGCACCTTTTTGGCGTTTTCTGATAGGGGCCATCTTGAAGAAAAGTGGACCAATCCCTGTTCTGTGTGCAATACCAGAAGTGTTTGTTCTGGAAGATGCAATAGGGTCATTTGACCTATGGAACTCTGTCCAAATAAAGAAGTCAATAAAAGCGTCGCGGTGATTGTTTTGAGCCCTATCAATGCCACCGATTGAATACTTCTTGTTTTGCACATTAACCAAATAATCATGCCAAAATAAATACCAACAAGATGTGTCCAATGGAGATAGAGTTCGGTCATGATAAATTGTTCTTGTGCCGCAATCCATCCAAGAATTCGATCCGCGACACCAAGTAAGGCATCGAAAAATGCGTAGAGGGCATGTGGTAAATTTACCCATTGCTGACCTGAAATGATGATGCCGCCCATAATGAGTATCGGGGTAAGCATTGGGAGCAAAAAGATATTAGACAGCCAAAATAACCCAGGAAACTGATGAAAATAATAAGCAGCAATAGGCGCCACACCCAATTGCGCTGCCAGACTCAAGCGAGTGATGGACCAGAGATAGGCCAATATTTTGTTTTTAGGCCGCCCCAATAACGACAATTTGGGCGTGACGATGAGAATTGAGAGCACGGCCAAAAAGCTCAATTGAAAGCCGACTTCAAACAGCCACAAGGGTTTTGCAATCAATAGGATCACGTAGGTCAAAAGGAGAGCATTTATAGCCCCGATAGGCCGCTGCATGAGTTGGCCGATAGACCATATACTCATCATTGTTACGGCGCGGACCATAGACGGTGATAGTCCAGAGACAAGCGCATAATGCCACAAGACCACTAAGACGATGATTGTGCTTAATTGTCGCCCCCAGACCAAGCGCCGCAAAGGCCATGTCAGCAGCATCAGCAGCCATGTGGCCACACCGACATGCAGTCCTGAAAGTGCCAAAATGTGCATGGCGCCTGAAGCCGCAAATTGCTGTTTAATTTCAGGGGTCAACTCAGATTTGTCCCCCAGTAATATGGCTTTAATAATGGCTTGATGTTTAGGAGCAATGAGTGGATGGTCCAAACGTTTGCTCAAATGTTTGTTAATGTTTTGGGCGACACCTGATAGGCTTGGAGGAGTTTGTGATTGATACAGTATTTGCGTTTTATCGCTGATTTTTGTTTGCAATATCATGCCACGATAATATTGAAGTGCTGCGTAATTAAACCCTCCGGGGTTCTTTGGTCCAGGAATCATTTCTAGTGGTGTATTGGTCCAAATGACCTGATCACTAGAGAGCGACTTCTCAAGCACTTTTGGGGTGTAGCGCACCAAAATATGCGTCTGATATTTTTGACTTTCGTGCTGAATAGATCCCAAGAAGTATTGTTGGCCTTCAGGGCTACTGAGCTGGCGTGTGAGAGTGATGGCGTAAAATGGCTCACCATTGATTGCCCGGATGATTGATTGCCCCTGTGCGACACTAATAGGTCTGTGGCTTTGGTAATTGGCCACCCCAAACCAAATCATGAATACCCAAGCGAGAGGGGCGAAATGTCGATTTGGCCGCACATGATTCCGTGTGGCATAAAGGCTCAAGGCGAGACCCGTAATCAAGATCAGTCCCAATTTTAATTGCCCTAGTCCGATGCTGTCGCGTTGGGCCATAAGACAGCCTACTGTGAGGCAAATGGCAAACTCTGCCAGTCGAACGTTTAAAGGAATACTCCGGGAGTGCCTCATGTTGATCAATTGAGCGCTCTGGGAAGTGTCAGGAAGATAATTTATTTTAAGATGCGGCGAGCAGTAATGAAGTGGGCGAGCCAATAAGGTTCCACTAATTTAGAAATCATCACTCCTTTTGATGTTGATGCGTGAATAAAAGAAACCTCAGTATTGCGGTTGTTGGTCACTAAGCCCACATGATTGACCTTTTTTCGAGACTTGCCAGTATTGAAAAAAACCAAATCACCAGGCACCAGATCTTTGATGTGGATTTTTTTACCAATTTTCACCAGATCAGCAGTCACCCGTGGAACAGATAAATCAATAGCATCAAAAGATCGTTTGATGAGCCCTGAACAGTCTATTCCTTTTTTTGATGTGCCACCCCATTGATAGGGCGTACCCAAATAGGATTGAGCATGATCGATCAGTGCATGTGAATGGCTACTTCTTGAATCAGGGGCACCATCTTTTGTCCCAACTCGTGAGGCACCACAAGCAGACAGCAGAAGTACAAGGGACAGGTAAAGCAGGGTTCTGGCACCGTAGCGCTTGCCCATCAGGTTCTTTTTTTAAGGGTTTTGTATATGATTTGTGCGGTTTTTTCGCTTGCTCCAGGGCCACCCAAAAGCGACCATAATGCGGCATAGTCTTTACTTACGGATTCTTGTCCTGCAGGGGTCAGGATATGTTTTAAGGCCTTTTCAAGTGACTCTGGATTCAGGGCACCCTGGATCAATTCCTTTACCGCTTCACGGTCCAAAATCAGGTTGACTAGGGAGATGTATTTCAGATGAACAATGCGTTTGGCAATTTGGTATGAGAGCCAATTGCCACGATAACATACGACTTGTGGCACGTTTAACAATGCTGTTTCTAAGGTTGCGGTACCAGAAGTGACCAGTGCTGCTTGTGCCATATCCATTAAACCATAAGTTTGTCCAAAACAAATGCCCACGCGCTTATTGCTCATAAAGGGCTGATAAATACTGGGATCAATACTAGGCGCTCCCGCGATCACAAATTGATGTTTCGGAAAGCGGTCGACCATTTGGAGCATGACATGAAGCATGGCTTTTATTTCTTGCTGTCGGCTGCCGGGCAGCAAGGCGATGATGGGCATGTTGCTGAGCTCATTGCGACTGATGAAGTCTTCAGGTTCTGTAACCGCTCTCTTATTCAAAGCGTCCAGTAGCGGATGGCCAACAAAGTGGACACTGCGGTTGTGTCGGGCATAAAATGGTTTTTCAAAAGGTAAAATCACATAGAGTTCGTCAACATCTCGCTTGATGGCTTTGATGCGATTTTCCTTCCAGGCCCAAATTTGTGGTGAGATATAATAATGCACTGGGAGGCCTTTTTTATGCGCCCATGCCGCAATTCTCAGGTTGAAACCTGGGTAGTCAATTAGGATGAGTACATCTGGCTTGAAAGCCTCGATATCAGCTTTGCACGACGCAATGTTCTTCAAGATGGTCTTTAAGTGGAATAACACTTCAATGAATCCCATAAAAGCCAAGTCTCGATAATGCTTGACTAATGACATCCCTTGAGTTTTCATCAAGTCTCCACCCCAGCCTCTAAACTCCGCCTCTCTGTCTTCTTTTTTAAGGGCACTGATCAGGTTGGATCCATGCAGGTCCCCTGAAGCTTCGCCTGAAATGATGTAATATTTCATCTATTGAAAATACATAAAATAAGTCGTTAGCGCTGTGATTATGGTCACCATCAAAACGCCTCGAGCCTCGTACTCCTGTTTGCGACGTAAGAATTCAAAAAATACTGGCAGATTGGGCAACGCCCCCAGACTCAATACCATCCATAACCCATCCGTTTGGGCATAGCGCAACCAAGTGTCGGAAAATGTCGTGTTTTTGATCAAAGCAATGATCAAGGTACATGCCATGACCCCAAGGGCATTACTGATCAATCCAACAATAAATCCGGTAAATATTTTTTTTCTCATGTTATAAGGGCCATTGATTGATTTGTGCTATGGCATGATGGGCCGTGAGGTCATATTGTACGGGTACAATAGAAATATAGCCATGATCTAGCGCCCATTGATCAGTATCCTCTCCTTGGTCTAAATTCACAAATTCTCCCGAAAGCCAATAGTATGATCGGCCCATAGGACTGGTTCTTTTGTCAAATTTTTCAACCCAATGTGCATCAGCTTGACGACAAACCCTAATGCCTTTTAGTGGTGCATGGTCTATTTTGGGAAAATTGACATTCAAAACAACTCCTTTGGGCAATCCTGACTTCAGGCATTGACGTGTGATTTGTTGAACGGGTGCCAAGAGATGTGAGAAATCTGCGTTATAACCAAAGTCGAGCAGCGAAAAGCCAATGGCTGGAATACCCATTGTTCCGGCTTCAACAGCGGCACTCATAGTGCCACTATAAATGACATTTATCGAGGCATTGCTGCCATGATTGATGCCACTCACGACAAGGTCAGGTCGCCTGTCTAAAACTTCGTTGACGCCTATTTTGATGCAGTCTGCAGGGGTCCCGCTGCAACTGAATTCAGTAATTTTGGACCCCTGGTCTATGGTAACCTGTTCGCAATAAAGGGTGTCATTGACGGTAATGGCATGCCCCATTCCACTTTGCGGTGCATCAGGCGCTACGACAACGACCTCGCCCAAAGGCGTGATGGCTTTGATTAACGCTCTAATGCCTGGGGCGGTTATCCCGTCGTCGTTGGTGATCAAAATTAAAGGTCGTTTCTCAGCCATAGTGCCGCAGATAATTTTTATAAAAATAAGGTTATATCTACGGAATATTCAATTTTCGATTCAAATTTTATTTAAATCAATTTAACATAAAATTAGCAGCGGCAGAGCCCTTTTTCCCTTGATTTTTTAACTATTTTAGGGTGCTAAAACATAGAGAATGCGATTTGTGAAAAAGAATTGGAAGCTGTTTTTATTGGGTGTGTTTATTGCGGTAGCGTCCTGCGGATTCACCAGCAAGGAATTCAATGACCCCAACAAGGATAAATTGTTAGTGGATTTGATCAATTATGTTTTGGAAAAGGGACATTATGCACCCAAGGACATCAATGACGATTTCTCTCAACACGTTTATGAAAACTTTATTGAGTCTTTAGACCCTATCAAGCGTTATTTTTTGGCCTCAGACCTAGAGGAGTTTGCTGCTTACGAATTGCTGATCGACGATCAAATAAAAGCCAAGGATTTCACTTTTTTTGACTTGGTCCTTTCTCGCTATATAGAGCGTTCTGCCTTAGTGAGGACTTTTTATAGTGAAATTTTGGAGGTGCCATTTGATTTTGATCTGAGTGAATCCATCTCTACGGACTACCAAGAGGCTGTTTACCCAAATACGCCCTTGGAGCTGAAAGAGCGCTGGAGAAAGCAATTAAAGTACAGTACGCTTTCTAATTACTACGACCTCATTCAAGACAAGGAAAAGGCTCAAGAGAAGCTTCTAGATACTGCCGCTAGCAATAAGGAACTCTTGATCGAAACCTTAGCCATGTCGGACCAGGACATGGAAGCAAAGGCTCGTGCAACGACCAAAACCGCTTTGGACGAAAGTTATGAGTTTACAGATGATTTAGAACGTAAGGATTATTTTGCCTTGTTTCTCAATGCTATTGTGGGCGAATTCGATCCTCATACGAATTATTTTGCCCCACCTGATAGAGATCGCTTTGATTTGAGAATGAGTGGTAAACTCGAAGGTATTGGTGCACGATTGCAAAAGAAAAGCGACTACATCACTATTGTGGAGGTCATTAGTGGAGGACCAGTTTGGCGGGGAGAACACCTCGAGGTTGGCGATGCGATACTCAAGGTGCAACAAGAAGACGAAACTGAGCCCGTAAGTGTTGTGGGCATGCGTGTGGATGACGCAGTCAAATTGATCAAGGGCCCCAAAGGCACAAAAGTAACCCTTACCATCAAACGCGTAGACGGTTCTATAGATGAAGAAACAATTGAGCGTGACGTAGTCGAACTTGAAGAGACTTACGCCAAGTCGACAATAATAGACAGAGATGGAAAGCGTTTTGGCATGATCCATTTGCCAGCATTCTATTTTGACATGAAGGATTATCAAGAGCGCAATGCCGCAACCGATGTGCAGGTTGAAATACAAGCTCTAAAACAAGCGGGTATTGAGGGCTTGGTGCTCGATTTAAGAGGCAATGGAGGCGGATCTCTGCGCACAGCGGTAGATATTGCTGGTCTCTTCATCAAAGAGGGTCCAGTAGTTCAGGTCGCCTCGAGTGGTGCCAAAAAAGAAGTGCTGAAAGATCGGGACGCCTCAATTGAGTGGGAGGGGCCATTGGTGATCTTGATGAATGAGTTATCGGCTTCAGCATCTGAAATACTTGCAGCGGCCATGCAAGATTATAAGCGTGCGATCATATTGGGCAGCGCACAATCGTATGGCAAAGGGACTGTTCAGAATATGGTTGATTTGAATCAATGGTTGCGCAATAATGATATGGGCGATATGGGGGCCTTGAAACTGACCACACAGAAGTTTTATCGTGTGACTGGTGGATCGACCCAGCTGGAAGGCGTGAAGAGTGATGTGGTGATGCCAGACCGCTACAGTTATATCGAAATTGGCGAACGTGATTACGAGAATCCGCTCCCTTATGATAAAATCTCTGCGGCCGAATTTGAGTTGTGGTCGGGTTATATTGATTATGAGACAACGATAGAACAGAGCATACAGCGCATGAGTCAAAATGCTCAAGTGACGCTGATTGATGAAAATGCTTTATGGATCAAGCAGAGTCAGGACCAAACAGAAGTTACCCTGAACATTAAGGCGTATCAGAGTGAAATGTCTGCACGTCAAAAGGAAAGTGAACGATTTGAGAAAATCAAATCGTATGATAACCATCTTGATTATCGTTCCTTGGATGCTGATCTGAGTAAAATGGAGCAGGACACAACGCTGCGCGAAAAGCGCAAGAGATGGCATGAGAGCTTGGCTAAAGATGTTTATTTGGAGGAAGCCATTAATATTTTATTAGATCTCAAGACCAATAATATCCGTCCACGAAAAGTGGCCAAAATAAATCATTAAGCACCAAATCAACTATCCATGTCACGTCCCTTAAGTTGGCAAAGTAAATTGAGCCAGAATATTTTGGGCATGGTGAGTATGTGTTTTCTTGTTTTGATGACCCTGATGGCAATTTTGGCTTATGTCTTGGCTCCGGATCATACAAAAAATGCCAATCAAATGCACTTGGCTATTGGGTCAAAACCCCCAGGTTTTCAAACATTTATGGTGCATGTTCCGGTCAACAATCCTATACCAAATGATTGGACGGCCTTATGGATAGGTGAGCATCCCCAAGAGAGAACAACACCAATCAGCGCATACTTCATCACCAGAGATACCCTGAAGGTCACCACGTTTCAAGGGGATGATATACCTGGTCTGGAGATGGCTTGGCCTCTAAAAGCCTTGACCAAGCAAGGCGATAAGTTTGATCAGACGCGAGTGATTCAATCGCATACTTTTTGGATGGGTACGGACAAATATGGTCGTGACTTATTGAGCAGAATGCTCATTGGTCTGAGGGTTTCGTTGTCAATTGGTTTTATCGCGGTGTTCATTTCGTTGCTCATAGGAGTAAGCTTAGGAGCTGTTGCTGGATATTTTGGTGGTCGACTCGATGCCACGATCATGTGGCTGATCAATGTCACATGGTCTATACCGACGCTGCTTTTGGTCATTGCCATTACATTGGCCTTAGGTAAGGGGTTTTGGCAAGTATTTATTGCCGTTGGTTTGACCATGTGGGTTGAGGTGGCTCGCGTAGTGCGTGGGCAAGTGATGGGTGTGAAACAATTACAATTCATCACTGCGGCCAAAGCATTGGGTTATGGCCATTGGCGCATCATTACCCGGCATGTATTGCCCAATAGTCTTGCCCCGGTGATCATCATTTCTGCGGCTAATTTTGCGTCGGCGATTCTCATTGAAAGTGGCCTGAGTTTTTTGGGTATCGGCGCCCAACCACCCACGCCGAGCTGGGGCAGTATCATCAAAGACCACTACGCTTATATCATTCTTGGAAAGCCTTACTTGGCTTTGATACCTGGTTGCGCAATCATGGCACTCGTTATGGCGTTTATGCTATTGGGCAACGCCTTGCGTGAAGTTTTAGAGGTTAAATAGTTGTAGGAGCCCCTGGTATTATCTGTTGATATAGTTTGCGCTATCCATTTTGACGAATATAAATAGCAAGACTGTAAATCCCCAAAGGCCCGAGCCTCCGTAACTTAAAAAAGGCAATGGAATGCCTACGGTTGGGAAAATACCGATAACCATACCAACATTGACCATAAAATGGAAGAAAATGATAGAGGCGACGCTATAGCCATAAACCCTTCCAAAAACGGATTTTTGTCGTTCGGCTCGAAACAATATCCGCAAGACCAGACTCATAAATACAATGACTAACAAAACAGAACCCACAAATCCCCATTCTTCACCAATGGTGCTGAAAATATAATCGGTGTGCTGCTCAGGAACAAAATTCCCTTTGGTCTGTGTGCCCTGAAGCCACCCTTTGCCAAACCACCGTCCACTGCCAATTGCGATTTCACTTTGATGGGTATTGTAGCCAATGGAGTTGTTGTCGACGGTTTTTCCTAAAACTAAGTTGAATCGATCACGGTGACGCTGCTCAAAAACAGAGTTGAAAATGTAATGAACACAAAAAACCAACCCTAGTGCAAACAATCCGCTAATAATGTAGCGCGGCCAAATGATCCGGTGTCTATTTTTCTTCTGCCAAAAAAAGTAAAGCAGTAGGAGCATAGCAATACCGATAATCATCCCTTGGGTACCGATGACCAGTGTGCCAACGAACAAGGCAGCAAGACTCAAAGCTAGGGTCAAAAAGAGGTAGTTGAGCCCCTCCCGATATAACGGAAAAATAAAAGCAGCATATACTAGAGCACTACCTGGGTCGGGCTGCGGGATGATGATAAGAGCAGGAATCGCAATGATCAATAGCGCCCGCCACTGATGTTTTAGTTCGCGCATATTAGTTTGGATGTCTCCGATGTATTTGCCCAAGGCCAAGGCTGTCGCAGCTTTTGCGAATTCACTTGGTTGCAGACTTGCTGGGCCAAAATGATACCATGAAGTCGCACCATTGATGGTCTCTCCGAAGACAAATAGGCCCAAAAGACTCAGCAATGATCCAATATAAATCAAACTGGCAAAGCGTTCGTAGAACTTGGTGTCTAAGGCCAGGACAAAAATTATCAGGACGATGCTCAGTACAATCCATAAGAGTTGTTTGCCGTAAATTTGCTCCATGTTGAAAAAACCATTACCCTGACCACTTAAAGAGGCCGAGTAAATATTGAGCCAACCAAAACCGACCAAAAGGCCATATAGGAGTATGATCCACCAATCAATTTTCACTTTTCCGGCACGGTACCCCATTATTGATTGATCTTAAAAGGTTGCCCTGTATAGGGTTTTTCGTATTCGTTCATCAAACTGCCATTAAGAACATAGGCTTCCATATCTTTTCGCGTAATGGTGCCGGTCAAATATTGTTCAATCATTAGGCCCGCGATACGCCCGGCCCACCTTGAACCCCAATAACCATTTTCGACAAATACAGCAATAGAAATTTTTGGATCATCTTTCGGTGCAAATGCAATGAATACAGAGTGGTCTGTGAGTTGCACCCGCTCACCATCAATGCGCATATAGTTTTCGGCGGTCCCTGTTTTGCCACAAATTTCAATCCCCTTAATGCCTATATCCGGTGATGCCGCCGTGCCGTATTGATATACCTCAGCCATGCCTTGTATGACTGGCTCAAAATGTTTGGGGTCAATGGTGGTGTTATGGCGTATGGTATATTGCTCAGGAATTGTGGTGCCGCCCTCTATTTTTTTGATGATGTGCGGTTTATAGAAGTGACCTCTATTGGCGATCACACTCGTAAAATGAACCATTTGCATTGGGGTCAACAGGACTTCACCCTGTCCAATGGCATTAGAAATTGTTGCAGGAGTATACCATTTGTATTTTGGGTATTGATAATAACGGTTGTAAAATTCAGCATCAGGAATCAATCCTTTGTTGCCTGCAGGCAAATCATAGCCTAGGTAATCGCCCAGGCCAAAACTCCTGAGATGTTGTCGCCAACGCTCAATACCCTCTTGAGGAGTCTCATATTTATCGATGGTTCGGCGATAAACTGTGGCAAAATAGGAATTACACGAGTACGCGATTCCTGAAGTCATGGACAATGGTGTTTTATGCTCATGGCATCCCATGGGTTTGGCTCCGCCATAATTATAGCTGCCATAACAGCTGATGTGTTCTGTAGTATTGATGACCTCTTCTTCCAAACCAATCAAGGCTGTAAGTGTTTTAAAAGGTGATCCTGGCGGATATTCCCCTTGTAGGACCCTATCAAATAAAGGTTTGGCTATGGTATCATAATAAAGTTTGGTAAAATTTTTCGAACGCTGTCTGCCGACCAATAATGCGGGATCGTAATTCGGTGCGGCCACTAAAGAAAGTATTTCTCCTGTTTGTGGTTCTAGGGCAACAATTCCGCCACGTTTATTGACCATTAACGATTCGCCATAGGCTTGTAGAGCCGCATCAATGGTTAGGGTGATGTCCTGGCCTCGTTGCGGAAGAACATCAAATTGACCGTCTTTATAAGGACCAATGTCACGATTGTAATTGTCTTTTTGGATATATTTTGTGCCCTTGGTTCCTCGGAGAACTTCTTCGTATTGCTTTTCAATACCCGCAGTGCCTATGAGTTCCCCCATTTCATATTCTGGGTTTTCTTTTATTGTATAATCGTTGACCTCTGAGATGTATCCTAAAACATTGGCCGAGTGGTCGACTTGATAATCTCTAAGCGATCTTTTTTGAATGTAAAATCCGGGGTATTTATGGAGTTTTTCAGAGAGTCCTGCAAATTCACCTTTAGTCAGTTGCCCAACAACAACTGATGGCAGGCGCGGAGAATATCGACGTGCACGCCCCATGGCCTTATTGAATTCGATCGGCTCTATGTTCAGGAGTTGACAGAATTCCAATGTGTCGAGAGGCTTTGTGTCTTTTGGAATGACCATGACATCGTATGAGGGCTGATTAGCGACCATAAGCAGTCCATTTCTATCATAAACATACCCTCTTTGTGGGTAGTCGTAGACCACTTTAATGGCATTATTGTCTGAAAGTGTGGCATAGTTGGATTCGTAGATCTGTAAATAGAAAAGACGGCCTATGAAGATCAAGCCCACACCGATAACAATCAAGAACAATAGATTTTTTCTCATTTGTTGCTGGTGCTAAACAAATGAAAGGCACCAATAATAAGGCCAGTCGTAAAAATACCAGAGGCCAAGGTATTGGTCAGGATCAACGCCCAGTGTCTTCCAGAAAAGGCTTCTAGGGAAAAAAGTAAAAAATGATGCAAAATCACCATGGACACGACATAAATAAATTGTTGCTGAAGAGGGGCTGAAGGCACCTTAATGGTATTGTATTGATAGCTGACACCAAATGAAAACTTCAACAAAAGTGGTCGTATCCATGCGGCGAATACCGCAGCGGCGGCATGAACGCCTCCAGTGTCGCTAAACATATCGATGCCTAGTCCCAAAAAAAAGGACAGTGCTATCAGAATTGTTCGGTTGCCAGTTAATGGGTATAGGAGGACGAAGTAGAGATAGAAATAGGGGTTGATATAACCAAAAAGCCGCACGTGATTCAGGAGTAATCCCTGCACCAGCAACACCGTCACAAAACGCCCTAGTTCTCGCAGCCAATTAGTTTGTGCCATTTTCGCCTTGTTGCTCTAGGGTTAATATCTCATTTGCATCGCGGCGCCGCACAGCATAGACTTGTTTGACACTGGTCATATCTGTAAAAGGGGCAACAGTGATGTTGTAGTAGTCGTTAGAAGGTTCCTGAACCAGTCCCACAACAACACCAATGGGTAATCCTTCTGGGAATATGGTCGATTTTCCATCTGTCACTAGGGTGTCACCTACAGCAATAGGGGCAATTTTTGGAATTTCCAAAAGTTGCAATGCAGTAGGGTCAAAGCCGTCCCATGTAAGGGTGCCAAAATGCTGGGATTTTTGAAATTTAGCAACTATTTTGCTCTGGGTGTTGAGTATTGATTGGACCAATGCATAGTGATCTGATACATGGGTGACAATACCGACCACACCTTGAGGGGAAACAACACCCATGTCAATTTCCATTCCACTGAGTCGGCCTCGGTTTAAGGTCAATTGATTTTTTGTTTTATGAAAGTTGTTATTGATCACTTTGGCCGTCTGGACTCTTATGTGGTCGAAATTAAGGGTGTCTGTTGAGGGCTCTAGCACTGTCGTTGTCGTGTCTTTTGAATTGAGCAGTTGAGTGCGTAGATTTTTATTTTCTCGAGCGAGCACTTCATTTTGGTAGGCGAGATCAAAATAGTCAGTAATTGAGGCCTTCCATTGAAAAAAAGAACCGCCTACGATGTGCGTTGACCCTAAATATCTGGTCTGATGATAGTTGTGGGCACTTTTGGTGCGCTGTAGGGCGATGATAAAGAGTAAAGCAAAAAGCAAGAAATTTTTATTCCGAATAAAAAAATCAATAATCTGCTGCATTGTCGCTAGAGGTTTCTCTTTATTTGATCAAGACACTTTTGTATTTAGCCAAGTTTTTCAGACAGATTCCGGTACCACGGACAACAGCCCGGAGCGGGTCTTCAGCGATATAAACGGGCAAGTCAGTTTTTTGAGAAAGACGCTTGTCTAGGCCCCGCAACATTGAACCACCCCCAGCAAGGTATATTCCTGTGTTGTAGATATCTGCGGCAAGCTCGGGAGGTGTTTGAGATAGAGTTTCCATAACCGCATCTTCTATACGCAGAATTGATTTATCTAAAGCTTTGGCAATTTCTCTGTAGGAAGTCTGGATTTGTTTTGGTTTCCCGGTCAGGAGATCTCGCCCCTGCACGGCCATCTCTTCTGGCGGTAATTCCAGGTCCTCTGTGGCCGCACCTATTTGAATTTTAATTTTTTCAGCGGTGCGCTCACCGACATAAAGGTTGTGCTGGGTCCGCATGTAGTAAACGATGTCATTTGTGAAGACATCACCAGCAATTTTCACAGACTTGTCACAAACGATACCACCAAGGGCAAGAACAGCAATTTCTGTTGTCCCTCCTCCGATGTCCACAATCATATTACCCTTAGGTTGCATGATGTCTACACCAATTCCAATGGCCGCGGCCATTGGTTCATGAATGAGGTAGACTTCTTTACCATTGACCCGTTCGGCACTTTCTTTCACCGCACGCATTTCTACCTCCGTGATCCCGCTGGGGATACAGATGACCATGCGCAAGGAAGGTGTGAGCCATTTTTTCTTAAGTGCTGGAATGTCTTTAATGAACATGCTGATCATCTTCTCACTCGCATCGAAATCAGCAATGACACCATCTTTTAGTGGCCGAATGGTCTTGATATTCTCATGTGTCTTTCCTTGCATCAATGCCGCCTCACGACCCACAGCAATTATTTTTTTACTCTCTCTATCACGCGCGACAATACTTGGTGCATCCACGACAACTTTTCCGTTATGGATAATGAGTGTATTTGCTGTACCAAGGTCAATGGCTATTTCTTCTGTAAGGAAATCAAAAAATCCCATAGCGCTTTAGAATGAAAGTGTTGAATAGTAGTGCTTCTTACAAATGTAACAAAAATTAATGCTTAAAATGGCGAATTCCAGTAAATACCATTGTCAAATTGTGCGCGTCACAATAGTCTATGCTCAACTGGTCTTTTATGGAACCTCCAGGCTGTATAACGGCCTTAATTCCTGCTTTGTCCGCGATTTCAACACAATCTGGAAAGGGGAAGAAGGCATCACTTGCCATGACCGCTCCATTGAGATCAAATCCAAATGATTGTGCCTTGTTGATGGATTGCATCAAGGCATCAACTCTTGAGGTTTGGCCAGTGCCGCTGGCACATAGTTGGTGGTCTTTTGCCAAGACAATCGTATTTGATTTGGTGTGTTTGCAAATCTTGGAGGCAAATAATAAATCATCTATTTGCGCCTCGGAGGGTTGGTTTTTTGTCGCTGTAGTCAAATGTGTCCGACTATCGGTGATGTTGTCTCGCTCTTGGGTCAAATAGCCATTGAGGCATGTTCTAACGGTCGTGTCAGGTAAATTGAAGAGTTGTTGCACCATCAGAATTCGGTTCTTTTTTTGGGTCAATACGCTTTGTGCTTCAGGACTAAATCCAGGCGCAATCACCACTTCACAAAATAATTCGTGAATTTTTTCAGCCGTGGCAAGGTCAATCTTTTTGTTGGCAATCAATACACCGCCAAAAGCCGATACAGGGTCGCCGGCTAAAGCTTTGGAATAGGCCGAAGACAATGTATCACATTGAGCGACTCCACAGGCATTATTATGCTTAAGAATCGCAAAAGTTGGTCGCTCGTGAGCCGCTTGAAATTCACTCATGAGATTTACAGCAGCATCAACATCTAGTAAGTTATTGTAGCTGAGTTCTTTCCCGTGTAATTTATCAAACATGGCGTCAAAATCCCCAAAAAATGACCCTTTTTGGTGTGGGTTTTCACCATAACGCAATGATTGGCCACTGGAAGCACTTATTTTTAATCCAGAGACCTCATTTTGTGCATTGAAATAATTGAAAATGGCCGCATCATAGTGTGAAGAAATTTGAAAACTACGTGTCGCATAATATTTCCTCTGCGCTAAAGTACTCTGGCCGTCTTGCTCAGCGAGCATATCGAGTAAACCAGCGTAGTCCTCCACAGACGAGATGCAGAGCGTGTCTGCGAAATTTTTAGCTCCAGCACGGATCAATGATATCCCACCGATGTCTATTTTTTCAATGATGTCTTGAGGGGCCGCTCCTGAGGCCACAGTTTGTTCAAAAGGGTAGAGGTCGACGATGACCAAATCGAGTTGTGGAATATCGAACTCCTGCATTTCTTTGACATCTCCTGGGTGGTTTTGACGGTTCAAAATACCACCGAATATTTTTGGATGCAAGGTTTTGACCCGACCGCCCAAAATTGATGGATACTGCGTGACTTGTTCTGCAGGAACTACTGAAATTCCTAAATTTTTGATGAATTGTTCGGTGCCTCCAGTAGAATAAATAGTGACCCCTAATTCGTTAAGCTTTTGGACAATTGGCCCGAGACCTTCTTTATGGAAAACAGAAATTAACGCCGATTTGATTTTGATCGATTGCATCATGAAAATAAATTGTCAAAGTGTGATCACAAAAGTACATAAATATGAAATAAATGGACGATTTAAAGTTGTTTAAAAAGACCTATCTTTATGGTGTTCATTAGAGCTTCAAAATTCGCCCATGATCATTTATTTACGCGTCCTTAAAGAAAGTGTTAGTTTTGCCATCAGCGCCTTGACAAACAATAAGTTACGTACTTTTTTGTCATTACTAGGGGTGACTATTGGGATCTTTTCTATCATCGCTGTTTTGGCTGCGGTAGATTCCCTAAAATCTGAAATTACAGACAGTCTCGATGGTTTGGATAACAGCACCATATACTTGGGGAATTTTTCTTTTGGCCCGACCGATGTGCCGCGATGGAAGTGGGAGCAGTTTCCTGTAGCTTCCTACGAAGATTATCAATATCTGAAACGGTCTATGCCTTCCGCGGCTGCTGTGGCATATAATTTGAACGTGCGCAACGAAACCATTAAATACGAAGATAAGTCTGTTGAAAATGCCAATATTGGGGCGTTTTCTCATGAATATTATGATATTGAAGCCTTGAAACTTGACGCCGGGCGTTTCTATAATGCACTTGAATCGAACAGTGGTGCTCAAGTTTTGGTCCTGGGATACGAAATAGGCACGGCGCTCTTTGGCAGCAGTGAGCAAGCAATTGGCAAAAAAGTGCGCTTGTATGGCAAGAAATTTACTGTTATTGGCGTGCTCAAAAAAGAAGGATCTGCCTTTAATGATTCAAAAGACACTTTTATCTACGTGCCCGTCAACGTGGTTCGTGCGATCTTTGGCGGGAACAACAGGAGTCTTTTTCCTTTTGTCATAGTCAAGCCGAAGCCTGGCGCAGACAATGATGCCTTTATTGCTGAATTAAAACAAAAAATGAGGATCAAACGTGGCCTTGGTGCAGATCAAGACGATGACTTTTTCATCAATCAGTTGCAGGGGTTTACTGATGCCATCAACAACATTACAGGCACCATGAACATCATCGGTATTATTATAAGTGGATTCTCACTATTGGTTGGTGGTTTTGGTATTGCCAACATCATGTTTGTAAGCGTCAAGGAACGGACCAGTCTTATTGGTATCCAGAAGTCTCTCGGGGCCAAGCGTCGTTTTATTTTATACCAATTTCTTTTTGAAGCTATGATTTTGGCTATTATTGGTGGACTGTTTGGTATTGTCTTAGTTTTTATTGTTTCGGTCATTGCGTCCCAATTCTCCGGAGATTTTGAGTTTGTGTTGTCCGGTTTGAATATGCTGATTGGGACCACCATAGCCGCCCTGATTGGTTTGGTTAGTGGTATATTGCCGGCGATTAAGGCGTCAAAACTCGATCCTGTTGAGGCCATCCGCACGGGGCTTTAATGCCTGTCAATTGGCCATTAAATGATTTGCTTCAGTTGTTGGTTTTCATAAACATTTATCGTGAACAAATGCGTGCCTAAATCTGCCTCTAACACGGCATAGTCTTCCCCCTTGCGCCAAATCATGTGCAGGTGGTTTTCTGCAACCTCGGGAAGCTCGAGCGTTCCATGAAACATTGTGGCACTGTTTCTAAAGCGAATCATTTTGAGTTGATCCAGAACAACTTTCTTTTTGAGTCGTTGATTCATTTCTGCTATTGAGAGATTCGTTCTGTTGATTTCTTTATGGCCATCCTTACCTGCCTGGTCAGCAGCCTGATCATCATTCTCGCCAGCGAACAAATCGAGATACCAAACCTGAGGCAATCCAGGCATGAATAACTGAATGGCACGTGCCAGTAAAAGTTTTTGATCATTGGCGCCCAAGGCACTATAATAGGTGGCATTGATCTGGTAATAAGAAATTTTTGAACCATCAGGGCCAAACAAATTTTTGACACGACCACCACGAGACAAAATTAAATCGACTAAATCATCAATTTGTGCATCGCTGAGCAGGCCTTTGTTATAGTTTTCACCGACTTGTTTTCCTTTGAGGTCTAGAACCGGTATGCCATCATGGCAGCCCAACATATTGACTACTTTGAAATCATTTTTTAAGATTTCATTGGCCCACTTTAGTAGTGGTTTGTGGTCACTTTTTTCTATCGTATGGATCACAAGTCCTGGCAAGAAAAAATCGTAAATTCCAAAGCCTTGCTCTGCGACTTGATCGTGCAGGTGTTGTCCAAATTCGGCATGGATTTCTGGTAAAACCCAAAGTTGGTTTTTTTGTGCCATTTTGTTCAGGCGATCGAGATAGGTCCAAGTTCCGGGTTTGTTAAAGAAATTGGTCTCTCCGATGGCTTTGTGCAAGTAAGCAAAGGCATCGAGTCTTAGAATTTTACCCCCATATCCTTGGATCTTGTTTAGGGTTTCTTGATAAAACTCCCAAACTTTTGATGCATTGGCATTGACGTCCATTTGCCCCAAAAGTGACGTGTGGGACTTAATGAGCTGGGTCAACTCATCATGGCTGATCTCATAACCCCTCAAATCTAATGTCCGAATATCAAGCTGGTCAGTGATGGCTTGCTCAATCAATCGATACAGCAAAAGACAAGACTGATGATCAGCTCCAGTCTTTTCTTCTAGAGCCTCAATTAAAGAGGTTTTGAGCGCAACACGTTGGTAAAAGGTATTCCAATAGAACCGATCTTGAGCACCCTCAAATGGTACTTTTAAAATGGGCAGCCCCGGCTTGCGCATGAACAGTCGATCCAATAAGTGTTTTTCTGGAATCATGACGCCGCGCTGGTCCAAATCACCGTTGCCCACCCAGAATTCATTCCAGTCGATGAAAAAATCCTTGTAAGGCGATTGTTCTCCCTTTTCTAACAAGTCTTTGAATTGTGGCGATGCCACAGATAAATGATTCAGGACGATGTCGAGCTTAAGATGGATGCCCAATTGTTTTAATTGTTCTAAATCGTCAACAGACACCAATTCTTTGTTGAGGTCATAGTCTATGATCGAAAATCCACGGTCTAGATCGCTATTGAAAAAAGTTGGCAATAAATACAGTTGAGAAAAAATACCTTTGAGTCCTGGTTCTTGAAGCATCGCCACCAGGCCACTCAAGTTTTGCCCCATGCTGTCGGGGTAGGCATTGAGCATGACACCACTGAGTAGGTCTGGGGATCCGTTCTGGTTGCTGGAGGTTATAGACATAGAGGACAAGGATGAGCTTTAAAAAAGGGCTGCGACTTGAGCATTCACCCACTCTAAAAATTGTTCGTCTTTTTGGTCGAATGGATCAATTGAATGAGAGTCGATGTCGATCTGACCTATATTTTGCTCCTGGACAAAGAGGGGCACCACAATTTCAGATTTAACGGTGATGCTGCAAGCGATGTAGTTGTCTTGTGCCGAAACATCAGGCACGACAAAATTCTTATTGCTCAGAGCGACTTGTCCACAGATCCCCTTGCCAAATGGAATGACTGTGTGATCAGTAGGTGCCCCCGCGTATGCCTTAAGATGTAGGGTCTTGGTGTCAAAATCTGCAAAATAATACCCGACCCAGTTGTAGTAGGAAATGGACTCTTGAAGTTCTGTGCATATCGCCGAAAGCTTTGGGTCAATAGGGGTGCTTTGATCCTTAATGATGGCTTCAATTTTGGGTTTGAGGGCTTCTAAATTCATCAGAAATAATTTTTTGATAAAGGTATTTTAAAAAACAAAATTCAAGAAATTAATTGGTGTAACTTTGGGGTCATGCTCAGCTATTGGCGTCAATACAGACCGATTCTTCAATTTATTTTCCTGTTTTTAGGAAGTTATTCTATTTTGAGCCTGATCTATTTTTGGTACCTGTCATCATTTATTGAACCTTTTGGCACCCCCGATGGAATCACGAAATTGGTGGGATTGCAAACACAAGAGGTGATGCGCGCATTTGGTTTTGAGGCCCATGTGGCCATGATCTCAGACGGCTCTGGTCTGGGCATATGGGTAGATGGCAAGGGTGTCGCACGACTAGTAGAAGGATGCAACGCGGTGAGTATCATGATTTTGTTTTTTTCCTTCGTCTTGGCCTTCGCCAAAGGATGGCAAAGAACTTTTGGCTTTATGCTCGCGGGTTTGGTCTTGATTTATGCCATCAATATCATCCGTTTGGCGCTGATCAGTGTGGCCATAGCACATTTTGAGTCCTACAGAATGCTCTTGCATGATGTTATTTTTCCTGGATTGATTTATGGCTTTGTTTTAATGCTGTGGATTTTCTGGATTTGGCTCATCAAACGTCCTGCGCATGCTTAAACCTGGTCAATATATTTTGATATTATTGGGGGTGCTTGGCCTGGTGATGGTGCGCTATTTTGAACAGGACTTGTTTTATGACCCTTTGATGTTTTTCTTTCAAGGAGACTACAGGACTCAGGAGCTACCGCCAATAGACGCCTTTGCTTTTGGACAATCCTTAATCTTACGCTTTTTTCTCAACATGGTCTTTGGGCTGCTGTTGATCAAAGGATGGTTTCAAAAAATCAGCCTGGTCCAATTCACAATACTGATCGGCTTGGTGTTTTTTTTGGTTTTGGCCATTGCTCTGATTTTCCTCTTGACGTACTATCAAGTCGGTCATTATCATCAACTATTTTATGTCCGAAGGTTTTTGATACACCCCATAATTATACTAATTTTGCTGCCAGCATTTTACTTTTATCAACCGCAATAGGATTTTGGTCCAATGGCAGCATAAAAAGACGAACTATGAAAAAATTGATCCTCATTATTGTCACCGTATTAAGCCTCTTCTCTTGTCAAAATAAGTCAGCGCTGCAGCAGGCCGCTTTAGCCGACCAAATGGCTGATATTGTTGCTGTTCACGATGAATTAATGCCTCAGATGGGGGTTATTGGCACCTTGATGGGGCAGCTTCAGGAGCAGGTGGCTATTGATTCTACTTTGGTAGCCCATTCTGATGCCATTACTCATTTGAAAGGGGCAAATAAAGCCATGATGACTTGGATGATGGATTTGAGTGAGGTATTCACACCTGACCAAATCATGGGCCAGGACACCATTCCCGTGTTGCTTCATGCTCAAGTTGGTGCCTTCGAACGGTCAGCACAAGAATTAAGGGTCCAAATGATGACAGCCATTGATCAAGCTCAGGCGCTGTTAAAAGAAAAATAGGGCAGAGCATTTGTGGTGGTGCCACTATTCTTTTTCCTTACTTTTGTGGTCTGATGTGTGCTGCACGAAAACTGCAATTTATGATCCATTCATTTTTGGTTACTGGCATGACCTGCAATGGTTGCCTGAATAAGGTGAAAAAGGCTGTTGAATCTATAGATGGGGTAAGCGATGTTGCCATTGATTTGAGCACAGGGCGCCTATCTTTTGAAGCACCTCATAAATTGAATCTTGAGCTATTGCAAAGTAAAGTGCCATTGGACTATCCTGTTTTTGATCTTGATCAGGTGCCACTCGCCACTACGAAGTGGAAGCAATTGAAGCCGTTGGCTCTTATTTTTATTTTTCTCTTCGGCACGGTCTTTTTGATCCACATAAGAGATTGGCAGCCCCGAGCGTTCATGCTTGATGCCATGGCAGGCTTTTTCTTGATTTTTAGTTTTTTCAAACTTTTAGATGTCCCGGGTTTTGTCAGTGCCTTTTGTCGTTATGACCCATTAGCCAAAAGAGTAACGCTTTACGCATGGATTTATCCATTTATTGAGCTGCTTCTTGGTTTGTCATTGCTCTTGCGTTATCATGCGGAAATGGCCTTGATCATGACCATAGTGGTTTTGGGTTTGACCACAATTGGTGTCGTGGGTCAATTAAGGAAAAAGGTCAGTATCGAGTGTGCCTGTTTGGGCACGACACTCAACCTGCCAATGACAGAAGCGACATTGATCGAAAATATCGTGATGCTGTCAATGACCATATTTACTTTATGTTCTTGATATGAAGTATCTGCTCTTTAGTGTTTTTTTATTTTGTGTGGTTCCAGTCCATAGTCAGGAAGTGATAAAAGGAATGGTCTTCGATGGGAGTGCTGCAGCCAGTAGTGGTTTGTCTGGAGCAAATGTCTACTGGGTCGATGGCTCAGATGGAGTGATCACTGATTTTGAGGGTAGCTTTGTCTTACCGGGCCGCACTTTGCCTGCGGCACTGGTGATCAGTTTTGTGGGTTTTGAAACTGATACAGTGACGGTAGCCTCAACAATGGAGTTCCGCCATATCTTGAGACCAGCTGGTGCGCTTGATCAAGTCACTTTGGTAAAAAAAAGAACGGCGCAATTCCGCTCGTCATTTTCCACGGCAAACATCATTCAAATCAGTAGTGATGAATTGCTGAAAGCCGCATGTTGCAATCTCTCAGAAAGCTTTGAAACAAATCCCTCTATTGACGTCAATTTTTCTGACGCCATTACTGGAACCAAGCAAATAAAAATGCTAGGATTGACCAGTCCTTACATTTTGATTACTGCCGAAAATATCCCTGTGGTGCGCGGTGCGGCTCAAAGTCTTGGGCTGAGTTATGTGCCAGGAACCTGGGTAGAAAGCATCCAAATGACAAAAGGCGCCGGAAGTGTCATTAATGGTTATGAAAGCATCGCTGGCCAAATCAATGCCGAGCTACAAAAACCAGCGACAGATGCCCCCTTGTTTTTGAATGTGTTCGCGGCGGCTAATGGGCGCCAAGAATTAAATGCTCATGTCAATCATGGTGTAACAGATCGCTGGAGTACTGGGATTTATATTCATGGTAATCAACGCAGGAAGACTGTAGATCGGAATGACGATGACTTTTTAGATACCCCAAAAGGCGATCAGATCAATATCATGAACCGTTGGCAATACATCGATCCGGTTAATGGATGGGTCAGCTTTATCAACGCACGGATCTTGAGTGATCGAAAAGTTGCAGGGGCAACTGCTTTTGATCGCGATCAAGAATTGTCTGTGGACAATCCTTGGGGCAGTATTATTGATACTGACCGCATTGATTTGTCCTCTAAGCTGGGTTATGTCAATCCCGAATTGCCCTACCAAAGTCTCGGTTTACAGGGGGCATATAGTGTTCATGACCAGCGCTCCATATTTGGTTTGCGCAGTTACGATATTGAGCATCAGAGTGCTTATGTCAATCTCCTATACAATTCGATCATTTCAGATACCCGACACAAAATCAAAACAGGCCTTAATGCCACTTATGACCAATACAATGAAGATGTTGTGGGACAAGAATTCAGACGTCAGGAACGCGCTTTGGGCGTGTTTTTTGAATATGCCTATGATGACTTAGATCAGCTGAGTCTTAGCTTTGGTCTGCGTGCAGATGCGCACAACCTCCTTGGCTTTTTTGTCACACCACGATTGCATCTCAAGTACCTGCCATGGGAGCAAACGACCGTGCGCCTGTCGATGGGTCGCGGCAAACGCATACCAAACATATTCTCTGAAAATTTAAACCTGTTTGCTTCTTCCCGTCAAATTAATATCCGCGATATAGGTGGGGCATTTTATGGCTTAGATCCTGAAATCGCCTGGAATTATGGTTTGTCTGTGTTGCAAAAACTAAGACTGGCCAATAGGCCTTTTGAATTGAGCTTTGATGTTTATCGTACCGACTTTGTGAATCATGTGGTGGTGGACTGGGAAGTGCCTCAGGCTATTGGATTTTACAATAAAACAAATGAGAGTTGGACCCAAAGCTATCAGATAGAAGCGTCTTATAGTCCAGCAGAATACCTTGATTTGCGGGCCGCTTATAAGTATTTTGACATCAATACCGCCTTTGATAGTGGGGATGACCGGCCTCCTTTGACACCAGAGCATCGGGTTTTTGCTAATGCGAGCTACCAAACTCATGCCATGTCAACGGGAGGGCATTGGAAAATTGACGCGACGATCAACTGGCTGAGTGCGCAGCGCTACCCTGAGTTTGATCCTGACTCAGACCTGTTTGGTTTTGCACTCACCCCAAACTTGCTCACCATGAATTCGCAGATCACAAAGGTGTTTAATTCAAAAATAGATTGGTATCTTGGTGTCGAAAATATAACCAATGTCCAACAACCAAATCCTGTCATTAATGCAACGGAGCCCTTTGGCGCAAACTTTGATGCCACTATGGTCTATGGCCCTATATTCGGTCGAATGATGTACACAGGAGCACGGTTTAAACTCTAAACAAAATGAAAAAGCTATTATTGATGATGACCTTTTTAGTTACGGCAATGTCCTTGGCACAGAGCAAAAGTGCTAAAGCTTCTATTGAGGTTGATGGAGTCTGTGGGATGTGTAAGGCACGAATTGAAAAGACTGCAATCAAAATGTCTGGCGTGAAGTCTGCTCAATGGAGTATCGCGACTCACGAATTGGCATTGATTTTTGATGAAAATAAAACGAGTTTGGATTCAATAGCCAAAACAATAGCGGGTGTTGGGCACGACACGCGGGCTTATAAGGCTCCTGACGAAGCTTATGAAAAAGTAAATCCCTGCTGTAAATACAGAGATGATGAGGTCGTCAAAGCACACCAATAAATAAAAAAAACCTCGCTTTTTAGCGAGGTTTTTTTCTGATCAATGTCTTACATCATTCCTGGCATTCCGCCGCCGCCCATTGGTGGCATTGGAGGAGTATCTTCTTTGATTTCAACCAAGGCGCATTCTGTGGTCAAAATCATTCCTGCGACTGAGGCTGCATTTTCTAATGCTACTCTTGTCACTTTCTTTGGGTCAATGATTCCTGCCTTAAGCATATCAACGTAACAGTCATTTTTTGCATCATAGCCAAATGCTTTAGTGCCTTCCATAACCTTATTGATCACTACAGATCCTTCGCCACCAGCATTATCGACGATGGTTCTCAATGGAGCTTCAATTGCTCTTGCAACGATTTGTACTCCTGTGGTCTCATCGAGTGAATCGCTTGTGATTTTCGAAAGAACGGCTTTTGCCCGCACTAAAGCAACACCTCCACCTGCAACGATGCCTTCCTCTACAGCCGCGCGGGTTGCATGGAGCGCGTCATCGACACGATCTTTTTTCTCTTTCATCTCAACTTCACTTGCGGCACCGACATACAGTACTGCCACACCACCGGCTAACTTCGCCAAGCGCTCTTGAAGCTTTTCTTTGTCATAATCACTCGTTGTGGTTTCAATTTGTGATTTAATTTGACCAACTCGTGCTGTGATGTCCGCTTTTTTTCCAGCACCATTAACAATAGTAGTATTGTCCTTGTCAATGGTCACCGTTTCGGCAGTTCCTAGCATATCAATTGTGGCGTTCTCAAGGGTAAATCCTCGCTCTTCAGCGATCACTGTTCCTCCTGTTAAAATCGCGATGTCTTCCAGCATGGCTTTTCTCCTGTCACCAAAGCCCGGGGCTTTGACTGCCGCAATCTTAAGTGAACCACGTAACTTATTGACCACTAAAGTAGCCAGAGCCTCTCCCTCGACATCTTCCGCAATGATCAATAAGGACTTTCCTTGCTGTGCTACCGGCTCAAGAACAGGCAATAAATCTTTCATATTGCTGATTTTCTTGTCGTAAAGCAAAATCATCGGGTTTTCTAATTCAGTATTCATTTTTTCGCTGTTGGTCACAAAATATGGTGACAAATAACCGCGGTCAAATTGCATACCTTCGACAACATCAACGTAGGTCTCTGTACCTTTCGCTTCTTCAACAGTGATGACACCTTCTTTGCCTACTTTTTCAAAAGCTTGAGCGATAAGACTGCCGATGGCTTGATCATTATTCGCTGATATTGACGCCACTTGTTGTACTTTTTCAGAGGAATTACCCACTTTAGTAGATTGCTTCTCGAGATCCTTCACAATGGCCTCAACAGCTTTGTCGATACCACGCTTCAGGTCCATTGGGTTGGCTCCAGCGGCGACATTTTTTAGACCTTCTTTAACGATGGCTTGTGCCAATACCGTTGCAGTCGTGGTACCGTCTCCTGCCAAATCGTTGGTTTTGGACGCGACTTCCTTAACCATTTGTGCACCCATATTTTCGAGGGCATCCTCCAGCTCAATTTCTTTTGCCACAGTCACACCATCCTTGGTCACTTGAGGACCACCAAATGATTTACTGATGATCACGTTGCGCCCTTTAGGACCTAGGGTTACTTTTACTGCATTAGCCAATGCATCAACACCTCTTTTGATTGCATCACGTGCTTCGATGTCAAATTTTATTTCTTTTGCCATAACTTTAAATTTTAGGTTTTTGGGTTATTAAATGATGGCCAAAATATCATCCTCACGCATGATGAGGTAATCTTGTCCGTCTAACTTCAATTCATTTCCAGCGTACTTGCCGTAAAGCACTGTATCGCCAACGGAAACCGTCATGTCATGATCTTTCTTGCCTTTGCCAACAGCGACTACTGTGCCTTGTTGTGGTTTTTCTTTGGCAGAATCCGGAATGTAAAGTCCTGAGGCCGTTTTTGTTTCAGCCGCTTGCGGCGCAACGACCACGCGATCTGATAGTGGTTGAATTTTTAAAGCCATTTGTTATTTATTTTAAGTTAAACTTGTTAAGTATGCTCCCTTATTTCAGAAACTATGCCATGCTTACTCGTGTCATAATATGTGACATAAAGATGTCAAGATGGCATAGGTATTGAACCACCATGTCATTTATTGATGTGCGACAATAAGCTGGAAGTAAAATATTTCTTGATTGACCTCAATGTGAAGGAAATAATTACCCCCGGGCATGCTCAATGTGTCAATGGTTTTTTCAATATTACTGCTTTGACCTTGGTACATGGTATTGCCATATGGATCGTAGATGGAAATGTGATAAACTCCTGGGGGCAAGGATCTAAAATCAAGCCGGAAACTGCTGTCTGAGGTATTAGGATACGGGTAGACCGGCAGTTGTTGTTGGCCAGAACCAGATTGGTCGTGGGTCACTGGTATTATTGCTGCATCACCAAGGCCGCATTGGTTTTTGCCCATGAGTTGCACCAGGCCATCATGCTGCCCATTGCCCGTGAAGACTCTTGTTGTTCTTCCGGCACCAGGGGGCAGTTGCCAGTGATCACTCAGGATATCGAATGGCGCTCTGACATCAAATGGGTAAGGCAGCCACCATTCATAAGTCGCAGCACCTTCTGAGACTCCTGCGCTGTAGGTCACAATAGCGCCAGTTGAAACTTCGGCAGGACCGTTTAAGGATTGTGGGAGCGCAGGCCGTCCGGTCCATATTAATTTTCGAACCACCTGATTATCAAAATGTGCCTCAATAAATCCAGGACCACTTGTTTGATTACTGGCTTCAACGGTCAGTCCATGGACGTCTGAGTTGACGAGCGTCAGATTTGATGATATTTCCCATTGCAGGACATCTGGGACTGCGCACCCTTCAAAATAAAAACTGGACGGACGGTCAAAACAGATCGCATCGGGACCTATCAAATCTTCTGGTGCAAGATAGACTGATGGGGGGGCAGGATCTTCATTGAGTTCTTTCAACAGCCATTCAACGCTTTCTTGAGTGAATGATGTGTGGAGCTCATTGTCTCTCGGACCAAAATAGTTGTCGAACGGCACAGTCTCATCACACAAAAGGTTGCTGTTGAGCGGTATGTCCCAGGAGACGTCTGGGTGAAGCATGCCCAGTGCGCTAACACTTGGAATGAATGAATTGACATGATCCAAAGCGTTAATGATCCAGTCATTGATGCATATTTGACCAATAAGCCATTCACATGGTGTGCTTTGCGTGAGGTCTTTGGCTAATATTGTCTGAGTTGGAAACCATCCCCCCGGACTGATGTCTAAGGACCCTCTACTGTTGTTATTGGTCAAATAGCGGTCGTAGAACGACCACCACAGGGCCTTCTTTTTGAAATAGGCAATTTTGTGGGTGGCCGAAGGTTCTGGTGCAAAATAGGTTTCCATACCCAGAAGCTGGCCAATGCCATCAGCAAGCCCTTTGATTTTTATGCTTTGGCCGCCCGAGACACCAAATTGATCTGATGCCAAATCACCCGACAATTCAGTACTTAAGGCGGCATATGGGTTTTTGTATTTTTTATTACCGGTCAGTGACCCATTGATCAGTGCTACTTTGCGCAAATTCTTGGGGAATCCCTGGCTGTTGGGAAGCCCGTTATTGTACAGGTTATTGTAGTAATTGATATAAATTGGTCTTCCACGATCGGCATTAAAACCTTGACTTATTGTTCTCCCGTCAAGCCATTGTTGGCTTAAGTGCCCGTTTTGGGCACTACAATATTGATCAATTAATTGTTGGCGTGCGGCCGCAGAACCCAATTGTTGCTCTATAAAGTCCTGAGCGGCAACACTACCTGTTGTATCGTACAGCAGGTGCAAGAGCGTTTGCACTCCAATGGGAATATTGGCTCCTAAATGAGGGCTGTCAACACTGACCCATAGGCGGGTCCGATGCTCTATTTGATGTTTTTCCATATAGGCCAGGGCATAACGTGAAATTTGCCCGCCCATACTGGGGCCGATGATCACTAGAGATTCACTGCTGTTGTTGCTGTCCAAGAGTGCTTGAAGTCGCTGGTAGAGTTGCACATGGGTCAGGGCATTGCGCTCAATATAATCTGCTCCACCATCGACACGGACTCCATTATACCAATGTGTCGGATGGTTCACCACCACGACATCATAGCCCAAAGAGCGCAGCATCGGAATGATTGCTGTTTTTTCACCTTGATTATTGGTATAGCTCATCATGTCTTCGATCGAACGGTGGTCTGCATCAGATGACCAGGGGTGAGGGTCGCTATCTTGAATTTGCCGACGGTCTCCTGGGTCAAAACCATCTATGATCACGATGGGTTTTTTGAGGGTTCTGCTGTGGTTGTTGCGTGTTCGGTAAAAAATTCTATAATCTAACTTGCCAAATAGAGGGGTGCTTTCATTAAATCCTTGCCAAGGAATTTGTGCCCAAATACTGCCGTTCTCAATCAATGAATCTGGACTGATGTCCGGGATCTTGACATGAATTGTGGCTTTGGTGGTTTGCTCAGATCCATCTGAAAACTCTGCTGTAAAATGGATGGTGTAGTCCCCAGCGACACTAAAATTTTGTTGCCATTGATTCTGAATCAACAGACCATCATCATAAATCAATACTGGTAACTGCCCACCAAGATCACTCCAGAGACGCACAAGCTGCTTGCCTTGAGGGGTTTGAATCAGTAAATTTGGATCAAAGACGAAAGTCACTATGGGCCCCACAATATAGCGTTTTGTTGCAGTCGCCATAAAAACATGTTTTTGTCGGAATGTGTCTTGGCCATTATTGCGGCTTACGAGCAGCGTGTCAATCACCTGAAATGCGCCGTCGTCCGAGGCGTTCCTTTTTAGGTTCAGTTCCTGAAAAGTGGCATTGATTAGCCCTATATCGGTGTGAGATTGCAGTGAGTCGGGGCTGTAGAAGTTCCGCAGCGTTTTGTGGTCAACGAGTTGCTGTTGGTTGGCCGCACGAAATAATTCTGAAATGGCCTGTTCAAATAATAATGGGCTCCCCGTATTGAGCTGCGAATTGAAATTAGAGAGGTTGGCTAGTGGAGTCACGCGGTCGTATAGGACAATGTGTTGGTCCAGAACACCAATGAGCGGTTTGAGCAGGCTATCAATGCTTTGTTGCTGTTGTTCTTGACATATTATTTGATGAAATACTAGGCATACGGTTAGGGAGAGACAGATTTTTCTCATAATTTAGAGGTGTTAATAGGTGAAACAGATGAAAAGGGTTTTGTGTATTGACATTAAGGGTGCCATTGCCGTGGCACCCATTTTATTTTAAAAATTCCAAGAAACCAACATGCTTAAGTTGGTGGTAGAGGTCGTTTGGTTGGGGTGTATTTGGCCGCGAATTCCTAATGACCAATTTTCGAGTATTTGATAGCATACCACCCCCGAAAGAGGAAGGCCAAACCCGTAGGATTTGCGTTGACTTAACGGCTCGTTAGTGGGCAAATGGTAACGCACATGGCTGAGCCCTAAAAAAGCACTCGCCTGCCAATGCTCTGATAAGTGATAGGAGCGTCCATATCCTAGGGAAAGTAGCTGGTAATTGCCGCTTTTATTGCTGGGGTCGCCTATGGAAAAATTCCAGGCAACACCTTTTGTCAACTCTGCTTTGAGCAGATGGTCGTTTTTCTTGGCCACCAAGTCCATGCCATAATTGACTGTGCTCGGCCCACCATTAACGGTGCCCTGACCCAAGTGTGCGCCGATGCTGTTGATGTGCCAGCGGTCGTTGTTGATGGGCACTTGTTCTAATGAGTGAGACTGGCCTTGGGCATAATGAAGGCAGGTCAGAACGATTAACCAGAAATAAATTTTTGTCATCTTAAATCAGTTTTAATTGAAGGGCGCCGTCAAATAAAAGTCGCCTTATTTTGTTTTTTGTCTTCAATAATAACGAGAACTAATTTTTTTTAGGATGTTAGGGCATAAAAAAATCCCATGCAGTGCATGGGATTTATATATTGTCGGTTGCGTTACAACCCGTTTAAAGCTATAAATTTATTCTGGAGTTCCCTCGGCTGCACCACCAGTCTCAGGTAGCGCCGACGCCTCTGGAAGAACAACATTTTCTAATTCATCTTGCAAGAAGTCACCACTAGTTGTTCCTTCAAATAACGACATATTTGACAATAGAATCAATCCTAATAAGATTGCCGAGAGGGTCCAGGTGCTGCGATCAAGAAAATCTGTTGTTTTTTTGACGCCGCCCAATTGTTGTGACCCACCTCCGCCGAAAGAAGAAGAAAGTCCACCTCCTTTAGGGTTTTGTACCATAATGACAACCACCAATAAAAAGGCGATAAAGATGATCAAGATCAAAAATATAGAAAATGTACTCATTGTGATGCGTTTATCAGTTGTTCTATTCCTCGAATTTGGTCTGCAAAGAAACCACTTTTTTCGGGATATTTCAAAATTAATATTTTATATGCCTCAATGGCTTTTATATGGTTGTTTTGACTCAGATATACCCTGGCCAAAGTTTCTGTCATTATTTCGTCTGGACTAGTGACGAAAGGCTCTGAGAGATCACCAGTGTTGGATTGACCTTCTTTTAAATCAATCTGTGGCTGGCGTGCAATAAATTTGTTTATTCTGTCAATTTTGAGGGTCAGGGGGTGGTCATTTGACCTTGGCTGATCATCTGTTGTCTCCTGGTTTTTTTGTTCTCGACGGATAGGCTTAACAGTAGTAAGCTGCAGCCACTGGTCAAATGTGCGGCGCTCTTCTTTCTCGAATTCAAGTGGGCTTTGTGGATCGCTTAAATAAATTTTCGGAGCGCTATCAGTTGGCGTGTCCTGTTCGTGCGACTCTTCTTGAACAATGGTTTGGTGGACCACCTCAATAGCCTTAATCGATTCCTGCTGGCTCGCGTGGAGGTCGGCTATGGAAGATTGCGAAAAATGCTCAGAAGTGATGAAGTCAAAAAGGACATCACGGTCGGTGGTGTAGACTGCGGTTATTTTTAGAGCTTTGTTATAGTGAAAACTCTCAGTTTGTTTCAATCCTTTGAGTTGCAGGGCACGCGCACTCTGGAAATAAGGATATGTCCTTATGATTTCTGCCAGACCATGGTCGTCTTCCGCACTGATGTTGCTGGGATGGGTCAATAGATTATGGAAGGCAGTTGTATTCATTTTACCAGTTGGCCAGTGATTTGTTAAAAATGTCTTGAGTCAATCGCTCGAAAATGACTTCTAACGCGGTGTCTAATTGACTGCCTATAAGTTGAGAAGAGCCTGAGTAATCAAAATAAAATGTGAACTTTTGCTCAAAATCTTTCTCAGGAGCATTGGTATTGCTGAATCTGACATTGATGCCGATTGTGAGGCGGTTCTGGGCTGCAGTACTTTTGGAGGTCGCCGTAATAGGAGCGACATAATAATCTACAATTTCACCTTCGTATACCAAGTCACCGTTGTTGTTGACCAGGCTAAGACTCGTTTGATTGAGTAAGAGGTCTTGTAGCTCCAGAGTGAAGTTTCGGGCTACCTTAGGTTCGACTATTGGCGCATTATTGACAAAATTATTGACTTGAAAAGTTTTGGTCGTCGTGTAGTCAATATCAGCACCAGTAAATGAATAGATGCCGCAGGCTCCTGACACTAGGCCGATGAATACAGTCAATATGATATGCTGGAGTCGAAATCTCATGAATTTATAAATTGAATTGTTTTATTTTTCGGTAGAGTGTGCGCTCACTAATGCCTAATTCTTGTGCGGCCTCTTTGCGTTTTCCTTCATATTTATCCAACGATTTTTTGATCAGTTCGAGTTCTTTATCATGCAGTGAAAGGCTTTCTTCTTCTTCCACATCTTCTGCAAAATGATATTTATCGGAAGGCTGAATGGCCGTTTCTGATTTGTTGAAATCAATTACAGCAATCGAATCGCTTTCTTCTAACTCTTCCGAATCAAAAACTTCCTCGGTCAAGTTGCGCAATGAAGAATTCTCCTGGCTTGGGGCATAAATTTGTTTGATCAAATGAGCATTGTCGGCCTTGACCTCAGAACTGTTGCCTGAGTTCATGAGCTCTAAGGTCAGTTTTTTGAGATCATTGATGTCTTTTTGCATGTCAAAAAGAACTTTATAAAGGATTTCTCGTTCATTGCCAAAATCTGATTTGCTGCTTTTGGTAGGAATGACGGCCGGAAGGTGGCTGCCCACATGGGGCAAATAGTCCTTGAGTTTGGCAAAACCGACATCTCTTTTTTGCTCCAAAACAGAAAGCTGTTCTGTGATATTGCGCAGCTGTCTGATATTGCCACCCCAATGATATTTTAATAACAGTGCTACAGCATCTTGATCAAGTCTGATGGTGGGCATTTTGTATTTCTGTGCAAAATCTGACGCGAATTTTCGGAACAAAAGATGGATGTCTTCGTTGCGTTCGCGCAGCGCTGGGAGCCCAATCTCTACGGTGCTTAATCGGTAGTATAAATCTTCTCTAAAACGGCCTTTATCGATCGCTTGAGCCATGTTGACATTGGTTGCTGCAACAATCCGCACATCTGTTTTTTGGATTTGTGATGAACCAACTTTCATGAATTCACCATTTTCTAAAACGCGAAGCAATCTCACTTGTGTGGGCAATGGCAGTTCCCCAACTTCGTCCAAAAATATGGTGCCACCATCAGCGACTTCAAAATAGCCACTGCGTGCTGCTGCCGCTCCGGTAAAGGCGCCTTTCTCATGACCAAATAGCTCACTATCGATTGTCCCCTCTGGAATTGCACCACAATTCACAGCAATATACTTGTTGTGCTTTCTGTGTGATAGAGAATGGATAATTCTTGGAATATTTTCTTTGCCCACACCACTCTCTCCGGTGACTAAAACCGAAATATCTGTTGGGGCGACTTGAATCGCCTTCTCAATCGCCCTATTGAGTTTTGGGTCATTACCAATTATTTCGAATCGCTGTTTGACGGATTGAATGGATTCCATAGCTAGTCGTTTTGGGTTTTTGAGTAGTGTAGTGGAGTGCCGATCAGCGTCGCGCTTGTACAGTCGTCAATGTGTACCATCACAAAATCACCCGGTTGGTATTGATCTTTTTCAAAAACAACAACGGTATTTTGAGGGGTTCTTCCACTCCAATGCGCAGCACTTTTTTTACTCTCTTTTTCTATCAATACTTCGACAGTCTTTCCTACAAATTGTTTCGTGCGGTAAGCGCTATGTGCTCTTTGCCTTATTATGATATCGTTCAGACGTCTTTTTTTGACCTCCTCTGGAACATCATCTGTCATTTTTCGCGCCGCCATCGTACCAGGACGCTCAGAGTACATGAACATAAAGCCAAAATCATACTGCACATAATCCATAAGACTCAATGTGTCTTGGTGGTCTTGTTCTGTTTCTGTAGGGAATCCAGAAATCATGTCTTGCGAAATACCGCAATCCGGCAGAATAGACCGCACAGTGTCAATCAAGGTCATGTATTGCTCTCTTGTATGTTGACGGTTCATTTCTTTTAAAATTCTTGTACTCCCACTTTGGACCGGTAAATGGATATAGTTGCAAATGTTGTCGTGCTTGGCCATGGCATAGAGAACATCTGCCGTCATGTCTTGAGGATTGCTGGTTGAAAATCTGATGCGCATTTTGGGTTGTGCCCTGGCGACCATCTCCAATAATTGAGCAAAGTCTATAGCTGAAGCTTGTTCGATGGCCGAAGCGTTTTTAAAATCTTTCTTAAGGCCACCGCCATACCACAAATAACTGTCGACATTCTGCCCCAGTAGCGTGATCTCTTTATAGCCTTTTTGTCCCAGATCATTGACCTCCGAAACAATACTTTGAGGGTCTCTACTGCGCTCACGTCCTCTTGTGAATGGGACCACACAAAACGTACACATATTGTCACAACCACGAGTGATGCTGACAAATGCCGAAACACCATTACCGCCTAATCGAACAGGGGCAATATCACCGTAGGTTTCGTCTTTGGACAGGAGAACATTAACGGCATCCCGCCCAGCATTGACCTCAGACAATAAATTAGGTAAATCCTTGTAGGCATCTGGGCCCACAACTAAATCTACAATTTTTTCTTCTTCAAGAAACTTACTCTTGAGTCTTTCAGCCATACATCCTAAAACACCCACCTTCATCCCCGGGTTAATTTTCTTAACGGCATTGTATTTTTCAAGGCGTTTGCGCACCGTTTGCTCGGCCTTATCCCGAATAGAGCATGTGTTGACCAACACCAGGTCAGCGTCTTCAAGTGCATCTGTTGTATCATAGCCCTGCTGGGCCAAAATTGACGCAACAATTTCACTATCACTGAAGTTCATTTGACACCCATAACTTTCAATGAATAGTTTCTTGGTATTGCCTGATGTGGCAATCGTTTTGAGTGTCGTGCCCTGTCTATTTTCGTCAATGATTTTTGGATTCATGTTCTGTTTTATCAATCAAAATTGTGAATTTCAAAAAATATGCCCCATGATTGGAACGCGCTGCAAAGATACAATTAATTGCGTCAATATGTCAAAATGGCAGAGACGATTTTGGTGCGTTAGGTCAGTAAACACCATCATTTAATGTAAATATTGACAGATAATAAGAGGCAAGAATGGGGCGGTGTATGTCAAAGCTTAAAGCCTTCTTCTTGCGCGATTTCTGCACTTTAAAAAACATTGGATGATTTGCTAATTAAAAAATTCACATACTTTTGTTGCCCAAAGATGATGCGTTATGGCAAAGAATTTAGTGATTGTAGAGTCCCCGGCAAAGGCCAAAACCATAGAAAAATTTTTAGGAAAAGAGTTCAAAGTAGCTTCTAGTTTTGGGCACATCGCAGACCTGCCATCCAAAGAATTGGGTGTTGATGTCGCTGGCGATTTTAGCCCTAAATACCAAGTGTCTAAAGACAAAAAAACATTGGTCAAGGACCTCAAGGCCATGGCGAGTAAGGCTGAAATGGTCTGGCTTGCGAGTGATGAGGATCGAGAAGGAGAGGCCATTGCATGGCACTTGTCTGAGTCTCTCGACCTTAAAAAAGAAAAGACAAAACGGATTGTTTTTCATGAAATCACAAAAACGGCGATCCTCAAAGCGATTGACAATCCGAGAGATATTGATTATAATTTGGTGAACGCCCAACAGGCCCGAAGGGTTTTGGACCGTCTTGTGGGCTATGAGTTATCTCCAGTTTTGTGGAAAAAAGTTAAAGGGGGTTTGTCTGCTGGTCGCGTACAAAGTGTTGCGGTACGACTCATTGTAGAGCGCGAGCGGGAGATTCAAGCGTTTGAACCTGTCGCCTCTTTCCGTATTGACGCCGAATTCACCACTAAAAATGGCGCACGCTTTAAGGCAAAATTGCCAAAAAACTTCGACTCACAACAGCAGGCCGAAGAATTTTTAAAACGCAACCTCGGTGCAGCCTATGCTGTGGGTCATTTGTCCAAAAAACCTGCAAAAAAGTCTCCAGCACCACCCTTTACCACGTCCACCCTTCAGCAAGAAGCCGCAAGGAAACTTTATTTTTCTGTAAGTAAGACCATGACTGTTGCCCAAAGATTGTATGAATCGGGTTTGATCACTTATATGAGGACTGATAGTGTCAATTTGTCCAAGGAAGCGCAAAATGCAGCACAAGAGGAAATCACCAAGGCTTATGGCAGTAATTACAGTAAGCCAAGGGTCTTTAAAGGCAAAAGCAAAGGCGCACAAGAAGCCCATGAAGCGATTCGTCCAACGGATATGGGGCGCCACTCTATTATAGGGGAACGGGATCAAATGAGACTTTATGAATTGATTTGGAAAAGGACTATTGCCTCACAAATGAGCGATGCACAAATAGAGCGCACTCAAGTCAAGATCGATATCAAGTCACCGACTCCTGTTGAGGAGAGCTTCAGTGCTAATGGAGAGATGATCACCTTCGATGGATTTCTCAAAGTATATCTAGAGGGTACTGATTTTGATGAAGAAGAGCAAGACGGTATGTTGCCAACACTTGCGGTTGGTGATGGATTACACAATACCTATATCCATGCGACACAGAGATTTTCGCGCCCCCCTTATCGATTTAGTGAGGCTGCATTAGTCAAGCAACTCGAGGAATTAGGGATCGGTCGTCCTTCGACTTACGCCCCAACAATTTCTACAATCATACAGCGCAAATATGTCGAAAAAGGCACTGTAGAAGGCAAGCCACGAAATTACATCCAGATGATTTTGGATGCAGATGGCCTCCAAACTAATGAACTTCAGGAAATGGTTGGGAGTGATAAAGGCAAGCTCGTTCCCACTGATATTGGGATGATTGTCAATGATTTTCTCGTAGAACATTTTCAAGATATCGTAGATTTTAATTTCACGGCAAAAGTTGAAGCGGACTTTGATGATATCGCTGAGGGCAAGGAAGAATGGAAGGAGATGATGCAATCATTTTACGCGAAATTCCACCCTAATGTGGAGCAGGTTAATGAGCATGCACAGCGCGAGAGTGGTGAGCGGATTTTGGGGACTGATCCAGTAAGTGGGAAAGTGGTTCTGGTACGCTTAGGTAAATTTGGTCCAATTGTTCAGATTGGTGCTCCAGATGACCAAGACAAGAAGTTTGCCAGTCTTAGGCCTGACCAGCAATTGCATTTGATCAATTTTCAAGAGGCTATTGATTTGTTTCAATTGCCAAAGACTCTTGGTCGATTTAATGACGAAGAAGTTGAAGTGGCCAATGGTCGCTTTGGCCCTTATGTGCGTTTTGGCAAACAGTTTATTTCCCTGTCTCAAGGCATGGATCCTCTTTCAGTAACCTTTGCAGATGCGGAAGAGTTGATCAGACAAAAGCTAAAGGCAGATGAACCTATCTATACATACGAAGACATGCCCGTGCAAAAAGGTGTCGGACGCTTCGGGCCATTCCTCAAATGGAACGGTATTTTTATCAACGTCAATAAAAAATATGATTTTGATCACTTGACCGATCAAGACATTGTCACGCTTATTGAAGAGAAGAAGCAGAAAGAAAAGGACAAATTGCTTAAAGAATGGACCAGCGAGGGCATCCGTTTAGAAAAGGCCCGATGGGGTCGGTTTCATTTAATAAAAGGAAAAACCAAAATTGAACTGCCAAAAACTACAAAGATTGAGGAAATTACGCTCGAGAAGGCAGAGGAAATGCTCGCAGTAAAAACCAAGAAAAAAACCACACGTAAGCCCAAGGCTAAGGCCGCCAAAAAATGATTCAATACCTGACTCCAGTTGATAAGTCCGTTGTCGCTCATCGCGAAATACTGCCCAATGGAGTGTTGGGAAAGCAAATTAATATTTATCAAAATGAATCAAATTTCCCGCAGCTCGAGGGGGTTAAATTTGTGCTTTTAGGCGTCCGTGAGTGCAGAAACGATGTGGACTACATGGGCGGCACATTGAATTTTGACGCCGTGCGCAAGTCCTTTTATGCGCTATATCCAGGAAATTGGCCTTTATCACTAGTAGACTTGGGCGATATCATGCCGGGTCATGAGCCTGCAGATACTTACTTCGCCCTAAAATCAGTTGTGGCCGAGTTACTTGAATTGGGCATTCTGCCCATAATCTTGGGGGGTAGTCAAGATTTGCTCTACGCCCACTACAGGGCATTTGACCAAATCATCACTATGCTGAACTTGGTCAATATTGACCACCGTTTTGATTTGGGAGATGCGCAGGCAGCAATTTCGAATAAGTCGTACGTGGGCAAAATTATTGTGGATGAGCCCTATAATCTTTTCAATTATAGCGTTCTGGGTTTTCAGTCTTATTTGAATCCTCCTGAAGAAATAGCGTTGATGGACAAGTTGCATTTTGATGCGTGTCGTTTAGGGGCATTGACTCATGATTTGAGTCTGGCAGAACCAATTTTGAGAAATGCATCATTGGTCTCCATGGATGTTTCTTGTATCAAAAGTGGCGACTTGAGTGGCCACTACCACAAAAGCCCCAATGGCTTCAACAGCCGTGAAATTTGTGCCATGGCGCGTTATGCCGGAATCAGCAATCGCGTCAAATCCTTCGGTCTTTATGAGCTAAAGACCTTTGACTCAGATGAGCGCGCATCGAACCTTATTGCACAGATTCTGTGGTACTTTATCGAGGGTGTTTCTTTTCGGGTTGACGATGAAGATTTCTATAATGATCGTGACTTTATAACTTATTCTGTGCCTATTGACGACCTGGTCTTAGTATTCAAAAAGAGCAATAAAACTGGGCGTTGGTGGGTCGAATTGCCATTTAATTCAAAAACGGATAATAATCTGCACAATCATGCGTTATTACCGTGCACTTATGATGAATACATAGGAGCCACAAATCAAGAAATACCAGAACGCTGGCTCAAGGCCCGTTTGAAGAACGAAGTTTAATGAATATACAGGTTTGAGATTTAGGGGTTTTTTTAGAAAAAATGTTGCTTTTCTTAAAATTTAAAGATAGATTTACGCCCTTGAATCTAGTAAAATCTTAACCGAATCATCTATGAAGAAGCTCATTGCAATCTTTGCGATAATTGCCTTATTATTTAGTTGTAGCTCTAATCAGGATAGAGGGGAATTAGTAGGCGCGAAAGGCAAAAAGTGGTACCCAGAGAAACCATATGGAATGACCCTCATTCCTGGCGGTTCTTTCTTAATGGGTAAGTCCGATGACGACTTTGTCGCTGTGAATGATGCCCCCACAAAAACGGTCACAGTGCGCTCGTTCTATATGGATGAGACTGAAATCACAAATGCCGAGTACCGACAGTTTGTGAACTGGGTCAAAGACTCTACAGTACGTTTGCGTTTAGCGATTTTGGCTGATGAGGTCGGTGCAACACCAGGAGATGGAGGTATTGGCGAATTTGCTTTTGTGGACCAAGAGAATCAAGAAATGACCCCTTGGGAGCAATACAATTATGACAATTATTTTGGAATGGGCGATGATTTTTACGCAGGCCGTAAAATCAACAACGCTGTTGACTTAATTTGGAACACTAGTGAATATCCTGACGAATACTATTCTGAAGTGATGGATACCATGTACATTCCTGCGGAAGAGGCTTATAATGGTCAGCGCACAATCGACAACAGCAAGCTCAACTTTCAATACACCTACATGGACATTGAAGCAGCGGCAAGAGCTAAAGGAAAGCGCCGCAAGGACTTCATCATTCAAGAAGAGGTGAATATCTATCCTGACACGACTGTTTGGATCAAAGACTTTAATTATTCATATAACGAGCCCATGCACAATGATTATTTTTGGCATGAGGCATATGGAGATTATCCTGTAGTTGGGGTGAACTGGCAGCAAGCCAAAGCATTCTGTGCCTGGAGAACACTCTACAAAAACGCCTACCAGAAATCCAAGAATAACGCCTTTGTGAATTCATTCCGTCTGCCAAGTGAGGCCGAATGGGAGTATGCGGCACGTGGTGGGCTGGAATCAGCGACTTATCCTTGGGGAGGCCCTTATGCCAAGAATGATCGTGGTTGTTTCATGGCCAACTTTAAGCCGTTGCGCGGAGATTATGCAGCTGATCAAGCCTTGTACACCGTTGAGGCCGACGCTTATGAGCCAAATGATTATAATCTTTTCAACATGGCTGGAAACGTTAGTGAATGGGTAGATTCTTCTTATGATCCAGGATCCTACGAATATTCATCAACGATGAACCCAAGTGTTAACGATCCAAAAAATGCAAGAAAAGTTGTGCGTGGCGGTTCTTGGAAAGATGTGGCTTATTTTCTGCAAGTGAGTACGCGTGACTATGAATATGCAGATTCAGCCCGGAGTTATATCGGCTTCAGAACCGTACAGGATTACATGGGCACAAACATCATTCTAAACAACAATTTTGGCGATGCACGTTAACCCTTCGGTCATCGCTTTTTTTCTACTCAATTAAACTTATACTTAACGAAACTTAAATTTTTTATTATGGCAGCTAAATCGAAATCTAAAAACGGCGCACTATTGTCTCCAAAGCAAATGAATATGGCCTATGGTCTTGGGGCATCAGTTGTGATCTTAGGAGCACTATTCAAAATCTTACACTGGGAACTCGGCCCATTGAATGGTAGTGTATTGCTTGCTGTTGGTTTGATTACAGAGGCGTTAATTTTCGCGCTAGCAGCTTTCGAACCTTTAGATGAAGGTCTTGACTGGTCATTAGTGTATCCGGAATTGGCTGGTGGTGAATCAAACAACCAAGATCCAGAAGGTCTTTTGTCTAAAAAACTAGATACAATGCTCCGTGAAGCCAACTTAGATTCTAAGTTGATGTCGGACTTAGGAGACAGTATCCGTTCTTTTGGTGAAGCAGCACAGAGCATGTCCCCTACAGCGGACGCTTTAGATTCTACAAAAAAATATGGAGAACAAATCGCGCACGCTGCAGCACAGATGGAATCTCTTAATGGTGTTTATCAAGTGCAAATGGATGCTGCCAATCGCCAAGCTGCACTCAATGAAAAAGTAGCAGAAAATGCAGAACAATTAAAAGCCCAAATGGAGCATATGGCGAATAACCTAGCATCATTGAACAGTGTTTATGGTGGTATGTTGTCTGCAATGAACAACAAATAAGACGTTTTCAACTGTAATATAAATTGACACTAAAAACAAATTAAAATGGCAGGAGGAAAACAATCCGCAAGGCAGAAAATGATTAACCTGATGTATCTGGTTTTTATCGCGATGCTTGCGTTAAATATGTCTAAAGAGGTGCTCACCGCATTTGGTGTAATGGACGAGCGCCTTGCTGATGCCAATTTAGCATCTACCGCGCGAAATAGCGCTTTTATGGAGAATTTGGCCACTAAGGCATCAGAGCAACCAGAGCAATATACCGCTGTAAAGAACAAGGCCGATCAAATCAATAGTCTTGGTGCAGACTTGACCTCTTTTATTGATGGGCTTAAAGCCCAAATGATGGCTACGGTAAAGCCGGACGATCAGGACAACTATGAAGTTCAAGACAAGGCAGATTTCTTGGACCAAACCCTTTTTAATGGCGATAACTTTTCGCCTACCGGAAAGGAATTCATTGCAAAAATGAATGCGTACCGCGAAGGTGTGTTGGCACTGGTTGGCACGGATTATCCGTTGATTGCTCAAGACGTGGAGAAGAAATTCTCGACAGCTGATGTGCGCCGCAAAAGTGATAACGTCAAATCACCATGGTTGAACTATCAATTTGAAGGGTTTCCACTGATCGCCTCAAAAACTAAGTTAAGCCAGATTCAGGCTGATGTCAAAACGACAGAGAGCGAAATTCTTGCGAAAATGTTGGGTTCACAGCAGGACGCAGCCATGTCTTTTACGCAATACAATACCCTGTTAGAACAAGCTAAGTCAGCATTCTATGCTGGAGAGGCCTTTGAAGGTGGCATTGTATTAGGGCGTAAGGACCCGAACACTAAGCCGAATCGTGTAGAATTAACACTAGATGGTCGACCTCTGTCTGCTGATCAGTATACCATTGAGAATGGTAAAGTCAAATTGAACATCAGCGCTGGTGCAGCGGGTGACCATGAAATCGGAGGTAATTTGATATTCTTGCAAGATGGCAAGGAGGTCGAAATACCAGTTCAAGCCAAGTTCGCCACAATCGCAAAGCCGAATTCGGCGGTGATTGCGGCTGATAAAATGAATGTGGTTTATCGTGGTGTAGAGAACCCTATGACGGTTTCTATACCTGGAATCGCTGATAATAAGGTTACCGCCTCTGCCTCGAACGGAACTTGGAAGAAGATCTCAGGATCCAAATATAACTTTACACCGAGTAAAGGTGCCACCGTAACCTTTACGGCTAATGGAATTTTGCCTGACGGCCAAAAGATCAGTACGCCAGCTGAATTCAGAATTAAGGATATTCCGCGACCTGTGGGTTCAATACGTGGGGAAACCGGTGATGGTGCCTGTGTCCGCATGCAGCGTCAAGGACTCGAAATTGCGAGTGTCGGTGCGGCTCTTGAGGACTTTGACTTTGACTTAGGTTTAAAAGTTACAGGCTTTAGTTTTAAGGTATCTGGACAGCCTACAGTTATTGTTAGTGGGAACAAGTTGAGTGGACAAGCCAAAAGTGTTTTGAACAGAGCGCGAAGAGGTGAGACCGTTCAAATTTTTGATATCAATGCGAGTTTAATAGGTAATTCAACCTATAAACTGAAGAAAATCTCTCCAGTTTGTATCGAATTAACCAACTAATGATAAGAGTTATGCGTCTAAGAAATATAATGTTGCTTTTGGTACTTGTTTGCTTGAGTGTGCCTGCACAGGCGCAACTCAACATCCTTAATGCCAAGACACCAGAGGAGATAGGTCAAAAGACTGACGCTCAGATCGCCTATGACAATGATACACCACTGCCCTATGGATATGTTGATGATCGTGACGTGCTTTGGTCCAGAACAACATGGGAGATCATCGATCTTGACGAACGTGTCAATTTTCCGTTATATTACCCCATAGACACTAACAATATTGGTGCCGAACGCCGTTCGCTTTATGATGTGCTGGTCAAGAACATCAAAACAGGGAATCTGACTGATGTTTATGCGGATTCGTATTTTTCAGAAAAGCGTACGTTAAGGGATATTGAAGGGTCACTCGTGTATAGCGATACCACCGATCTTGGTATTGAGCAGTTTAATGCTGTGGGTCGCGTCGATCCAGAATACATCCGAAAATTTACGTTGGATGCTGGTGATATTGAAGAATGGCGGGTTAGAGGAGTTTGGTATCTGGATAAGCGACAAGGCGAATTGCGTTACCGTTTACTCGGTATTTGTCCCGTGGCAAATGAAGCAAGATCAAAGGCATTTCCAGATGACGGAGTAGATTCCAAAGTTGAGTTGTTCTGGGTGTGGTACCCTGGTGCGCGTGAGATCTTACACGAAGCGAAGGCCTTTAATCGTAAAAATACATCACAACCTATATCTTACGATCATCTGTTGAATTCAAGACGTTTTAACGCAATCATTTACAAAGATGATAATGTTCAAGGCGATCGCGGCGTTAGTGACTACATCAGTGATAATGCCCTGATGCAGCTCTTGGAATCGGATCGACTTAAAGAACAGATCCGCAACATTGAGATTGACCTTTGGAATTACTAAGCCTATAGACATAATAGATAAACCCTCCTCTTACGGAGGGTTTTTTGTATGAAGAAAGTAGATTTTGTGGTTATTGGATGCGGTATCGCAGGGCTTTGTACTGCCGTGCAGTTGCGCTCGCGAGGACTCCGTGTCGTGGTATTAGATTCTGAAGGCCAGTCCGCGACGTCAATTTCAGGAGGAACGATACATCCTGTTTTATTGCGCCATTACAATCGGGTATGGTTTGGAGAAGAGTTTTGGACCTATGCTCAGGAATTTTATACTGCTCTTGAAGGTCAATTGAACAGGCCCTTCATTGAGGTTAAGGGACTGATCAAACTGTTTGATTCGCTTGAGGAGCGGGCTTTGTGGCAAGAGCGCAGAGCAGAAGTGTTTTGGGCCCATTATCTGAATCCTCTTGATGATAAAGCTTGTGCGCTGAAGGGTATACGAACGCCATACGGTTATGGCACTTCAGATGAGGTATGGCGTTTTTCACCGCCCAAACTCCTTAAGGCCTATAAATCATTGCTCCAGAGGGAACAGTGCTGGCAATCTGCCGAGATTTTCGCGAAGACGCCCACCGAGTTGAGAGCAGTTTTGAATGGATTAGGACTTGATCCGACACACATTGTTTTGGCGCAAGGATTTGCGCAGCAGATATGGCCCTCAAATCTGGGTCTCGGCGGTCCAATAATAGCCAAGGGGGGCGAATACATGATTATTGAATCTCCAGAGTTGAAGTTAGAGGTAGTGCTCAAGGACAAGTTCTTTATCATTCCTCTTGGTCAAGACAAATACCAAGTAGGGGCCACTTATATTCACAAGAATCAGGACAGTAGCCCAACTATTGGCCGAGCTAAAATGACAGCCGCTTTGGATGGGTTGTTGACTCTGCCTTATGTCGTTCTAGAGTATTGGACTGGCTTGAGACCTACAACCCTGGACAGAAAACCCATTTTGGGTTTGATCGATCGTGCGGCGTCAGTATATACAATTAATGGATTAAATTCGAGAGGACTGCTTATGGCGCCCCTTCTTTCGGATTGGCTGGTCGACTCAATAATTGAGGGTGGTATCTTGCCCTCAGAGGTCTCTATTGGTCGTTTTTTTTCTGCGCCGTTGGATTGAACTTAAAAAAGAGGTTGATCCAAATGTTTCGAGAAAGCCTCAGGATTATCGGAAGACTCAATACCAACGTCCCACAAATCATGAAAAATGTTGCGAGTCGATCAAATCCAATCAGAAGATAACTCACCAAGAAGGCCACGGCAGCAAAAATAATACCCACACCATAACTGACGTACATGGCGCCATAAAAAAATGATGGTTCAATTTTGTATTTGAGGCCACAGCTAGAGCAGTGCTCTGGCATCTTGAGTGTTTCAGAAAACCTGTAAAGATGCCGTGTTTGGTAGAGTTTGCCTTGGTGACATACAGGACATTTGCCCCAAAAAATACTGTAGAATTTTGTGCCTTTAAAGATGTTCATTCTAATTTTTTTGCGAGTGTAAATTTAAGGATATTTGCACAACTAAATTATGTTTTGATCCACACATGCTGAATATTTATAATTTGTCTGTTGCCTTTCAAGGCTCATTCCTTTTCGAGGGCATTACCTTTCAACTTAATGGTGGAGACCGTGTTGGATTGGTGGGTAAAAATGGTGCAGGAAAATCCACTCTACTGAAAATCATCTCAGGGGACCAGGAATATGATAAGGGACAAATTGCCACGGATAAGGAAATTTCTGTTGGGTTTTTGCGCCAAGATATTGATTTTGTGCAAGGCCGAAATGTCCTGGAAGAGTCCTATCAAGCTTTTGAGCAAATTAAGTCGCTAGAGCTGCAACTTGATCAAATTAACCATGATTTGGCCACACGAACAGACTATGAAAGCGATGGCTACACTGAACTTATAGAACGTTTGAGTGACGTCCAGAATCAATATGAAATTCATGGTGGATACAATTACCAGGGAGATACCGAGCGCATATTGTTGGGATTGGGCTTTAAGCGATCTGATTTTGAGAAGCAGACGGATACCTTTTCGGGCGGTTGGCGCATGCGCATTGAGTTGGCCAAGCTTTTGCTGCAAAATCATGATGTGTTGCTATTGGATGAGCCGACCAATCACTTGGATATAGAATCTATATTATGGCTCGAAGAATTCCTCAAGGCCTTTTCTGGAGCTGTCGTATTAGTCAGTCATGACCGCATGTTCTTAGATCAAGTGACCAACCGCACTATTGAGATTTCATTGGGCCGAATTTATGACATTCCAAAATCTTACTCAAAATATTTAGTGGCACGAAATGAATTGCGTGGTCAGCAGCTTGCGGCCCAAAAAAATCAACAAAAGCAAATAGATCAGACCGCCAAATTGATTGAAAAATTTCGCGCTAAGGCCTCTAAAGCCACCATGGCACAGTCCCTGATCAAGAAACTCGATAAAATCGATCGTATTGAAGTGGATGAGGACGATAATTCGGTCATGACGCTCCGCTTCCCATTGTCAAAAACACCAGGTAAGGTTGTGGCAGTTGTAGAGGGGGCCTCCAAGAATTATGGCGATCACGTTGTTTTGAATGAAATCGACCTGCGTATAGATCGCGACAGTAAGACCGCCTTTGTGGGACAGAATGGTCAAGGAAAATCGACTCTTGCCAAAATGATTGTTGGGGAGCTCAAGCACCAAGGCAGCATTATTTTAGGCCATAATGTAGAGATCGGTTATTTTGCTCAAAATCAAGCCGAATATCTCGAGGGCAGTAAAACTGTGGAAGAAACCATGATTGATGCCGCAGATGAACGCACAAGACCAAGAGTGAGGGATATCTTGGGTGCTTTTTTGTTTCGTGGAGAGGAAGTCGATAAGTATGTGAGGGTTTTGTCCGGTGGAGAGCGCAACCGTTTGGCACTGGCCAAGCTGTTGTTACAACCCTTTAATGTGCTGGTCATGGATGAGCCGACCAATCACTTGGACATTAAGTCAAAGAATGTGCTCAAAGAGGCCTTGCTTAATTTTCAGGGGACACTGATTGTCGTGTCTCATGATCGGGATTTTCTTCAAGGCTTGACCAATGTGGTATACGAATTTAAGGATAGTACCATCCGACAGTATTTGGGAGATATTGATTACTTCCTCGAGCAACGGAATATCAGTCATTTGCGGGACGCAGAGCGACGGACAGTGCCGGACAAATTGTCCAAGCAAAAACCAGCAAGCACACAACATGATCCAGATCGGCAGAAAGAACTTAAATTTTTGCAAAATCGTTTGTCTAAGCTCGAGGTGAAAGTAAGCAAAGTCGAAAAGGAGCTGAAGGATATGGATCAGGCATTGGCCTTAAATTATGAAAAGACCACTGCTGACGGCGATTTTTACAAAAAATATGAGTCAAAAAAAACGAGTTTAAAGGATCTTATGGGTCAATGGGAAGAGGCATCGCTCAAGCTAGAAAAGCACAGCAGAATTTAAGAAATGTTTAACATTAATAGGCGCAATACCCCCTAAATTTGGGCTTATTCACTAAACTTATATCCGTGCGAAGAATCATCAATACGGCCATTGCTGTTGTCATCATTGTCGGTGCATATTTTTATGCTCAGCACCTGATTGAGAGCAATGCACGAGTCAAGCCTCCAGTTAAGAAAATTATCAAAACTGTTTTTGTGCAACAAGCGGAAAATGGGGATGTGCCTATTATGGCTCAGGCTAGTGGTTCTGTTGTGGCTAAGGATCGTCTCGAGTTGTATGCTGAGGTCCAGGGCGTTTTTGATCAAAGTGCGGCAGAATTCCGTGCGGGACAAACATTTAAGAGCACCCAGATCCTTATTGGCTTAGATGCTCGAGAGTTTCGGGCCTCATTGGTTGCTGCCAAAAGTGAATTTCAAAATTTAGTCATCAGTATATTGGCTGATCTCCGACTCGACTACCCCCGGTCTTATGACCAATGGTCGGCTTATGCAAAGGGTTTTAGTGTCACGGCCCCTTTGAACAACTTGCCAGAAGCAATTGATGAGTCAGAGCAGTTTTTCATCACAGGTCGTGGAATTGTGGCGGCCTTTTACGCTCTGAAAAATATGGAAGAGCGACTGGCAAAATATACCATAAGAGCGCCATTTGATGGGGTGCTCATTCAGGCCGATGTGACGAAGGGAACTTTGGTTCGTGCGGGTCAAAAATTAGGAGAATATATTGATAATAGATCCTATGAATTGGCTTTAAGTCTAGCGCCAGAAGTTAGTGATCTCTTGTCTGTGGGAGCAGATGTGTCGATGTCCTCAAGAGATGGCGCTCAAACTTTTACTGGGAAAGTGGCCAGGATAAATCAAAAAGTCGATCAAGCGACACAGATGGTTCAGATTTTTGTGCGCTCGAGCGACGATAGGCTAAAAGAAGGCATGTATTTGTCCGCAGAATTGCCTGCTCGGACACAGAGTCAGGCCATTAAATTGCCAAGAAAATTGTTGGTGAATGAAGGTTTTGTCTATGTTGTGCGAGAGGGAGTTTTGGATTTGATGCCGGTTGTGCCTGTTTATTTTACCCCAAATGATATGGTGGTTACTGGTATTCCCGACAATACAGATGTGGTCATCAAACCTGTAGCAGGGGCATTTGCTGGCATGTTGGTTCAGATTTATGATCAAGATGATACAGAACAGTCCAATCAAAGTCTCCAGTAGATGAGGAAGTTAATCACCTACTTTATCAAGTATGAGGTCGCGGTTAATGTCGTGATCTTGGCGTTTGTGATTTTGGGTATTGCGGGAATGCTCCAGCTTAAGTCGTCTTTTTTTCCTCTGCAAGATCCAGAAATCATTACCATAAATATTGCTTATCCAGGAGCGGCGCCACAAGAAATTGAAGAGGGTATTGTTTTAAAAGTAGAGGATAACCTCAAAGGACTTATTGGTATCGACCGCGTGACCTCAGTATCACGAGAAAATGGTGGCAGTATTACAGTTGAAATAGAAACAGGTAGAGATATCGATATGCTTTTGGCAGAAGTCAAAAATGCTGTCGATCGCGTCCCGAATTTTCCAACTGGAATGGAGCCATTGGTTGTGGCCAAACAAGAAAATGTCCGCCGTACAATAGAATTTAGTATCTCTGGCGAGAACATTCAACTCAATGCCTTGAAACAAATTGGTCGCCAAATAGAAAATGACCTCCGTCGGATTGATGGAATATCGCAGATCAGTGTATCGGGTTATCCAGAAGAAGAAATAGAAATTGCTGTTCAAGAACAGGATCTATTGGCTTACAATATGAGTTTCACTGAGGTCGCAGCGGCTGTTTCGCGTGCCAATATTTTGACAACAGGGGGAAACATTAAGACGGATTCGGAAGATTATTTGATCCGTGCCAATAATCGCGCCTACTATGGCATTGAGCTCAATAATTTGGTTGTGCGCAGTAATAGTGATGGCTCTGTGGTACGTTTGAGTGATGTCGCACAAGTGCGGGATCGTTTTTCAGAGTCCCCAAATGCGACTTATTACAATGGTAATGTTTCTGTTGTGGTGAACATCACTAATACCAATAACGAAGACCTCATCGGCACATCAGTTAAGGTAAGGGCTTATATAGAGCAATTTAATGAAGCGCATACTGGAGTTGTGTTGCACATTATTAATGATGCAGCCGTTACTCTTGAGCAAAGAACAGACTTATTATTAGAGAATGGTGCCATTGGGATCATGCTTGTTTTGTTCTTTTTATCGTTTTTCTTGAATACGCGATTGGCTTTTTGGGTAGCGTTTGGGTTGCCTATCTCATTTTTGGGGATGTTTATTTTTGCGGCGTATTTTGGGGTAACCATCAATGTCTTGTCTCTATTTGGGATGATCATTGTCATCGGTATTTTGGTTGATGATGGTATTGTGATCAGTGAAAATATATACCAGCACTATGAGCGTGGCAAACCTCGAGTTCAAGCAGCTATTGACGGAACTATGGAAGTTTTGCCCCCAATTCTGAGTGCCATCATCACCACCATTTTGGCCTTCTCTACGTTTTTATTTCTCGACGGTAGAATTGGGTCGTTTTTTGGCGAGGTGAGTGTTGTGGTGATATTGACTTTGGCGGTGTCTTTAATCGAAGCTTTGATCATACTGCCGGCCCACATTGCGCATTCTAAAGCCTTACTCAAAGAGAACGCTGCGCAGCCGGCACGTGGGTTTTTTGCACGGGTTTTTGCCAAATTGCGCGGTCTTAATAAAATTGGCGACCGCTTTATGGTTTATTTGAGAGATCGTCTTTACAGCCCGGTATTGCGCTTTGCTCTGCGGCAACGATTCATTACTTTTTCTATTCTTGTGGCACTCATGATTGTTACAGTGGGGGCGCTGCGCGGAGGCATTATCCGTGGTGCATTTTTCCCAATGATCGCGAGCGACCAAGTAAGGATTGATTTGCTCATGCCTGAAGGCACCAACCCAAGCATTACAGACTCTTTGATCAGTAAAATTGAAATGGCAGCCCAACAAGTGAACTTGGACTTCACTGAGCGGCAAACAGGACAAATGGAGGTGATTCAAAATATTGTCAAGCAAGTGGGGCCTGGAAATAATAAGGCATCTTTAAGTGTTAATTTATTGCCCGGCGAGGAGCGGGATTTTAGTTCGCCAGAGATCACAAATGCCATAAGACAGGCAGTAGGTCCTATATACGGTGTAGAGCGGCTGACCTATGGATCGGGGAGTAATTTTGGTGGGAGTCCTGTGTCAATTTCTTTATTAGGGAGCAATACAGCCGAGCTCAAAGCCGCCAAAGAAGAGTTGTTGGTCGAGCTGACCCAAAATGCGCTACTGGCAGACGTTGCTGATACCGATCCAGAGGGCATTAAGGAGATCAATGTGGTGCTCAACGAGACTGCTTACGCTCTTGGATTTACCTTACAAGAAGTCATGAGTCAAGTGCGGTCTGGGTTTTTTGGGCTTCAGGCCCAGCGTTTTCAGCGTGGACAGGATGAGATCCGTGTATGGGTGCGCTATGACCGGATCAATAGAGAGTCTATAGCAGATTTGGATCAAATGCGTCTGGTCGCGCCAAGTGGAGACCGTGTGCCTTTTGGTGAGATCGCGACATATAGCATCAGTAGAGGGGATGAGAGCATCAGTCATCTCAATGGTTTACGAGAAATTCAGATCAATGCCGATTTGAAAAACCCGAAGGGCAGCGCCACCGAAATATTGTCAGACATCCAGTCTGATATCATGCCAGGGATTCTGTCTAAATATCCAACGGTAACGGCATCCTTTGAAGGCCAAAATCGTGAAGCCAATAAATTGACAAAATCAGCGCGCACTGTTGTGCCCATTATTATTTTCTTGATCTATATGACCATCGCATTTACTTTTAGGAGTTATAGCCAGCCTCTTCTATTGCTGGTCATGATTCCGTTCAGTTTTATTGCGGTGGCTTGGGGGCATTGGATTCATGATTTTCCAATAAACATCTTGTCGGCTTTGGGCATCATTGCCTTGATCGGTATCATGGTCAATGATGGGTTGGTGCTTATCGGTAAGTTCAATAGTTATTTGCGCGAAGGGCTTAAATTTGAAGAGGCATTGTACAGAGCTGGCCGATCCAGATTTCGGGCGATTTTCTTGACATCATTGACCACTATCGCTGGAATTGGTCCATTGTTAATCGAAAAGAGCCGTCAGGCTCAATTCTTAATTCCTATGGCGATTTCCATTGCTTATGGTATCGCCATCGCGACGATATTGACCCTGATCATACTTCCGCTATTGTTATCGGTCACCAACGAGCTCAAGATGCGCATCCATTGGTTGATTCATAATGAGTTGAGGCCTCGCGAATATTTTGAACGTGCCATAAAGGAAGGCCACTTTGCGCAAGAAATAAATGAAGGCTCGACTAAGGATGGATCCAAAGAAATAAACAATGACTGATATGATGAGGTACCGTTTTGTTTTGATGATATGCATGATACTTGCAGGAGCCCACAACACGTTTGGTCAGGCTTTGGAAATCCTGGACAAGGAAGCTGCATTGGCACAAATGTTGGCCCATAATTTTGGCATTCAAATCAGTAAGAACACTGCAGATCAAGCCAAGAATAACGCCCGCTTAATGAATAGTGGTTTTTTGCCTTCGGTGTCCGCTAATTCGAGTGCCGGATATCGATTGGAAGATCAGGAGGTGACCTTTCGTGATGGTACCGTGACCGAGGTGACAGGGGCAGAAACTAAAAACCTCAGTGCCTCTTTAAATTTAAACTATACCCTCTTTGATGGCCTCGGTCGTGTTTATAATTATAAACGACTGCAAGAAACCTACGCGCTATCCCAGTTTGAGGTAAGAGAGACGATCGAATTGACCGTGTTGCAATTATTTTCTGTTTACTATGAAGTGGCGCGCTTGACAGAGAATCAAGCCATATTACAGCAGACATTAAACAATACCAAAGACCGATTGCTGAGAGTGACTTATGGATTTGATTATGGCCAAAGAACCAAGCTGGATGTCCTTACAGCGGAGGTGGATATGGTTAATGATAGTATTGCACTAATGAATGGTGAGCAGCTGTTGCGCAATTCAAAACGAGACTTATCGCTGATTTTGAATACTGATATCGCCCGAGATTATGAGGTAGATACTGATTTAGTTTTTTTGAATGGTCTTGTCCTTGAAGAGAGTGCGGCCTTAGCTCCGAGTCAAAATGTAAGGATACAGCAAGCTGAATCAAATAAAGAAATCGGTGTTTTAAGTGCAAAGTTTCAAAAGTCATTGCTTTTACCGAGACTCGGGCTTACTGGGTCGTATGGTTGGAATGAGGGCCTTTTTCCTGCTACGGGTTTCGCGACTAAGAGCATCAGTAGCGGAGCATCAGCGGGATTACAATTGAGTTGGAATATCTTTGATGGAGGGACGTCAGTGACGGCGTTGAGGAACAGCAGAATTTCAATAGAGAACCAGGAGTTGGCATTAGCGCAAGTCCGCGCTCAAGTGCAAAAAGACCTTATGAATACCAGAGAGATGGTCACTGTAAAACGCCAAATATTTTCACTATTGGATCAATCTGTCGCCACTGCTCGAAACAATTATGATCGGTCTTTAGAGCGTTTTAGTTTGGGACAAGTGACCTCTGTTGAATTGCGGCAGGCTCAAGTCAATTTACTCAACGCTCAGATCAGTGCTAACGGGGCTAAGTATCAGGCCAAATTAGCAGAGCTAGAGTTTCTTCAACAAACCGGTCAGCTGCTCAATGTCGCATTTTAGGGTCACGAATGATTTTTTGTTGAACCGCACGGACTGACAATAATTTTCTGATCAAATATACGTGTGGAAAGGTGATGGCTACCGAGGCTGCAAAAAGTACGGGCAGTAGTTGTTCTCCAAAAACATAGAATGCCTGAGCCAAAGCAAAAACTCCCACAAGAGAGATGATCCAGTATATCGCACTTTTCTTGAAATAAGCTACGAGAGTCGCCTTGTTGACAAGTGTTTCTTGCAGCAGTATCTGATCTCTTATAGATGGTATTGCATGCCATACCACAAAGTAAACGGCAAAGGCCAAATACAAATCCGTATTATAGAAAACGACGAGAAACAAGAGTAAATAAAAAAGCTCGCGCAATATGTTTTTTTTGAAAAATCTGTAGTCGATGAGCCACATTAATAATAGAACACCAAAGACTATTTGGGTAAGGGCGACAAGTGGCACACCGCTGATGTCAAGGCCAATCATATGGATCACAAGATAGGTCACCTCCTGCGCATGCGTGGCAAACATTAAGAGAAAAATAAATAGACCATAGGTCACAAAATGGATGCCTCGCCTTGGCAGCTCCTTGAGACGATGATGAAGGTGTTGTTCGCCAAAGTGATAACTACTGAACCCCAAAAAAAACAACATCCCGATGCGGCGAAAATAGAAAACAGAGAGAAAAATGACTGCGCCAAAGCCGACATAGCTCAGGATGAGTTTCCATTTATTCATTTGCTTGTACTTCTGCCGATTGCCTTCAAGTAAATTAATGTCATTGGAACCATGCATGAGTCCGAGTGAAAGGACAAAAACGCCAGACACCATGAGTTCGACTTGTGCACTCATGTAGAGGGACAGCCAAATTACGAATACAGTAATTATAGTGTTAAAATTATTATTCATTCCAATTATCAATACCCTAAATTTAAGAAAAATTGAATTTTAATTTGGTGAAATCTAAAATTTGTTTAAATTTATAATTCAATTATTAAACAAAAAAACTAATTACCATGACAGCACTATTAACTACATTGAGTATGGCGTCCAAAATGGCGCCGGATGATTATGTTGGCTTTACCTTCTTCGTAGGATGTATGGCCATGATGGCAGCCTCTGCCTTCTTTTTCCTTTCAATGAACAGTTTTGATTCAAAATGGAGAACTTCTATTCTCGTTTCTGGATTAATTACGTTCATTGCAGCAGTACACTATTGGTACATGCGTGACTACTGGGCTTCTTTTGGAGAGTCGCCTACGTTCTTCAGATATGTCGACTGGGTCCTTACGGTGCCGTTGATGTGTGTTGAATTTTATCTCATCCTGAAAGTAGCCGGAGCGAAAAAATCTCTCATGTGGCGTATGATTTTCTTATCTGTAATCATGCTTGTCACTGGTTATTTCGGCGAAACAATCGATCGTGGCAATGCTCAAGTATGGGGATTGATTTCAGGAATCGCTTATTTCGTTATCGTCTATGATATATGGATGGGTTCTGCCAAGAAGCTGGCCGTAGAAGCTGGAGGGGCGACCCTTTCTGCTCACAAAATGTTGAGCTGGTTTGTGCTCGTTGGATGGGCAATATATCCAATTGGTTACATGGCCGGAACACCAGGATGGTATGACAGCATTTTTGGTGGAATGAATCTAGACGTTATTTACAACGTTGGAGATGCCATCAACAAAATTGGATTCGGATTAGTTGTTTATGGTTTGGCTGTAGCCAAGCAAAGCGAAAAATAAGAACTCTTTATTATTTGGAAAAGCCGCTCTTTGAGCGGCTTTTTTTATGTGC
>Ga0209652_1000051_pt1 | contig 91412 bp, 138 predicted proteins | sample SaaInl74LU_5_DNA_FD_184641 | JGI IMG/M metagenome (GOLD analysis project Ga0209652, IMG submission 184641) | Marine microbial communities from expanding oxygen minimum zones in the Saanich Inlet - ESP_74LU_5_DNA (SPAdes) (version 2) | ecosystem: Environmental > Aquatic > Marine > Intertidal...
GGCAATCCAAGTAATAATGATTTAGAAAACCTCGATGAATTGTGTATCTCTTGCCATCAATATAAAGGACAAAGAAACGGAGATCACAATGGTTGGAGAAGCGGAAATCGACGAATGCTAGTGGAATAGATATGCTAGTATTTGCCTTTGATAAAGAATTCCCACATCAGAATGGAGTTATGCATCATCCTGATCAGTTACAAGCAAAAGGAAATGGTGCATTTCTACGTTGGTTAGATAGCCTTATAGAATATAAAATATCTGACAGTTATTCTTTTGACGATAATCCTATAGCCTTATATACTATCTGGGCAGGCAGAGGTCAGACATTCTTTGAAAAACTTAATATAATATCTGACCATCTTCGTAACTCCTCAATAGTTAGACATAAGAATTTTAAAATATGGATTGACTTCTCAACTGAAGGTTGGGTTATAGGTAGAGAATTCCATGATTGGGTTGTTGCAAATGATCTGCAAGGTAGAGTATTATATACAAGTGGTCAATTTGACCAGAAACGTATGTACGAAGCAGATATCTATCCAGAACAAACTGTAATGGATTTTATTCCTACTTCTATGTGGAGAAAGTTAATTCCACCTAATGAGGTCAAGCATCTGTCTGGACAAGAATTACTGCAAAGTTTTCCTAGTTACCGTCCTACTCAAAATAGAGTTATGTGTTTTAATAGAATAGTCAGGGACCATAGGGTCCAAATAGCACTTGAACTAGAAAATTTAAATATACTAGATAAGATTACGTTTAGTCTAACAGATAAACTAGGTGACGAATATGATAGTGTAGGCAACCAATACAAAGATTATATTAGCAAAGATGTATTTGATAGATTAAAAGCAAAACTTCCGTTGGTAGTAGACACCGACCAGTTTGATTATAATTGGATTTATGTTGAGAAAGAACACACCTACAACATATTTAAATCTCATCCTATTAATGTTGTAACAGAAACTATGTATAGGAATGATGGTAGGTTCTTATCTGAAAAATCATTTAAGCCTATGGCACTTAGACAAATTTTTCTTATTGCTGGCAACAAAGGTACATTAGAACTTCTAAGGCATTATGGCTTTAAAACTTTTGCACAATGCGGAATAGATGAGAGCTACGATACAGTATCAGATCCAACTAAAAGAATGAAAGCATTAACATTAGAAATACAAAGATTAGTAGACATGCCTGAACATAAGTTTCAAGATATACTACTAAAAGCAGAAGAAATAATAGAACATAACCATATATTAATATGGGACGATGAACATGTATTAAAGAACTCCTGGGGTGAATTAGTAAATTATTTGGATCTTTTAAATAAAAAAGGTTGACTTTAGGTCCAACGGGTGCTATACTGTATATAATAAGAAATTAGGAGAAGTTATATGAAAATAAAAGGTGCAATGACAGTCCTTAAAAAGGACATGGAGTTCTTAGGATTAACATTTAAAGAATTATGTATTTTTATTGAACGCAATCCTTATGCTATGAAGAATAGTACTATTGATGCATATGCAGTCTATAAAAAGGAAAATAAAGGTTGACTTTTGGTCCTGTTTGTCATATACTGTATATAATAAGAAATTAGGGAGATTGAATGTTTAATATAATTTCAAAACTAGAAGCTACTGCAAGCAAATTAGAAAAAGAAGCGATTGTTAGAGAACAAGCAGTTGCTAATAATACAGTATTCTTTGAAGGCTGTAGATTAGCATATGATGCTCTGGTAGTATTTGGTGTTAAGCAGGTTCCTGAAAAGAAAGAGCCAGGAGGAGAAGGTCTTGCATGGGACGATTTTATGGACCTTTGCAAAAGACTAATGACTAGAGAAGTTACTGGACATGCGGCCGCTGATGCAATCCTTGTTGCTATGGTACAATCAACACAAGAAGAATGGAACGGTTGGTATCGTAGAATCCTCATCAAAGATATGAGAGCTGGCTTTCAAATTGGTACAATTAATCGTGTAGTTAAGAAAGACTTTCCTGCTTATACAATTCCAGTATTTGAGTGCCAGTTAGCTCATGATAGTGCAAAGCATGAATCTAAAGTATCTGGTAAGAAACTAGTTGAAGTTAAGCTCGATGGTGTTAGAGTTATTACTATTGTATATCCAAACGGTGATGTTACACAATACAGTCGTAATGGTAAAGAGCTTGTAAACTTCCCTCACATTAAAGAACAGTTTGCCGCAACTACATGTCATGAAGTGCCAATGGTGTTTGATGGTGAAGTTATGTCTGCAAACTTTCAAGACCTCATGCAAGTTATTCATAAGAAGAATGGTTCAACTGCCGCTAAAGATGCAGTTCTACATTTGTTTGATATTCTTACACTAAAAGAATTCCTTAATGGTATTAGTAATGTAACACAACTAGACAGAACGGCAGAACTAAAACGTTGGTTTGGTGTAGTAAACTCTACAGGAAAAATAAGTAACATTGCAATACTAGATCAAGAATTAATTGATTTAGATACTGATGAAGGGCAAAAAGCATATAGCGATATTAATGCAAAAGCAATCGCAGGTGGTTACGAAGGCATTATGATTAAAGATCTTGATGCACCATATGAGTGCAAAAGATCTGCTTCATGGTTAAAGTTAAAGCCTTTTATAGAGGTTTCGTTGGAGGTAGTTGATGTCGAAGAAGGTACAGGTAAAAACAAAGGACGTTTGGGGGCTCTTGTTTGCGAAGGAAACGATGATGGGACGGATATTACCGTCAACGTTGGCTCGGGTCTTAGCGATAGTATGCGAGATAGTATTTGGGCTAACCGCGATAGTACTATTGGCCGTATTTGCGAAGTTCGTGCTGATGCTATAACACAAAATAAAGACGGAACATATAGTTTACGTTTTCCAAGATTTAAAACATTTAGAGGCTTTGAAGCCGGAGAAAAAATATAATGAGAATTGCAATAGGAAATGATCACGGTGGATTAGAACTCGCAGATGCTTGCCGTGATTGGTTACAAGATAACGGCTATAGTGTTATTGATGTTGGAACCAATAACTCAGATAGTGTAGATTATCCTGTCTATGCAAAAAAGGTTGTTGAAGAAATAATTAGAGGACGAGTTGAATATGGCATACTAATATGCGGAACGGGCATAGGTATAAGCATAGCGGCTAATAAATGGCCAGAGATACGGTGTGGTTTGTGCCATGATACAACTACTGCAAGGCTAACAAGGCTTCACAATGATGCTAATATCGTTGCTATGGGCGGTCGTATAGTAGGAACTGAAGTAGGATTAGATATAATTAAGACATTTCTTAATACCGAATTTGAAGGTGGTAGACATCAAAATCGTATTAATATGATCGAACGTTAAACTACCAATTTTTCCAACATTATCTATAAGTATACTTGACGAATTAAGTTAGGAATAGAACAATGAATGAAGGACTTTACCAGTTCGAAATTATTGTATCGTTACTATTCTTGAAGCATTTTTTATTTGATTATGTATTACAAAGTAAGGCAATGTTGTTATCGAAGCACATCTATGGAAGATGGTCTGGAATATTACATGCGATTGCCCATGGCGCTGGCACGTTTTTTGTATTATCAATAACTTCTTTAACCTGTGCTCTTTTCTTTGCAGTATTAGATACTGTCGTACATTATCATATAGATTGGATAAGGGGACGATTCGGAAGTAAAGATGTAATATCTGATTGCTTCTGGGTTCATATAGGTTTAGATCAGTTAGCACATGGATTCACTTATATAGCTATTACTTCAGCGGTTGTCCATAATGTAATAGGTTTCAACCTTTAGGCTATCCATTCTTAAAAGTTTCAAGTAAGTAGTGTATGCAAGAAAATATAGAAGAAGCATTAAAACAAGTATACGATCCAGAGATAAGCATCAACGTTTTTGATCTGGGACTTATCTATGATATTGATATCTCTGAAATTCCACATGTAAATATTTTAATGACATTAACAAGTGCATTCTGTCCTTATGCAGATCAGTTAATTGAAGATGTCGAGCAGGCAGTATCTTCAGTTGAAGGTGTTGACACTTGTAAGGTTGAAGTTACCTTTGACCCGCCATTTGGTCCAGATAAAATGACAGAAGAAGTTAGAATGGTGTTAGGTATTTTTTAATGAAGAATTGGGAAAAAAGTTGGAAAGATAAACTTAAAGAAGTAAAAGATCCAGTACAAATTGATAGGATGTCTCCTGATGAAGTAGAACGTGCTAAGAAAGAATACTTGCTTAAACGTGGAGACGAAAACACAATAGAAGCCGGCAAGTTTAAAAGTGTTTATCAGTCAGATGCTAAGGCTGTCTTTGGTAAATTAAATCAGATATCTCCTAGTTTCTGTTTAGCAAAATGGTTTAATGTTTCTTTACATATTCCAACTGGTAGAACACATTCCTGTTACCATCCTCCTGCACATTACGTTCCTCCAGGCGAACTTATAAACAATCCTAGTGCATTACATAACACAGAACATAAAAAGAAGCAACGAGAGATGATGCTTAACGGAGAACGTCCTAAGGAATGTTTCTTTTGTTGGAATATTGAAGATTCAGGCAATGAACTAAGTGACAGGGCATATAGAAGTAAAGATGTTTATCGTCCTGGTGTGTTCGAAGAAGTAGGAGAGCTAGGATCAACTGGAGATGCAAAGCCTAGGTATGTAGAGGTTAACTTTAACCAAGCCTGCAATTTAAAATGCTCTTACTGTAGTCCACATCTAAGTACAGCCTGGCATAAAGAAATAGACGAGAAAGGTCCTCTTAAATTAGCAGATGGTAGGGTGCATAATTCTACTGACTGGATGAAAAAAGATAACATGTGGCCTAACAATAGTCCTGATAACATTTATCTAAAAGCATTTTGGGATTGGTTTCCAGATATATATCCTACATTGCAAACTTTCCGTATGACCGGCGGAGAACCTCTAATGGACAAAAATACTTTTAAAGTGTTTGACTATGTATTAGAGAGGAACGATAATCCAAAATTACATTTAAGTATTACCAGTAATTGTTGCCCTCCAGGCAACCAATGGGAAAAATTCTTAGTAAGTTTAAAGCAACTAGAAGATGCAAATGCTATTGATCATTTCATGTTATATTGTAGCCTAGACAGTTGGGGTAAGCAAGCAGAGTATATTAGAACTGGTATGGATTTTGACATGCTACACAGCAACGTTACAGAGTACTTAAATCGTGGTGTAAAGCATAGTCTAAACTTTATTGCAACATTCTGTGCTATGAGTATACCCGGCTTTCAGACATACTTAGAGAACATACTTGCATTAAGAAAAAAGTTTAATACAAATAGACAACTTATTTGGTTTGATACACCTATGCTAATGGATCCAAATTGGTTGAGTTTAAAACTGCTTGACAAAGAGCAGTTAAATAGCTTGTTAACATGTATTGAATATATGGAAGATAATAAAGAAGTAGTAGGCGAGCAATTTAAAGGATTTAAAGATTTTGAGATTGCCAAAGTAAAAAGATTATACGACTGGGCAATAGTACCAGATGACAATGTTGATCAACTTCGTGCAAATTTCTATTCGTACATTGAACAACACGATACAAGGAGAGGGACAAATTTCTTAGAAACTTTTCCAGAGTTTGAAAAACTTTATATTGAATCTAAGAAACAGTTTGATAGGTTAAAAACTTGAATATAAGATTAAAATCAGACAAAGGCGGAGAACGGGTTTATAGAACCGACTTAGAAATTAAAGAACTTCTTGGTACAGTTAGTCCGTCATTCTGTATGGCTAAATGGTACAATGCTACAGTATGGCTTGGTTCAGGTCAAACTACTAGCTGTCATCACCCTTTACCTCATCAGGCTGACTTAGAAGAAATTAAAAAGAATCCAAAAGCATTACACAATACCCAGCAAAAGAAAAAAGAACGTGCTATGATGCTGAAAGGCGAAAGGCCTGCTGGATGCGAATATTGCTGGAAAGTAGAGGACATTGGTAGAAATAATATTAGTGATAGAGTTTACAAAAGTGCAATCTATAATATGCCGTTGTTAGACGGAGCCGCAAAATTAGATCCTATGGAATCTGATTTTAATCTTCGTACTATGGAAATCAGTTTTGATAGGACTTGCCAGTTCGCATGTAGTTACTGCAACCCTGCATTCTCTACAACTTGGGTAAAAGACATTAGAAAAAACGGCCCTTATAAAGGTCTTAAAACAGACGGAGCGGGCCATTACGACCACGAAGCAGGTGATGCCGGAAAGTACGATAACAAAGATGATAACCCGTATGAAGAAGCATTTTTTAAATGGTGGGAAAGTGATTTACACAAGACATTAAAAGAATTAAGAGTTACAGGCGGAGAGCCATTAATGTCTAGAGGTACATGGAGATTGTTAGATTGGTTTGCAGAAGCATATCAAGACAAAGAAAAATATCCAGATTTTAATAGACAGATGAGGCTTGCAATTAATAGCAATCTTTGTCCTAAGGACGACTTAATCGATAAGCTCGTTGAAAAAGCAATACACATTCCTGACTTAGACATTTATACATCTAACGAATCAACTAAAGAACACGCAGAATATATTCGAGACGGTTTAGATTGGGATCAATGGCTTAAAAACATTGAGAAGTTATGGACAGCAGGTCGTTTAACAAGATTCCATATGATGTGTACAGTTAATGCCTTATGCTTAGAAAGTCTACCAGAATTCTTAGAAATTTGTGTAGATATGAAAGAAAAATATAATAGAGATTTTCCTACCTTTACGTTAAACATTTTAAGATTTCCTTCTTTTCAATCAGCAGTAGTTTTACCAGATGAGATCAGACAGAAGCATAAAGTTCGTTTAGAAAACTTTCTTAACAAGTATAAAGAGCATCCTTTGCAACATGAAATGGAGTGTAATCAAGTACAACGTTTGATAGACTACCTCGATGTAGTAAAAACTCCACATGCTGATTCATATGAACAAGCACAATTACAAGTAGACTTTAAACGTTACTATACACAATACGATAAAAGACGTGGCAAAGACTTTTGCTCTACTTTCCCTGGCTTAGCAGATTGGTATAGAACTATACCAGACCAGTATAGAAAGCCTTTAGATCCTTCAGTAGAGGCAAGACGTAAGAAATCAATATTTGGTAGTATCTAATGATTAATGATGGTGATGTTGTTTTAGCGATAGAAAACTGGAACAACGATTATAATGTATTCTCCCCAAATGGCTGGCCTAAAAACTGGCTTATAGATGGTATTAAAACAATACCTCCATTAGAGGGCAGGGATTGGTTTGATTTACAACCCGGTGATGCTACATTAACTGATACTGAACTTATGAGGATAAGGAAGTCTGGAAAGACTATGTTCCTTTCTAATTACAAAGATGAGTTTAAACATATGCTATTAGGAGATGTGCCTGATAGCCATCAATACTTGTATCCAATTGAAATTAATAGACCTGGCTCTATAGTAGATGATATAAATCTAACAGACTTTAAATATGTTAGTGAAACAGTTAAGCAACATGTAAGGGAAGGTCGTGCTAAAATTGTATTGCTTATGCCTTATGAGGGAGACTATCCTGCTGAAGTGTTTAATGTATTGCATAGTTGGTGTACTAATTGCAACTTTCCTAAAGATGGCGTATACTTTATTAATGCAAATATAAAAAGTGTTGAATTAACAAAAGACTTAAACTTTTCTGTAAAAGTACTTCCAACTATATTTACATCTATGTTTCCTATGTACAGAGCAAACTATGATGAGAACATTTACACTAGTGAATGTACATATGAACCTACTTCTAATTTAACAAATTTGTATGTTTGTTACAATAGACGTCCTAGGTACCATAGGCTCATAATGCTATGTTCTTTGTTGTCTAATAATATATGGCACAGGGGATTAATTAGTCATAGGCCGGACAACTTTAAACAGGACCTTAGTCAAATTAATTGGGAGTTTCAGAGCTATGTAAAGATGCTAGAAGCAATAGGACCAAAAGAACTTGATATGGATTTACTTGATAATAATCCTGCTATACAATATAATATAGATCATTACAGCCAAACGTTTTTGAGTCTTATTCCTGAAACTGGATTTTCATCTCATAGTGTTTTCTTATCTGAGAAAATTTGGAAGTCAATTCGAGTTGGACATCCTTTTATAGTAGTTGGAAATCCAGGAACATTAACAGAGTTACACAACTTAGGATTTAAAACGTTTGGTGATTGGTGGGACGAAAGTTACGATAATGTACTAAATTTAGAGAAACGTGTAAAGAAAATATCGAAGGTGCTAGTAAAACTTTCACAACTAAGTATACTTGAGTTGAAGAACTTACGACGTGATCTAAGAGATACAGTTGAGTTTAATCAAAATTTAATTAATTCCTTTGGGTTAGAAAATCCTATGGACAAAATAGCAACAGTGGTAAAAGAAATAAATGATTCCTTTCTTCCAAGAGATTAAAGATAAATTAGATGCAGTTAGTCCGTCATTTTGTATTGCCAAATGGAAAACTCTCACCTTACATTTAGGATTGGGAGAAAACCATTCGTGCTATCACCCACCAATGCATAAGATTGATCCTTGGGCAATTAAAAGAGATCCAAGTGCATTACATAATACAGAACATAAAAAGCAAATTCGTAAATTAATGCTAGAAGGTGTTAGGCCAACAGAATGTGATTATTGCTGGCACGTTGAAAACTTACCTGGTAACCAAGCAAGTGATAGAGTCCGTCATAGTAGTAGCCCTGATATGTTTGGAGAATTAGACAAAATTAAAAGTTCTGCATTTGATGTTAATATTAATCCAAGTTGGTTAGAATTGAGTTTTAGTAATCATTGTAACCTTAGATGCAGTTATTGTGGTCCAGGAGCAAGTAGTCGCTGGAGAGACGAGATAAAACGTTTTGGCGGATATCCTGTAAGAAATGATGCACAAGGTAACGGCCCTGAGGCATTACACAAGCAATACAAAGAAGAAGAGAATCCATACGTAGAAGCATTCTGGAAGTGGTGGCCTGATTTATATCCAGATTTACGCACCTTGCGTATTACCGGCGGCGAGCCAATGATGACTACTGGATACTTTAGAATATTTGATTATGCAATGGAACATCCTAATAAGGAATTGTCGTTTAATGTTAATACTAATTTAAGTGTACCAACAAAAACTATTGAAAAGTTTATTAACGTTGCACAAAAATTAGAAGCAAGTGGCAATGTAAAAAGTATTGGATTGTTTACAAGTATTGACACCGGTAGCAAGCCAGCTGAATATATTAGAGACGGATTATCAAACGAAAGATATTATAATCATTTAAAAATGATTATGGATGCAGTACCTAATATTGAAGTTAGTTTTATGATTACATTTGGTCCACTAAGTTTGTTTAACTTTACAGAACTCTTAGATTTTATTGTAACATTGAGAGAAAGATATCCTAACAATAAGATTGGAATAGGAATTGCTGTTTTAAACTATCCTAGTCACTTTGATTTAAAAATATTACCTGAACGTTTTAGGCCTTGGTTTGATAAAATTACAGCTCATTTTGAAAACCCAATGAACAAATGGCCGCAATATGAAAGAGATTACTGGAAAACATTATTAACACATTGGGAAACAACCAAAGACGATAACGGACACATTGATGACAGAATTGACTTTTATAGATTTTTCAAAGAACATGACTTTAGACGCAAGACAAGTATATTACTAAGTGTACCTGAGATTGAAGAATTTTATCTAGAGTGTGAGGAATTAAGTTATGCAAGAAACTACTAGATGTGTTAATGCAGAACACGGAATTTCTTTAGAAAATCACGGTGCGGCAAAACCTTGTTGTATGGTAAACAAAAACTATAACTGGTTATCTGATAATACTAAACACTCTATCACTCAATCGAGTTTACAAGATTGTTATACCAACGAAGTGTCCACTCAACTTAGAGAAAATTTAAAAAATGGTATAAGAGATCCTAATTGCTCAAGGTGTTGGGACGAAGAAGATGCTGGTAGACGTAGTAAACGTATGAGAGATAATGAACGTTATGAAGATGTAGAACTAACAGGACTTGCAATACTTGAATTGAATCTTGGCAATACATGTAATCTTGCATGTAAAACTTGTGGTCCTACAGTTAGTACTGGATGGATTAAAGAAGCCTTTGTACATTCTAAAAGAACTGACCAAAAAGAATTCAATAAGCAATTTAAAAAGTTTCAAAGAGCATATGATGATGACGCAGACTTTTGGAAGCAACTTGAAGATAATTTGCCTAATGTAAGAGAGTTATTATTTTACGGAGGTGAACCTTTTATGATTAAGAGAATGTGGAAAGTACTCCAGCTCTGTGTAGATAAGGGATATGCTAAAGATATAGAAATACATTTTAATACTAACGGAACACATTGGCCTAAAGAAACAAGTGTATTTGAACACTTTAAACATGTTCATTTGTCATTCAGCATCGACGGTATAGGCGAACGTTTTAATAGTATGAGGTTTAACGCAGACTGGATTCTAGTTTGTGACAACATGAGAAAAGCATCTGCAATAAGAGATAAGGTAAACATTAACTTGTCATGGTGTATTACTGTTAGTAGTCTTAATATCTATTATATTGATGAGGTTATAAAAGAGATAGAAGAAAATTGGGAAGATTTAGGATTTCATTATTACCTAAATTTAGTACATCAGCCTGCACATTGGAACGTACAAAATATTCCAAATAATATTAAAAATAAAATCAAAGAGCATTTATCAAAGTTTAATAAAGGCATGTCCACAGATTCTTATCAAGCAATTATTAATTTTATGATGCAAGGAAATAGTGATCCAAAGCAATGGGAGTTATTTAAACATAACATTGACAAGCAGAATAAGACTCGTAACGAAGATTGGATTGCTATTAATAAAGATTACGGGAAGTTGATTTTAGATGGATAATTTTTGGAGTTATCAAAATATTAGACAAGTTCATATTGAACTAACAAATGCATGTAATGCAGGTTGTCCGATGTGTGTCCGTTTTTATCAAAGTAGTCCCTTAACTAGACCTGATATTGAAATAGGACAAATAACATTGGAGGACTTTAAAAAATTCTTTCCTCCTAAATTTATAAAACAGTTGACAACGATACTTTTCTGTGGAGTATCAGGTGATGCAGGTACTGCTAGAGATACATTAGAGATAATGGAATATATTGCGTCTTGTGATAGTAGAGTATCAATAAGAATGAATACTAACGGAGGTATGCGTAAACCAGACTGGTGGACAAAACTAGGTAAAGTATTTAAAAAACAAGAAAAATATAATTGGGGGTTAACATTTAGTGTTGACGGTCTCAAAGATACTAATCATTTATATAGAAGGAATGTTGTTTGGAAAAATTTAATTAGCAACATGGAGGCGTTTACTGATACAGGTGCTGATACTACATGGGATTATTTAATATTTGAACACAACGAACATCAAATTGAAACCGCAAGAGATATAGCTGAATCTATGGGAATAGCCTTTAGGCCAAAAAGAGCATTAGGAGTTGATGATGGAGAATACCTAAAACCAATTGCTGTAAGAAATAAATTAGGAACTATAGATTATTTTATTAGAGCTCCTAAAGATCCTGAAAACAGAAATTTAAAAAATCCTGTAGGTGTAAGAGATGATATGTATAATATCCGTCCTGATTTTGACACAGAAGAATATTGGAATGTTAGAAATAAAAAGAAACCATTAGTAGGAAATCATGGACTTACTAAAGAGGCAGGATTAGCACATAACCAAGTTACGTTTGAAAAAAATATGAGCGACGTTTATAAAACACTAGACTTAGTAGATACTACAAAACAAGATAAAACAGAAATAGATTGTAAAAGTAGTATGGATAATGGCGGCACAGAAATATTTGTTGATCAAGCAGGTATTGTTCATCCATGCTGTTACATAGGTACACATTTAAATAGTAAATTTTTTGCTCCAGTCACAACACAATTACATGATACAATGAATAAGCACGATGGATGGAAAAAAGTAAACCTTTATAATTATAGCTTAGAGCAAATTTTAAATTCAGGCGCCTTAAATACAATGTGGGCAAAGGCTTGGAATAAACCAACAGTTCAACAAGGCAAGACAATGTTTTGTGCTGATACTTGTCCTAAAAATAAATTAAGTGCAGTTGATAAAATTTTCAGGCACAAAGACGACCCTAGGCCCAACGAAGGATCCTATCAAAGAAAAAAAGCACATATTAAGGAGGAGGAGTAAACATGACTATCAGACCAACACTATATACATGTGAATGCGGACGCATTTTTGGAGCAGAGCTGAGCGGAGATATAGGAGTTGATCCTGATTTTCTTCCAAAGTTTAAATGTGATGATTGCTCAGCAAAAGAACAAGAGGAGAGTGTTGATGTTCATATGGCATGATGTTGTTATAGTAGGAGATAGTTTTTGTATGTCTAGAAAAGCAAAAACAGACTGGCCGCAGTTAGTTTTATCAGGTCTTACTGGTGAGCCATTTGAGGATAGTAAACCAGTTAGAGGCAGAGGTGTTGCTGGAGGGTCCTGGTGGAAGGCCAGAAGAATATTAAACCAAGAAGCCTTTAGTAATGGTCGTCCTAGAGTAATCATATTTTGTCATTCAGATTCTGCTAGAATTAATCATGATGGCAATGAACCGTATAATGCCAGTACTATGGATTCTTATCCTGAGGTTAAAAGTTATTACGATCATATGTTTTCTCCTACTTTTCATAAATGGGCAAAGGTTGCTTATTTTAGAGAATTAAATGCAAGATGGGACACTTCCTTATGTTTACACTTTCATTGTTTTGACGAATTTCTAGATGACGAAGTACAACTTAACGGATTAGTTTATAAAAAGTCACTATCTAGTTTAGTTGGAGAAGATAGGTTAAAGGAAAAAGGCCCTGGAATATCAAACCATATGACAAATGACCAACAGAAAACATTTGCTGACAACATTATTAAAATGATAACTGAAAATAAAGTTGACAATACTATAGATATTATTAATGGAAATAGTAAAAATGATTCGATGGACTAGAAATAGATTATTTGTTCAGTATTTTATCAACTTATGGACTAAGTTTAAAAGAAAACGCCGAATGGCACAAAATATCAAAGAAGCAAAAAAACGAGACCCGTTTATATACTAATGAAAATACTTGGCATCACAACTCAAAACCATGACGCTAGTTTAGCACTAGTAAGTGGAAATAGAATACTCTGGGCAGGCCACTCGGAAAGATATTCTCGCAACAAAAATGATTCTATTTTAAATCAAGACATAGTTGATGAGATGCTTTCATATGGAAAGCCTCAAAAGATTGTATTCTTTGAAGATGTAATTGAAAAGAGTTGGAGAAAATGGAGAGCAAGCGAAACACCTTATAACCATCACAATTTAGTTAAAGAAGAACTTAGAAAGTATGGCTTGCTAGATACAGGTTGGAATTATGTAAAACATCATAGAGCTCATGCCGCCGGAGGATTTTATACATCTGGCTTTAGGAATGCTCTAGTAATTAGCATTGATGCAATAGGAGAAAGAGATACGACTACATTCTGGAAAGCAAAGGACGGTGTATTAGATAAGAAGCCTTTCCTGCGTCAAAGTTATCCTGATAGTATTGGATTATTTTATAGTGCATTAACAGATTTTGTTGGGCTAAAAGCAAACGAAGAAGAATATATTTTTATGGGGATGGCGGCATATGGAAAAGTTATTCCTGAACTTAAGAAACTTATGCTACAGGACTTCTTTAAACAACTCAATCCTCCTTACTTTAAACTAAGACATAACTTACATAGAGGTTGTCGTTGGTGGGAAGTTCCTAAAGAAATTAGTTATGGACATTATGATATAGCGGCCTGTGCCCAATCTATTGTAGAGGACTATCTTATTGATTCTGTAAATTATTTAAAAAAATATTGGACAGTATCATCCAATTTAGTGTTCATGGGAGGCGTTGCATTAAATTGTGTTGCGAATACAAAACTATCTAAATTATTTAAAAATACATACATCATGCCTAACCCAGGGGATTCAGGAAGTGCTATTGGAGCAGTAGCGGCTTACCTAGATAAACCATTATCGTGGAAAGGTCCTTACCTAGGAACTAATATTGAAGGAGAACTTAATATTAAAAAAGCAATAGCCTCATTGATGCAAGGAAATGTTATAGGAATTGCCAAAGGTCGTGCTGAATTTGGTCCTAGGGCATTAGGCAATAGAAGTTTACTATGCGATCCACGAGGTGCCAATGCTAAGAACAAAATGAATGAAATAAAGAAAAGGCAAAAATTTAGACCCTTTGCACCTGCAGTATTAGCAGAACATGCAAACACATATTTTGATATGCCAATGAAAGAAACACCTTATATGCAGTATGTAACTCAATGCAAACAGCCTAATGAGTTTCCTGCTATATGTCATGTGGATAATAGTAGCAGGGTACAGACTGTAAATAATACAACAGATAATAAAATGTTTAGAGCCTTACTAGAAGAATGGTATAAAGTATCAGGTTGCCCAATGTTAATGAATACTAGTTTAAACATCAAAGGGGAGCCACTTGTAAATAGTTGGGAAGATGCTAAACGTTTTGAAGAACTACATAATATTGAGATTTTTTAATGATAATAAAAAAAAGAAGCAAAGTTAACACACCTGATAAGACTATTCTAATATTAGGAGATAGTTTTGCGTTTGGTCACGGATGTTCTGATAGGAATTATTATGTTGATAAGGATGGAAACGCTCATGGCAAAAAATTCGATTTTAGATACCCAAGTGAATATTGCTATGCTTCTCTAATTGCAAAAGACAATCCAACTTGGAGAGTAGTTAACAAAGGCAGACCTGGTTTAGATAATTTATCTATGTTTCAGGACTTATTGAAATATAGGAAAGAAATAGGACACATTGACTATATTTTAGCTTCTTTGAGTTTTGACGATCGTATATTAGTTAGAGATCCTAGACTAGAGTCAGATAAAAGTCAGTTTCTTTCTTGGCCAACATTTGGCTTTTCACCTAAAAACGAAAAAGATCATATCTTTGGTTACCCAGAACCTATGGTGTTTAGACTAGCAAGTAGTGATGATGAAATTCCAAGACATCGAGGCTATCAGCCAGACAAAGAAGAAGAACATTACGAAGCACTAAAGGCATATAGAAATGAACTGTTTAGTCCAAGAGTTACAAACCTTGCTTCTTTGAGTTTAGTTCATGCTTTTTATTCAATTTGTATTACTAACGATACACCATATAATTGGTCAGCTCCGCCTAATTCATCACTTTCAAAGACCGATATGTATGATCATATATCAGACACAATCAGAAACAAACAGATCCCAGGAATTCTTACACATTTAAATTATAACAATACACCACCTTTCTCAAAATACAGGGCGCCAGATGGTCATGCAAATGACTTAGGACATAGTAAGTACTACGAAGATGTTCTAAAGCCAATTATGGACCGTTTATAATAAATAATGTTACGTTTTAACGAAAGGTAACATTAGTAATGTATGAGTATAAAGCAAAATTAGTCAAAGTCGTAGACGGAGACACAGTAGATGTAGATATTGATTTAGGATTTGGAATGTGGATGCTAGACGAAAGAGTTCGTATAATGGGCATTGATACTCCAGAATCTAGAACAAGAGATTTAGTAGAAAAGCAATTTGGATTGGCCGCTAAAGCAAGGCTTAAAGAGTTATTAGGTAAGACTTGTACTTTAAAAACTCAAGTAGGTAAAGGCGGAGAAGATATGAAGGGTAAGTTTGGAAGAATACTAGGAGATTTTTTAGTAGAAGGATTTGATATACCAGCTGGTGAAATTTTAATTCAAGAAGGACATGCAGTACCATATGAAGGACAAGCTAAAGAAGACGTAGATGCTCTTCACTTAATTAACAGAGAACGATTAATAAAAGAGGGCAAAGTAGTCTTGAAAGAAAAGAAAAAGAAATGATAAACAGAAAACATCCGTCCGATGTTGGATTGACATATTGGTCACATCTAAAGTTTGCTTGGGGCGAATGTTTCCGTTTAATTTGTATAAGTCTTGTAATGTTTATACATGGTTTTATACCTTGGGTGTGGGACTGGAAATATTCAGACTATATAGATAGAGCAAAGAAAAGAATTGAGCCACAGGACGATTTTAGAAACAGGAAGTAAAATGCAACATTGGAAACAAAGTATTAATAAAGAAAATAGGAAAGATGGATTTCTATTTGTACACGGAAAAACAGATGGCCCAAACAATCCAATTTGTGGCTATTCAGATGCAATTGAAGAGTTCTGCAAAAATAACTTAGTGGACTATAGAGAGTATCCTTGGGGATATTCAGATCCTTACAGTGAAGACTTCTTAGAATCTATGAAATATATTAATGATGCAAAGAAGTCCTTAATTGAGCAAGGAGCAACTCATATACATGTTTTAGGACATTCTTTAGGTTGTACTGCTATATTACTTTATGCAACTCAGGTTGTTGATATATCAAGTTTAATAATGATGTCACCTGGACATAATGCTCACTTGCCTAGTATTAGAAAAAATGTTGTTTGGTCTATTGCAGAAGCTAATCGTTTAATCGAAGAAGGAAACAATGAGCCTGCACATTTTATTGATTTTAACAATGGTATGATTATGCCAATAAAAGCAAGACCCTCAAATTATCTAAGTTACTTCTATCACGAAGGTCCGGGTAGTGCTACAAATAGTGCAATTACAATCAAACAGAAATATGGTAACAACCCTCCTTTTTCTATTATATTAGTCAGCGGAACCGATGATATGACACAAGGAACTGTTAAAGGAGGTATATGGGATATACTTCCTAAGAACAAGCAAAGCAAGTATATAGAGAAGATTGGGTACGATCATTTTCAAACTGTACCATTTACTCTCGATTATATGCCAGAATTGATGAAATTTGTTAATTAAGTACTAATAAAACCCCTAAAAACAAGCGATCTAACGCCGTATGATATTGTGCCATAGGTGCATTTTCTGGTTGACATCTGTTAAATATTTTGCTATAATGAAATCATAATGAAAGTAATTAATGTTTTATCAGGACCAGGCGCAGGAAAATCGACACTAGCGGCTGGGCTTTATTATACAGCAAAGTGTAAGAAATTGCACGTTGAATTAGTCACTGAGGTCGCGAAAGACCTTGTGTGGGAAGGAAGGGAAAAGGCGTTAAAGAATCAAGCATATGTATTTGGACGTCAAGTACAACGAGTGGATAGAGTTTCACATAATGATCTCGTTATAACTGACAGTCCTTTTTTACTAAGTGCAACTTATGCTCCTAAAGATTATCCTAAATCTTGGGAGGATGTAGTCGTGCAGATTTGGAAGAAGTATAACAATTATGTAATATTTCTTAACCGCGGTCACAAATACGAAAGTGAAGGCCGTCTGCATAATTTCCAAGAGTCGTTGGAGATTGATACGATGATAGTAGACTTGCTGGCGAGGCATGATATACAATACACAAGTGTTGATCATGACTATAGCAATCTAGACGAATTGCTCGAAATTGTTTTACAAAAACGAGCTTAGTTAACTATTAAGATTGAGATTGAAAGGGCAATGTTAATGAGACGATTAATTAGACAAACATGTATTATACTTTCCGTAGTTGGATTAATGTTTTTAGTTTTTGCAAACGGAAAAGATTCTACAGAAGAAGAAACTAAAGTAGTAGAAGCTAAACAAACAACAAGTGTTTGGATAGTAGAGAGAAACAAAGAAACACATACAGAAACATGGACCAGACTGGATAAACCAGTATTGTTTGACAGACATATCAAACCTCCAGCAGTTCCTGTAGCAAAAGTAAAGTACACAAAGACATTTGTTGACAACGACGTAAAACAAAATGTCAGTATTGAAAAGCCAGTAGAAAAACCAGAAGATAAGATTAGACACGAGTCAATTACAAAGACAATTGAATTTTATCTAACCAGATTAGACGAGTTAGGAGGATCTGCTCGTATAGCATCTGATGAGTTATACTGTATGGCTGAAAACATTTACTATGAAGCAAGAAGCGAACCATTAGAAGGTCAAGTCGCTGTCGCTCTAGTAACAATGAATAGAGTCAATAGCCCGGATTACCCTAGTACAGTTTGTGGTGTAATCAAGCAAGGGCCAATGGTTGAGTCCTGGAAAACAAGAGGTAAAGATGTTCCGGACGAAGACAGGAAGTACTATCCTAGACGTCATAAATGTCAGTTCAGTTGGTGGTGTGATGGTAAGGCAGAAGGCCGTAAAGTACCTAAATACTGGGACACGGCGCTTGCAATATCTTTAGCAGTAGTTATGGATAAGGCCATTTCAGACTTAACAAATGGAGCAACACATTATCATGCAACTTATGTTAATCCAAAATGGGCACAGAAAGCACTTGTTAAACACCAGATTGGTGAACATATATTTTATAGACTAAAGGATTAAACATGAAAAGAATATACCCTGCAAAGTTAGTTGAAGTTAGAGGATCAGATACAGTCGAAGTTGATGTAGATCTAGGCTTTAATATGTTTACAAAGCAAAAGGTACGTTTGTTTGGCGTTAAAACTGCCGGCAAAGATTCAGAGGTTAGAAAAGTACTTCTAGAGCTATGTGAAGGTGGAATCATTATTGAACCTATCATTACAAAACGAGCAAAATTAGGAAGAATACTAGGGTGGGCTTATATACCTACTTCAGATACTGGTGAACCTGGATTAAATATAAACCAAGTCCTAGTAGAAAAAGGTTTAGCAGAAGGATTTTCTGCTCCTGAAGAGCAATATGAGGCTGAGGAATAAATTTGTACGAAGAAGGGTTAACATGTCGTAAGGTTGCTTACTTTGATGATTCGATCTTTGACCAATTTAGACTTGAGTTATCTGAGTTTAATTGGAACCCAATTGAGTACAAAGGAAAACCTAATTTTAAAAAGCATTTAAGGCCTGACGGAACTTATATGATATACTTTCCTAACAATGCTGAACGTATTGTTGGGTTTGCAAAAGAAATGAATCCAATATGGGAACCGGTTATGAATTTAACTGGCACTATATTACCAGTTATAAAACATTTAATGTCATTAACTGGTATTGAAGATCCATATCTAGCTCAGTTAGATTTAGCACATATGCCTCCGGGCGGACGTACTATTTTGCATACTGATACTAGAGTAGTACAACGTTATAGCCGACGTTATAACGTAGCCATTGCAACAAACGATAATTGTTTTCTGTATCATAACAGTTACAATATCAATGATGGCGGAACAAGAGATCACATCGCTCTCGGCGAAATATGGGAATTGAATAATAAGATTCCACATGATGCCGTAAATGATGGCAATGAGTGGCGTACACATCTAGTTTTAGATGTAATGCCTAGAATGTATTGGGATAGGCTTTGTGAATTGCATCCTGATCCGTTTGAAAAAGTACCAAATCCACAAGGGTTAAATACAACATACGATTATGACGAACACAATAATCTAATTAATTTTCCTAGTTTATTTGAGGATAAGGAACATTGCTTTAAAGCGAGGATAGATACACATGATGAATAAAACAAGTATTAAACATGATGTAGCATTAGGATTTCTAGTTTTAATCACGGCACTTACGATTAGTGCGGTGGCAATTTACTATTCAGTTGCTGGTTTAGCCGCGATATTTGCGGCCGCAGTTATACCTATTATTATAATGGGTAGCATTTTAGAGGTTGCGAAACTAGTAACGGCAGTATGGCTTCATAGATTTTGGTCTGAAACAATGTGGTGGTTAAAAGCCTATTTGTCAACGGCTGTTATAATCTTAATGTTTATAACAAGTATGGGTATTTTTGGATTTTTATCAAAAGCTCACGTTGAACAGACAAGTGCAAGTACAGAGTCCTTAGCACAAGTAGAACGCATTGATAGCGAACTTGCTAGATTTGAAGATATTATTGTTAAATCTGAGAAAAAGATCAAAACACTTGAAACAAGTGGAACAGGAGCAGATCAGAATATACAATCTCAGATTGATAAAGAGCAAAAACGTATTGATACAGCCTACAGTAGAATAGAGCCTGCTATTCAAGAACAAAAAGATATAATAAAAGGTCAAACTTCACTTTATACTTCGCAAATAGAAGCACTTGATAAAAGTGTAAACACATTACAGAAATATATTGACCAAGGTGAAATTAAAAAAGCACAAGGTATGATTGGTGCTAAAGCAGATGGAGCATTTGGTCCTAAAACTGCTGAAGCATTTAAGGCTTGGCAAGATGCAAAGAAAATTGAGAGGGCTGAATTAGTTACTAAGGTTGAAACACTTTCTAAAAATAATGACGCTATTAAAGATGCAGGAAAAGAAATTAAACGTCTAAGAAGAAATGCTGAAATAGAAATTGCTGAATCAAATAAGTTAATTAATAGACTTAGAGCTAATGTAGGTGCAAGCGAAACAGATAAAGCTAATATTGATACTCTTGTAGACGAACAGATCAAGAGGATTAAAAATGCAAACAACGAAATTGAAATTCTTACTAATAAGAAATATGAAATTGAAGGAGAATATCGTAAGTTAGAAGCAGAAGTAGGTCCTATCAAATATATTGCTGAATTTATATACGGAGAAGCAGATAAGAATATTTTAGAAGAAGCAGTTCGTTGGGTTATTATGACAATTATATTTGTTTTTGATCCACTTGCAGTTTTACTTCTTATTGCTAGTCAGTATACCTTTGCATGGTCTAGGCAACGTAGAGAAGAGGAAGGAGAGGATCCAAAAGATCCTACTCCGGACAATACAGACGAAGAACGTTTTGAAGATGTTAGTGATGAAGAACTAAGAAACGAAGAATTGTCTGATGAAGATAAACAACAAAAAGACTTTATGTTCCTAGCCAATGCAGGAGCACCGGTTGGTAATGTTTCAAGTTATGTTATAAAGCCTGAAGACATTAAAATTACTATGCCTGAGGCAGTTACTGTTGATGAACCAGATTACGTTCCTATTGAAGAGGATTTATTTGACGAACCAGAAGATGAAGGCGAAGATGATCCGTTTGAAGAACTGTTTGCTGAAATTGATGCTAAAGAAGAAGCAGAAGCCAAAGCCAAGGATGAACCTGCACATGCAGTAACAGAATCTATATATGAAGATCCTGCAGAAGTTGATCAAGAAGTAGAAACTACTGTAGATCCTCGTATTGAAGATTTGCCAAGAGCACCTCAAGGAACTCCAGAAGAAGTTTGGTTAGAGCCTAATGAGGAAACTGTAGGAAACGATGAACAAGAGCCTGATGAGATGGATAAAATATATAGTGAGGCACAACAGGAGTCAGCTCGTACAGTACGATCTAAGAGTTGGTTATCTGGAGGCTTTCCTACTAAAGAGGAATAAATGGCAGTAGAAAAAGATTTATCTGTATACTTGGTGGCGCCGCCTACATTACACCTTCCGCCATCAGGTTTCAGTATCTGTTTAATGAGTAACGACGAGTCTTTTCAAACAGAGCTAGTTAACTTATTAGACAAAGGTATTGCAAGAGAGCAACTTACCATCTATCTAAATCCCAATTTTAAATCAGTAGATCCAAAGTTATGGATATGGTATTGGCATATTATTAATTTTACTGACTTGACTATTATTGATACTAAGAATGTAACAGAGCAAGAACTAAGAATGTCAATAGCCATAGCAAACACTAAACCTATTATATTTAAAACTGGATATGATGATGAATTAGATACACTTTTTAAAACAATTAGATGTCCAACATACAGTACACTTGAACAACTTGACTTTTTCATGGAAGGTATTTTTGGAGAATGAATGATAAAAAGAAACAAGATAAGTTAGAATGTAGTTTTTGTGGTAAATCAAGAGAGCTGGTTACTAGTTTAATTGCCGGAGAGAAAAGTTTTATTTGTAATGAGTGTATTGATCTTTGTGTTCAGGTTTTAGCAGGAGAAGAAGATCCTAGAGAACATAGTTTTGATAATGCAACAACTCCTAGCCAAATTAAAGAATACTTAGATAGATTTATTGTTAGTCAGGATAGTGCTAAAATAGCCCTTAGTGTAGCAGTAAGAAATCATTACAAAAGAGTACACCAGAAAAAGAAAAATATTATTAAAAAAAGTAACGTATTGTTAATTGGTCCTACTGGGTCCGGCAAAACTTTATTAGCTCAGAAGTTAGCAGAAAATTTAAATGTTCCTTTTGCCGTTGCAGATGCAACTACTCTAACAGAATCTGGGTATGTAGGTGATGATGTTGAAAATGTTATTCACAGGTTATTACAAAATGCAAACTATGATATTAGATTAGCAGAACGTGGTATCATATACATTGATGAAATTGATAAAAAAGGACGTAAAAGCGAAGGCTCTAGTATCACAAGAGATGTTTCCGGCGAAGGTGTGCAACAAGCATTACTTAAACTTATTGAAGGATCAGAAATACGAGTACCTCCGCAAGGTGGAAGAAAACATCCTGGTAAAGAAACAATATTGATTAACACTAAGGATATACTGTTTATACTTGGTGGTGCTTTTATTGGATTAGAAGAATCTGTTAATAAACGTATACAAGGTAATGGAAGTACTATGGGCTTTGGTGCAAAATTACAAAATAAAGAAAAAAGTACAGATGACTGGCTTAGAAATGTAGAACCAGAAGATTTTGTTAAGTATGGCATGATTCCAGAGTTTATAGGTCGTATTCCTGTAATTACTGCATTAAAATCATTAGATGTTAACGACCTAGTTCGTATATTAAGTGAGCCCGAAGATAGTATTATCAAAGAGTTTATTGAGATATTTGATATGGATCATGTAGAACTAGAATTTACCAAAGAAGCACAATACTGGATAGCACAAGAGGCGGTAAATAAAAAAACAGGTGCAAGAGGTTTAAGAAACATCATCGAAGACCTTTTGAGGGAAGTACAATTTACACTTCCGGAACAAGCCCTAGATGGGCTTACAAAGGTTATTGTCCAAGCACCTAGAGATGGCAATGATAAACTAGTATTACTATATAGGCAGAGTCCTAAAAGAAAAAATAGTAATGCCACCAAACAACAAGAGAGTTAAATGGCTTACCAAAAGAAAATGAGACACGGAAATAAAGAGACTATTGGAAACGGAATTTATGTTGCTGTCAAAGATGGCAATGTAGAAAAAGCAATTAAACGTTTTAAGAAGAAAGTACAAGATTCTGGTATTCTAGATGAGTATCGTGCAAAGAAAGAATATGTTAAACCAAGTACAGTAAAAAGGCTTGCTAAGAATGCCGCAAAAAGGCGTGCTACAAAGCAAAGACTAAAAGATGAAGCTGAGGGTTTAAACGGTTATAATCCAAATACGCCACGTAAAGGCAAAAAACGGTAAAATAAACCTAAAAAAGAGGTTGACTTTTAGGTTAAGAATAACTATATTATAGTAGTAGGCATTGCTCATGAGAGGATGCTACATTACTCGAGAAAGTCCATTATGGATTTCTCATTACAATCTTGCTTAATAAAGGAGATAAAATTATGACAAGAATTACTACACTAGACCTACCATTTTTATTTAAAAGCGGTATTGGTTTCGACAGAGTTTTTAACGAAATGGAAACTCAATTTGCAAATAGCAAACAAAACTATCCACCATATAATATTGCACAGATTAACGAAGATGAGTATATGATCTCATTGGCTGTTGCTGGCTTTTCTATGGACACACTTACAATCAAACAAGAACAAAATCAATTAACGATTGCAGGTGAATCCCCAACTGGTGATGAAGAAGTAACGTACCTGCATAAAGGCATTGGAGGAAGGAGTTTCCAAAGAGGCTTTACACTAGCAGAACACGTTGAAGTTCTCGATGCAAAACTTGAATTGGGTATTTTAAATATCCACCTAAAGAGAGAAGTTCCAGAAGAGAAGAAGCCTAAAGTTATTTCTATTTCATAACTTAAATGCATAACATGAAGAGGGAGGATAACACCTCCCTCTTTTTCTTTATAAATATCATTGTAGCAAATGAGAAAGGTTACCTAAATGAATACAACAGACACCGCACTTGAAGTAGTAAAAGAAGTTTCACAAGAAGTTTTTTTAAAGGAGCCAGACAGATTTAGAGTGGTTATCTTAAATGATAATACAACTCCAATGGAATTTGTTATTGAGCTTTTAGGAGTTATTTTCCATCATTCAAATGAAACGGCTACGGCTATCATGATGCAAATACATGAAAAGGGAAAAGGAACTGCTGGTGTCTACACGTTTGAAATTGCAGAACAGAAAGCACAAGAAAGCACACAGATTGCAAGAACTAATGGTCACACCTTAGGAGTTACTGTTGAGCTTGACAGTTAAAAATGTTAAACACTCAAAGATAATTTCATCCAACAATCCAAATCCAGTTTTATTTGTTGATGTAGATGATACTTGCCTAGAGCTACTTGGTGGCTTAGTAATGTGGCTTAATAAACTAAACCGTTTAAAAGATTATAAGCCCGGAAAAATAATTAAAGATAGAAGCAACCTACATGATTGGTTAGACATACCAGAGCCTTTAATGAACACATGGAAACATGAGTTCACTACATACTCATGGCAATGGGGAGCATTAAACGGTAGAGCAGATGCGTCTGAGGCTTTTAAGGTTTTTAGATATTATGGTTGGAGAGTAATTGGAGTTGGACACGGCGCTTCGACAGTTGATAGAGCTGTCTTAAGACGTGCTAATTTAGAATTAGTATATCCGGGTGTATTTGAAGATTATTTTGTTGCTCCAGGAGATAAAAGTTTTTCTCCTTATATGAGAGATTATGAAGATCCAATATGCATTACTTCTGTTGTAAAATATGCTAAAGACATGGCAGATGCTGGACACATTACTTTCTTGTTAAAGCAACCATGGAATAAAGGGCATAAAGATATTCGCATAAAGTCCTTTGATAACTGGAAACAGATATGCGATAACATTATGGCTAACCATCACAAAATCATAAAAGATAATTAGTAGTATGAACAACAATATTCCAAGTTCACTATGGGGACAATATAATACAGTAACCTTTAGGTTTAACGGCAATTTGGAATGGCAACCAACTCCTCCAGGATCTGATTGGAATAAACTACAGGTTGCTAATGTTATGAGTTTTATTTCTGGGGATATTCCTTGGAATCATTTAGCAAGAACAAGTAGAAGCACAATAGCAGTTATTGATCCGTCTGTTGATTTAAGGTACCTTCATCATATTCCTTCACATGTTTGGCAAGGTAGTAATTTTGTAAGTGAAAGATGGACTAAGGTTCCGTACATACCTGTTGATGTTCCTAAGATAGAACCTGATAACTGGGATTTATTTTGGGAATTATGGGATAAAGAAAAAGATAGAATTAAGAGAGAAGCCGACGAGCCAGACTATTGGCGAGGAGTAATGATATATTTAAATGAGACTATAGACCCTTCAAACTTTAATTTTAATACTACTCCAATTTCAGATTGGACTATGCATTTTCCTAAGATGTTTGATGCTATACGAAATGCAGTTCCTTTTAAATTTATTGAAAAGATTGTTCTCTGGCAAAATGTAAGAGAAATAGATCCTCATTTTGATCCAGATCATTGGGTACTTCCGTGGCCTGATAGTTTAAGAGTTATGTTGCATGACACTAATAAGAAGCCAACGTTGTATATGACTAAATGGCCTGAACGTGATGACAATTATAATCCTTCTCCAATAACATCTATAAAAGGAGGAGACTTTGGAATTAATGCAAGTAGCATAGACGACACAGATAAATTTTATGTAGAAGTTCCAGAAGAAACAAACACCTTTTTGTTAAACAACGGTGCATTTTTACATGGAGCAGATATGGGAACAGAAAAAATTATAATGGCTATCAAAGGAACACCGGATCACTTTACTTGGCTAAAAAGTTTAGAATCCAGTTACAACAAATATAAAAGAGATGACTATGACAGTTTCTTTAAATCTTAGAAGAAATACAAACGAACATAATGTATCAGGGTCTCTAAATCATAGAGCACCATTTCTAAAAAATCAGATGAAACCATCTAAAACTTTTAATGATTTAATTAAGTTTGAAATGACTGAAACAGATTGTATTAAGTTAAAAGAAGATACACTAGGTGCGGTTGAGAAGTTTGGTAATTGGGGATATAGATTAAAAAACTATAAAGATGATGCTGGATATTTAGGAACAGGTTTAACCTATAACCCAAGGCACATTGATAGTACAAACGATTTCAAAGAACAAGATATACATCAACAAGTACAAGGAAATTATGACCCTGGTGCAAAAGGTCTTAATGGACAAAATCCTTATAGTAGGCTTACTGGCAAAGATTCTGTATTTGCTAAAGTAAATACCCATTATGACACCTTCTCGATGTGTTACCGTACTCCTGCTAGTAAACATGGCTATTTGGGCGACTTTTGTAATACTTTTAAAAGAAGCATGGTTAGAAGCAGTATAAGGGTTATTAACGCCGCCGCTACGGGTCATAATATGGGTAAAGATATTAATGACAAGAAAATGAGAGCAGGAGTAGCATGGCATACAGACGAATCAATTTTTGAGAATTTAAGGATTAATATTCCTGTTGAAACTCATCCTATTTTTGTATTAGAACAAAAAGGATATCCACCTCAACATTTACAAGCAAATTATGCTTACAGTTGGAACACATCATTATTACATAGAGCATATTGTACAGAGAGAACAGAAAGTCCGCTATACAGAACACATATTATGTTAGGCTTTTCATGTTGGTGGGATTTTAATGAAACAACAGAAACTTGGACACAAAATGAATTTTTTGGTAAAAAACATCCATGGGATATGTTACATGACGGAGAAGTTATACCAGGGTTAAAATTGGTATAACAGTTAGTAGAAAGGAAAATATATAGTAGTATGAGTGTATTCAGTAGTCAAAATCCAAATGCCGTGCAAGGAGTTGGTGCTTCGCATAGTAAGCAAGGAATTAGAGTTAATGATCTAAAATTAGAGGACGTTGCCGCTGAGGTTGCATTGTCAGCAATAGGCAACTTTGAACCTCTGGACTATAAGTTAGACATTCATGGGATTCATAGTGTTATTAATGAAAAATATGGAAATGATTGGGTTGACTATCTTCCTCGTACAGACAGACCTAATAATAGAAAAGCTATGTCTCTAACAACAATACCAGGATGGACGCATCAAAGTCCACCAAGTATACCAGAAGCTATAAAGCATATGAAAAGAGATGTAAAGGAGTTTGAATTTTCAACTCCAACAGATTTGTATAAAGATTGCGATCGTGCATACCCAGGCAATACAAGTTTGAAATCATTCTTAGACGAGTGGCAACCTCTAGGACGTACCTTTATTGTTAATGCTGGCATTGGCGGATATTTTGTACCTCATAGAGACCATCCTGGAATGCCTCGACCAGCTCTACGCCTAATTGCATTTTTACAAAATTGCGGTCCTATGGATTATGACTGGATGATGGACAACAGAAAGGTTGACATTGAACTTGGAAGAGTGTATTATGTTAATACTAGAATGACTCATAGAACTATGAGTTGGGTTAATGACAGTTGGCATCTTATATTGAACGTTCCTTTTAATGCAAGTAATGTTTCAAAAGTACTAGAAAATTTACAACACCGTCATTAAAATAACATAGGAGAAATAAATGCGATATTATAATATTGATCTTAGTGGCTATGGCGGTGAAGTAGTCTACGGAAAACTTACAAAAGAACAACACGATTTTTGGCACGATAAAGAAGAGAGTGATATTACAGCTCATGCTTTTTGGGATCCGTTTGATGAAGGTGATGAAAACTTAGTTCAAGACGAAGAAGATCCTAGGTGGTTAGGTTATTGGCATGACCTTGATGATATTGTACATCTAAATGGAGGCACAATGTCCGATGCTTGGATTACTGTTGAAGAAGTTTCAAGTGCAGACTATGCCGCCTCAAGTATAAAAGAAATTGTTGATAGAGTTGATGTAGCAGAATTTATTAAAACTAATAAGAATGAGTTAACACAAGAAGCTATCGACTTAGATGATTATGCAAACGAAGATGGACATAACTATATCTTTTATGGCATGAGTATTGAAAAAGGACAGTTCCATTTATCAACTGTTGAGCTTCCTGATGATGAAGAATTTGATCTTTCTAAGATTAATTTCTGTGCAACTGAGCTTGATAATGGTGATAACATTGTTGAAGTGTTGTCGTATGGAGATATTGATTTAGATAACGTAGGCGGTGATTCAACTGGAAAAGGTTATAGTACAACCATATTTGATTATTAATAAATAACGATATGAAACTTACAGTAGGTCCATCTAAATGTATTAGAGAAATAGAAGTCTTGTTACCAGATGTCTTAGATGTTGGAGTTATGTTAAGTGGAGGTGCTGACTCTGCTATACTACTTTACATGTTAATTGAAGAAAGACGAAATACAAATTCACAACATATAATTAGACCTTTTACTGTTGCTCGCCCTGATGGTGCTTGGAATTATGTTGCTCCTATAGTAGATTGGATTAGAACAAAAACTGATATTCATATTGATGCTCCAATTAAAGTAGGCAACCCTGATGTACATCATAGTAAGCAAGGACGCTCAGGTGCAGATGAAGCATTTAGTAAGTATGGCATTGAACATATATTCTATGGTAGTCAAGCTCATCCTCCTGTTAAGATGCCAGGCGATTATCCCGCAAGACCTAGTGCAGTTAATTTACCTCATACTACTTGTCCTTTTGCACTAGTTGATAAAAGACATACGTTACATTTATACGATAAACTTGAAGTATGGGATCTAATTAAACTAACTCATTCATGTACACATAGAACCGAAGGCCGATGCGGAGAGTGTTATAATTGTACAGAACGTTCCTGGGCATTAGAAGAGCTTGGGTTCGCTGACCCTGGAGAAAAATAATGGCTCAGATAATAATTTGTGCTGGCATATCAGTTATTCCATATATTAGACCTGTTGGAACATTTCAATTAGCAAATGTATTAAGACAAGCTGGATACACAGTTCAAGTTATTGATCAATATCCATGGATTGCACATTTAGGTTTAGATGTTGTTAAGCAGTTATTAGATAAGTTTGTAGGACCCGAAACATTATGGATTGGGTATAGTAGCACTTGGTTTCGTAAGATTGAACAGATGGTTGTTGGCTCTCCAATGGCCTGGCACCTGCCAAGTAAGCCAGGAGCATCTCCTGATAATGAAGATTTAAGAACTAATACATTATTATTTTCAGATGAGGAAATACATGACTTACGAGCATTTGTACATAAGAAAAATCCTAATGTTAAATTTGTATTAGGAGGTGCTAGATCTCCCAAAGGACGTATTGCTTTATTTTCTCCATTGGTTGACATTTATATAGAAGGTTATGCTGATAATACAGTAGTACGACTTAGTAAGTATTTAGAAGGAAAACTTCCTAGTTTAGATGCCAAGCCAGTTAGTTACGGAGGCAAAGAAATACCAGATGTATATATGATTAATGATGATGTTAAAGCAGAATCATTTGATTATAATAACTTTAAATTTTCTTGGCATGATTCTGATTTAGTTAATTGGGGAGAAACCTTACCTATGGAAATTGCTCGAGGTTGTATTTTTAATTGTGCCTTTTGTTCATACCCATTAAACGGACGTAAGAAAATGGATTACTTAAAGGATCCGCTAATATTAAGAGAACAAATGATAGAAAACTATGAAAGATTTGGTACAACAAACTATTTCTTTTTAGACGATACCTTCAATGAAAGTGTAGAAAAACTTGAGATATTAGCAGAACATACATTTTCTAACTTAGATTTTAGGCCACGGTTTGGAGCCTTTATGAGGGCAGACTTAATTGCACATAATCCTAGGCAGATACAACTATTAAAAGATATAGGTGTCAGCGGTGCATTCTTTGGCATTGAAAGTTTAAATTATGAAGCAAACAAATCTGTAGGTAAAGGTATTAAGAAGGATAAACTTTATGATTCCTTGTGTAGAATTAGAGAAGAATGGCCAGATGATGTTGTTACTGACTCTCAGTTTATTATGGGTTTGCCTAATGATAGCGAAGAAACAATCCAAGAATGGGTTACAGAATTATTACATCCTGACTTTCCTTTAGATGCGGCAAAGATTGAACCACTTGCATTAGATAAAGATCAAGTTAGGTCTACATGGGTAAGCAATTTTGCCCGATTCCCTGACAGGTATGGATTTAGTTTTCCAGATGATACAAAACCTTGGCTTTGGGTAAACAATACAGGATTTTCCAGAGATGATGCACAAAAACTTAAAATGAAAATGGCCGCACAATGGAAAGTTAAAAATAAGCCTGCATGGGTAGGAGACTACGGATTAATGAATGTTGGTGTACCAGCAGATGTTATTGAGGATAGGAAAAAAGGTGGAAAATATGATGGTAGGGACCGTGGTAGACGTATATCTTTTGTAAAGGAATATATTAAGAAGCTATTGGCTCTACCTTAAATTTATCTAATTGCAAGTCGACAGCAGTCTTACAATATCTTTTAGTACATATAATATTTTCTTGTAGTAAGTCAAATTTATCTATACGTCCTAACTTTTGTATACTACAAATACCAGCATATGCATTACCGTCGAAGTTTACACGAATACCACTATTACCAGCAGTACAACTCCAGCCTTGCATTTGATGTTGATTGGTAGTTACAAGATCAAAAGGATTAACTAAATTATAAGAAGTTTGATCATCGTTATAAGCAAACACTTTTCTATCCACTTCATCAAATCTTCTCATTATACCTGACCAGCCGCTTTTCTTTTCTCTAATATATTGCAACTGACTTTCTTCGTATTCATAAGGCTTGCCATCATTTATACCGCCGGAATGATCTGTTAGTATCTTTCCATTTACTTGTTTCTTAAGTCTGTCTGTTAATGCGTCATATAAATGCTTAACCGTTTCCCATTGTATTGGGTCACACATCATATTAAACGATACATCACAACCATTGTCTAGTAAGTATTCTCCTAGCAAATTAATACGATCCATCTTACTAAAGCCAGGATGCAAGCTCATAGTCACCTTGTCCGGTAGGCTTTCTAATCCTTGCCACCATTTTAAAGCACGACTGCCATTACTTACAGTTTCTAATATACCGTGTGGTTTAAGTCTGTGTATAATTTCTCCATACATAGGATGCAATGTTGGCTCACCGCCCGATAAACATACCTGTAAAAACCTATCACCTTTGTGTACATTTATTAGCCTGTCTAAGAAACCATCTATTTCTTCGTTAGTTGGGTAACCCATTTTACGTCCGTGATGATGATCACCTGAATGTAGGTTAGTAGGACAATAAGCACATTCAAAATTGCAGAAATCAGTAATTGTCCAATACACATATAATGTAGGAGTAACCTTTCTTATTTCTCTAAGCACTTTTTTCTTTCCATGTTTTATTATGCTCTTCTAATTGTTCTGATAATATTTTTTGTTTAGGAGGCTGTACCATTTGAGGTGAGTCTTTTGTAGCCCAATCCCAATGTTTATCTGCATCAGTTAGTTTTTTACTTGTAAAGATACTTAATCCAATTTTACGTTTAACACCCCATCTAGGAAATGCAGTACTACAATGTAGCCTGTCTCTTGGAAATGTCATTGGTATCCCAGGTGTCCATTGAAAATGTTTATCTACTGATAGTCCTTCGAATGTACTTTTTGGTATATGTTTAGCATATTTTAATAGTATAGGATCAAAATAGCCATCTTCTTTTAATCCAATTACATCACTATAATCAGTAACATCAGTATTCCATTCTTTTCTATCAGTCTTCCAACCTTTGTTGTCACTTTTCATTCTATTTTCGTTTACGTTTCCTTTTGCAAAGAAACCTGCATCTTTCTTCCATTGCTGATCCATTACTATAAATCTATTATTTTCTGGAAAATATTCTAATTCTAAATTACGTTCAATGAATAAAGGAAATACAAATGTTTGCAAAACCTGATCTGGGGATTCTCCTCTTCCTGTATCAGTATGCACCATATACCCTGCTTCTGTTGAAAAATAGTTTCCACCGGTAACCACCCATTCTTCTCCTAGGTATTCGTTTATCATAGGACCTAGTAAATGCAAAGCACTAGTCATTCCAAAAGCAAATTTTCTTCCAAATGCATGTTCGGTGGTGTGTACGTTATTTTCAAATTCATAAAGTAACTTATCAATTACACTTTGATCTATTTCATTTAATGTGGTTACGGGAGTTCTCATCTTCTGTTTTCATAACTTCCTGGCTGAGCCATTTTAGGAACAGGAAATATCACGTCTACCTGTTCTTTTATACTATTAGTTATCTTCGGTACAAACTCTCCTGCTTTTAAATTATCTATTAGGTGAGGAATTTTATGGCTTCTTGGTATTGATACTGCCCATGGAAATCTTAGATTAAAATATGCAATTAAGAATTGAGGAACCGTTGCTCCAATGCTTTCTGCTATAGGTTCTACTTGCTTCAATTCAGGCATATCCCAAAAGTCTCCTCTATAAGATTCTGTTGGATTCTGTTGCGGTCTTTGATATCCACTAGCTCTACCTCCACCAAATACACTATGTGGCATACCTGTTAGTTCTGCATCAAATTTAGTGTTCCATGAAACAACTCTCTCATATCCATTAGCACCTTTTTCTGTGTAAAATTGATCCGGATATCTATGCTTAGGTCCGTAACGAAATTGTATAACTTGCAGTCTTTGTTCTTTAGGATAGTTTTCAGCCTCTTCAAAAGTTCTCCATTCATGTATTGCTCTGCCTTTTAAATTACTACAACCTACACTCCTAATTGTTCCTTCGGATTGACATTCAGCCATCCATTCTGCACATTTTTCTATACTAACACCTTCCATAAAAAAATGTAAAAGGTAAGAGTCGACATAGTCTGTTTGCAATCGATCTAATGATTTTTTAAGAGAATCTCTAAACGAATTCCTATCCATTGCATTGTTAGGTAGTACTTTTGATACTATTTCAAATTCGCTTCTTGGGATACTAGATCTAGTTATAGAATTGCCTAGCAAGGTTTCTACTCTACCATCTGAGTATTGTTCAGCAGTATCAAACATTCTATAGCCTAAATTTAAAACTTTATCCATTAAGCCTTCTTGTCTTACTGCCGCCTCAGGTGTCCATGCCCATCCGCTAGTTCCTAGTCCTATTCTGTTCTTAAAAAACATGAAAAACTCCTCTTTTTTTCTATTATATGGTATTTAGTGGTTGACCTTTAGGCCCAATTGCCGTATAGTAAGTATATAATAAGGAATTAGGAGATATTAATGTCAACAACACTTAGAAACGTTCCAAATTTAAACACAGACATGAGGCTGAAGCAAACACGTTTCTGGGGTGGCGACAGAGGTTCTTGTTTACAGGTTACTCAAAGGCGTCCTCAGAGTTTAGGTCCTGTTTCACCTGTTGATAGCCTCTTTACTAGCCTTCAGCTTACCAGAGAGCAGGCCCGTGAGTTAGCAGTTGAGCTGACTTTATTTGCAAACGAAGTTGAAATTGAAGACTTAGGAGCAGAGTAATATGGATCGTTTAACTTGGACATTAAAAGGCTTAACAGGCAAAGGTAAGAATCGTATTCGTGAACATGGTAATGTTTGGGAAGTTCTTACTATCCAAGACATTGGTTTAATATCTGCAACACCTATGCCTCCCTTTCCTCCCATTAGATCAGTACAGACTGGCGAATGGCGTTGGTTTGATGATATAAACTTTGAGGTTGTATGATCCATATAGCCCATTTTCTTCGATAGACCGTCAAAAATCCAACAAATATTCCATACAAATTATTGTGACCGTCAAATTTTTGTCCGTGCTTAATTTAGGTCCCCTTATCACTAAATAGATGTAGCAAAGAGCTATTAGGCCGAAAGAGAGTAAGCCTAAAGAGTTGCTTCACCAAAATTTGCTAGATATAAGGGAATGAATTATGATTAGAATCACGGCGACTTTTTCATCAATTGTAATAATTTTTTTAGGTTGGGTATTATTTTCTGCCGTTGCGATTGCGGCTGACCCAATCGTGACTCAATCCACTACTACTTCAAAGGTTACAACTGAAGGTAACCAAAAAACTACAGTAAAATCTCCTCCTCCATCAGCTATATCTCCTGCAATAACGTCCTCAGGTTCAGACTTATGTACAGTTGGTATTTCTGGTGCAGTACAAACACAAATACTTGGTATTAGTGGAGGATCGACAGTTCGTGATATGAACTGTGAACGTTTAAAATTATCAAAAACATTATACGATATGGGTATGAAGGTTGCGGCAGTTTCAACTTTATGCCAAGATTTTAGGATATTTACAGCAATGAAAATGGCTGGCACTCCTTGCCCATTTGAAGGTAAGATAGGAGATGCGGCTTCTAAACTTTGGGAAGAACACCCTGAGTTACATCCTGAGAATTTAACTGAAGGGAAAGATGATAACAATGACTTGGTTAAAGGCGCCGTTGGTGGTTTTGGTCTTGCTGGCTTGCTCTTACTCTTACTCTAAAGCAGACGATCCAGTCGCTATGACTGGGCCAGTAACTGAATATAATATAACTGATGACGGATGGGCTCATGTACCTCTAGATTTTACATTTCCGTTTCAGAATGGCTTCTATACATCTGCATTTATGTTTTCAAATGGTGTTGTTGGATTTATTGATCCATCAGCTCAACAAACATATGGCTTATGTTGTGATGGACAGAATATGTTAGATCCAACTAATACGTCAAACTATATCTATAACAACATTCAGTCTAGACCTGGGCTTAATTTTAATATTTTTGGGTTACATACAGACTTAATAAAATATTCAGGTAAAGGCGGTAAGTTTTATACTCAAGGAGATGAAAGTGGTATGCGATTCTTCTGGGAAAATATTAGTGAATTTGGCCAGCCTAACAATCTCAACACATTTGATGTTGGAATATATCCATCAGGAAATATTCATATACACCACGAAGAAATTAATATAACAAATCATGATGTAACAGTTGGTATCTCCGGTAACTTCACAAATGATGTTGCAAACTATACACATTACTTTTATAAAAGAAGAACCAACGGAGGAGTGTTTTGGAATGGAATAGGAGAAAGTCCTATTATAGTACCACAAGGAGGAACATTATGTGAAGCATCACCTATATCGCATACGTTTTGTCCTGGATATGCAACTGCCTTTGCAGAAGCAGAATATAACAATAGCTGTCTAGCAAACCCACAGTTTGACTCCGGCTGTCCTGGATACCAAACTCCAGTTGAAGTGACTCCAATAGTCGAAACAACTCCAGTTGATCCAACAGTTATAGAAACACCAGGAGTTAATTCAACAGTAGCAGATGTTATAGCATCTCCAGAGCCAATTGTTATTGCTCCAATTATAGTCCCAGAAGTTATTATAGAGGCGCCAGTAACAGTACAAACAGACACAACTACATCTACACAAGCAGAAGAAATAATTGTACCAGCAACACCAGAGGAAACAGTTATAGCTGAAGTAGAAGCAGAATTAGCCACAGTAGAAACAGACGACAACGAATCGTCTGACTCTTCAAGCTCGCCAGCGGATAATTCCGAAGAGTCAGACGAGCAATCATCTTCAACTCAAGAAAATGATAGCTCAGAAGAAGTAGCAGTAGAAGAATCAACTTCTACTGAAACAGAACAACCAAAAAAGCTCACTAAGAAAGAACGTAAAGAAAAATCTAAAAGAGATAAGATGAAAAAAATTATAACTAATAAACTTAAAGAATTAGCAAATGATATGGCTAGTGCCGCAACAATAGAGCAACAACAAGCGGTGCAAGCACAAATTAATGCTTTAATAAATTATGTACCAGGATTTAATGCTTATGGGCAACTAAGTATTCCGGGAGTTTCATTTTATACACCTGAACCATTGTATGTTAACAGGCGTATACCTGAAAATAATCGTGGGCTACTAAACGGTCTTGCAAGTCAAATTCTTCATGAGAAGATGGTAGACATGCAATATAAGAAATAGAAAGGGATTAGATATGAGCGAAGAAATAGATATAGCCGGAGTTAAAGTTAAAGCAGGCGGATCAATTGGTAAAATGTTTATGTATGCCACAGCCGCTGGTGCAGTAATAGGTGCTCTTTATGGAGGATTTGAAGTATATAAAGATTATATGGATATGAAAGATAAAATTGCAAATTATACTGCTCCTGATTTATCCGGTTTAGATAAAAGAATTGAATTATTAAATAAAGCAGTTCGTAGTGCAGAAGATAGTGTAGAACTAGCTAAAGATTATACCAGAGATATTAAGAATGATCTAAAGCAAGATATTGATAGAATTGAACGTATTGTTGATAAGACTGAGCAACGAGTTAAAAAGTCTGAGGAAGATGTTAGAGAACTTATAAATGTTGCAGATCAAAGGTTTGATACTAAAAGAGACCAACTTGCTACAGATACAGATCGTAAGCTCAGAAATCTACAATCAGAACTGAATAAGAAGCTACAACGAGCTCTAGACAATCCACTTGCAAACAAATAAAGCAAAAAAGTAACTTTTTTTGCTTTTTCTTGCATTATTCGGTTGACCTTAACCTATACCCGTGCTATATTGTATAGACAATAAGGAATTAGGAGAGCCACAATGCAGTTACAAGAAGTTATTAATGCTATTAAAGTTTCAAGTTTTTCAAGTGAAGAATATAAGTCTGTTATAGATGCAGTTAATTTTGCTAGGTCACAAGCTGGTCAGCAAACTATTCGTCAGCTTCAAGTTGGTGATACTGTTACGTTTAACGGACGAAGAAATAAGTTAGTAACAGGTACGGTTGTTAAGATTAAAATTAAAAACGTTGTCGTTCTAGACAATGCAACTCCAACAAAATGGAATGTTCCTGCGTCGATGCTTACTTTAGTATCGTCAGCAGTCAAATAGGTGAGAGGGCCACTAGCTCAGCTGGATAGAGTGCCGGTCTACGAAACCGGAGGTCAAAGGTTCGAATCCTTTGTGGCCCACCAAAAGGACGTGGCGTTGATAGCGCCTAGTAGAGGCTAGCAGACTCTATGATGAGAAGGAGGTAACAACTCCAAAAAATATGCTCGATGGCAGTAGCCCGGCTAGGATCAAGTCGTAAGATAGATAGGCGAGGCGGGTTTGGACCCGGGGGCATTTTATGCTTTTGAAGTTGAATCTATCGATCTTTTTTAAAGAAATATGTAAAAAAAGGTTGACCTTTGGTCCAAAATGTCGTATAGTATAGACATAATAAGGAACTAGGAGAATACAATGAATACATTAGTTAAACATATCGAAGCTCTTAACATTAAGACCCAGGAATGGGTAGATGCTGGTCCAGATCGTTGGGCAGGTATGTTGTCAACTGATGCCAAGCATTGGGCAGACTATGGTGTGTTTACACCTGCCCAATTGGACAGGTACTTAGATACACAGAGCTTGTATGAGGTGATCTCTGATTGTGCCTCTAAGTCTTATGCTAGAGTTGAAATAGCAAGGCTTGAAACTGTTTCTGATGAGGAGTTTAAGAAGGAGCAAGACTATTGGTTTGCTCAAAGCGAAATTGCATTTGATGAGGAGGTTGCCGCAAAAGCAGAAGCAGTAGCCAACTTTGAAGCTGAGGTTAATGTATGCCTCGAAGCTGGTGCTATTGATAGAGCAACGGCTCTACGTTGGATGACTGAAGATGAGAGGTTCTATCATTCACAAGATGTAGAACATTGGGTTTGGAATAAAGGTATTCTGTTTACACCTGAGGGTAAGGCAGTTTGTAAAGAACTAGAAGTTCTTATAGAATATGACGAAGTTGCATAACTAAAGGAGTTTAGAAGCAATGGAACAAGTAGAAGTAATGCAAGATCATCCTTGCACATTTAATTATAATTTCCCTGTTGATGAATGGGGACGGATTGGAGGGCTTTATAGCCTTGCTGATGTTCCGGTAGTAGGACATAAGATTTTTAACCGTCAAGGTAAGATCCTAGCTCGAGATAAAGATCAAGGACTATACGAGGTTGAGGACAAAGAAAAAGGATGGACATTGGTTGTTCCAATGACTGAAGTAAAATTGGAGAAGATAAATGATTAATGTAATCACAATGGTTACTATGATTGCTGGTACTGTAGTTGGACAAGCTAGTTTTGATAGCATGGATAAATGTACGGAGGCCCGAGATCAAGTAATTGCGGCACAATATAGGTCTGTGCCAAAAATGCCAACCTGGTTAGGGAAGGCAGACGAAGACGATCATATGATTGTACGACAAGGTAAAGAAATGCAAGTTTATTGCATTTATCGTAGCAAGAAGGTTGCTAGTAAGAAGGACGATGGACCAGAGCGAGTGTTTGGATTGTTTGAAGGCTTTTTAAAGCGAATTCAAGAACATGAAAAAGAAATGTTGGAAAGTTCAAAATCAAAGTGTGTATCAAGACCGTCAGGTAAAATTCTTTAAAGGAGTTAACTATGGGATCTTATTATAATCGATATCAGTCTCGTTCAAAAGGATATCAGTCTAGGAACGGAGAGCCTATGATTGATATTATGACAGCATGGTCTTTAGTGGCTATGGCTGATCGTATTAATAAGCAGAAGTATGTTAAGCAAGACACAGATGATCAGAAAGCAAATCGTACTATTATTGCACTAAGTTTAAAGCACGGTAAACCTGCAGTAACCAAAAAAGACGAAGAGTTTGGTGTTAAATTAGCAGATCATTTTGAATACCTAGTTCTTAATTCTTTAATGGGAAAGCTCAATGAATTTGACAATAAAGTTCTTTCTATGATGCAACAAACAGAAATAGGAGAACGTACTGGTTTTGCCTTGTTAGCATGTCTACCTGCTCGTTACCACAGAGAACTAACCAGAGAAGCTCTAAAAGAACAAGCAGACAAAATTGGTGTGCTGAGTAAGCACCAAGGTCAAGTCAATGAGAAGATTGAACGTACTGTTCGTCTACTTTCCAAGTACGAAGGTAAAACATTCGGAGGTAGTGTTGTTAAGGCAACTGATGGTGAAAACTTGTACTTCTGGACTAGTAGCAAAGTAATTGAAGACTGGCCTGAGATTGGAATTGACTTTAAAGTTAAGGCTCGTGTCAAAGCACATAATTTTACAAGAGATGACGGTTGGCAAGAAACTCGGTTAACCAGGGTTCAGCCCTTATCATAACTATTAATATGAAAACAAATTTAAGTATTATCGGAGATATGTTCGAGTGGGAGGACGGCAATCCTAATAATGAGGATCGTACTGGACATTCAGTAATGTTGGTTGGAGAGAGACTAATACGTTCTGCTACTAAACAGGACATGGCTACTAAAATATTTGGTGTTATTGGTCCTAGTAATGATAATACTATGATTGTTGCCAATGCATGGGAACATGAATGGCATCATAAACATGTCAGAGATAAGTTTGGTCGCCAACTAATAGAAGAACAAACTTTAATGACATGGGTAAGAGATGGAAGACGTCAAACACATGAAGCTGATCGTTATCCAGAAGATTTAGTTATACCTGCTGATGTAGAATACTGGACACATATGCCAGGAAATCCAAAAAGATTAATGAGACCTGTACTATCAGAACGTTATCACGATGGTACACAAAGCCCAGGTGACTATGTGAGTAGACTCAAAAGAAACGAGTGGGCAGTCGTAGTTATATTAGGTGAAGTAGAAATACAAGAAGAGTATCCTGCAAATACTTCTTGGGTGCATATCCGAGATAATAGGTATTATATTAAGTAATGTGGTTTTATAAGAATTGGAGGATTATAACGGAAATTCCTCAAACTATGTTAGACCCTATTATATGGCAATGCCTTCCAGCAAACTGGAATCACGAAAGCAATACAAGAACCGAACCTCCTTTAAAAGATGGCAAACTAATTGAGTTTGCATTTCCCATAAGAGATAGAGAAAAAGAACCAACAGAAGAACAGTATAAGATATTAGGTTCTTGTACAGAATTAACAGATTGGTTACTGTTTGAAGGCTATAAATGGATTCGAGGTGAGGTAGCAACTCTTATGCCAGGAGTCAAGTTAGGATGGCATGCAGACCCTCAATGGTTCCATGATCAATGCGTCCGTATACATGTTCCTATAATTACAAATGAACATTGTGTGCAGTTATGGAAAGACGACAAAGAAGTAGAGTTTAACAAGCATATGCAGGTTGGCTATGCTTATGAACTAAACAATAGGGCTATACATAGTGCTTATAACGCGGGCAATGAACCACGTGTACACTTAGTATTAGATTGTATGGCAGAAGATGCTTGGAAACATGCATTAGAAAACAAGGTTAATGTTGTTGAAGTTATAGATGAGAATCCAAGTTACTAGTCTTCTAACTTGGTATCCCAATACAAATAGTCCATCCACGTTTCATGTAAGTTATCTTTTAAGTTACCGAAACCATTACGATACAACTGCCAACGACTAGGTTCCACTGGTTCTTGTATAAGTTTCATAGTTATATCTTTTAAGAGGCTACCTCCCTTTGTTGTATTACAAGGGCGACATGAAGCTACTACATTCTCCCAAGAAGTTTTGCCACCTAAGTGTTTTGGTTTAACATGATCAAAAGTTAGATTAACAGCAGTATGAGAAATTCCACAATATTGACAAGTGAAATCATCTCTAAGAAATATATTGTACCTATTAAATTGTACATCTTGTGCTGGTTTTTGATAATCTTTTAATGCAATTACACTAGGTAATTTCATCTCTACCTTTTCACTTCTAACTATAATATCATATTCTTCAACCACAATGACACGTTCTTTATATGTTGCTTTAATTACGTCTTGCCAGTTCATAATGGAAAGTGGGGTTGTTGATACAGGTTGGAAGTCAGCATTAAGAAGTAGGGCTGGGTGTGATGTTAGATGTTGTAGCATCGGTTTCCTTTTCTGTATTAAATATATTTATCTGTGATAAGAGTTGGTAGTAGGTCATAGTGTGCTAAATACACTTGGAACATTTACGAAACATGTTTACCGTATACTGACGAGTATACAATGATATTTTATAACTTTAGGAGATTTAAAATATGTTCATAGTCACAGCAACAACTGTCCGACCTAATGGAGACCACGCCTGGCACTCCCGTACATTAGAATTTAGACAATATTTTGATGCTACTTATTGTCAAACTGGCCAAGTGAAAGGAATGATGAGTACATCTTCCGTTGATGGAAAGACAAGAGTCACAGAAACAAAATGGGTTGATCAAGATGCATATGATGTATTCTTGGCAGATGAGAAGTACATTGCTATTATTGCAGAACGTACAGCCTATAACGAAGAAAATTCTCATGATTTTTCAGTTGAAAGAAGGGTAGAATAAAATGGCACAAATGACAAGAAAAAACATTGAAGTAAGACCTAGTACAGATATTCCATTCTTTGCTCAACATTCTTTAGTCAACAAGGTAGCACTTGCTGAAGATAATTCAGTTAATGCAAAAAGCAGAGGCATCTTAGGTAAAGGTTACGAAGAATCAATGGATGGTTTAACAAGAACTTCTATTACAATTTTCGCAACAGGAACTGATAGAAAAGATTATCATGAAAGAGAATCTATTAAGGCTTTCCAAGCCGCTCGCCAAGCATATAATGCAGAGCACGGAATTGCTTATTCTGAGGAAGACTTTTAATAACTATAAAAAATAATAATAAACTAGAGGCGCTTTTTAGCGTCTCTTTTTTTGAGTTTGACAGTAAATGATCCACCGTCTAAATTCATGTTAACTTCTCTAATATGTTGATTGCTATTACACCACGATTCAAATTCTAATAACATTTGCCCTTTGCCTGTAATAACTTTAATAGACTTTCTATTATCATAATAAGCATTACTGATGGCATCTTTAAAAATATTCCAGCCTTCGTGTATTCTTATTCCATGTAAATCAACTACCATCGTCTTTGCGTTCTCCTGCTTCTAAATTATTTTCAGGATCTTCACCTCTAGCATCCTCATCAACTCGTCTTCTCATTCCAGTATCTGTGAACATACTGGTTGCTATAAAAGTACAAGCGGCTAACATTGGTATTACATATACCATTTTTTCTGTGGAGTAGGCTACTAGGTAAGTTGGTATTATTACTATTAATGCTTTTACAAAGCCCTCACGAAGTGCCATCTACAAATTTATCCAATCTATTCTGTATATATTCACGAGTTTGTTTTTCGTCTATATACATTGTCTCATATTTATTAGTAATACCAAACCTTGCATTGGGTCTTTGATTAGTTTCTACATTTGACACATTTTGCCTACTATAAAGTAAACCTACATTTTCTATTTTTAACTTAAACATATAATAAGAATCATTGTTATCCAAATCATAAATGTAATCTCTGGCAACTTGCTTATATGTTGCGGCTGAACTTCCGATCTTATCTCCGTTATTATTGTTACACATAGCCCATACTTGATAATCATCATTATGATACCAGTTAATAATTTTATCATCTGCAGTTTTTATATCAACTGTATCATTAAAGTATACTATACCACGTTTTGCACAATTTGCATATTTTATATTAAAGATATACCACCAAAAGAAATCATGTAAACTGTTTATTTCAACTGGTGATGTCTTAGCATGTAAATCGAGTTTGTCATAGAACCTTTCTCCAAATCCTTCAGTAGGTAATTTAACACCGGTAAAAGGATAACCTTGTCTCTTTGGTATTGAGAAATACAATATTAATAGGTCTTTAAAAGTACTATAAGGAACATCTGGATCAGTTACATATTTAATTTTATTTTCTATACTGGTAATACTATTACTACTTAGGCTATTTGTATACTGTTTCCATGTATAATATAATTGACTAGCAAAGGTAGTACCAAATAAACAATCTCCAGTATCTCCTGTAATAGGAAGGTATCCTTCGTTAATTAAGTTATCATACTTGTTAAAATTTGCATCAATAATTTTAAACTTTCCTTGTATATATTCTTGCCAGAAGATAGGATTGTTTATAATAGCAGAAGACGTAGTGCATATTGCTATGTCTTTAAGATATTTTACTCCTATGTTTTTAATTAGTGAGCATAATATTAAAGTAGAATCAATACCACCTGAATACATGACAGCATACTTGTTTCCTTTTCTTATGCCATTAAGTATATCCATAGCACGATCATCAGTAATGTCTTCAAACGTTTTGCTAAACTTTGGATCATATTTAGGCATTTCTAATCCTGGCCAAACTTCTTCTTCCCAAGGAGTAGTCCATGTTGCTTCACATCGACTTGAGAGTCTATTTGGATTTAAACGCCTAGCTATATCAATATAAAAACGACCATCTTCATTAGTTCCGTGCCATGCATCAACCCAAAATTCATTTTGATAACCATTAAAAACAGTATTTGTTAAGATAGTTTTCATACTGAGAATCCTGTAACTCTACCACTAAAGCGATTTTGTTTTAATTCTTCGCTTTGTTCTTCGTCTATCATTTGATAAAACTGATTTCTATATAGTACAACATCTGGAACTTTAGACCAAAATTCATTGATGAGTTCCATAGCATGATTTTTATTTCTTGCCTTGTATAGGATTCTTAATATGGTCACCGAGATACCATCTTCTACCTCGGTTTGGTCTACCGGTACAGATAATCCGTTAGTATCTATTCCACTTAGTTCTTCAATTATATGTTTAGACGGAAGTACATTAAAGATTAGATTAGTTATCCTAACTGCCTTAACACATTTTGCAATGAATATAGCTAATTCTTGTAAGTCATTTAATGCTTCTCTAGCAACTTCTTCGGTATAATCATCCGGCCAACCTACATGTTCTACAGTACTATTAAGTCTTCTAAAAGATGGCCACTGCCTGCTATAAAATATACTTGAAGAAGCATACATTAAATTTTTATCTTTAAGAGTATACTCTAAACAATTCTTTCCTCCAAAGCTAGGTTCGTTTTTAAGTGTGCCAACAACCAAGGAAAGTTTACTACTAAGAACCTGTGCAGTTTCAACAGCCGTGTAAGGATCAAATTGATCAACAAATACTATTCGATCTAGCCCTGGAGCATACATCATATAGTTTCCGTAAAACGGTTCAAAGTTCTTTGTTTCATATGTGGCCATAACATTACTTACTGGCAAAAATAGTTTCTGTTTTACCAATTTTTTTCTTGACAACTTACTTTATCTGTGTTACAATAAATATGAACATAAATGAGGAGATTAAATGAGAGGTGCAATAAAGAAAGACTTACGAGTCTTTGTAAATGAAGTTTTAGATGCTAATGTAGGTCTAAGCCGTCAGCAACTAGTAGTCATAGCGGCTCATCTTGCTAGGAGTAAAGGAATGACCCCAGTTGATGCTTTACTTGCATTAAAAGGTAACGGTCAAGTTCCAAAAGAAGATATCGATCAATTAATTGAACATATAAATGAAGGAAACTAAAATGGATATAAATGCAATTCTCGACTTTGATAAAGATGCAACTCTAGAATCCCGCACTCAGCATATTTCTACTTTCTTTAAAGAGCATAAAAATGTTCTTGTAAAGTTTACTAAAGTAGACGGAAGTTTGCGAGAGATGCCTAGTACGTTGCATGAATCATTAATTCCAGGGCTGTCCTATGAATGGAAGCCAGATGAAAGTAAAAAGAAAACTAACCCAAATGTAATGTCTGTGTATTGCACTGATGCAGATGGTTGGCGCTCTTTTCGTTTAGAAAATGTAATTTCGGTGACTGGATATGATAGTTAATCTAGAAATAGTTATAGTAGCAATAGTTATTGCATTAATTAGTTTTGTGATATTATTCCTACGTTCATCGTGGCAAAATCATAAGGATGAACAGTTAGCAAAGGCTGTTCAGATGGTTCTTGATCATGCATTTGTGTTAATGGAAATTGAGGAAAGTGATGGAAAGCTAATGGCTTACAGGACCATAACAAATGAGTTTATTGCCGAAGGTAATAACTTTGAAGAACTTAGCAAACATTTCCTAGAAAGATTTCCTAGTAAGACTGGATTATTTCCAGGACAGCCTGAGTTAAGGATTGAAGCAACAAAAAATGCAATTTAAGAAGATATGGAAAATCCGCGAAGATATTAGAAAACTGTTATCTTCTTACGAATCAGATAATAAAGATGTACGAGGGCTTTCGCGGACCCTCGGCCGTCTTCTTAATAAAAAGTATAAAACAAGATTTGTGTGGGTACCTTCATCAGTACTATATAGAAATCATATTGTTGTCTCTGGTGACTATGCTCATTGGGAAGATTACGAAGAACCCTCACCTATTGAAATTAGAATACACACTCATCCTGATATTCTTAACTATCCTTTTGGTAAGAAAGGTTACAAGTCCTGGAATCAGTTTACAAAAGATTTAAGTGAGTGTATAATGCATGAACATGTTCATATGGCTCAGTTTAGATTACACAAGGGTAAAAAAGTTAGGTTACAAGCAGAATGTCCTGACTATAGATATTATGCTGATAGTGACGAAGTTAATGCTTATTCTTGGACGTTAGCAAGTGAAATAGCAGATAACGGAGGAATGGAATATATTTTAAACCCTAATATTGATAGTCCTTATATGCAATATAAAAAGTTTGTATTTCCAGTTAATTATAAATTAAAGAAGAAATTATTAAGGAAGACATATTCATTGTTTATGAAAAGTTTGGAGTATAAGTAATATTAGATGTATAAGGTAGTAACATGAAACCTAAAATGATTAAAGCACATATGAAGACGGCCGAAGTTTATGCAGAATTATCCACTGCAAGTCGTATGAAAGTAGGATGTATTATTGTTAAAGACGATAGAATTATATCTATTGGATATAATGGTATGCCAAGTGGATGGGATAATACCTGTGAAGAGTCTATACTCTGGGATAACGGTAAACAACTTATTCAGCCCCTATTAAAAACTAAAGCAGAAGTTCTACATGCAGAAGCAAATGCTATTGCTAAAGTAGCTCGCTCACCAGAAAGCAGTGAAGGAGCAACAATGTTTATTACATGCAGTCCATGTTTACATTGTGCCAAACTTATCTATCAATCCGGTATTTCTACGTTGTATTATCGTGATAACTATCGTAGTGATGAAGGTTTAAGGTTTCTTTCACAGACAGATATAGTGGTGAAGCAGTTATGACGGAGATACTATTTGCACTAACTTTAACAGTTTGTAATTTTTCTGGTTCTTGTTTATCGCAGGATGTTGATTTATACTATACAGAAAAAGAATGTAACAAAGCCTTAAGCCGATACAAAGAACTTCCAACAGACGGTGTATGGAAGTCAGTGGAATATAAATGTCATATTCCTGGTGCAAAGGCCGCCTAGGAGGAGAAGATGAAAAAAACTAAAGATGACTATCAGTGTATCTTGCAAGGAATGAGGTTAATAGAAGATTTATTGATCCCTCAAGTTACACCTCGAGTACCTAGTCATATAAGAGAAAGAGCTCGCGAAGTAATTGCCGAGTTCCCTACAGAAGAGAACTTAAAGAATCTCTTAACAATTAAAAAACAAAAGTCGGAGTAGCATATGTTAGCGAAAACAACCAAATGGATATTACCTGTATCGGTTAACAAAGACGGAGATACAATTATTGAATTTCCAGATGATTTATTAGATGTAGTTACCTGGAAAGAAGGTGATACACTAGACTGGACAGTAGATGGTAATGGACTATTAACAATTAAAAGAATTGGAGAAATGGTAAAGTTATCAACACAGCCGGTAGAGGAACAACTTAATCTTAATCTTGAACAGGAGTAAAAATGCTTTTTCCAAATAAGCCCGGCAATCAGGTAATGATTGACTTAGAAACATTAGGTACTAAACCTAATAGTGTTATGCTAACAATAGGCGCCTTAAGATTTAATCCTTGGGGTGATGATAGCGAAAAACAATTAACAGAAATGGATACGTTTTACAGACGTGTCGAAGTAGAAAGTTATGAAGGATTAGATCATAACATTGACGATGCAACTTTAGAGTGGTGGGGGAATCAAAATGAAAAAGTTAGAGCAGAAGCCTTTGCAGAAGATGACAGACATCCTTTATCAGATGTACTCGCTGATTTATATAAATGGTGCGGAGGTCTTAATGCTATTTGGGCTAATGGTACTGGCTTTGATCTTAACATTGTAGAACATTTTAGTAGAGAACTAAAAAGAGGTGTTGCTTGGAATTACTGGCAGGCAAGAGATGCAAGGACTTTATATGCCCTATGTCCTGGCCTAGAACGGCCTAAAGGAAATGCTTTACACCATGCTTTATGGGATTGTTGGTCTCAGGCAGTTGGTGTACAAAGGGTGTTTAAACAATTAGATATTAAGGAGTTTAAATAATGTCTCACTATTCAACTAAAACATACGGACATAGCATCGGGCTATCAGCGGTGTTCCGTCAACCACATGCAGATCATTCTCATTGTAGATTTTTACATGGATATAGCTTAGGATTTAAGTTCAAGTTCGCATGTGATGAACTAGATAATAAGAATTGGGTAGTAGATTTTGGTGGACTAAAACCTTTGAAAAAATGGTTAGAAGATAATTTTGATCATAAGGTTGTGCTTGATGAAAATGATGATAAACTACATTATTTTCACACATTAGAAGATGCTGGACTTGCAGAACTAACAATCATGGACGGTGTTGGAGCAGAGAAGTTTGCTGAACATGCATTTAATTTTGCTGATAAACTTGTTAAAGAAATGACAGAAGGTAGGTGTTGGTGTGTATCTGCTGAATGTATGGAGCATGGATCTAATTCTGCAATCTATGAAGTAAACTAATGAATCAAATTGCATTGTCAGAATTTTATCAGTATTTCTCGCAATGCGATTGGAAACCAGACCCACACGAAAAAGTATGGTTAGTTAACTTATCCTGGGATTTAATATCTAATAAAGATAGTGAACAAATGGGATTACCAGGAACAATAGCACATGATGTAAGTTTTAATGTATCATTTGGCTGGGGAGGCTGGGGATTCTATACTTTAAATAATTACAAGAAAAATACTGTTATTAGTGCTATTCCTGTATTATTGCTACAAGATCAATTTGATGCTTTTATATTTAGATTAAAGTATCCTGGAGCAGGTTGGATACCTACCATAAATACTGATAAGGAGAAGTATAATGTCGAATACTCTTAAACAATTTATAGGTAAATTCATTGATGGCGAAGAAGACGAAGCAAGTTCTACTAGCCCTTTGATAGTTACAACCCGTCACGATATTGACCAGTTATCTAATCTTACTAAAATAAAATTATTAGAGTATGCTAAGAAGCGAGGCATTTCAATTAATTCACGTAAAAGAAAAAGTGAAATAATTGATATCCTAATGAGGAGTTAAGATGACTAAGTCAAAAACTATTAAAGTAAATAGTTACGATCCCAGTAAGCCTTTAGGTATTGTTACTATTTCAGAGAAGGCAAAGGACTATATGAAAAAAGTAACACCACAAGGTCAACATGTATCATTGGCAGTACAGGGTGGAGGTTGCTCTGGTTTTCAATATGTATGGGGTCTTTCAACTGATGAGAAACATAATGATTATAAATGGTCTGATCCAATAGATGATATATTGGTTGTTGATCCGTTGGCTGAGATGTATTTACTAGGTTCAGAAGTAGATTACATTGAAGAATTAGGCGGTAGTTTTCTAGCAGTTAAGAATCCAATGGCTACAAGTTCATGTGGTTGCGGAGAAAGTTTTGGAGCATAATAGGTTGACAAGGATAAAAAGGTAGTATATAATATGGAAGAAGTAAAAGAATATAGTCAAATGAATCTTAAAGATTTAACTGACAGAAGTAATATGATTTCTAAAAAATATTCAGCGGCTTTTAGGGCTGGTGCTAGTCAGGAAATACTAAATCAGATACAAGAACATTTAGATATGATTAAGACAGTAATATGGGAACAACAGTATACAGAAAACTTCAAAGCTACTCTCGAAGCAGAAGCCAGAGACGAGTCATCACATGACGATAGCATTGTCTGATATGCCAGATATTAATTTAAATACTGATGACCTTATGGAACTAATGTACCAAGAGAAGGCAACCACCTTAACAACCCATAATACCAAACTCTTAGATGGTTATAACGAAGGATGTGATGCATTAGGAATTGAAAAGAAGTTTAAGTCTTCTGACTATCCTTTGACAATAACAGAAGCATTAAGTAAATGGAATATGCCTGAGGAGTATCATAATATTGACTTAGAACAGTACTTTGCAGAGAAGGTATATACAACTGAACAGATTAACAGAGTCATAACTGAATTAGATTTGTTTAGAAAGAATGAAATGGAAACTATGCTAAAATTTATGATATATCTAGTAGATATTATGAAAGAGAAAAACATAGTTTGGGGAGTTGGCAGAGGAAGTTCAGTGAGCTGTTATCTACTTTTTTTGGTAGGACTTCACTCGGTTGATTCAATTAAATATAATTTAGATATGAAGGAGTTTTTTAAATAATGGCAAGTAGCAGACACAAGACGCATAAAGGTCGAGAGTTTAATATGGCGGCATTTGTTGACAGAAACGCAGAAACTAGAGCTATTGGCAATGTTCCAATGAATGCAAGAGGAGATATTGTTGACAGTAAAGGTAATGTGAAAGTAACTGCTGGCCAAATTGCAAAAGGTTTAAGTCATGTAAATGATAAGAGATCTAAAACAGTTAGTATTAAAGAAGATAGTGCAAGTAAACCTACGAAAAGTAAAAAGGTTCAAGCAGATACCGTAGTTGAAGAAGTAGACAATATTGGTGTTGTTGAGGAACCAGTAGTTGAAGATAATAAGTCTTCACTTTCGATTGTAAGTCGTACATCAGTTGACGATGAAACAGACGAAGTTGAATATAGTGATGGTTCAATGGAAATTGTTCCAAAAGAAAGATAATTTTAACAAAAGGTATTAAACAAATGAGTATACGACCACTTCCCAATAGAGCTCTTGGCGTAATTCTTGGATTAGAAGAACGCATAACAAAATCAGGAATTATCATTGCAAGTGATGATGGCAAGGATAGAGGAATCCGACCTCGTTGGATCTATATACATTCCGTAGGCAGTAAGGTTGACTGGTTAAAGCCAGGTCAATATGCATATGTTGAACACGGACGTTGGTCCCGTGCAATGAACTATGAAGGAATGAAACTAGTCAATATTGACTTAGAGGCTGTTCTTGGTGTACAAGACGAAGAACCAGATGATGATGTAATTGGTGAAAGCATTGACACCAAACCAGATTCAGTACCAGCAGAAGCATTTGGAGCTGGAAGTTAAAGGTTGACAAAGCCTCACATATGTAGTATAATAAAACTAATTTAAAACTACAAATCGTTTCTTAGGAGGTATTTATGGAAATGACAACTAACATGATTAAGGCGTTGAAACTTCGCTATGAATCAGCAATCGCTGAAGCAACTTGTAATATTGCAGTCTATTTAAAAAACCCAGCAGGTATCGGAGAGCATCCAGATATTGTTGAGGCTGTTGATTCTCAAATTATGAAAATTGCCGAAGCTCAAGACAAACTACATGTAATTGAACAATATTACGAAGAAGAGGCAGACTCAGAATGAAGTTAAGTGAATTTAAAACTAAGTTTGGTGAAGGTACTGATTTTGATTTAGACTGGGGTAAGTTAGCTATTCTTATCCTTTGTGTTTACATTGCAATACAGGTAAGCTAATGAAAGAACTTTGGGTAGAAAAGTATAGACCTAAAACTGCAAGTGATTATGTTTGGATTGATAACGATCAAAAGCATATGGTTGAGACTTGGATTAATGACAAGTATATTCCTCATCTATTACTTGCAGGAGCGGCAGGTGCAGGTAAAACTACACTTGCCAAAGTTCTTGTTAATGAACTAGGAGTTGATCCAGCAGAATGTATGCAGATTAATGCTAGTAGAGATAATGGTGTTGATTTTCTTCGTAACAAGATTAACAATTTCTGTAGTACAATGGCTATGGGACCTTTTAAGGTTGTGTTACTTGATGAGGCTGATTATATTACTCCTCCGGCACAAGGTATCTTACGTGGTATGTTAGAACAATACCATGAGGGAGTACGTTTCATTTTAACGTGCAACTATCCTAATAAGATTATTCCTGCATTACATAGCAGACTGCAAACAATTACATTTAAAACACTAGATCAAACAGAATATACTGCCAGGCTTGCAACTATTCTAATGACAGAGAATATTGAAATTGATTTAGAAACATTAGATTTATTTGTTAAAGCAAACTATCCGGACTTGAGGAAAGCAATCAATACAGTACAGATGAGAAGTACATCTGGTAAACTGGAAGCACCTAAGGCGGATGATTCGACATCAGACTACAGACTAAGTATGGTAGAGCTATTTAAACAAGGTCGTATTCGAGATGCTAGGAATTTAATTATTAAGCAAATCTCGTTAGAAGAATACGAAGACATGTATCGCTTTATGTATCACAACTTAGACCTGTGGGGTAAAGATGAGGATATTCAAGATCAGGCATTATTGTTAATTCGAAAGGGTCTGATTAATCATAGTTTGGTTGCTGATCCAGAGATTAACTTGTCAGCAACCTTTGTAGAACTTGAGAGGTTAAGCAGAGGTGGATAAAGTATTACTAGTAGATTGTGATGGTGTTTTAGTTGAATGGCATAATCGCTTTCATGAAAGTTTTCCAAATAAAGAGCAAGATGATATGGACATCCATACATTTAATTCTAGTCCAACATTTGGAGAATTGTATGCTTATAAGGATAGTGTAGATGGTATTAAGCAACTTAAAGAACGTGGATTTACTATTGTTGCTATTACATCTTCAGGTACTTCACCAATTACTAAAGCATTTAGACGTAAGAACTTAGACGACTTATTTGGTACTGATGCAATTAATGCTATTCATGTATGCGAATTGCACGGAGATAAAACTCCTTTACTATCTAGGTTTAAAGACAAGGGTTATATATGGATTGAAGATAGTCCACATAATGCAATACTGGCTAAGGATCTTGGCCTATCACCATTGCTTATAAACACACCAATGAATGCTGATAAAGATGATATGGGTATTCAAAGAGTTGATAGCTGGAAAGAAATAGTTAGGATTGTAGATGGCCATTATTCGTGATAACTCAAAGCATTACACATACCCACCTGAACTAGATAAGTTTAGAAAGTTAATATTTTGCCCTTTAGATTTTCCAGAGCCACCTGAAGTTGACGAAGAACAACTTTTTAAATGGATTAAGATGAGAGCTGACAAAGATGCTGGGAAACTTGCAGGAAGTGTATCTGGAGCAACAGGACCTATTGACTTAGACAGCGATAAGTTAAAGAGAACTGCTAGTTATAGTGGTAAAGGAACTTATCCGTGGAGACTGATACATGCTATGAGATCTGACTTTGATAATTTTGGATGGGAACATTGGCCTGAGTTTAGAGATATGCTACCTGAGTTAGCAGAGTATATTGAATCTTTTCCAGTACAAGACTTCTTTACTATTAGTTTTTTAAACCAAAAGCCAGGTATCGATGTAGGCTTACATACTGATCCAGATATATTCTTTGGATTGCGTTTTTATCTAGTTAACAAAAGTAAAGCAAGAATTTTCTTTCAGAAAGCAAAAGAACCTACAACTGATAGACTTTTAAATATTAGAGAAGAAATAACAATTGGTGGAAAGAATAGCGAACCAGTAATTAAAGAAGAAGTAGTTAACTATGAATGGAATGACATTTGCGATTCAGAAAAAATTGTTGCAAAAAATCCAACTAACAGATATGCTTTTCATTTAACTGGTACACATGCCGCTCATGGAGTAGAGCAAGTTCCTGAAGATGATGATACAAGTAGGGTAACTGCATTTATGGTATGTAGAGTAAAGCCAAAAGAATATGCTGAACTACTAGAACGAAGTGTTGAAAAATATAAAGACTATGCAGTCTGGTGGTAAACTTAGAATAGACGTAGTAACCGGCCAATAGCATAACAGGCACCAACAATACATATGCCATAGAAAGGCAATGTATAAAAAGTATCACACATTAAAAAACAAGTCATGGAAGAGCCAGTTCGCCTGTTCTATCTGCAATATATTTTGTACCATCTGCACCAACTAAATCGTTATGATATAAATGCCAATAAATATGTCTTCTAAGTCTTTTAGTAGAAACCCAATGTTGGACAGTATTAGTTCTAACTAAGTAGCAACCTTCCTGTGGTTGATTAAACGTAGTCATTTCTCCAGTTATGTGATTGCGAAACCACCATAAACTATTCTCATCACCTTCTAAACAAATATGTACTCTCCACGGAGTATGTTGATCAACATGAGGCGTAAAATTCTTAGCACCTACCCCTTGTAGGTTAGACATTCTCACTCTAAATCTATTTGGTATGGTAAAGTATTCTGAGATTGCTCTGCCTATATTATTAAGTTCAGAGTCTTCTTTAACACTTGAATGATGATGTACTAAGTCGCTTTCTTTAGCAATTTGTTCACCTTGTTCATCTAAAAAGTAAGCATCAACTTTTTCTCTAAATCGATAATCATGTATTCTTACATTCTCATTGGTGTTAACATCTATTCTACCTCTAGCATTATCAGTATTGCCAGGTATAACATGACCAGTATAGAAAGATTTTGCATCTAAACTAGTTCTTTCCTGTGTTGAAGTTACACATACATTATTCATAAATCTTCTAGGATCAGCTGAATTCACCCATCCTCCTCTATCTTTAGAATTTTCCAAGATAAAGTTTACTTCTTCTTTAAGTTTTTTATGATTATAAGGTATGTCTACCTTGTATATACAGTTACTGGCTAAAGGCATACTATTACTTATTTTAGAAAGACCGCAAAGTTTTCCAATAGTTTATTCTAGATTGTGATGCAATCTGCCTCGTGATAGATTTCTAATACATCAAATACAGCTGGATGTCGTTCGACATGTATAGGCTCGAATACGACACTAGCAAGTCTACTCGCTTGGTTGTTTGATTGGGAAATTAAAATCATTCTTTCGGTGAAATCCTTTAACCCATTCTGCTCATACCCACGGTCATGCTGGTCTAAGTCACCCGTTATAATAAACTTAGAGTTATTACCAATACGGGTGAGTAACATTTTCATTTGTTGTGGGGTAGCATTCTGCATCTCATCAGCGATTACAACGGAGTCTTCAAACGTTCGACCTCGCATATATGCTAATGGTGCAACTTCAATGGTGCCTTCTTGAATCATCGCCTCAATTTGTTTGGCGTTCCAGTACTGTCGGAAGACATCAAATACTGGTCGTGTCCAGGGTGCCATTTTTGACATGAGATCACCAGGTAAGAATCCATGCTGTTCATCTACTGATACAGCAGGCCTGGTAATTATAATACGTTTAACCTCTCCGGCTTTAAATTGCTTTACAGCCCATAAAGTAGCCAACAAAGTTTTACCAGTACCCGCAGGCCCTAGTGCAAAGATAATGTCTTTCCCGCTGTTTTCCAGTTTAGCCAGATAGTCTTCCTGTCGAAGATTCCGGGGGATGATCTCTACTTTTTGATGTTTTTGAGATTGTACGTCTTTATGATTGAATTGGTTCGTCAAATCAATCAGTTCGCCGCTTTTTCTTTGAGAGCGACGTCCCTTTTTGGTGCTTTTATTGCTTTGCTTACGATAATTGTGGCTATTATCGTTATACAAAGCCCTTTTTTGCTTGTTCCTCATAGTGCTCCTTTTCAAACTTAGAGTTTTAGTTATAAGAATACTTGCATGGTAGACTTTGCGGTCCACTTTTATTTACACCAGAAGCGTCAAACGGTTGCGGTTATGGCACCAAAGCCATAAATAACTATACGATGCCACATATAAACAACATATACAAAAACATAGATTCTATTCATAATAGTCCTAATGTTATCGATACACTTATAGAAGTTGATAAGATACTTGATAGGTTAGACATTTATGCATATGAGAATTGGTTTAACGGAGAAATAGTAGAAGGTCCTTTCGTCGAAAGACATTGGGTTGATGTTACTTTAATGTATCCGCAGAAGATGATGCCTAATCCAGATGCCGCTATGAGGTTAATTCAAAACGGCTGTAAAGTTAAGTTTGGTAAAGATGTACTTGAAACATTTAAAAAAGTTGAAAGTGCTGATGACTTAATTGAAACTGAGGACGGACAACGTTTACCTAAAACAATTAAACAGTCAGTTCATTTAGTTAACATTAGAATCCCTAAGCAATTACTAGACGTTGTTGCAGATGTACAGGAGATTGATGATACTATGATGGATACTGTTGAACAAGCATACGAAGATGGTATGGGAGGTACAGACGGATTATCAAACAATGACCAAGGTATGCAAGATGAGCCTATCGCTCCTGGAGGCGAAGATGTCTAAGGTTTATACTTTAAGAGAAAACCTAAGACCAGGTGATTTAAAGGACTTAATTGATCCGTTGATTGCTATAGATAGGCATGTACCTAAACTAGGTACAAATGCAGATACTATTGTAATGGCAATTAAATGCGAAAGTAAGTTAGGTGCTCAGGATCTAGGAGAGTTTTTAGAGTGGAGCACCAACAATATTCTTGATGTTGAAGTAAGCGATGCAAGTGATAAACAAGGTAAGTTTATAGTTTATTGCGAAGTCACTAGGTTACCAGGAGTAACACAAAAACTATTTGATATTATCAAAGACTGCGAACATGTTACAGGTGAGTTAGAATGGAAGTTTCTTGGCATGGATGGATCAAGACGTGACTTTACAATAGATAATCTTAACTTTTCTATAGTACAGGATCCTAAGATTTATGATCTTCCTGTTGATAGCAGAGCTTATTACCAACGTATGAAGAACTTAACTAACTATTAGGAATTATTCAAATGTGGGCAATGTGGATGTTAGACCTTTTACCAAATGGTTGGATTGATTTTATAATTGATTGTGCCATGTACGGCGGAGCCGCATTAACTATTGCGGGGTTTGTTGTTGGTATCTTCCCTATAGTAGGAAAATACAAAACATTATTATTAGTACTTGGCATTGCCTTGCTTACAACTGGTGTCTACTTTAAAGGTGGACATGCAGAAAGAAAGTTATGGCAAGCTCGTGTTGCTGAAATGGAAAAGAAGTATGAGAAGTCATTAGAAGAAGCAAGAAAACAAAACACTATAATTGATAAGAACATTACAACAAAAGAAGATAATATAGATAAAGAAACAAAAGTCATAGTAAAGGAAGTTATAAAATATATAACTCCAACTGTAGATGAGTCATGTAAAATACCGTTAGAAGCGGTAGAGCTGTTTAATAAAGCGGCCAAAGGATCAGGAGAGACAAGTGAAGATACGAGTGCCATTGATAAAATTAAAACCAAAACCAAACGTATACTTGGCGGCAATCCTAAGTAGTATCTTGTTAACAGGTTGCGGATCAACAACAGTGGTTCTTAAACGTGACTTCCCTGAATTACCACCCACCTTAGTAGAAAAAGCAAAAGAAGATCTAGCACCATTGAGTGCAACAAATCCTAAACTAAGTACCTTAATGGAAAATAGTATCAGTAACATGGGAGAATACCATAAGTTACTAGAAAGATATAAAGCATTCCAAGAATGGTACACAACACAGAAAAAGATATTTGATGAGGCAGAAAAAAACTATTAAGTTAGTTCTCATATTTTCACTACTACCCTTGTTGTACGGTTGTGGGTCTGTTGCTGGAGCCCTGGGTGCTTCTCCTTTAACAACTCAAATTCTAAATGCTATTGGTTGGACTACAACTGCTATTGATGTTCCTCGAGTAATTAATGACAAAAAGACAATTAACGAAGAAATACTAAGCGAACTAATTGATAAAGATTGTAAGTTTAAACGAGTGTTAAAAGATAAAGCAATTTGCATAGAAAAAGTAAAAGAGAAGTATAAAGAAGACTTAGCCAAGCCTACCAAAGATAGAGGCTCAGAGATACAATGGGATATTGAAGTCCATAAATAAACCGAGCGGTTAATAAGGAGAGTTCTAATGGCTAAAACAATAAATGCAAATACAAATCATGTAAGCATACCAAAGAAGACAAGCATTGGTAGAGGAAAGATATCTAAAGGTATGATGAATAAGTCTAAGCGAAGAACTTATAAAGCATACAGAGGACAAGGTAAGGCCTAAACACTAAGGTCAAAATCAGTTAAGTAACAGTATGCAGAGTCCTTATGACATACTAGGTGTTACCAGAAATACTACTGAAGATAATATTAAGAAGGCATATCGAGAACTAGCTCATAAGCACCACCCGGATAAACCTGGTGGCAGTACTGAAAAGTTCAAACAAATAAATGCCGCTTATCATTCTATTATCTCTGGTAAAGCAGATGACCCACCACCTTTTACAAGTAGCAACAGAGGTAATCCTTTTGACGACTTTAATGATATTTTCAGGTCTCACTTTAAGAACGGGTTTGATAATAGACAACAACAACCAGAGTCTGAATATAAGAATCCAGACTTTACTATACAAACTAATTGCACATTAGAAGAAGCACATAACGGATTTAAAAGACATTTAAGTTATGTATTGCCTGGCCGAATGGGAGGACAGACATTCCGAGATATACAATTTCCAAATGGTTCATACCATGGATTAAAATTACGTTTTAATAATGACGGACCTCGTATTATTGAAAATATAGCACCAGGAGATTTGTTTGTTGAACTAAAAGTTGATGACCATAAAATTTGGAAACCAAATTGGAAAGAGCAATCGTTAACTTCAAATGTAAAAGTTTCTTTAAAAGAGGCAATGTTTGGAGCAACCAAACAGATTGAAGATATAGACGGAACTAAATTAGAGTACATGATACCAGCAGGATCACAGCATGGTTCTAAGTTAAGAATAAGAGAAAAAGGCTTACTTAGATTTAAAAAGCCGGTGAGAGGACATGCATTTATAGTGTTAAATATTAGCATACCAAAGTTAAAAGAAAGTCAATTGGAAGAGAAGATAGTTGACGTATTGAAGTAAAGAAAGTATAATAAAAAAATGAATGATACATTAGCATTAGTACCAGAAGATCACCCGATACTCACAACAGCCGTGCCTGTTGTTGATAATCCTAAATATGTTGAGATGCTGTCAAAAGGTATGTTTCAACTTATGTGGCAATATGATGGTATTGGATTGGCGGCCACTCAGGTTGGTATGTTTTTAAGAATGTTTATAATGGGTCCTAAGCAAGGCCCACATTATGTTTGTATTAATCCTGAAGTAGTAGCAGTCTCGGAAGAATCTATTTTAGATATTGAAGGGTGTTTAACATTCCGTGATCTATGGTTAAATATTAGTAGACCCAAATGGGTAGATGCTAGGTATCAAACATTAGATGGATCTATTGTTGAAAAGAGATTCGAAGGTTTAATGGCTAGGTGTTATTTACATGAGCTTGATCATTTAAATGGCATAGTTTTTACAAGTATAGTTTCAAAGTTAAAACTAGAGATGGCAAAGAAGAAAAGAAAAAAAAGAATAGGAGAGACTAAATGAGCGAACAACCTGATTCAAATAATCGTATTAACGAAGTAATTGCAAGGGCATTCCAAGAAGCAATATCAAGAGAGCATGAATATGTTACGTTAGAACATATACTACAAGTGATGCTTGATGAAGATGACATTAGAGATATACTTTCTGATTTACATGCCAATGTGATGTTATTAAAAGATGATGTATCAGACTGGTTAAGAGAACAAGAAGAAATTCGTGTTGATGGAATGACAAAGCCTAGAAAAACTGCTTCTATTGAAAGAGCTTTTAATAGAGCCTACACTCAAGCAATTTTCACAGGTAGAGGACACATGGAGCCTTTAGATTTGCTTATCTCTATTACTGCCGAAAAATCAAGCTATGCAAACTATTTCTTAATGAAGCATGGTATTAGTAAAGATATGCTTCTTGCTTATATTACTAGAATCAAAGATGGTAGAAGCAAAGAAAGTAAAGCACAGAAGAAAAGAGACAGTGAAAAGATATTAAAAAAGTTTACTACTAACTTAATTAAATCTGCTAAAGAAGAACTTATTGATCCTCTAATAGGCAGAGAGCAAGAAGTATTCTATCTTGCCAAAACATTAAGTCGTAAAAAGAAAAACAATGTTATTATGGTTGGTGATCCAGGAGTAGGTAAAACTGCTATTGTTGAAGGACTAGCCGTTGCTATTGAAAAGGATTTAGTACCAGAGATTCTAAAAGGCAAAACTATCTATAGTTTAGATATGGGAAGGCTACTAGCAGGAACTAGATTCAGAGGAGACTTTGAAGAACGTATGCAACAAGTGCTTGAAGCATTAGAAGATAGACAAGATGCTATCTTGTTCATTGATGAAATACATATGATTATGGGTGCTGGTAGTGCTGGCGGCGGTAGCATGGATGTGGCAAATATGTTAAAGCCAGCCTTAGAAAAAGGCAAACTAAGATGTGTTGGTAGTACAACGTACGAAGAGTTTAGAGAGAATTTTGAATCTGACAGAGCATTACTAAGACGTTTTACTAAAGTAGATATTGTAGAGCCAACTGCAGAAGAAACAAAGTTAATGTTAAGACAAGTTATTCCGTTGTACAGTAAGTATCACAACATAGGATGCAATGAAACAGTTATTGATACAGCCGTAGATTTATCAATGAAGTTTATGTTAGATAAGAAACTTCCTGATAAAGCTATTGACATCTTAGATGCTGGTATGGCTAGAATAAAAGTACAGGCTAATGATGAAAAAGAAATAACATTAGATCATATTAGACAAGAAATCTCAGACTTAACTCGTATACCAATTGAACAGTTAGGTGAACATAAAGACGTGGCTGTTAACGATTTAGAAAGTATCATGAGAACACAAGTTTTTGGACAAGACGAAGCTATTGATACTATAATGAATGCTGTTTATATTGCAAACTCAGGGCTTAAAGAAGTTGACAGACCAATGGGGAATTTTCTCTTTGTAGGACCAACAGGTACTGGTAAAACAGAATTATGTTTACAACTTGCAGAAGGAATGGGCATGGAACTAGTTAGGTTTGATATGAGCGAGTATAAAGAAGCACATAAGATATCAGCTTTAATTGGATCACCTCCTGGTTACGTTGGCTATGCTGAAGGTAAAGCAGGATCAGGTAAACTTGTTAACGAATTAGAACGTGTACCTAATTGTGTATTGCTGTTTGATGAGATTGAAAAAGCCCATCCAGATGTTATTCAAGTATTACTTGGCTTAATGGATAGTGGACTTATTACAGGATCAGATAACAAACAAGTATCAGGTCGTAATGCATTTGTTATTATGACTTCTAACCTTGGTGCTAGAGATTCTGAAAAATCTATGATTGGATTTGGAGATACCAAAAATGATTCAGCAACTGATACAGCAGTCAAAAACTTCTTTGCTCCAGAGTTTAGAAACAGACTTGATTCTGTTGTTAAGTTTAATAGATTAGATAAAACTATTGTTCGAAGGATTGCTGATAAGTTTATGACTCAGATCAGAATACAAATGAAAGAGAATGGAAACAATCTAATTTATACTGACAAGGTTCTTGATTATATTGCTTCAGAAGGATTTAGTGATACAATGGGTGCCAGACCTATGAAGAGATTAATTGATAAAGAAATTAAGTTAGACATTGCAAAATCAATTATTAAAACTAAGAAAAAAGATCATACAGTTGACGTTTTAAATGGAAGATTAATGGTAAAATAAATGTATACTAAGAAGAAAACACAAAGACTTTTCTATAAAAAATGGCCATATAAGGTATTAATTAAAGTTGATCATGCGGAGAATATAAAAAGAGCTGATGGTCTTGAATTATTAACAGCATACTCTCCTCGTATGACAAAGGATAGAGAAGAGACATATCAATTTAAATCTAAGTTCAAAAGATGGTTTAAAAGACATATACCTAACGGCGGTATACGTTGCGAAAGAACTATTAGTTTGTTTTTGTATACACAGAAAGAAGTTGATTTTATTGTAGACACATGGAAGCATAACATTGAAGAAGTATATGCCCCTGAATCAGAAGAAGCAATGACATTACTTCAAGACAATGTATACGATATTGTTAGAGAACATGATTGGTATAGAAAGTATCCAGTAAGGGCTAGAATACTTTATACTAGAGAATTTGCATCTAATGGCAGACAAGCATTAGAGGAATCTTTAAAACAGATTGAACAAGATGACTGGCATTGTCAGGGTACGTTAATGAGTGCATTAGAAAGCGGTGGAAATTTACCGTATGCTTGTGGACAGCCTTACTATCTTTACTTAAAATCCAACGATGATGCTGTTATTCTACGTTTAACTTGTGGTGATTACATAGAAAGATTTGAAAGAATCCGTAAACCCTAAATCTACATACTCAATTATAAGGCCCTACTTCGCTAAATACTGTGGAAGATTATCCAGTATGGATATGTAATCTACCGGCATAAGGAGCATTAAAATGAGTATGAGAACCACAAATATGTTAGTTGGAAACGGTGACTTAGACCAAGTTGGCCTACCAGCAAGGGCAGATGGCTATTATGGTTATGCTGACGGTTTGCATACTGTGGCTTTTTACTTAAAATCATTCATAGGTAGAATACACATTGATGCAACAGTCGCAGACAATCCAACAGAAGATGATTGGTTTCCGATTGCATTAGGCCCAACATTAGATCATATTGATTTTGAAGATCAGGACGGAACAACAAAAATTGAAACTTTTAATGTTATTGGTAATTTTGTTTTCCTAAGAGCTAGAATTGAGAGAGCTTTCTTAGGCAGAGATGTCTCAGAGTTAGGCAAAGTTGATAGAGTAGTATTAAGTTTATAAGGAGAGACAATGGGAATTAGAGCATATACAGGTGGACAACTTGGTAATTCAACCACAGCAGAGAACCAGTCACCAACTGGATTAACAGTTGAAGAAGTGCAAGATGTTATTGGAATCGCTTTAAATAATGCCGTCCAAGGCGGAACAACAGTTTATGATGATGTTACTGGAACAATAGGAATCACATTACCTAATGCAGAAGTAGCCACATCCACATCTGCTGGTGCTATTATTCCTGGAACAGGTTTAACGGTTGATGCAAATGGTATTGTAACTCCAAACGTTGCAACTGCAACAACTACTGGTATCGTTAGAATTGGAACCGGTTTAGCGGTTGATGGCTTTGGAACTTTATCGGCAGTAGTTTCATCTGCTGGTGCAACAGCATTAAGCGGATTAACAGATGTTGATACTAACGGAGTAACAACAGGACAAATTTTAAAATATGATGGTACATCCTTTGTACCGGCTGACGATGCAGGTATTGCAGACTATAACAATTTAACTAACTTACCAACATTATTTGATGGAGACTATACTAGTTTATCAAACTTACCAACATTACCAACAGACATATCTGATTTAACAGATGTAGGAAATTTAATTGGTAGTGGAGGCGGAGGAGCCGCAGGACCACAAGGACCTGCCGGAGCTGACGGAGCCGATGGAGCAACTGGTGCAACAGGTGCAACAGGACCAGCAGGAGCAGACGGAGCAACAGGACCAGCAGGAGCAGACGGAGCCGCAGGACCACAAGGTGTAGCAGGAGCAACTGGTGCAACAGGACCCGCAGGTATAGATGGAACAACAATTACAACTGCAACTGTTGATGTAAATGATGACCTACTTATTACATTAAGTGACGGAACAGTTATTAATGCCGGTAACTCAACTGGAGCAACTGGTGCAACAGGAGCACAAGGTGCAACTGGAGCAACTGGACCACAAGGAGCACAAGGATTACAAGGACTAGGTGTAGCAAGTGCAACAGTAGATGCTAATGATGATTTAATCATTGTTTTAAGTGACGGAAGTCAATTAAATGCAGGTAATACTGCTGGACCACAGGGTATACAAGGAATTCAAGGAAGTACTGGAGCAACAGGTGCTGTCGGACCTGCAGGTAATGGCGTAGCAACTGCAACTGTTGATGCAAATGATGATTTACAAATAACACTAACTGATGGTAGTATAATTAATGCAGGTAATACTGCTGGTCCACAAGGACTACAAGGAATACAAGGTGCCACTGGTGCAACTGGTTCTGCAGGATTAAACGGATTAAGTATTACTAGTGCAGTCAAAGATGCAAATGATGATTTAATTATTACATTAAGCGATGGTGCAACAATTAATGCAGGAAATATTACAGGACCACAAGGGCTACAAGGTATACAAGGACCTGCCGGAGCAGATAGCACAGTAGCAGGACCTGCTGGAGCAGACGGAGCAGACGGAGCAGACGGAGCAACTGGACCTGCCGGACCTGCTGGAGCAACTGGACCTGCCGGGCCTGCTGGAGCAGATGGAGCAGATGGTTCTAATGGAATTGACCTAACAGCATTTTCAATAACAACTGGTGCTTTAACAGCAAACGGCGGATTAGCATACGATAATACAACTGGTGTGTTTACTTTTAATCCGGTAACTGCCGGAGGTGCTTCTAATGTAACATCTATAGGAACTTTGTCAGACGTTGATGTTACAGGATTAACTGATGGACAAGTATTAGCATTTGATAGTGGATCAAACACATGGGAACCAACTACAATCTCAGGCGGTGGTGCAAGTACATTATCAGCATTAACAGATGTTAGCACAACTGCACCAGCAATAGGACAAGCGATTGCATGGGATGGATCAGAATGGGCACCTACTACAATATCAGGAGGAGGCGGAGGCGCCTCGAGCGGAATATTTAGAGCTGAGGTTACTGTAAATTATGCAAGTAATGGTTCGTTATCATCAGTTTCAGTACTAAGTGGTGGAATATCTGCTACGGTAGTAGACTCAACTTCAACAGTATGTACAGTTGAGTTTGAATTTACTGGAAGTGTATGCAACCCATTAAGTATACAAGTTTATGGTTATCAGAGAGTAGCCAATCAATACGTTACAAGAGCATTAGCAAGTGACTTCTCAAACAGAAAGGTCGCCGCTGGAGGCTCGTCAGGAAGTCCTACTGCATTCAACTCGTATAATCCGGCAACAAACAAGTTAACTTTAAGTTTAACAAAATCGTTAACTGGTGCAAGTGGCGGACTTGGACAAACGACTGAGGCAATAGTTTCCTTCTTATTAAGTAACTCGTAAAGGAAATACAGATTTATGGCAATTAATGCTTGGAAAACAACATTTATAGGTATTAACAAACCACCTAAAGTTTTAGATGGAAACGCAACTGCATTCACTCCTAAAGAATTCTGGGCTCATCAAAATGGACCAAACGATCCATATTGGATTGGTGGCTCAAACCCACAGTATTATCAATGGGAAGTTGATATAAATGTTAACTCTAGACAACACGGATCACACCTAACTAGAACTCCATTTTACTTTGACGCACAAGATGTTGAAGTTGGCGACTTTGTCGCAGGCGCCCAAGACGGAAAAGTAGTACAGATAAAGAAGGTGCTTGTTAAAACAAATAGCTCAGTGAAAGTTTTAGTCGAAGATACATTACGTTATAATACGTTCAGAGATCCAACAGGATTTGGTTTATTTACAGCACCAGGACCTGTTGTTATATTTCAAATTAATGAACTAGGACATCCTATGTTAGATCCAGTTCCAGGAACATGTTCAACTGACTTCTTTAGTAACGTTCAGTCTAGGTTCCAGTATATGAATCCATTAACAAATTATATTTTAGAACAAGCAGGTCATAATTTTGAACAAGGAGATGCTATATGTATCGAAGGAGGAGTGTTTGAATTAAGTGATGTTGATAACGTAGAACATTTTATTGGTACAGTAGTGTTTCCAGGACCTGGACCTGATCAGTTTATTCTAAGACCAGCAAATGGAATTATTGATTTTGTACCCGGACTACCTGGTAATGTAGGAGAATATATCTATCCTAGCATTGACGGTAGTGGTGACTTAACAACTGATGCATCAAGTGCTAGACCAATTTTTATGAAGATTGCAGATGCTATTCCAACAAGTTCTTATGGAGATGGAATTGACCCTAATGGTACAGACGGAGATATAATTGAGATTAACAAAACTCAGTTAACATTATTAAGTGGTCTTGGAACATATGACCTTGACGATGCTGTTGGTATTATTAATAGTCAAACATCAGCACATAAAATAACAGCTTTGAAAACCAATGCACCAACTGAAGTGGCATCTAATACTGTTGGTAACGGTAATGCATATGGTATTGTTGCTGGTTATGTTCCTATTAGTGTTACAATTAATGGAGTAGCTGTTACATTTACAACAGACACATCAGGTTCTCAGAATTATGGTGCAGGTATTGCTGATGCAAATGATTTCGTTGAAGATATTAATGCGGCAAGTATAACAAATATAACTGCTAGTTTAACAAATGGTAACGAAATTAAATTAACAAATAAAATAGGTGGAGCAATCACTATTGTAAACGTATCACCAGACGGAGGCGGTAATAACTGGGCAGGGGCAAGTTCATTATCTAGTTTAGATTTAACAACTGCGGCTAATACAACAACCTTTGCTCTAGCATTAATTAGAGATGACGGCGGCCCAATGACGCTTAGAGATTTAAATGGATTGTTTCTAAACCAAGCAGGAGTTATTTCAGGACAAACTGGAAGATTTGCATTAGGACTAAACATTGAACAAGGTATTAGAGCAAGTGCAACAAGTGTTGTTGCAGACATAACTGCCAGAGATGCATTGTTGCCATTGGTAGGAGACCAGGCATATGTTATTGATGATGGTGACGGTGAATGGGGAATGTATCTTTATGATGGTTCAAATTGGAATAGATTTAATAACCAAAGAGCTGAAGACACAGATGCAAGAACATTAACATCAGGTTCATTAACATTACCTATTGCTGTTCAAGATATTGGTTCAATAAGTTCTGCTAGGAGAGTATTAAACGTTGCTGTTAAAGTAATAACAGAAATTGTTGGTGTCTGTACATTAAAAGTTACAGTAGGAACTGAAGAAGTGTTTGATATAGTAAAACACGGAGGAACTGAAGTAGGAACATATGTTGCTGAAACAACTTACATAACAAGTAACTATGAAGATATTCAGATAACTGGTATGTCAGCGGCAACCTCAGGTGAAATTAAAGTGGAGGTAACTTACATATGAGCCAGAACTATTCAAATATCGCAGGAACAACTTCTAGCGAATTTAGACTTTCAAGTGGATCAACTGCTATGGTTAGATACCTAGTGTTAACAGGCGAAGGTGGCACAAATGCTACCAACAGAGAATCTCAGCCAATAGTATTAGGAGATCATGAATTTTACGATTTAAAGGTTTTAGCAAAAGATGGTACTGATATATACGCGAGCCAAATGAGAGGGCTCATTACAACAATAAATACAACTAGAATTGAAGATGTATTCGCTGAAGACATTAGTGGAGCAGATATAACTGTAACTAATACTTCGGGTAATTTAAATATAGCTTTGGCAGGAGCCTCAACTATTGAATACACGATTTCAATAACACTAACAAGGATGGGTTAAAACATGGCAATTTATACAGCAAAAGTTAAAATAACAGATTTAGCAGAACAGCTCTATAGTCTTGTAAGTGCAGAAGATGTTTTGCCTATAGTAGATATTACTGGAGACACGAGTAAAAAGATTACTGTGGCTAACTTACAACTTTGGTTAGAAAGCAACGGGATTGCAACTGATGCACAGATACAAGCAATACAAGCAGAACTAGTACAAATTCAAAATAACATTGACAATATCGAAAATGGTACAGGAGATATTATTGTGGATGGTGGAACGTATTAATAAAAGGAAAAGACTATGCCAGAAATTAAAGTAAGTGATTTACCAAATTATGAGACTCCGGATTCTAATGATTATGTTTTAGTATTAGAACGTAGTAATTCATTACCTACAACATTTAAAACATATAAAACTGAAGTTAGCTCTTTATTAACATCAGACGTAGTTAATGATGCTATTACTGCAGGAGTAATAGCACACATAGGATCTCTCAACGATGTTATTGGACGCTTAACTTACAATGCAACTTATCAACAAATTGCTCTTGCCGCAGGCAATGAATTTATAGTTAACGATCCAAGAGTATATTCTGAAGATGAAAATGGTAATGCTATAACATATGCAGACGAATATAGTGTTGTGCCTAAAAAATATGTTGATGCACAAGATACTGCAGATAAGACTTATTTAGAAGGCTTAATTAACAATATTTCAAACAACAGCTTTACAACAGCTGGCGGAACTTTAACTGGTGACTTAACATTATCAGCATCGCAGAATACAAGTAATGAAAGATCTGCGGCATCTGTAGGATATGTTAATACATATGTCCAATCACAAAGTTTTATTAGTGCCAACGGTGCAACTATTACTGGAAACTTATTTGTACCAACTCCAACAAGTTCAACAATGGTTGCAAACAAAGCATATGTTGATGCAACAGTATCAACTGGAGTAACAGGTATTACATCAGACGGAATCCCCGAGGGGACCACTAATTTATATTTCACGGATGCTAGAGCTCAAGGAGCAATTAGTGTTGCTGGTGACTTAACTTATACAAATGGTGTTTTAAGTTATACTGGTTTAACAACTGCGGATCTTCCAACTACATTAAGTGAACTAACAAACGATATGGGATTTATCGGTACAGCCGGACTTGCTGATTATCCAACTCGCTCAGAGATCTCGGCAGTAGGATTTTCTAATAACTATGCTGATTTAATCAACAAGCCAAATATTCCAGATATGTCAACTGTTATTGTTTCAACTGCTGGACCAGCAGGTATTCCTTTAGCCAACGTAGTTTCAGCCGCAGGTATATCAGGATCGTTTAATGACTTAGCTAATAAGCCACTGGGTATATATGATTCAGTTGAAGGATTATTACAGTTTGTTCAAACAGTAAACATGAAAGGTGATGGATTAGAAAACATTGCAACTACTAACTTTCAAGGGCTGTCAGCAATACAAGTTAATGTTAGACCAGGTACTGGTATTAATGTTTCGACAACAGTTTATGACAACACAGATCCTGCTAATCCAGTTTATGTAAGTGGCGGTGAAGTATCAGTAGACGATACAGTAATTGCAACTAAAGCATATGTTGATGATAGAATCTTAACAGTAGATAATACTGATGAGATGACAGAAGGTTCAACTAATTTATACTATACAGATGCAAGAGTAGATACCAGACTTGGTTCTTCAGGAGCCGTTATAACTGCGGCACAGTATGCTGGAATCATAACAACTAAGCCAGCAGATAATACTGATACAACTGCTCACATTTTAGGGAACACAGGAGTAAGTGCAAATGGTGCGGCAACTGGTTGGTTCTATGGAGATATTATATCAGACCCTACCAACCCATCAGGTTCTGTTAGAATATTAGATGTAGATAATGCCGTTATAAATGCAAGAATCTATGATACTAATGGTAATGTTCTTCTTGATAATACAAGCGGATCAGCTAGTTTTGGAGGCGATATTTCCTCAAGTGGTGCCAGTTCATTCTCAGGAACAGTTGATTTCACAGGTGCAACATTAACAGGTATTACAACGGGTGGTACGGCTTATGATCAAGACTTAAATACAACAGACGATGTAGAATTCAATCAAGTAACAACAAGTAACTTGGTGTTTGGAGGAACTGGACCTGTGTCGTTTGCGAGCGGAAATAACTTAGTGTTTACAGCCGCAGGAACGATAACATTCAATGGAGATGAGTATATAAGTATTAGTGCATTTAAAACATTGGTAGCTTCTGCAACTGACTTTGCTGACTTCCAAGCCAAAACTGCATTATTATAACGGAGGTACAAATGGATAAACAGGTTAGAGTATGGGACGATTTAATTGACGCAGATCTACATAAAGCGGTATACGATTGGGGACAAAGTGTTTCTTGGTATGCTAAAGCATTATTAGATGTTAACGGAGATTACATTAGAGGTGTCCCAAACGATAGAGATTTTGATGGCTGGCCAATTCAGGAATATAATCCAATACTTCATGGAAACGACAATCCTAGACCAGATACTCCAGAAAAGTATAGTGCAGAATTAGTTAGTCTCTGGAGGCATATGACTGGTTGGGACGATGCTTCATTGCAGGAACGCAATCCAATTATATGGCAACTGTTTGATACAATTAATCAAAAATTATTTGACGGACAAGCCTCAACAAATGGATTTCCAGAGCACCATGTTTTATCTGGTCCAAGAGAATACTATATAGATGGCAAAGATTTTTTTGAAAAATATGATGCTCCACGTGAAGCCAATTGGACTTCTATGTTAAATTGTAGGAATACAATGCCAGGTAACAAGCACAGAGGCATTGGACAACGAATGGGACAACTTCATAAAGATACAGACTCGTCAGTTGAACCTTCGCCTAATCATTTTAGTTTACTTTTTATTAGTAACTTAAATTGGCAACCAGATTGGGGAGGAGAGTTAAAATATTATGGTGACGAACAGACTGGTTCCACTCAATGGAAAAATGGATACGATATAGGTTGGCCAACAGATATTGTTGGAAATAAACCAGGAAGAATTATAATGTACTCACATGATAAGATTCATATGACAGAGGCTCCAAGGGGAAAAACACCGGAGTTTACTCAAAAAATAGCATTTAGGATAACTTTACCAGACTCATGGCTGAACTCGAATACATAATTGTTGTAAAGGACTCAACTGTTTGGGAAACATCTTTGTGGGACGAACTTACCAAAGACGGCTTAGGTGACGACTTCATTCCTACTAGAGGTGTTACTGTTATAAATGACAGACCTTTCAATACTAAATTAGCACATTTTAGTCTTACTGCTGAAGAAGCCGCAGAGATTGCAAAAGACGATCGTATTGAATCAATTGAACTGAATCCAGAGCTAAATGATGAAATTGAATTTGGATTCTCTGGTTTAAGAGGAGTAAGAACCTACAACAGAGAATTATTTAATACAGCAGATAACCATACTAACTGGGGCCTTGCAAGATGTATATCTGAAACAAACCAATTTAATAATGCTACAGTTGAAGTAGCACAGCAATATCCTTTTAACCTAGACGGAACTGGAGTTGATTTAATAGTAGTTGATTCTGGTGTAGAAGAAAACCATCCAGAGTTTGCTGTTAATGCTGACGGTACAGGTGGAAGCAGGGTTGTAGACTTTGATTGGTCCACATTAAATGTTCCTGGTTGTCCTACTGGCCCTAGCATTGGTGGTTACTTAGGAGATAGTGACGGACACGGAACAAATTGTGCCAGTATAGCCGCTGGAAATACACAAGGCTGGGCATCAGGCGCCGCAATATATTCTTTAAGAATCTTTTCTGGTAATGATATAACAAGTGGTACGTTTTTAAATGTTATTAGTACAAACATTGTCTGGGATATTATAAAAGCATTTCATGATAAAAAAATAGCAGATGGCAATACTAGACCTACTATTTGTACAAATAGTTGGGGTTTTAGAACTTCTTATACTAATATAACTTCAATAACATATAGAGGAGTAACTACATCAGCTACAAGTAGAGATACTAGCAAAGGTATGATTAATTTCCAACACGGAGTAATGATTAATTCTCAATCAGTATCAGTAGCCAATGCATCATCTACTGGTGTTATAATGGTAGGAGCCGCTGGTAATTATTTTCATAAATCAGATATCAATGGAGGATTAGATTACGATAACTTTTATACATCAAGTACATTAGGTAACGTGTTTTATCATCGAGGTAGTTCGCCAACTAACGCAGACGAAATGATTTGCGTAGGAGCAACTGCTTCTAATGATAACTTTGATACAAAAGTTAATTTTAGCGAGACTGGACCGAGGGTTGACATTTATGCTCCAGGTGATGGTATTATGGGAGGATATGCTAACAAGTCATATAATACTGCGGCAGTCCAGGATCCTAGAGATCCTCAATACTTCTTAAACAAAATATCAGGAACTAGCCAAGCAACACCTCAAGTAGCAGGAGTGATGTGTTTATTAGCACAAGCAGATCCAACAATTACGAAGACACAAATGCTCGACTTACTTAATAAGTATGCATTAGTTGACATAATGGATACTGGTGTAAACGATACGGATTATACAAACGTTACTGGCTTACAAGGTGGACCTAACGTATTCTTACAAAATCCATTTTCATCACCTAACAGAGGCGGCATTACAAGCACATAAGGAGAAATACTATGACAGATATATTAGAACCTGAACACTATATTAGAATTTGTATCTCTAGGGAACTAACTAGCGAAGAAGTAATACAGTTAGAAGATATTGTAAGTTTGCATCTAGAAGATATGATAGTTGGAACACAGGTACTATATCATATGAATGCATATGAAGATATGCATTGTTATGTTTTTGAAATTGACGAAGACTTAACCGTTGTTAACTTTGGTGTTAAACTAGGAGATAGAATTAGCCAAGACTTAGATAAATGGTTGCCTAAAGACGACCTATGGGAAATGGAAACTAGTCTACCAGACATGGTTATACCAGTTGACGAAACTATGACTGAACAAGAGATTTTTGAAAGAGCAACCAAGACAGCAAAGACATTATTGCATTAGAAGCACAGGAAAGAAGTAATGACGTATTTAATGAAACAAATTCCTCAGACAGCCGAGGAAGCACAAAAGAAATGGATATTCCCTAAATTACACTGGTACACTCCAATCGTTAGGAATGAATTTGTTCCTATATGTCAAGGTAGACCTTTTGATCGTACAGAAACAGTTGACTTAGGTTGGAAACAAAAAATATTATCTCCTATTCCAGAGTTTGAATATACATCAAAGAGCTTTACAGAAGTTTGTGCCGATAGAGCCGTTGAGATTGCTAATATGGCCAAAGAGCAGGGAAAGAAAGTTATTGTAACATGTTCTGGTGGAATGGATAGCACTTCTGTTATAGCGGCTTTTATGATGTATACAGATATTGATATTGAATTAACATACTCTGAATCAGCAATTCTTGAATGGCCAGAGTTCCATACCTATTGTACTAGCCAGCCTAGGATTACTAGACTAATTGATTTTACATACATGCCTTTTTTAATGGAAAAATTAATTGAGGCAGGCAACTATATTATTGTAGGAGGAGATCCAGGAGACTTGATATTTGGCTCCAAGATGTATAGAGAAGATCAAAAAATATGGCAACCAGATGGATCTGAAATAGTATACAATATGGATCACTGGGCACCTGTTTGGGAAGGAGTTCCTTCCCATCATAGAGACTTCTTACAACCTATAGTAGATGCATGTCCAGTAGACTTAGAAAACAATTATGATTTAACTTGGTGGCTTGGATTTTGTATGAAGTTTCAACTTACAGAAACTAGATTATGGATGTGTAGTAGAAAGATGGCTCCGGTTATTAACTTCTTTTCCTCAGCCGGATGTCAGCAATGGTCTATGTCGAATAGCTATGCTGTGAAATGTCCTAATAATAATTGGGACGACTTAAAACACGAAGCAAAGAAACATTTACATCTATGGTTCCCAGATGATAGTGTTTGGCAACAAGTAAAAAGAGATAGCCTTGGCGGTGTATGGACTGAACCACTTAATAGAGTGTTCTATGCATGGATAAGAGATTTACATGAAGCTAAGATAGATGCTATTGATTCCTATCTAGTTAATAACATTCCTGAACTAAGAGAAAAGAATTACTCATTTAAACAAGATAGATTAGATATACTTGATGGATATGATCATAGCAGAAAAATGCTTGGTATTGGTCCTACTCCTGATCCAGATTTTGATGTACCTGAAGGAGCAGATACAACCAAACGCATTAGAGGACAGATGTATCCGGTATCTACTATTGATGAGGACTTTAATTTTGTTAACTGGCCTAGACATAAGATTGCTACTCGTGTTTGGCAAAAACATGAACTCAATGAGTTTGCATAATTAAGAGCATACATTTTCATACGTCTGTCATAAATTAAAGTGAACAGGTAAATGATTATTTGATTCACGAACAACATTTAAGAAAAAGAAAAGTCAATGGACTGTCAGCGAGAATTATTATCTGACTTAGGTTACCAACCTCGTCAAGGTTGGAACGATTTCATACAAAAAGAATTTGAATTATGGTGGAAGTTTACAGGAGAAGAAACTCGTTTCGTCTTCAGAGCAGAACCTAAACATCAAAACTCAGCAGGAGTTCTACATGGCGGTGTACTAGCCGCTTACTTAGATCATTGCATGGGCGGAGCCTGCTATAATATTAGTAAAGGTAAGACTGGTTATACTTTACAGTTCTCAATTCAATATCTAAGAATATGCAAAACAAACCGATGGATATTTACTCATGTAACAAGACAAGGTGGCACTGGTGCTCATCTTCAATTGAAAGCAACTGCTAGAGTAAATGCGGAAGAAGGAAATCTAATTGCAGAGGCCCAAGGTACATTTATGATTTCAAAGAATGATGCTAAAAAATAAAGGGCAAGGATATGGAGAGTATTTTAATTTGGGTAGGAATTGCTGTAGTAACAGCAAGTATATTAGGCATTATAATAAGGCAGGCATTTATGCAAATAGATAAAGATTTAGAATGGTTACACTATAATAACTTATGGTATCCTCTAGATACTACTGACTCGTCAAAGAAAAAGGGTAGAAATTAATCTACCCTTTTTAATAAGTTAAAATTAATCCGCGGCAGTTAATTTTGACATATCTTTGTCTTCAACTTCAAATGTTTCAATCTTGTTGTTAACAATCATCTGTTGACCAGATATTTTTGAACCTGTTTTTCTAAAATTAAGAATAATTGGATCTGATTCAAATTCATCATAATCTGCTTTTGAATAGAATGTCATTGATGTTTTAATTTTTTTGATTGCTCCTGTTTCATCAACTTCAGAATCATTGTTAAAGCCAATAATTCTTTTAGTTTCTATATATTTGCTGAAAACATAATCTTTATATTCTTGGTTGTCTTTAAGATGCATTGCACCGTCAAAACCGCCTGAAATTTTGCCACCTTTTGGGTCTGCAACTTCTCTTTCAATTCTAAAACGTTCTTCCATTTAATAAGTCTCCTTAAGTAACTAATTTCTTAATACAGAAAATACCGGCCGGTATTACTATTTTAAGATTATTAAATATATTAGGGTTGGATATCCCTTACTTGCAAGTGTACGGCATCATTGCCGTTAACCCTAGTAACATATACTTATCCTAAACTGTAAAATATAATGTAAAATGGCTCAGTCATGCTAAAACAGCAATTCAGCCTTTACACTTCGTACGGCTCAAAAGGGCTATCTATTTAATTGATTGTCATATATACAACTGTTAAAGACAAAGCGACCTCAGCTTTTAAAAAATGAGTGGCACCAGGAAAGACTGGAGCTCATCAAGGCTTTACAAAGTGATTGACGCCATGCAAAGACATGGGGTATTGCTATTCCTCAAGCATATAAATTAAGTCGTAGGTATTTTAGCAGACCGATTGCTCTGACTAATCCTATGAACAGGAAGACGAGATCATTTTATGTTACAAACATTATTTAAAACCTTGCATGAGAATATTTTTACAAACAAAAATCACTCTATGCAAGGACAGGAAGAACTAATAAAATACTGCCGTGCAGAATACGGTAAAGAATGGAGATTTGCTTATGCTGAAATTTCCGATCATCAGAACAAAGACATAGGGAGAGTAATTAAATGAGTACAATGATTATGAAAAGTACTAACTTCGCATGTGATATATGTGAAAAGACTTGGAAAATAGTTAGGATTGTTTACAGAGAAGTAGCAGATATAACAGTCAGCATGGGTTATGCAAGAGCTGCCAGTGTATTAGCACAACAAGGTTTGCACGACGAAGCAAAATATCTTATGTTAGGTGCAAAATATCATAGAGAAAACGCAAAGGAAGAATAGATGTTGAATATGTTTAAAAGATTTATTACAAGAGCTGTAGAAGCAAAACAAAAATCAGTTAATAGAGAAATTGAGAGGTTTTACCTAGACAAAAGGCACAGGTACATCAAATAATTAACTAAATAAGGGTATGAAGATTACTGAACTTGATACTCTAAAAGAAGCCGGTGGTTATGTTGCCCGAAATGCAAAAGAGGCCGCTGATCCAAGATTCTCAATGAGTATTGGAGGCGATGTAACCACCCATACTATGCGAGATATGATAGCAGACTTCTATCCTGTTAAGCCTCAAAAGGGTGATAAACAATCAGTCGTTAAAGAATCTAACAAATCTAAAAAAGGCAATCGCAACTACGGTATGCGAAAAGCATCCGGACAAGGAGATAACCCAATGGTAGCAGAAAAAAGACCTGATCATGAAGTTGAAATGGCAAAAGCAGACGTACACAAACTTGCTGAATATTCAGCTAAATTATCTAACTTGATTGATAATGTTAGCGAAGAAGAGGGTTTGCCTGGATGGATTCAAAAGAAAATTACATTAGCATCAGATTATATTAGTAGTGTTTATCATAAGTTAGATCATGAGATGGGTTCACCAATAACAGAATCAGACACGCCTGGTTTTGATATGATTAATAAAATATTTGATAGCTTAACTGATGAGGAAAAGGTTGATATACAGAGACAATTAACTGTAAAGGTTAGAGGCATTAGTGTTCCTCCAATTAATCCTGGACCATTTAAATTCAAACAAAGAAATCCTAATGATAAAGATATTGCTGACATGCCTTTATCACAATTACAGAACTTGTACAGTGATGTTAACGAAGGCGACGGACGTAAGAAAGGTATCCACGGTAAAGGACACCCTATGAGAAAGAAACAACAGGCCGCAATACATGCAGGCGAATCAGCAAAAAAGCCTTTAAGTCGTTTCGCTACTGAAATTGGAATTCAAGAAATAGATTGCTGGGACGGTTACAAAAAAGATGGAACTAAACCCGGCACAGGTAAGAACAAAGGAAAACGTGTTAATAATTGCGTTAAAGAAAAGGTAGGAGATACTTGGAGTGTTGGAGATAAATTTTTAGTCAACCCTGATGATCCTAAAAGTAAAAAATTAACTGTTGACAAAATTAAAGGCAACAAGTTATTAGGTAGTGACACCAAAATGTATAGCAAGTATGCCGTCACTAAAGAATCAGTTGAACTAACAGAAGAAATTACTCTAAGCGAAGATCAAAACTTCCATGAAGAGTTTGGATACTTAGGATATGCTTTAGAAGAAGGTATCTTTGAAGCTGAATACCAAGGACGTAAGGTAAAACTTAATAAACCAATGCGTGGTGATGTTAAGAAGTTTAAAGTATATGTTAAAGATCCAAAAACAGGTAATGTCAAGAAAGTTAACTTTGGTCATGGAGGCACTAGTGCTAAGAAAGCAGGACAAGAGACTATGAAGATTAAAAAGTCTAATCCAGCAAGACGCAAAAGTTTTAGAGCTAGACACAACTGTGATAATCCAGGTCCAAAGACAAAGGCACGTTACTGGTCCTGTAGAGCCTGGTAATCTATATAAAATACTAATATAATCATTGTTTTGACTAACCAACCCTCTAAATTTGGCTAAATAGTTTGCTTAGGAAATTTACCCTAAAGCATAACAGAAGGAGATTAATAATATGGTAAATCCAATTACTTGGATTAAAGATCGCATTATGGAACGTACATCTTGGGATGGAATGGCTCTTATTGCGGTTGGTATTATTGCTTTAATGTTTGCACCACTTGCAAAGTTCGCCGCTTATGGCGCAATCGCTTACGGTGTGTGGACACTTTGGAAAAAGGAGAAGTAAATTATGACTAACGAGATTTCAAAAACAGAGGTTGTAACTGAAGGACTTTCCAGTGTGAATGTACAGGAGATTGCAGACCTTGACAGAATTAAGAAACTTGCTGGACTGGCTAATCAAATTGAATTGTCAACAGGCGTTGTAGTTTCTGAAGAGTCATTGAATCCAGAAACCTCTAGTACTGAAACTCAAGAAGTCACTGAGGTAAAGAAACCTCTAACTATTGAGGAGCAAATCGCTGAAGTTAAAACTAAGGTAGATGATTTAGAAGCTTCAATTGGACAATGGAACAGTACTGTAATGGAAAGCGACGATGCTACAAAAGCAGAAACTGTTAATACATTAGGCCGTTTAGTTTCTAAATTCAGAGACGTCCTCGATCAACCACAAAAAGGTTAAATGAATTATTGACTTATGATTGGGTATTGTGTATAATATAAAAACTATACAACAGTACCCAATCATATCTATACATATTAGGAAGAACATTATGAAAGAACATTTTATTAACTAGAAAGTACCTATTAATTTAGAATACACACAAAGGAGATAGAAGTTCGGCCGTTTTAATGCTAAGATGCTAGGTCGACATAACGAGGAAACTGCGAAACATGCATGGTATAACAACTATAAATCCAATAACACAGGGAGCATTGAGACTAGGTGCTATTATTGGTATTTTGTTTGTAATGTCTGGATGTGCCTCTTTCCAAGATAAGATAGATAACTTTTGGCTTGCTAGATGGGATCCAACTGAAGCCCGGTATGTCGCCGCACTAAAGGTCCAAGCACAAGACCTTTTTTACATTTGCGATACATCTAGATTTACTAAAGAAGAACGTGTAACTGCCATTGGTGAAGTAAATACAGAAGCAAACAGGTTCCTTGCCTATAGCGAAACTCTACCGGATGACAACCGACCTGTAATAAGAGTCGCAAAGAATATACAAGACTCAAGTAAGGAATTTTATAACAGGGCTTTGAAGCCCAAGATGAGTAAGCTCTATTGTGAAAACAAGGCATCGTTTATTATAAACATGGCTCACCAGGCACAAAGAGTAATACAAAAGAAACGATTACCTGGACAAACATTTTAGGAATAACACATGACTAGAGATGACTTAATTGGTATTATACATGAGATTGCACAAGAAAACCCACAATGGGGAGAAAACATTGCGGCCTTAGTAACAGGGTTTGAAAATGATGAAATATCATTTGATGAGCTTAAAGAATTAATTACTGATTATAAGAGACAGATAGAAAATGAAGAAGCTATATCAGAAGTAGAGTTAAGAGGAAAGGTTGAGGTTGCATTAGAGAGTCTAATGATACTAGCATCCGCCGCTCTATAATGAAAGTATACGATCTAGACAAAGAGCTAACTAAGTTAAAGACATTGGCTGGTATTATTGATACGTCTGGTCGTAAGGATGATTCAAATCCTCAAAGTAGTCCACTAACTTATGGTGGAACAGAACGAGCTGAGTATATGAGAAAACATAAGATACAGCCAGGCACAGACGAATGGTTTAAGTTATGGTTTGCACGAGAGGCTCTTACTGGTGAAGACAGGTTCCCTAGAAACAAGAAATAATTATCACGCAATAGTATTAGGTGGTATTCTAAGAGATTACGCAGGCCGACCTTTAGGCCCTTACAGATTAAGAACAGCCTGTAAAAACGAAGGTTTCAATTTAAAAGTAATAGATTATGCATGGATTATGACAGACTTTCGTTTGTTAAATCTACTTGGCAGGTTAATAACTAATGATACATTAGTATTTGGGATATCTAACGTATGGTTATCTAACTCTGCAGAAGTAGCAAACAAAGAAAGTAAAGTAAACAGATGGATGACTCCGCTATTCTGGACTGAAGTAAAACGTAGATGGCCTTGGGTTGATATTGTTATAGGAGGTACTAAGCCTGCCTTAGTGCAAGGTGCTGAACTGCTAAAGCCGCACACTAAATGGTGGCTTACTGGTTTCTCAGATATATCTTTCCCTCAATTACTTAGGCATATACAAGACAATAAACAAGAAATTATACACAGGGTTGACTTAGACGGAGTTAAGGTAGTAGAAAGTGATATTCATTACAAAGTTGAAAACATGGACGAGCTTGAGACAGAGTATGAACTTGAAGATAACTTTAAACAGTTTCAGCCATTACCATTAGAGGTAAGCAGAGGTTGTATTTTTAAATGCGCCTTTTGCTCTCATCCTTTCTTAGGAAAGAAAAGTTACGATTACATTAGGTCACCCGAGTCGTTAGCAAATGAATTAAAAAGAAACTACGAGCTATTTAAAACAACTAGATACTTCTTAACTGATGATACGTTTAACGATAGCATAGAGAAACTGCAAAGACTTGAAAGAGCAATAGAATTAAGCGGAATACCTGAGTTTAGTTTTGTTGGTTACTTAAGAGCAGAACTAATTGCAACTAAGCCTGAGATGATCCCTTACCTAAAAAGACTTGGCTGTAAAGGAGGAACTGTTGGAATTGAAAGCATGAATAACTATGCTAGGAGAGTTATTGGCAAAGGAATGGATATAGAAAGAGTATTAGATGGATTAGCAGACTTAAAAGCAGAAACAGGTTTAAAATTGCACACAGGCATGATTGTTGGGTTACCCGGAGATACTGCTGATGATGCTTTTAAATGGCATGAGCGGTTTGTTAACGATAGAATCTTTAGCGATTGGACATTTCAGCAACTAGGATTAATATTTAATGAAGAAGGTGAAGGACTAAGTTTATTTGAAAAGGATCCAGCTAAGTTTGGATATAGACTTTCAAATAGGTTTGATGCACAAGGACCTCGAAGCAGGGGTTGGATTAATGATGTAGGTTCAACAGAACACGATTGTAAAAAAGCGGCACAAGAGGTAATGTTACTAGCAAGACATACCTGTACTGCTGGTGGATTTGGTGTTGGTGATGCTTGGTATCATGGACTTACTGATGAAGAAATAGAAACTTTAACTATTGACGAATTACGGTTAGGAGAACGGGGAATTAAATCAGGTATTATTCGTGCAAAGGAGAGTGAGAACTCTATTTCTGGACTAACTAATAAACAACATCAGTAACGATGTTGCCACTACATAAAATTAGCAGTCGAGAGGGAACCACTATGTCTAAGAAGTATCAGCAATCAGGCGTCGACACCAGTCTTATCTCATCACTAAAATTTATAATGGAATCATGGAAGTCTTGTTATCCTATGGATGCCCATACCAAATCTACATTCGAATGGATGACAAATTATATTAAATGTCTAGAAGCAGGTACACCCACTAAATCCGTGCCAAATGTTCCACAAGAAGCAGATTTAAAAATAGCCCAAATAAAACAATTTACAGAAAATCACCTAGTCTCAGAACTAGGTGATTCTATGAAACAAGCCGTGTCGAACTAAGTTATAGGGGGTTAACTACCCCCTTATAGCGCCTCTCATGCTTCATCTGTACACATATACCTAAACATAACAATATGGCACACTTTATGAAAATACACCTGTTTTGGACCAAAAAACAAGCTCTTACGGCACCGCTAGACGCAATAATTTCCACCAAAAAAATAAAAGTTAAAAAAAAGGTTGACCTTTGACTGTTTATAGTCTATTATAAAAGAATAATTAGGACCAAGGGAGAACATATGTCTTTATCAAATAATCAATTCGCTCAAAAGTATATTGCTCACAAATCAGTTTACAACAAGGACATTATGTCTTTAATACATTCTGAGATCGATCGTCTAGTTGATAAACTATTTAATAGCAAGTTAACAAAAAAAGAGCAAATTTATCTTAATAAAATTGCCTACAAAGCAAAATTAGTAAAAAATAATCCACAAATTATAAAATAAAAGGTTGACCTTTTAAACAAAGTGTTGTATATTATACAGACAATAAGGAATTAGGAGATTACATGAATATAACAAACCAAACTTACCGCCTTGCAACTGAAGACTTCATCTTACATCAGCCCGTTGATGATTTTGTGTTTGAGGGTGCAGTAGGCTTCAATGCCTTAATTGACTTTATGTCATGCAATGAGGAATTTGAGCTTGAGGTAGCTATGGTTTATCTAGATAAGCAGGGTGGTATTGACTCAGCTTATCCTAAATTGCCAATGACTGTATAGGGAGAGATAAATGGGAATGTCAAGTTGGATTATGGACAGGGTAGACGAGTTCTACAAAATAGCTCAAACTAAAATAGGCGAGTGTGAATCCTGCAACGAGTTTATTTTTGCTATGAAAGGTCATGAACATATGTTACTTGGTTCAGAAGAACTTGAGTATGTTCAAGAAGGTGGTTATCACGAGATGTGGAGCGATTTTTGGAGTGATCATCAACAGTAGATTTCTTTAAGGGAGGCCTGGTATGGTCGAATAGTTCTCGTCTGACAGAGAGCTAGATGAGGTCAGACTCATTAGAAGGGGGTTCAATTCCTTCTCCTCCATTTATTTTAGGTTAGTCAGTAATGCGAGCATGGCGGAATAGGTAGACGCAACGGACTTAAAATCCGTTATCAATTATGGTGTGTGGGTTCGAGTCCCTCTGCTCGCACCAAATGGCGTATAGTTCAATGGTAGAACCGGCCGCTCATAACGGCCTTGTTGGGAGTTCGATTCTCTCTGCGCCAACCAACCTTTTTATATAAATTCAACTCTATCAAATATAAATGAGTCTTTATATCTGAGACTAAATTCTTTGAATTGGTCACTCTCAACATATCCAATAGGAAATTCATAAGGTATATTAGTCATATTATAAGATTTAATCCAATCTTTAAATTGTGTTGACTTGTATATCTTTTTTCTGTTATCATTTAAATCAATAAAGAATCCACCAAAAGAACCTAACCTTCCTGTACAATCATCTTGTGTAGGATCATCGTCTTCAATAAATGATTGTAGTACACATTTACCTAAGATAGACATATCTAGTAAAACTAAATTTTGTTGATCTATATCTAGATATCCGTAATTCAACTGTTGATCTTCTTTAGAAAATTGCAACCAAGTAGAACGATTGCTTTGTCCTCGATTAATATTAAAATGTATATTAGTTGGAATATTTTCTTCATAAAATATACTATTTTGGCCTGGTGTAGTATAACATTCTAATCTGTGTACTGATTCATTTATTTGATTGATCATTTCAAAGTCTAGTATTCTAAAATTAGAAGTAAAATATCTGTGAAGCATGTTGAGGGTTGTCTGATTAAAATCAAATCTGTCTGGAACATTTAAGTTCGAGTTAAGAATAGTTAGAGCTTGTAATATATTGTTCCAATGTTCTGTGATTTTGCTTTCGTCTGGTTCCTGCTTTTTGAAAGTTTCTATTATATCATATCTATAATAAGATCTATGCATTTTCTTAAAATGATCAAACCATTTTTTAACTGCTGGTTTGTCAAATAGTTTTACTTCTATTTGTTTATTATTCTTAAATATCATCTTAAGTTTCATATCAATATTTAACGTTTTTAAATGAAAGAGCAACAGTTAAATAGTTGGATGGTAAATAAAAGCATACACAAGTAATTCGCAAGTTGGGAGAAGGCGCCAACACGTTCGTCTAGTTTAAAACTAGGCGGTTTTTTTTGACTTTTTTTCCAGAAAAAGGTTGACCTTTGGACCAACCCATGCTATATTATAAAGACAATAAGGAATTAGGAGAAATACTAAATGATTAATCCAATTGCAAAAACCGAATATGAAGATGGTGTTATTTGTGCCCAGTTAGAAATACACGAAGGTTTGGATGCAGACTGTATTGAGTTGATTGAAGACTACATCAATGATGCAGATAAGAAGATGACTAACGGATACAAGAATGCCGCTGGTACTATCTTGAACGATCATTTAGATTTTAATAAAGGATATTTTGAGACACTTGTTCCTCACTATATCAAATCAAAAGGGGAGAATGTATAAATGATACCTAAAGCACCAAATGTTAAATTTGAAGTCTTCTTAGTTAATTTTGGCTATGTATGCGGAGCAACTGATACCTTAGAGAAAGCTATCAAGCTGGCTAAGAAAACAGGTTTTCAGTGTAACATTTTCAAATCAAATGATCCATTTACTCCGATTAAATGGGTTTCTCCTGTATGAAGCTCTATCCGTTGAAAGATATTTGTTTGGCTACAGTAATTGTTATTGTAGTCGTATTTGGTCAAGACATCATCACCTACTTAGGGAGATTTGTATGACAATGCATTTAGTTGGTCCTTATATGACCACAACAGTTTATAGTCGTAAGAAAAGTAAGCCTAAGAATAAAACACAGGCTCAACTTCAGTCTGAGGCTAAACACGAAAAGTATCTGCGAAAGATGGGTGTTCATCCTGATCAAAGGAAAGAAGTACAAAATAAGTTTAATAAAGGGGATAAGTGTTACGGTAGCACGGCTGGCTCCAACCCAGTAAGAGAGGGTTCAATTCCTTCATCCTCTGCCAATTCTTTGTTCTATGATAAAAGTATGGCTAAGCCTGCACCTAAAGTTTATACAGGTACAGAGATTGTCGGAATTGCTGTCATGCATAAATCTAATGCCGTTCCTATTAGAGGAAAGAAACAAGCTGAAGAAATAGCTAGAATGCGGAGAGGCTAGTGAAGGCTGAAATTCTAGCAAAGAATATTGCAAACGGAAGTGGCGGTCACGGGCTTAAACAAAAGATACTTGAACAAATCTTTTCTCAGCACGAAGACAAACTTGATGACTTATGTTATACTTTTCAAAAAGTAATTTCACTAAGTGGATCTGATTATTTTAGTACACAAGATATCTCTATTGGTGAGCCTCAATCAAGTGACTTTACAGAATGGCATCACATTGATGCCAAGCACGATGCATCTTGGGGATTCAGTAAAAAAGATGCTGGGTGTTACATATACGGATATTTTCCTTTAAGTAAACCCAAAGGTCCTGCAGACTTTCTTGGCAATGAAGTTATTTACATAGGTGAAAGCAGAGCGGTAAGTAGAAACTGTATGTTAGGTAGACGCACAGACTTTAAAGGCACTATTCGAAATGAACGCCTTAGCCCTTATGGCTGTGGTACTGCATTTAAAAATAACTATAAAATTGAGGATCTTGATAATTGTTACCAAGCATATCTTCCAATGCATAGTAGTCTGGTTAAGTCATATGAAATGAGATTGTTGTCAGAGTATTATAAGAAATATAAGAAGGTACCTTTATGTAATCCAGCTAATGATTTACATAGAGTTAAATTGTTAATAGATGTATAGAGTAACCGCTTACTTTAAGAGTCATAAAGTAACACAAAAATTTTATGACCTATATGATGCAATTGATTGGAGAGATGTTGCAGATGCACATTATCCCAATCAAGTCACATTTGAAAAGGAGAGTTCTGTGAGAGAATTTATTTACAACAGTTGGAATGGTGTTATGAATGCTGATGTTAGTCCACTAAAGCACATTAAAGATTTACAGGTTAGGCATATGGTTTTGCAAATACTGGCTTGGATGTGGTGTATTACATTTGCTATGATAGTTGGTAGTTGGACCGTGTTTGGTATTAGTGCAGTAAGTCACCTTTTACTACTTGCGGCTATTGCAATTACTGTAGGAACATTTGAAACCGCAAAACGTAAACCTGATGCTTTTACTTTTGTTAAAGGATATCATAGCGGAGGACGAAGCAGAGGTGCAGTTTGGGTAGATGGTAAAAGGATTAATCTTCCTAAAGGTGATCCGGGTGGTGAACACGAGTAATGAAAACAATAATCCATATCAATAAGAATCTTAAACAATCAGATGATAAGCATGGATTAGATAGACCTGTTTGTCGTGTGGAAGTAAAAGGTGAAACTTGGTATGGATCAGCAGTTGATATTGAAGGGCCTAGTAAAATGGTTTATAGGCCAAACAATCCAAGAGCATGTGGTGCTAAGTTATGGATTGAAACAGAAGCAGAAGTCGTAATACACGATAAAGTAAAGTATAGTGAAATAAATAGATAAGATGAATACTATATGGCACTACTGGTGCAAGGCTATTGGACAAAAAGCATTTGATGAAGATAAGAAAGCTGATCGAGTAGCAATTATTAGAACGATATGGATCCTGCTCCATATTGTAACTTGTATAGCAATCATAGCAGGAAACGGACGAATGTTCGGAATTTGGTAAAGGAGATCCAAAATGAAGAAAGCAATACTTTTTACAACTAGTGTATTTGTAACTTTCGCAGTGACAGCTCAAGCAGATGTTAGTGCCAAGATTACAGATTACTATAAAGATGTTATAAACACTCAGCCATATCAAGTTGAAGTTTGTAGCAATGTACATGTTCCAGGTGATAGATCCGGAGATATGCTAAGAGGAGCTATCATTGGCGGTATTATTGGAAATAATGTAACTAAAAACTTGCCAGACGGTGGTACCGCAGGTGCTATTATTGGTGGACTGTTTGGCCACTCTAACTCTAATGCAACTGGCGGAACACAAAGACAATGCCGTACTGAAACTCATTACAATGATTCTCATGAAAGAGTTTATGACTATTCGGTTATGACTTTTTATTATGATGGCAAACGTCAGAGAGTTAGATTTAGAAAAAACTAATTAGGTTTACAAGTCTTAAATCTAATAATAAATATTTCTAAGTAACCCAGGAGAGTTTTATGCGGAAGTTAGAAAAAGAAACCTACTTGAACCCAAGATGGGGTTCAATGTTTGAAGGAATGTCCTATAACGAAATAATGGACTTGGGATTTTCCTTTTGGCATGCTAAGTTAGTTGAAAGACAATTCTTTTGCTGGCGTGGTTTAGATTCTAAAATGACTGATGAGCAACTATGGGACTTAGGTACATTGGTTGGTAAGCCTTGGGATACAGAGGGTTATAAAGTTGGAGCAGATATCTCAGGCTTTAAATTTGATGGAACTACTGACAAAGAAAATGAAGCAGTGGTTGACTCTTCTACAGGACAAGATATTATTGAGGATATGAAAACCTCAAAGGATAAGCCAGTTAGTTATTTCTTTTCTGGTAATACTATATTTGGTGACAAATATATGGCTTATCATTCAGACCTCCCTCACACATTAGCAACTGGACACGAACCTTATCCTGCTAGAGCTTTATTGATGGTTAATATGCCTGAGGATAGTTCAGGTGATACACAATGGCTTGATATGGAAGGTGCTTGGGAACAAATGACTGATGAAGAAAAGGCTCCTTATCAAGGGCTATTCATTAAACAACAACATATGTATCATCCAGGAAGAAAGTATAGCACATTTCCTTTTCTCAAACAGAATCCGTGGAATGGTAAATGGTCCCCAAGATTAAACTGTATTGCAGGAAATAGAAAAGCAAAGGCTTGGATAGCACCGGGCGGAGTAATTAAAAAAGGAGTAGGATCTTTAGGTATCAAAGAAGCAAGGCAACTTGTTTTTGATTTATACGATATACTAGAAACTAAAGAACATGCCTTGTATACACATCAATGGCAGAATGGTGATATTCTCCTCTACACCAATTGGCCTTCAGTTCATGCTAGAGCCGGAGTTAATATTAACCAAGACAGCGGTGAAAAGAGAGAATTAAAAAGAATTACTATTGATACACCGTTTCCAGATGATTATATGGTTGACAGAGGTAGTGATTATTTTCCTGCTAGAGTTAAGAATCCTAAATACAGTGAGTTCCCTCAAATTGAAGAGCCATTTCCAGGCTTCTTTAAAAAGTAAGATTATCTATAATATTCCATTGTTTTTGCACATAACGTTTAAAGACCTCTCGGTTAGCTAAAAGAGCTGGATACATCTTTTTATACATATCTTGCTTTTCTTTTCTAGTCATTTGCCTTACCCAATCTAATATTCTTGCTATATTAATTGGTATCATATTATAATCTTCAATTGAATTAATTCCCAGTCTAATTGGCCAATAATCCAAAAAGGTCTCAAAGCCTTGTTCTTTTAAATGTTCATAAATGGCAGGGTTTCCATTTATAATAAATGGACGCAGTCCTAATATTGGTTTAAAGATCTTTTCAGAAAGAAATGGATAGTCTTCACGATAATATTGATCAGTTTCGCTGACTATATTAATTAAATGATTTCTCCATATATCTCCATCTCCCAAAGAAAAGATATCATTAGGAATTGAATTGGCTCCGCTTGACTCTTGTAAAGATATTCCAGGAGGATTTTCATTTAAATGAAATAACCAACCTTTTTCTTTTGCTCTATTACCATACCCAGTATCTTCATATCCAAGTGTAACGATACCATGCTGATTTAATTCTAGCAAATAAAGTTGACTAACCAGTTCAACTCTAGGCCCAGTTGGCTTTCTATTATACGAAATAAAATCATATTTGAAATCTGGGTTTAAAAACATTTCTTGTTCAGTTGGTTTGATAAAATTATCTTCTACATTGATTGCCCAAAAAGAATAACGATTTCTTTTATCTGTAGCATGATTGCCAATGATATGCACATTTGGCCTTATTGATAACTGATGTAGTGCATTATCAATTCCATTATTCACATAAGGAGGATCAAAGTCTGTCATTAAAAATATATTGGCATCTACGTCATTAATGATTTCTTCTGCAATATGATATTTTCCAAACGTTAAATTATAAACATAATTCTTTTTATCTGGAAACTCTTCATCTATTTGTAACCTTATTCTATTCCATATCTTCTGCCAGACTATACCACTTCGATTGGTAGGAAATAGCGGATCGGTCATTAACTCAGGTAAGCTCATAGTAATATTTAACCCAAAAAGAAACCCGGCACTAGACCGGGTTCCTCAAATCTCTGCATCTAATGATTACAGATTAAACTTAGGCATATCGATAATGATTTCTTTTTCATCAATACCTTTTTCAGTATTGTATGCTTTACGAGCATCATTAATTGCTTTCATTCCTGCATCTTTAAGATATTCATCATATAGTTCTACTCTAGGAAAGAACTTGACATAATAGAGTTTTAGTCCATTGTTGAAGTGTCTACGAGCAGTGATCGATCTATGCTCTTTTTTAGAAGCGGCACTTACTGCGGCTTTCTGTTCATCTGTGGTTTTATACCATTCGACGTCTTTTGCTGTTCTCTTATACCTACGGATAAGCATTTTAGCTCCGGCCATAATATATTCTCCTTTTTATGTTTCGTCTTACTTGACGACATGAGAGCAATCTTTGCCCTCAATTCTATTTAGCCAAAAAAAGGTTGACAAATGGGCTTAACCCTGTTATGCTGTAAATAAAGGCTGTTTTCCAGGCAAAATTTCCGGTGAATAAGAGCAAAAAAAGGTTGACCTTAACCACCGAATCCGTGTATATTGTAGAAACAATAAGGAAAAGGAAGCAAGATGTCCAGTTTTGAGAACATGTTTGAAGCAATGAACACGATGCACAAGCACATGGATACGTTTGATAAAGAAAGCCGTGATGCTAAAGGCCCTGAAGGGCTTGATTGGGATTTTGCAGAGGAAATGCAGAATATGTTTGAGGCTATGTGGCGGTTTGAAGAAGCTATGGAGCAGGCAAAAAAGCGAGCCTAAACCGTAGAAAAAGGTTGACCTTAACCACCGAATCGTGTACTATAATAATATGAGCAATGCAAAACGCAAGAAACGTACTGATCGCAACCATGTTATCTATGAGCTTGAATGCATAGAAACAGGCGAAACGTACATCGGAGTCACGGTACAAGACGGCAATCCAGAGTCGAGTGTTCGTGGTCGTTTTAACAGGCACATTAGCAGAGCCCGTAAAGAAGGTAAGGACTGGCTACTATGTGAAGCTCTTCGCAAATACGGTAGAGAAGGATTTGAACGTAAAGTCCTCGAAGTAATCAGAGGCAAGGCACCAGCTCATAAAAGAGAACGTGAGTTAACAAAAGAATTAGAACCGGAGTTGAATACATTATGATCGATTACTATGAAGAAGTACTGATTCTTCGCAAGAAGGTTGAGAAGTACGAGACTATGTTCAAACATGCAATGTCTGAAAAGTCTGGTGTGTTCTTTATCTGTGGTGAAGCAGGTGATAAGGACAGCATGGGTTTGCCTGAGAAGATTATGGTTTGCCCAGCATACGGACTAGACGGTTTTGCATCTTATAACAAGGACAGAGACTACTCTGCTCCCGGCTGGTGAGGTAAAAATGACTGATTATAATCCTGACAACTGGGTTGTTATTAAAATGGATGGTGATGATCCTCATTACAGAGTCCTTGCTGGTTGGAGTGGCGGCTACTTAGACGGTGACAGTTGGCGTATGAATAGTGGTATTACTCGTGTAGAGGATGCTGGTGATAGATTTAACTTCTATGGATCAACTGGCAGTTGCTATAGTTGTGGTAAAGAGAGTTATACTCTACGCAACAACAATGCTCACATTTGGGCACAATTACAAGAACAACACGGCGACAAGGTTGAAATGATGCCAGAAGAAACAGACTGGCTAGAAATGGTTTATCATAAAAGGCGATTATGAAAGTTAAAATAAGATCTTATCCAAACAGACTCCAATCTTGTGTTTATGAGAACTATATGAACAAGAAGTATGGTTATGTGAATTGGCCCAATGAGCATTCACGATTTGAAAACACACTTGAATGGGTGGAAGATCGTATGCAAGATGTTTATAATGTGTTTAACTGGATTTGGTTTGATCGTAGACAGCAAAAGGTAAAAGTACACATCGACCGTTGGGACACATGGAGTATGGATCATACTCTTGCTCCTATTATTTTGCCTATGCTAGTACAATTAAAGGAAACCAAGCACGGTGCTCCATATGTTAATTTAGAAGATGTACCCAAGGAACTACACGGTAAGAAACTTACCAAGAAGCAGAAAGAACAGGGCGAGGTAGATGACAAACATTTCGAACGCTGGGATTGGGTCCTGAACGAAATGATTTGGGCTTTTGAACAAAAGTGCCGTGACCACTGGGAAGAAGATTATTACGGTCCATATATCGAAGGTGAAGGTGACGGAATCTTAGGCGGACATTTTGAATGGACCGACAACGAAGGTAGACAGAAACATCAAGAAAGAATGAGCAATGGATTTAGACTGTTTGGAAAATATTTTGAATCGCTATGGGATTGAAATGATGATTAAACACGAACCACTATTTGATACTGACAAGATTTGCGAACACTATACTCAGAAAGATGGTGTTCCTGTTAATTATGTGTGTACCAGTGCGCCAGGAGACGAAGCACAGGCAATGGATATCTTTTACAGAGAAACTCCACACCCTGAGTTTGGTAATCGGTACTTTGGACTTTTTTATAATGTAAGCAACAATCTAATGATTACCAATGCTGACAAGATTGAACAAGCAGAGTTTGGGCTTGTAGAAGATGATGATGGTAATCTACAGTATAGTGCCCATCGACATGACTACAAGAAGTTTGAGAATGGTAACATGATTGATGGTGGGCGTTCTTACATTAAGTCTAGTGGTTGTCCAATTCATATGCATGTTGTTCGTAACGGTGAAATGGTAACGGAGATGAAAGATGATTGATTATAATACTGACAATATGATCGCAAACGATAACGTGATACAGGCCCGTGAATTTTGGAATGCAAAGGTCTACAAGATTATCCAGAACTACGAGTACGGTAAGATCACGTGCGAAACTATGATTGACGAGCTCGTACTAATGGGATATGACGAGGATCAGATCCTCGATTTGCTTGAAGAAGATGAGGATTATTAAAATGATTGAAGCAGTACCCACTCTCTCGCTAGACGAACAAACAGACATTGACAGCCTGTTGACCAGCTTAGAAGACTTGGTTGAATCTCTAAACATTCTGCCTGAACACAAGGATAATATTCTAAATGGTATTAATGCATTAGAAAATGATATCTATGACACAGAACTTGTAGATTTAGAGCAGGAATGGCCGGAGTATATAAATCAATGATTCACAATACTAGTGTAACTCGTGTAGAAGTTATTGACGAAAATGGCAGAAGTTACACCAAATATCTTGACAACGATCAAACTGTCTGTTACAGTATACAAGACCATGGTAGAACACTAAAAGTGTTTATTAACAAAACAAAAGAGGACCAGGTGGCAGTAGATACACACCAACCCGGTACCACCCCTCTAACGAGGGTGGTACGCAAAATTTTTAATGCGTTTAAAAGTGGACCAGTAGTCCATACTAATACAGTTACCTCCATGGCGAACTCATACACCAATTCACCGTTGGGAATTCCTATACCGTATCGCATCAAGGTAAGGTACAATAAAGAACCGCAAGAGAAAGGTTCATACACAAT